>FRDC01005033.1_pt3 | contig 11072 bp, 9 predicted proteins | sample 1106171 | NCBI WGS metagenome assembly FRDC01 (sample SAMEA3930566, study PRJEB13176) | freshwater metagenome | biome: Drinking water system; feature: drinking water; material: water | place: Singapore | collected 2014-12-20
GGCTGGATTGATTCAAGAGCCACTCCCACTGTCATCTATCCCCCGCCCTCATCCCATCATTGAAGAGGTCAAACAGATCGACCTCTTCTCCATGACGCCATTGGATGCTTTGAACCGCCTTGCCGAGTTACAAAGCATGGTGAGAGAAGATACCGCTTCAACTTCCTGAATAGTACAGATCAACTCCGTCACGGCAACAAAATAAAACGGGCGGCATTCTGGTGAAGAATGCCGCCCGTTTGAAATCTAAACTGCTCTCTAGTGCGCTTGGTTATACGGTGCAGTCGAATGAACCAAGCCGCCAACCGTTTTCCCACCTGGGATCATCACATCGTACTGCATCCCGACATTACTTCCGTCGGGAGAGACTGGAGATGCGCTCTGGCCTGACATGGCTTTTGCACAGGCTGAATCGAATTCGCTCTTTCCTGCGCATTCCTTGAACCGCAGTGCGGTGATGCTCAATGGCTTCCCGACTGCGCCAGACACTTCGGGAATCCGCTTCACCGAGGAAATGACCCGATGGTTCTGTTCAGTCTCAGTGGCGACAAATTCGATCAGATCCGTGGTGCTGCCGGGAGGAACTTCTTTTGCCGCTGCCGGTCCGGCATGCGGACGGCCCATCTTTTTCAGCTCTTCCCACGCACCTTTGTCTGCGTAGAACTTGAGCGTTTTACCTGGATGAACTTTTTGCCAGTACAATCCGCTTTCTGCGTTACCGCCAAATACGGCCACGTTAATCCATACCGCTTCATCATAGGGATCAAGAATGATCACCCGGCCCTGAATGGTGGTTGGCTTGCTCATGTCACCCCATTCGAATCGTTCTTGAAATGATTCAATTGCTGAGGCAGTGGAAGCCAGGCCCGCTACGAGTGCAACAGCTGCCACAACAGCCGCAGCTTGCTTCTGCAACATCATCATCACGTCCTCCTTACAAACTCTACCAATTGAGTAGGCGTTTAATCCTTAATTATCTTGAAGCCTGTGATGGTTCTGCCATCCAGCGTGACTTCCATGGCGACCAATTCTTGAGAAGCCTTGATGATCTGGTCCATCAGGGCCTTATCCTTGACTGCCAGGCGCACCGTCGTTGCGGCATGGTACCAACCGGAATAGGTGGAATTCTTTTCCGCACCCCCCGCAAATCCCCAGGCACAGCAACTGAACAATGGGTCTGGCGGCTTGACATCAAGCATGGTTGAGGATCGACCACCTGGGGTCCCTGACCCTGGCTCCCCCGTATTCCAATACTGAATTCCGAATAAAAGTTCTCCATCAGGGTTATCCGCCCATTGTGACCACACGCGACCTTGCAGCGTCTTCGTCGCTTCTGCCTTCATTGGCTTTCCTCCAACGACGGCATCCGCGAGGCCTAGCTTGTCTGCACCACCGTCTGCTAGGGAAACCTCGGCCGCTAGCAAGCCGAAACTCGCAAAAACTGCCGCGGCAGCTAGAACGACAGCCTTCTTCATACCTAGTCCCTCCTTCATCAAATTAAGCCCAATGCGTAAACAATTACTCTGTTAGTCGTACCCAATGTCTTGTGCGATGTCCCTGAAAAGATTTTTAAATCTCAAGTTTTCTTGCTCCGTTATGACGAATTCTCATCGAACGGAGCACCCCCTCGACCGTACCGGAACGGTACTGAAACTGCGAGGTTGTGTCAAGAAAATGTTTACTGGCACCGATTCAATGGGCTATCCCTCCAATATCCTTATAATACAATCTGTTACGAAAATGGCACGCGTTACCATCTCATCTCCGATGAGAGTGATCATACAAACTGCTCGTTCAGCGCCTTCACCTGACGAGAAGAGAGAGGGCCCAAACCAGTCAACGCCATTTTTGTGGGATTGAATAAGTTCTGCGCAACATCACAGACTTGTTGCCCAGTAACACCATCGATTTCCGCAATCATCTCTTCCAGCGTAGTGTGGGTTCCGGCAATCAGTTCATCCTTCGCAAGCTTGTTCATCCGACTGTGTGAACTCTCCAAACTCAGCATGAGGCTGCCTTTCATTTGCTCCTTGGTCCGCTTTAATTCCTCCCTGTTAATCCCATCTCTCGCTAACTTCTTAATCTCGCGTCGAATCACATCAATCACCCGTTCGACCTCCTGCGCTCGAGTGCCCGCATAGATCGTAATGGTGCCGCCGTCTGAATAGCCTGATAAAAAAGAGTAGATCGAGTAGGACAACCCTCTTTTTTCACGGACTTCTTGAAATAGTCGAGAACTCACACTTCCGCCGAGGATACTATTCAGCGCATAGATCGCATATCGGTCTTTATGTCCTGCCGCGACTCCTTCAAGCCCAAGACAGAGGTGAACTTGTTCTAGTGATTTTTGTCGAGTGTTGACTCCGCCGCAAAGATCTGGGGGCCAGCGTTTTCGTACCGCGTCAGAGGATTCCTGTCGATAGCTTCCAAACCTGCGAGCGATCGTTTTTTCAAGTTGACCCAGATCGAAATTACCAGCTACGGCAATCACGATATCTTCGGGACGATAATGCGTACGGATGTACTCAAGAAGGCTGTTTCGGCTTATCTGAACGATCGTTGATTCACGTCCCAAGATCGGGCGACTCAGAGGATGTCGCCCCATCACGAGCTTCGTATGAAGCTCCTGCACCAGATCTTCGGGGTCGTCCTGGACCATTCGAATTTCTTCAAGCACCACTTGCTTTTCTTTTTCAATTTCTTTTTGTGCCAGCTGAGATCGCAGGAAAAGATCCGAGAGAAGGTCCAACGCTTTGGACACATGCTGATCCAACACTTTGACGTAAAATGTAGTGGTTTCACGCGTAGTGAAGGCATTCATTTCGCCCCCCAACGCATCAATTTCTCGAGAGATATCTGTTGCTGAGCGAAGCGTCGTCCCCTTGAAGAACATATGTTCAATGAAATGAGAATACCCAGCCTGGGCTGGATTCTCATCACGAGAGCCAACATTGACCCAAATACCAACCGTCACTGATTTGAGGGTCGGGATTCGCTCGGTGACCAAGCGAATCCCGTTATCGAGGACAAGCTTGCGGTACAAGTGTTACCCGCCCGCTGGCTCTTTGGCGCCACTATCGGTGGGCACGGGAATGGTTTCTTTTCGACTCAGCCGAATCTTGCCTTGCTTATCGATCTCCAGCACTTTCACGAGGATTTGGTCGCCTTCAGCCACTTCGTCGGACACGGCTTTCACACGGTGATGCGCCAATTGCGAGATATGGACCAACCCATCGGTTCCCGGCAATACCTCCACGAACGCACCAAAATCCATGATTTTTCGTACGGTGCCCATATAAACCTTCCCAACTTCAACTTCCTCCGTGAGTCGGTTGATGATCTCCTTCGCCTTTTGCAACGATGCATGATCGGCTGAAGCAATCGTGACCACCCCGGTATCTTCAACACTGATCTTGACTCCACAATCCGCCTGAATCCCACGGATCGTCTTGCCACCTTGCCCAATAATGTCTCGGATCTTATCCTGTTTGACCTTCATCGTATAAATGCGCGGGGCAAACGGGGACAGATCGGTACGGTGACCGGTGAGTGCTTTCGACATGTGGCCAAGAATATGAAGCCGTCCGAGGCGAGCCTGTTCTAAGGCTTGCTGCATGAGCGCTGTGGTAATCCCCCCGATCTTAATGTCCATTTGCAACGCCGTGACCCCGTTCTTCGTTCCGCATACCTTAAAGTCCATGTCGCCCAAATGATCTTCAAGGCCAAGAATATCCGACAGGATGATGACGTCATTGCCTTCCTTGATTAACCCCATGGCAATGCCTGCAACCGGCTCTTTAATCGGCACACCAGCATCCATCATCGCCAAGGTCCCCCCACAGACGGTAGCCATTGAGGAGGATCCATTCGATTCGAGAATTTCTGAAACAATCCGTAGTGTGTAGGGGAAAACCTCTTTGGTCGGAATCACAGGTTTCAGCGCCCGTTCTGCCAGGGCTCCGTGCCCAACCTCTCGTCGACCTGGTGAGCGCAGCGGCCTGGCCTCACCCACGCTGAATGGTGGAAAATTATAGTGCAGCATGAACGTACGCGTGTACTCACCTTCGAGGGCATCGATGCGTTGCTCATCGTCGGTCGTTCCCAGGGTCACCACTGCCAAGCTTTGGGTTTCACCTCTGGTAAAGATGGCCGAACCGTGCGCCCGAGGCAATGCACCGACTTCGCATGTGATTGGTCGAATATCGGCGGGACCCCGCCCATCGGCGCGTGATTGATTCTCCAGTATCATCTTCCGCACTTCCGTGTATTCCAATTGATGGAACACGATCTTGATGTGCCGCTCACTGGTGGGCTCATCCGGTTTCTTGAGCTTTTCGACCGCCTCATCCAAAATTTGATCCAATCGTTCCTGGCGGGCCGTTTTGTTTGAGATCATGATGGCGTCACGAATCGGCTGCGCAACCAATGCCTTGACCTGGGCCTGCAATGTTGCGTCGATCGATTCCGCCACCACTTCCCGTTTCACCTTCCCAACTTTCTTTGCCAACTCATCAATCTTCTTGACGATCTTCTTAATTTCAGCATGAGCCAGTTCTAGAGCCTCGAGCATGGTTTGCTCAGATAATTCGTCAGCACCAGCTTCCACCATCATCACGGCATCTGCGGTTCCTGCCACAACCAGGTGCAGTTCACTTTTTTCCATGGTTTCGAGGTCAGGATTGACGACGAGTTGCCCATTGACGCGACCGATCTTGACTCCAGCGACAGGACCCTGGAATGGAATATTCGATACCGCCAGCGCTGCCGACGCGGCCGTGATGCTGATCACATCAGAGGATCCCGTCTTATCCGCCGAGAGTACCGACGCAATGACCTGTGTTTCGAAGTAATAGCCCTCTGGGAAAAGGGGACGGATAGGGCGATCGATCAAGCGGCTCGTGAGAACTTCTTTTTCAGCAGGGCGACCTTCGCGTTTGAAATAACCGCCGGGTATTTTGCCAGCGGCATAGGCCTTTTCCTGGTAGTCGACCGTCAGGGGAAGAAAATCTGTGCCGGGCTTGGCTGTTTGTGCGGCGACGGCAGTGGCAAGAACAACCGTATCGCCATACGAAGCCCAAATCGCCCCGTCCGCCTGTTTGGCCACCCGACCGGTCTCAAGACGGAGCGTTCGACCCGCGATATCGATTTCGACGACATGTACCATCTATGGTCTCCTCTGGTTAGATCCACAGATGCCCACGGAGATGCGCTCGGCCCGTTTCGTTCACTATTCAGCCGGGACAGATGACGCGGGCGATGCGAGTGTCACTCCTCGCCCACACCCATCATTGAACGCTACCTCGTCAGAGCGCATGTCGGTGTTCATCTGTGGGACATTCAAACGATGCCATGGCGCCCGGTCAACGCCGCGTTCCTACAACCGGTTACTTGCGTATGCCGAGTCGATCGATTACGGCCCGGTAGCGCGCATCATCTACGCCGCGGAGATAATCCAGCAAACGCCGCCGCCGACCGACGAGTTGCAACAACCCACGTCGTGAGTGATGGTCCTTCTTATGAGTCTTGAAATGTTCGGTCAAGTACGTGATCCGATTAGTCAGCACCGCAATTTGAACTTCCGGCGAGCCGGAGTCCTTGTCATGTTGCTGGTACTGCTTGATCAGCTCTGTCTTCGCTTCTTTCAATAACGCCATCGCTACTCCTTCCCTCTCCTTAATGCTTAATGACCTGTGACACTGAGCACCTTACGAATTCGAATCGGTCCCACGTTGCGCGCATCGTGAGTACCAATAGCCAACAGATGACCTGCCTCATTTTTGAGTCGCACCGATAGGGGAAAGGGTGAAGAAGGCAGTCGCGCAATCCCTATGGGAGAGACGGGTGCCCCGTGCAACACATGCTGAGCCTGCTCATCTGTCACCACAAGAGCCGGCAATTGGGCCAGCAACTGATCCAGCGATATAAGATGTCTCTGGAGTGTTCCCCTCGATTGGCAATGTGCGATCTCATCGATCGTCAGTGCCTGCTCGATCGAGAGCGGTCCGACGCGACGCCTCTCAAGGGCCAGGAGATGCCCACCGACGCCGAGTGCCTGCCCGATGTCCGCGCACAATGTGCGTATATAGGTACCCTTTGAACACACGACCTGGAGTTCGACGTCGCGGCCTTGAATTGCCCTCACCTCTAGCTGATGAATGATGATCGTCCGTTCCGCCCTCTCAACTGTTTTCCCTTCTCGGGCCACTTTGTACAACGGTTTTCCACCAACCTTGATCGCGGAATACATGGGTGGGAGTTGCTTTTGCTCTCCACGAAACAGAGCGATAGCTGCGTGAAGCATCTCATGCGTGATGTGGCTTGGATCAACACTGGTCAGAATTGTCCCGCTGGCATCCTGCGTATCGGTCGTTTCCCCTAATCGCAGGGTGGCATGGTATTCCTTGTCCCAGTCGATCAGATACTCGGCAACTTTTGTGGCTCGTCCTACCAGAAGAGGCAACACACCGGTTGCACTGGGATCCAAGGTCCCCGCATGACCAACTTTGGGTTCACCCAGCAATTTTCGAACTTTTGCCACCACGTCGTGAGAGGTCCAACCCGCTTCTTTGTTGGCGATCAGGACTCCCTCAACTCGCTCATCACCACCGCTGATCTTCATACGTACCCGATCTAGGTTCCTAGGTTGAAGGGGTCTGCGTCTTCGTGTCGATAGTATCAGTGTCCGACGCGTCCGGCTGAGCCGAGCCCACCTGCAGCCCATCGAGTAATTCCAAAATACGATTACCGCGTTGACCACTGACGTCTTTTTTGAAAATCACTTCGGGTAGATATCGAAGAGTGAGCCGACGTCCTAGTTCACTTCGCACAAACCCGCTCGCTTTCGCCAGCCCAACAAAGATATCGCGCTCGGTGTCCTCTTTCTCCATGGTCGTGACAAAGACATACGCGATGCGCAAATCGCCCGTGAGCTCAACATCAGTGACCGTCACCCCATGTACACGCGGGTCTTTAATCTTTCGCATGAGGATGTCCGCCACCTCCATGCGAATCTGGTCTGCAACCCGATCGGCTCTCTTGTATGTGGCCTTCGACATCGTAATCGTATCTGACTTAATCTCGACCATCCGGACTGGCACACCAACCCTGGATTTAGAGCAATTCAAGCTGCGTTCGAACAATGTCAACGGCTGGCATCCCTTTGATCACATTCAATGCCTGCTCAAGCACTTGCTCCACGTATGCGCCCTCATTTGCCACACAAGCCATGGCGATCACAGCGGTTTGCCAAAGATCCTGCTCCCCGACCTCAGCAATAGAGAGATTGAATTTTCCACGAAGTCGGTCTTTGAGGCTGTGGAGTACCTGCCGTTTGTCCTTGAGCGACTGACTATCGCCGATAAACAATTCAATGGTGTAGAGTCCTACGACCATGTTGAAGACTCACCACCGCACCTTCCACCGACTTCCAGCCTCCCACGCCCCATAGTCCCGTGAACCACCTGTGGCCTTTCGAACGTGCATGCAGGTGCACATAGCGCGAGCGGGGTCTCCACTACCCGAACTAGAGTTTTGCAGCAATCTTGTCGATCGTATAGGCTTCCACGACATCGCCAGTTTTCACATCGTTGAAATTCTCGACGCTTAACCCACATTCGTAACCTTGCTGGACTTCACGAACGTCATCCTTAAAACGCCGCAGCGATCCCAGTTTTCCTTGATAGACTACGACATTGTCTCGGATCACCCTTACACCAGCACTGGTGCGAGAAATCATGCCATCGACCACATACGCTCCCGCAACCGCCCCAACCTTGGGGATGGTAAAGACCTGTCGAACCTCGGCACGGCCGAGAACACGTTCCTTGAGTGTGGGTTCGAGTAAGCCCTCCATCGCCGCCTTGATATCGGCAATGGCATCATAGATGACCGTGTAAAGCCGAATGTCGACTCCTTGCTGTTCTGCTAGCGAGGCGGCTTTGGGCTCCGGCCTGATATTGAAACCAATGATGATGGCGCGGGACGCAGCAGCGAGCAAGACATCGGATTCCATGATGCCGCCCACCCCATTATGAATGACACGCAGCTTCACGGCCTCTGTCGAGAGTTTTTCGACTGAACCGGCCAATGCCTCTGACGAACCTTGCACGTCAGCCTTGATGACAATGGCCAACTCCTTCATGGATCCTTCTTGGATCTTGGCAAAAAGGTCATCGAGAGACACCTTGCTTGAGCTGCCCAGCTCAGCGGCACGGCGTTTTTGTGCTCGCTCTTCTGCAATTTCTCGGGCCACTCGTTCATCCGACACCACATGGAACACGTCTCCGGCCGACGGTACACCCGGCAATCCGATCACCTCCACAGGAATGGAGGGACCTGCCTGGCGACTCTTTTCTCCACGATCGTTGATGAGCGCCCGTACACGTCCGCTGAATGTTCCCACCACATAGGCATCTCCCACTTTCAGCGTGCCGCTTTGGACCAAAACTGTTGCCACAGGCCCACGTCCACGCTCGATCTTTGCCTCAACGACTGTCCCGCGTGCCTGCCGATGGGGATCAGCTTTTAGTTCGAGCACCTCCGCTTGGAGCAAAATCATCTCCAGTAATGTATCGAGCCCCGTTTTCTGCTTGGCGGAGACCTCGACCATGATGGTATCTCCACCCCACGCTTCTGAAATGAGCCCATGTTCGGAGAGCGCATTTTTGACACGATCAGGGTTAGCGGTAGGCTTATCGATTTTGTTCATCGCGACGATCAACGGAACCCCGGCCGCTTTGGCATGATGGATCGCTTCGACTGTCTGTGGCATAACCCCATCATCGGCCGCCACGACTAAAATCACGATATCTGTAACTTTTGCCCCTCGTGCCCGCATAGCCGTAAACGCTTCATGACCTGGTGTATCGAGGAAGGTGACTTGTTTGCCATGGACAGACACGGTGTAGGCCCCGATATGTTGCGTAATACCACCGGCTTCCCCTTCCGCCACTTTTGTCTGACGAATGGCGTCAAGCAGTGAGGTTTTTCCATGATCGACATGTCCCATGATCGTCACGACCGGCGGTCTCGGTTCAGGGCGTTCATCCCCACCAGTTTCAACCACATCTTGCAAGAGATCTTCACCTGCTTTTTCCACGGCTATTTCGATTTTGACCCCGCTTTCTTCCGCAAAAATTGAGGCGGCGTCCAGATTCATTGGCTGATGAAACGTGAGCATCTGTCCCATGTCCATCAACTTGCGGACGATGTCAGCCGGCCGCTGCCCAATCAATTCAGCAAACTCCTTGACCGTCGTTCTGGCGGTGACTTTGACGCTCTTTCGGCGAGGCTTCGTAATCTCGCCCGTCGCACTGTGATGGACATGCTTGGATCGATCGTCACGACGTTGGACGGGAATCGCACGAAGGTCTTGCCAACGAGCGGCATCTTCTCGGAATTTGACGTCTTGGTCATCCTTCGGCCGACCGGGCTTGCGCACTTTCTTGAGTTTGTCTTTTTGTCCTTCGGCTTCGATTGCCTCGAAGGCCATGCTCTTCTTTTTTCCCGTCACCGGCTCGACCGTCGTAGCTCCTGGCAGCGACGGGCTCGTGACTGGCTTAACGGGCGACTCTTCCGGTTTCGACAGGACCGGCGGTGGGCTAGCTGGGACAACTGCTTCTGACTTCGTGTCAGTTGGCTGATCGCGCTCAGCCGGCTGTGCCACAACAGCGGGCTCAGTGGGCACGACTACGACCGGAGGAGACTCAACAACTGGAGGAGAAACTTCGCTTTCCACGACTGGGGAAGCAACGGCCACTTCGATGGGCTCTTCTTCCTTCTTCCGTTTGATCAGAATGCGACGTTTATCGGGCTTAGGCGGCTCTTCGGCCTGCGCCCCCTTTGCCGTTGTGGTTTTAGCATGGCCGACGTCATGAGACGTTCTGGCAGCAACCCCCTTCTCCCCATCCGCCTTGGCATGCTCTTTCGATTTCGGATCAAGTTTCTCCAATACTTTTTGAACGATGTCATCATCCAATGCACTGCTGTGCGATGAGACTGACAGACCCATCTTCTTCAGCTCTGGAATGAGCACACGGTTTTCCATCCCTAATTTTTTCGCCAGTTCATACACGCGCATGGGCATCGGGTCGTTCCGTCTCCTAACCGCTCGCCGCTTCTTCAGCCCGGGCAGCTTGCCGAGCTTCTTCTTGTAAGCGCTGAGCTTCCGCTTCCTCCGCAAGGGCGGCCTTAATTTCCTTGTCTCGTTCTACCTTTTCCTTCTCGTATTCGGTGGCACTAATAATGTCGATTTTCCAACCGGTCAACCGTGCCGCCAGGCGGACGTTCTGACCGTTTTTCCCGATGGCCAATGACAATTGAGAGTCCGCCGCGACCACAAGTGCCGATTTCTTTTCTTCGTCGATCCCCACTTTCTCAATCGTGGCAGGATTAAGAGCCTCGGCAATGAACACACGCGGATCCTGGGTCCAGGTAATGATGTCGATTTTTTCGCCGCGCAACTCACGGACAACGGCTTGCACGCGCGAACCCTTGATACCGACGCACGCGCCGACCGGATCCACCGCCTTCTCACGCGAGGTCACGGCAATTTTCGTCCGATCGCCCGGTTCCCGGACCACCGATTTGATCTCGATGATCTTCTCCATGATTTCCGGAACCTCAAGCTCAAAGAGCTTCGCGACGAATTGTGGATGACTTCGGGATAAGATGACTTGTACGTCCTTGGGTGTACGGCGAACTTCCAGCAACATCGCCTTCACGCGATCCCCACGTCGGTAGGTCTCACGAGGGATTTGCTCTTGGATCGGAAGGATCGCTTCCGTCTTTCCAAGATCCACGATGTAATTCCGGCGTTCCATACCCAGAATGATGCCGTTCACCAAGTCGCCTTGCCGGGTCGAATATTCCTTTTGAACCGCTTCCCATTCGGCTTCGCGCACCTTTTGAAAGATGACCTGCTTCGCCGTCTGCGCCGCGATACGGCCGAGTTCATCCATTTCGATCAGCGAACCGATTTCGTCGCCCACTTCCGCTTCACTGTCGAGCTGGCGAGCTTCCTGAAGGGAGATTTCCGCCTTCGGATTGCTGACATGGTCGACAATGGTTTTCTT
>FRDC01002392.1_pt1 | contig 11070 bp, 21 predicted proteins | sample 1106171 | NCBI WGS metagenome assembly FRDC01 (sample SAMEA3930566, study PRJEB13176) | freshwater metagenome | biome: Drinking water system; feature: drinking water; material: water | place: Singapore | collected 2014-12-20
AAAATAAAAGTGAATCTCTACGATCCGCCAGACGCTCAAGCGGTGTGGCGAAAGTACGGGTGGACTCCGAGGTCGGAGCAGAAAAGTAATTTGATTGTGGTGAGAAAAAAAGAAGCAGCGTAAAACCCCGCCAGCGGGTTGCTGGCAAAGCTAACCATATATAGGAGATTGCTAAATGAGCGGATTTAGAAAAGCCCAGGCTGAACAGGCCGCACTAAAGATGGGAATTTATGGAGCGCCTGGTTCGGGTAAAACATTTACCTCACTGCTGATTGCTGAGGGGTTGGCAAAATTTACGGGTAAGCGGATCGCGCTAATCGACACCGAACATGGATCAGATTTTTACTGTCAGTCCATTGCGACCAGGGCGGTGCATCCCGATGCGTTTGATTTCGATGCGCTCTACACGCGGTCGATCACCGAGACACTAAAATCGATAAAAGAATTATCGACTGAGCAATATGGCGTAGTGATACTCGATTCGGTTACCCATCTGTGGCAGGCGTGCATAGAGGCGTATGGGGGAAAACAAACATCCATCGGCACGATCCCGATGCACGCATGGGGAAAAATAAAAAAGCCCTACAAAGATTTGATGACTTTTTTACTCTCCTCGCCGCTCCATGTGATTTTGTGCGGCAGACAAGGAACAGAGTACGCGACCGACGAAGAGACCGATGAATTAAAAGCGGTGGGCGTGAAAATGAAAGCCGAGGGTGAGACGCCATACGAGCCGCACATCTTGCTGCGCATGGAAGCGATCAAGCCCAAGCGCACAAATGAGCTGGCGATGATCGTCGCGTATGCGGAGAAAGATCGCACTGGCGTACTCGCGGGACGCTCGTTTATCAATCCGACGTTTGATACACTTTGCCGACCCTTGCTTGGATTGCTCGGTGCCACGCAAGCCCAACTCGAAACGCTAGAGCAGGCTGCCGTCAAGGATGCCGAAGCGCTGGCGGACGATGAAACTCGCCGGATTACACATTCTGCCGCACTCCTAAAAGAGTGGTGCGCACAAGTCGCGCTCACAAAATCATCTGAGGCGCTCAAGCAAGTAGGCAAGCTCATCACACCGGAACTCAAGGCGCAGATGACACCGCAAAACGTGCAGGAGCTACGCGAAGCCTATCAGACGAGGGAGAAAGAACTTTCCGCCCTGAAGGTGGCAGCATGAGCTACAGCCCATATCTCTCTGACGAGGATTGGGCGTTAACCGAATGTGCTGCCAAGGCGGCTGGTTTGGTTGTGTGGCGAGGACACGGGGGCGATCCACTTCTGCTCGCTAGCGGAGTCGCGACATTCTCCTGGGATCCACTCAACGATAATAACGCGGCGTTCGTTCTTGCTGCCCGCCTGAATATTGATGTCATTTTCGACGCGACACCAAATGGCCCGCTCGTTGAGTGTCGTCACGAGTGGGGTGACGGACTCGTGTGCGTCAGCGAAAACTTCTGCGCGAGACTCGGGCCGCAACCAGAGGTCGCGATGCGCCGAGCAATTGTGCGCGCTGCCGCAAAAATAGGAAAAACGATGCGTAAAGGAGAAAGCACATGAAATTTCGCGTGACAATGAAAGACCCTGATTGTTTGCACGATGCAATCGAGGATGCCGTCAAGACCGAAGTTGGAAATATCGCAGGCCTGTCGTGGGGCGACTACTACTATGGCGGCGTGTGGGGCCAGAAACGTGCCGATCCTGGAGTGGCGCGAAGTCACGCAAGACGAATGACGCCTAACGCCAGATTAAGCGGCGGCCGTAGGCCGTCCGCTTGAAGCGACAGTTAGGCATCAACGGAGGAAGCCATGCAGACACCGAAGGAACGCGAAGACGCATTTCGGCGCGACCTTGCCGAACTGCTGGCAAAGCACAAAGCAGAGCTTGACATTACCGACGACGGCAAGCCGTGGGGCATGCACATCGGCATTGCAGTGGTGACGATGATGAGCGAGTGGGACGAAGCCGGGAACCAAACGGCAGAGTACACAGCGTTTCGGATTTGATGCCTAACGCCGGGTTAGCCGGCAAATGAACGGAGGACGTATGAGCAGAAACACGGAATGCCCTTACTGCGGCGAGGATGTGGAAATAAACCACGACGACGGCTATGGCTACAGAGAGGACGAAACGTACCAGCAGGAATGCGGCGTGTGCGGCAAGACCTTCACTTACACGACGATGATTCTTTTCAGCTACAGAACCCGCAAGGCGGATTGCCTGAACGGCGGAGAGCATGACTACCGCAAGACGGCGACATACCCTCCAGAGTTCGCGAGCCTGCGTTGCACGATGTGTGACGACGAGAAGCCACTGCGGAGAGCGAAGGAGTCGTTTGGATGAGCGAATACCTACCCTTCGACCTAAAGATAGCCCTCGCCGATCGTGAGCGAGTGGTGACGCGAGACGGGAGAAAGATTGCGTTTATTGCCCATGATCCTGGAGCAATACCTAGTTCTCGGTTATTAGTCAGGGTAAATGGTTCCGTATCGGCTGTAAATTATTGGGAAAACGGGGGATATGGCGGGGCCGAACACGAGGATGACCTTTTCCTCCTCCCCAAAACGCGGGCGCTGTATTTGAATGTGTACGTAGACCGCGTTACTTACGCAACCATGACGCTGGTTTTTCCCTCGCGCGAGCAGGCGCGGGCACACGCCCTGAAATTTGGTGTAGCCTGGCATCGCGAGATTGTCTCCCGCCCAATTTCAGCGCAGCACTGGCGACAAGGAGCAAGTCAGATGAATGAATTAAAAAAATACGTCGTGTGGCAGCCAGACGCCGGGCAGACCGAGGCGGACGGCGATGGGGTCTCGGCCACCGACCCGAAGAAGGCGGCCGAGGCATGGGCTGACCACGACGACTCGAGCAACGAGTTTCGCATCGTCGGCGGCCAGCCGGCTACGGTGAAGGTGAAAGACCTCAGCAGCGGAGCAACGCGCGAGTGGATCGTGCACGGCGAATCGCGTCGCGAGTACACCGCGCGGCTTCGCATACCGCTCGCTGGTAATGCCTACCCGATAGAGGTGCCGGAGTGAGCTACCCGCGGATTTAATGCGCCTAATGAGCCTTTTTCTCTCTCCTGCCGAAATCAGCACGCTCACCGGCCGTGGGCGCGCACATGCCCAAATTGACTCGCTGCGCAAAATGGGAATACGATTCGTCATCAACGCGCTCGGCCGACCTGTAATTGCGCGGGCGTGGATCGAGGGAAATAAAACAGAAGAGAGCACAGAGCCAATCTGGTCACCCGCAATTATCAATGCCAAAACTACCGCCACGACTGCGCGCTCGCAAGCGCGGTGAAAAAACCTGGTATTACTATGATCTCGGCGGTAAGCCGCGCAAGGAAAGACCGCTGGGAGACGATTACGCGCTCGCACTAAAACAGTGGTATGAATTAGAGATTGCGGCGAAGCCCATGCATTTACAGCACATCACTTTTCGCTTTGTCGCCGAGCGCTATAAAGTTCATATTTTACCCACCAAAGCAGCACGCACCCAACGCGATAACAATAAGGAATTCTACAAGCTTTTCGAATTTTTCGATAATCCGCCTGCACCACTCGTTGCGATTAAACCAATTCATGTACGCCAATATTTAGATTGGCGAGGTCATGCCCCCGTGAGAGCCAATCGCGAAATCGCTCTCTTCTCCCACGTGTGGAATTATGCGCGGGATCGCGGACTCACCGAAGCGCCGAACCCCTGCGCTGGAATAGAGCGCTATCCCGAGACAGGTCGTGATGTAATTGTCAGCGCCGAAGAATTTAATGAAGTGTGGAACGCCGCCGATTGGCCGACGCGCGACGCAATGGATTTGCTCGCACTTACCGGGCAACGCCCCGGAGATGTTTTGAGTTGGAAAATTTCCGATATCCGCGATAGCTGCCTGCCGATCAAGCAAAGCAAAACCGGAAAAAAATTACGCATCGAAATTACCGGAAAATTAGCAGCAGTGATTGATCGTATCTGCGCCCGCAAATACAAAATTACTTCGCTTGCACTTGTACGCAACGAGCGCGGCCAGCCTCTGACCTACGCTGCGCTCGATTCACGCTTCGGCAAAGCGCGCACAATGGTCGGAGCGACATGGCAATTGCGAGATTTACGTGCGATGGCGGGGACTGAGGTTGCAGATAAAGATGGGACTAGAGCCGCCCAAAAATTACTCGGACACGCGACCGTGAGCATGACTGAGACCTACGTTAATCGACGTGTTGGCGAGCGCGTAAAACCGGTGAAATAATGCTATCGGCATACAAAACGCGGAACGACGCGGAACAGAAAATATAGGGCGACTTGATAAGTCTTTGATTTTTGGCTCCCCGACCTGGGCTCGAACCAGGGACCTGCGGATTAACAGTTCTGGGGAGATGCGCAAGCAATCAATTATTTAATGCAAATCCCATTCCGCGTCTGCTTAATTTTTGCACAGCCACGAGCCAATACTGGCGCGGGGTTTGGGGTAGACGCGGAACAGAAAAGTCAATAAAAATATTTCCCCAAACCCCTTGACAATACTATTGCGATACGCTATAGTTTGGCCATTCGCTCAATCGAGCAACCCGCCCGCCGGGGAATCAGGCGGAGGAGATAGAGATGGATCGAGTAATGACTACCGCTGTTGCCGCGCAACTGATCGCGGAAATTCGCGCCCTGATCCCCCACGCTACATTCTGCGGCCGATTCGGCGCCACGGCAGATTGCTCCACTGCGCAATACGTCTATGACGGCACGGAGATGGTATGCATCCCGAACGAGCATCGAACCGTCGAGGTCATCGTCCGTGACGCGCGGCACGGCAATACCGTCATCGTCACGGTAGCGGATGATGAGACCGCGCAGGCTGTTGCGCGGCGCATCAAGGCTGAGGTCGGCGAGCGCGCAAAAGGCACGCGCCGTCGTATCGCTGTCGAGCATAGCGTGAATCGTTCCTAGCCCGTCATCACGAGAGAGGTCATCATGACTACGACACTGGATGTTGTCCGCCGCATCGTCGGGCGGAAATCGAAAATCACGAAGGACGAAATGGGCGCGATCCTCATGGGGCTGGTCGAGGCGCGGTTGGTCAATCTCTGCAATGGCTACGTCGACCAAACCTGCGGGGATGATATCTTCGCCGCGAGCATCGCATGGACGAAGGCGTGCTGCGGGATCACCTGCATCAGCGTGGACTCGCGCGGTCTGCGGGACGGTCAGGTCCGCTACGACCAGCCCGGCAGCATGCACCCCATGCAGCACTCGGAGATTACGTTCGCCCCGGACGGTATGCGCGACGCGGAGCCGGGCTCCGGATCGACGCTGGCATACCTCCGCCGACACGCTGATCGCGTGCTGGTCGTCCGGCAGGAGCGCGACCACGCTGGCGTCATCGCGCAGCGCGAGGCCGCGGCAAAGGCAGCGGAGGAATCTCGGTTCACGACGTGCGAATGCGCCAACGGGCACAAGTGGCGCACGGACAATCCCGAGCGCGACTGGAAGTGCCCGACGTGCGGAGAGGGTTGGGTCTAGGGAAGAATATGAACGCGAAATTCATCCGCCACCTCACCCTCAACACCGGCCACTCGCGGGATTCTCCCCGCGAGGAGGTCGGCGAGGACATAATCGATACGTGCCGCGACCTGATTGTGGGTTGCCTCGCCTCGCATCTCTACGAGCCAATACCAGCCGCACGCGATCCGGACTGCGTGCTCGTTGCCACCCGCGAAGGACGGTGCCTCGTGGCCACGGTATCGGCGCTCTTCGTCGCCGATCACGGTGAGTTGGCGGGCGAGCTACGGCGGATTCCGCTCGTGACTATCGGCGTCGCTGAGTCGGCGCGTTGCGGTGCTACGCTCTGGCGCGCTCTGCATGCAGGGCGCGAACCTGGGCTCCAGACTGATCGAAACCATCCGCCGCAAGCGCCGTGGTGCGCAGCCCGATTAGAGCCCAGCATCAGCTATCAATTATTCGCCGGCGCAGCGCATTGGCTTGGAGATTTCGAGCGCTGCTTAGCTTGGGCTTGGATAGATTATCTCGGGGAAAATAATGCTCACCCTCGCTGAAGCAGTAGAGGTACTCGCCCAACGCCAACCGTCGCGGATCATTACCGCAACGAGACTGCGTGCGCTCTGTGCGCAGCGGCGAATACCAGGAGCGCGCTTACTTGGCGGCAGGCTGTGGTTGCTGCCGGAGAATTTTCAGATTACGCCGGGTAAGCGGGGGCCGAGAGCAGAGATGCATAACGTGGAGTTCAGCGGCGGCGCGGCTTTTGCGCCGTCCGCTGGAACGCAGGGTTAGGCGTCGTTGGCGCCGAATCGAGGAAGATATGAAAGAGAAGCGAACCGAAGTGCGGACATACCTAGTGCGCCTAATGTGCGAGAAGTGCAACGGCGGAGAGATGCTGCCAACCGGCATTCAATTGCTGAGCAACCCGCCGCAGTACCCGCACAAATGCAACCGGTGCGGACACGAAGACACACCGCGCGGCGGGAAGCGATACCCGCGCACCGAGCACGAGGAATGACCTACCGCTGCATTGCGCCGGCCTGCAAGCCGCTCGGGTGCAGCGACTGCAACTGCGCTGTTCCGGCCGATGTGTACGCGGCGCTGGGGCGCGCGTTTGCAGACGCCGAGCGGGAGCGCTGCGCCAAGCTGTGCGACGACATTTCTGAGCGCCACCAGCGCAGCGGCCGTTACGTGAGCGTGGTTGCCGACCACGCGGTACGAGCGGGCGGGCAAGTGGACGGCGCTGATGAGTGCGCGCGTGCGATTCGTGGGGCCTAACACGTAGTTCACCGCCCATTCCGCATCTGCTTAATTTTTGTGCAGCGGAGAGATTACGCCGGGCAAGCGGGGGCCGAAACCGTAATGCCTAACAATTCGCCGCACCACCTACTCCACCCGCTGCACCCGCCCCACCGGTAGTCGTTCCCTGTCCGCCTGCTCCACCCGGAGCACCATTGCCGCCCTGGCATTGGCGGTTGTGAGAGTTGGTCGTAGTCGTCGTGGTTTGCGTGTAGCTCGCATTGCCAGCCCCAGTCGATACTGCTCCATTTGTTACGGTGATGTTTGGCCTTGCGTTAACGGCTATTTCTCGGATCGCGGTAAATCCAGAGTTGGTTGAGTTAAATCCGCTGGCCGCGATCTGTGCGTTTGCGTTAAATCCATTACTTGCGACCGAGGCAAAAGCATTATTTTGAGAGATCGCCACATCACGCGAGTTGCGACTCTGCTCCGTGCCAAGACGATAACCAAAAAATCCAGCGATCCACGGATTAGCAAAATTTCCGACCACACCCGCCCATCTGAGCGCCTTATCGTCCCACCCCTCTTGCTTGGCCGGCAGAGAAACGCTTGCCTGTTGCGGCACGTACTCACCCAGCGACTCTCCCCGCGTGAGCGATACCACGGCCAGCGCTTTCGCGGTCTCGCCGCCATTGCGGGCAATATCAGCGGCGGCTTTCGCGCTCTCCGCCTGGGCGGCGTATTTTGCTTTAATCGCTTCTGCGCGATTGCGCTCAATGCGCTCCATAGATTCGAGATAGGCAACATAATTAGGGTCAAGAGTAGGAGTGCTCGCACAGCCTGTGAGCAGCACCAAAAAAATTAGGCATCTCATCGCAATTCTCCTGTCAGTTTTTTAACTCTATCGGTTAACCAGCCACGTTTGATTTCCGATTCGCTGCGCAATTTATCCAGCGCCGCAAGTGCCGCCAGATTTTTTCTGGCACACTCTTGTAATTCGTCGATCAGCGCGTGCGTATATTCCTCCAGGTCGCCGTTTGTTTTGCCCTCATAGTTCGGTATCGCTGGGACGCACCACACCGACCGGTCTAGAGTTATCACTACCGGCCGATCGATTACCACTGGCGGCGCGGTTGCGCAGGCGCTCAGCAACAATACTAGGGTGCTCAGCGGTAATCCAATCTGCGTACGCTTTATCCCTTTTCGCAATTTCAGAACTTTCATCTTTGCGCTCCTTTCTTCTGGCCGCTATAGATGCGCGAGCCGCTTTTTCCTGAACCAACAAATCAAGCAGCATTTTGCTCTTTTCTTTTTCTAGCTCTGTCGTATATCTAGCAGCGTCAGATTCTATAGAGCGCAAGTCTGCCTCAAGTTTTGCTATTGCCGCACGAGCAACTTGCTTATCATGTTCGCGGATAGCGATCCATGTCGTCGCAATGAGCAAAATAATTACACCAACCTTTACCCACGCGGAATTCATTGAAACTTTTTTTTCAGGTATTCCCACACGGCCTTAACTTTCTCGGGATGCGCGCCACAAAAATATCCAGCACCAAACGATAAGACAGAAAATATAAGGGTAATCATTTATGTTCTCCATTTTGCCAACGTCGTCCTGATTGCATATACCAATTTGCAAGCGGAGCAAACACAGAAACAATAATCGTCACAAAAGCCGATTGCTCAGCGCTTGGTTTGTCTAGCTCCATAAACCACAAACCAACTTTCCAGCACAGAGCGCCATATCCTAAAAGGAAAATTCTCGGAAAAACTCTGTAGGCGTCTACCAATTCGGCAACCGACAATAACGGCAATTTAAATTTAATCAAAGAAAACTTCCTTCGCTCTCTCCCAATACCTCAATCGGTCAGAAAGCCCAGTATTACCGCCGTTTATTATTTGCGTAATTTTTCCGAAATCTTCTTTGTCCGCCAGCGCGTTGCAATTGTGCGTCCGCCAATACCAACCAGCAACCTCACATGCGATTTTTGGCTGGGCTACGATATCCGGAGTCTCAACCAAAGTTAATCCGAGGGATACACCACACGCTTTGTAATTATTTTTAAAGGTCAGCATAATCAATCCGCGGCCTCTATATCTCCAACCGTCGCCGCTTTGGAAATCTCCATTGCCGTATCGGTTTGCGTATATATAATTCGCTATGGCTATAGGATTTCTTTCTAGTAATTTAGCGTGCTCTTTGCTTATTCTTTTCGGAAATGTTTTAAGCAATCCCTCTTCGGAGTAATTAAGATTCTCTTCGAGCCTTGTAAATCCTTGAGACTCATGGGCGCACTGCGCAATAAATGCCGAAACTCTTTTTGGCGTATCGATTTTAAATTCTTTGAGGCAATTGTTTAGAGGCTCTACGAATAAGTCTGTCTGGGCATTAGGAACAATTTTTGCAAGCTGCAAAGAATCAATTAGCATATTAAGGCTTCAGTTGGGTTTTAATCCAAAGCCAAAACGCATAGATTGACCCAACAAAAACAAAAACAGGAATCATCCAAACAGCAAATTTATTGAGCAATCGTCCAGTACTAAAAACATCGCGCAGCACCTGGGTGTCTTCTTTAATCTGTCTGGTGATTTTTGTGTTATCCGCCACAGCACTTTTTAAGTAGCTCATATCTTTTTCCAATGTGTCAACCCGATCACTGAGCAAATCTATTATTTTGTCAGCATGCCTTTTTTTTTGTTCCTCCACGGTTAATTCCTCCCTAAGCCGGGACATCTATGCGGGATAAAAATCTAAAATTAGTGTTGTTCTGCATAAGAGAATTTAAAGCATCAATCCAATTCCACAAATCTTGTGCTTGCTGTATGGGTGTTTGCAGACCGCTTGTCGTAATGCCTAGCTCAAGCACTATTCTGTCCCAACTCACTCCGGCATCCTCGCCCTTCATTCTCCAAAGTGCATCACGGCCGCGCCGCACATCTTCTCTGAAATTATTTCCGTTGTTTCCAAGGTTCTTCACAAAAAATAATCCCCACTGTCTCGAAACATCTATATTAATTCGTGTGGTCATAGCCGACTCTCCATTAAAATTGCTTTAATATCTTCAAAAGTTTTTGCGTTTCTTACTCGCTCCATTTTTTTATAGTCTCGTATTATTGCTGCCTGTTTAACCGGATCAAAAGAGGGTCGCACAACAACAGGAGGAATTGGGTCTGGCCTATTGCCAGCGGCGACCCAACTAAGATAATCTCTCCATGCAGCATTGCTGATATCAGGCAGTAATATCGCCTGGGTCGTAGAGTCAAAAACTCCGCGCGCTCGCAATTGATAGCGAGCCATATTACGAAACCAATCCTTTCACTTGTGCGGGATTATTACCGCCTAGCCAGGTAATCGTTTGTCCGTTTAGTCGTACTGCTCGACCTGCTGTTCCGCCGAGAACAACATCCTCTGAAAAAATTCCGTCTTGCCCCCACTCTCCGCCTTGCCCGCCGTTCTTTCCTCTAGTGCCGTAAAAAGTATTGTCGCCACCAGCACCAGCGAACCCGCCAAAACTTGTAGTACCGCTAGTGCCAGAGTTTCCTGCTACTCCTCCGCTGCCGCTGCCGCCGCTACCCCCACTACCGCTATCACGCCCTGCGCCGCCACCCCCACCGCCGCCACCCGCGCCACTTAATCCAACAGCACCATCACCACTACCACCACCGCCGCCACCACCACCACCGAATATTTCCCCATTAGTGTTATCAACCTCTAGTGGTATAGTTGTTTCTATCGCGTCGCCACCAATACCTCCTACATTGCCGCTAATACCTCCGTGACTGCCTCCAGCACCACCTTCACCACCAAATCCATAAACCTTTCCGTTGTTGATTATTTTTATTTTGCTGCCGGTTGTCCACCCTGTCCCGCTGTATAGAGCACGCGAACCGCTGCCATAAATATTGATGCCAGAATTTATCGTTATAATTACCAAGGCAGCGTAGGAAGGACTGCCCACCTTAGAGCGAATATTTACGTTTGCTTCTTCGGCTGATTGTGTGTACGTAAGTATCGGTAATCCAGCGCTCACTAGCGCTGCCTTAATCACACTGCTCTCCACACGAGAGCGGCGCGATAATTGGCGCCGCCATCATTAGTGATTAGTGATACTACTGCCGCCCCAGCGACAGCAGGTTTGCCACCCAAACCCCAGCTAACCGTACCCGGAAAGGTTGTATTGTCCAGATTAGTAACTTCAAGCACGTGCCCGTACAAAAAACCGCTGGGCGGTGCATTAGAAAACGTGATCGTGTTCGTTCCGCTGTTGGTAATCTTAGAGCTGCCTCTCGACAAATCTAAAGTCACGCCGGCGCCTGAACCAGGCGTGTAAGCAACGTGCAACT
>FRDC01004780.1_pt1 | contig 11063 bp, 17 predicted proteins | sample 1106171 | NCBI WGS metagenome assembly FRDC01 (sample SAMEA3930566, study PRJEB13176) | freshwater metagenome | biome: Drinking water system; feature: drinking water; material: water | place: Singapore | collected 2014-12-20
GGCCGGCGGGTCCTTCCCCAGCCCGCGGCGGGGCAATGCGGTGGGGGACCGCTAAGGGGGAGGGGCTGGGACTCTCGCGACGTCGCCAAAACGACAACGGCTGAAGTCGCCAGTGCGGAAACGAGACAGCGCTCGAATTCGCGGTCGTTGACATTGCCGGCGCGGCGCGCGCAGCGTCCCGCACCAAGGCCATCGATTCGTGAGGAAAGCTCTATGCCCGCCGCCAAGACCAAGACGCCTGCCGAGATCATCGACACCATGATCGCCCGCGCCGCCAAAGCCCCTTGGGGCATCCTGGCCGAGGTCCACGAGATCGACCATGCCTGGGCGATCGAGATGCGAACGCGGAACACCAACAACCGGCCGATCTCGAAAGCCAATGTGCGCCGCTACCGCGAGGATGCCGCGGCCGGCCGATGGTTCCTCAACGGGCAGCCGATCATCTTCTCGAGTGACGGGGTTCTGGCCGACGGGCAGCACCGCGGTGAGGCAGTTGCGGATACCGATTTCAGAGTGCCTACGCTGGTCGTGGTTGGTGTCGAGCCGGAAGCGCGTCGCACGATGGATCAGGGGCGATCGCGGACTGCGGCTGATCAGCTGACCATCATGGGCGAGGAGACCGGCGATATTGGCGCGACCATGATCCGCTACATCAAGGCTTGGGACGAATTGCGAGGTCGATATCTGCGCGGCCTGGCGCGGCCGTCGCAGGCCGAGATCCTCGAATTCTTTGCCACGCACCGAGACGAGCTGCTGCCATCGGCCCAGTTTGCGCAGTCGGTGCGCCAGGCGGCGCGCTATCATGTCGCCGCGCCAATGCTGGCGTTCCTGCACTATTTGCTGACCCGCGTGGATCGCGAGAAGGCCGAACAGTATCTCCTCCAGATCGCAAAAGGAGAGGGGCTGACGGAGGCGGATCCGGCATATCGGGTTCGCGAGAAGCTGATCGCGCTCGGCCGGATCAATGCGACCAAGAAGGCAGAGGTCATCCTGCAGGGGTGGAAGGCGTTCCTTGATGGCAGGCCGCTGCGCACCATCAAAGTAGCCGGCCAGATTCCGGACATCGGGGCGTCGGAGCTTCCGCTGTTTCCTCGGTAGCGATGGGTGCCCGGCGCACCGCATAGCGCGAGGTGATCGCGCGGAAACCGTCCTCGAACTCTACCAGGATCGAATTCATCTTGCCGCGCGCGAGCACGCGGCACCGGTGGCCGCGGCGATCGCCGAGATAGGCGCGCCAGAACCAGACATAGTCGAACGCGGGGAAGGGCATCGCCAGCTGGAATGAGCCCGGCCAGCCCTGCTTTGCCACCGGTAGGCGGTCGAGTTCGGTGCAGGTCGGGCAGTGGCAGCGCGGGCTTTCGATGTGCTTGCGCTTCTTTGCCGCACGCGGACCGCGCGGATAGAGCTTGGCCGGCGCCAGTAGGACGCTGCCGCCGGCGAGCGGGTATTCGAGCAAATCGCTCATCTGCCGGCGCGCTCGAGCTTCTGGGCTACAAGCAGAGCATCGATATTCCAAGCCAGCTTGGTCAGCGTCGTCGAAGCATCGGCGATGTCATCCGAGATCTCGACATGAAACGCTTCCTCGACCGCAAGAATGAACTCGACTCGATCAAGACTGTCGAGACCGGCTTCAGTCCACCAGCCCTGACCGCGTTCTCCCCATAGCGGGCCGTCGTTGCCGACTTCCAAGAGCGTTGACGGCCCAAAAAAGTCGCTGAACAGCTGTCTGAGCTGCTCCAGAATCGTCGCTTCAGTCACCTCTGGTTCCCTCTGTTTCGATGATCACGACGGCGCCGCGTCGCCACCGACTCTCCATCTTGAAAAGTTGTGCGTCCAAGGCCTCGCCTGGCGACTGAAAGCGAGCGGTCTGGGCGCCGTGCGGCCCCACGGACGCGCGCCAGCCGGGCGGGCATGGGCACACATGCACGCGCGGGCGTCCGTCAGCGTGTTTCATAGCGCGCCCGTATCAGCGGATCGTGGGTGAACTGCAGGTGCACTTTCATTGCCTCGCGATCACGGGCGGCACGCTTGCGCTCCGCGCGACCAGCGCGCCGCTCAGCCAAGCGCGCGTCAAGTTCGCGCTCATAGGCTTGGATTGGAGACCTGGCGGGCTTGCGCGCCTTGAGCCACTCCATCATTGCTCGCGCTCCTCGGCTTCCTTCGCCTCAACAGCCGCGATCGCGGCATCGCGCGCCTGGCGGTAGGCGAAAGGATCGTTCCTCATATTGCGATACGTGTCGAAGACAGCGTGGTTGAGCGCCTTGGGCACGCGCCGCCAATGCGGCCAGCACATCAGCTGATGCGGCTTGGCGAGAGCGGTGCAGCCGGCAATAGGGCAGGGATTGCCGCGTGGTTTCTCAGTGCTCATCTTGAGATCCTCCTCTTAGCGTCGTCTGAAAAGCCGGCACCGAGCCAGCTTTCGTCTCGATCAATCCATTCCAGCAGCTGCACCTTCGCATGGCCGAGCGCTTCTCTGCGCTCGCCGGTGATCGATTCGACATATTCGGCCGACATCCGCGCAACCTGTGCACGCCATTTCGTCACCTGGCGCACCTGCAGCTGCCCGCTGGCGATATCGCGGCGCAGGGAAGGGCAGAACCTCAGGGACTCGGCTGCGCACGCCTTGTGGAGCATCGGCTCGACCTGCAGGATTTCCCAGCCGTTCGCGCTGTGAGGGACCGGCCGCGCGTGAGAAAGCGAGACCTTGGTCGACAGCTTCAGGGGCTTGCCGCACAGGTCGCATAGCCCGCGCGCGATTGCCTCGCGCTGGCGGCTGCTATGCGGCTTGCCGAATAGGGGTTTGCCCCGGCCGGGATGGGATGGCTGGCAGAGGGCCAGGCGCAGAAAAAACGGGCAGACCGCGAGATAGAATTCTTCCTCAGCGGTCCACGATGCCGTCCACGGGACGGCTGCGGCGCCAACGCGGATAACCGGGCTCATTCCACCGCCTCGAATAGGCCGCCTTGGTCCTGTGCAATCCGCCGCCGCGCAATCTCGGCATAATCAGGGTTCAATTCGATCTCCAGCTGTCCGTCGACGCCATAGTCGCGCAACCCGAAATAGGGCGGCGACGTCACGCAACATTGGGCACTGGCAGCGGGGAGGGTCTGCAGCATCTCGCGGCAGTCGCCTTGGAGGATGGTGACGCTCACCGCTTGTCTCCCTTCCGAATGAAGCGACGGTGCACCCACATGCTCGTGACGATCGCGGCGCTTCCCGACAGGCCGTAGATCACCGCAGGCGCGATACCCGCGTCGGGGCGCAATAGCCGGTGCCACACCGCGACTTGGCTTATCCCAATGAAGAACGACGTCGCCGCCGCCCATCCATAGTTGCCGTGGTTCACGTTGCGGCTCTGAAAGCCGAGCAGAAAGACCTGGGCGAATGATGCCAGCGCGAGGATGAGGAGAGCCATCACGCCGCCCTCACAGCAGCGTCATCTGCGCTGGCGGATCGATCGCCAGCAGGTCGGCCAGCATCGTCCGCTGCGTGTTCAGCCAGCAGTCCATGCAGTCGCACCCAGGCGAGGGCTGCGGTGAGCGGCACGACGCCGTTGCCACAGTGTCGAAGCCGCTCAATCCGGTGGGCCATCCCATCAGCCACTCGACGAACAGCGGGTTCAAGCGACGGTGCTCGGGCGATGATGGCTGGCCATCGGGGATCGCTTGGCCCGGGAGCGAAGGCAGGAAGCCATGCTCGACGAAGTTCGGCGGCTGATCCATGTGCATCCGGCCGGTGCCGTTCGTCGTCACATGCTCGGTCGAGTTCGATCCCTTGTGATCGCGCGCGGCCGGCGTCGGCCAATGCGCCGCCTGCGTCGGCAATGGCGTGCCGCCCGCGCCGAACGTCATGTTCGGCCCGCCCTTCTCTCCATCCGATGCGCGGGGCGTGCTCCAGTGATCCCGCGACCAGATCTGAACTTCGTTCGCCAGCGTCATGCCGAAGCCGTTGCCGTTGATCCCCTTGGCCTTCGCGGCCGCTTGGCGCTCCAATAGGCGATCGAGGTCCGTCGCCTCGAATTGCTGCGCAGCAGGCGTCTGCCAAAGGCCCGCCATCCCCTCCAGCGTCGGCCGTTCCTTCGTCGGGTCGCCGTTGTCCCGCGTGTATCCGCCCCGCGCCACCCGGGCGGTGGGCCAGAATGAACAGTCGCTCGCGCCGGTGGCTGGCGCCGGCCTCGGCCGCGCTGAATATTCCGCACGCAACGCGGCAACCCAATCGCTCCAATGCCGGAACGGCAACGGCGAGCTGGCCGTCGGCATTCCCTGTGACGTTCTCGCGGAAGAAGGTGTGAGCCCCGCTTTCGTCAAAGATGTCGATCGCGCGGTCGAGCAGCCATCGCTCGTCAAGGACGCCGAGCCGCTTTCCGGCGACGCTGTTGCCTTGGCACGGGTCGCCCGACACGACGCAATCCACTGCGCCGCGCCATGCTCGAGCGTCGAAAGTTCGGAGGTCAGACCAGATAGCAGCCTGATGAAGCCGCCCCGCGACCATGCTCGCGCGAAGTGCTGCGGCTGCGCTGGCTTCCCTCTCCACGTAAGCGACGCAGCGCGCGTCGGGTCGCGCAATTCTGACACCAAGGTCGAGTCCGCCGACGCCGGCACAGAGGCTGAGGGTATGTAGAGCCACGTCACCGGACGCTCGCCGGCGTTAGCACCTGCGCGCTGCGCCCCGCGGAACCCCGTGAGTGGAACAGCGCGCCCTCACCGCCGCTCATACTGCGGCCTTGGCGAACAGGTTTTCATTTCCCACGATGGCCGGCGCCCACTTCACGAAGTCAGCCTCGATCTCGGCATAGTTGATCGGATGCTGCGCCCGGAAATCTGGGGTTCGCTCACATCTGACGTAGCGATGACCCGGTGCCGGCGACAGAAAGCCGTTGAAATGGTCGCACCAGCGCGTCGGGCTGATCTGTAGCACTTTCATATCAGCTCGGGTGACGAAGCCACGCCGTTCGAGTAGGATCATGAGCTTGATGGCCTTTACCTTCCAAGGCGTCAGCATGACTGGTGCGGCACATCCGGCGGCGACATCGGGCACGTAATCCGGCAAGGCAACCCGCTCTGCCGGGCACCAACATGGCCATTCCGGCCAAGAATTGTGCTCGTCAGGCAAATTGATATGGTGGATCACGCCAGGCTTTCTGACGTGGACGGGTATGATGCGGATACCGAGCGCGGTCGCGATCCGCCCCATATGGCCCTGGACCTTCCCATCGGGCACCAGAACACCCCGATAGTCCGGTCCGGCGCTGGGCCAATACGACGAAGCTTTGTCGAGTGCCTGGTCGATAACCTTGGCGTTGAGCGATAGCTTCGCCTCGATCCCGAGCTGGTAACCATCGCGGTGGGCCAGCAGCAAATCCCAGCCGCCGGTTTCAGGATAGACCGTCCAGTCGCTGATCCTGCGATTGGCTGCCCGAAGCTGCCGTAGCCATTCCTCGACCATCGCCGCTTCGGATGAGAAGCCGCTCATGCCGCCCTCCGATGGGCTGTCGGCCCCGTTAGCACTCGCGCGCTGTAGCCCGCGGAACTCCGTGGGCAGAACAACGCGGAAACACCGCTAACTTTCGAGGATTTCTGGAGACTCGGCGGGGATTTGCAGTCCGCTGCGTCACCACTCCGCCATCGGGCCGCAGACCCCCATCTGCGGCGGTTTTCTGCGGGGGTCAAGAGGCGGTTAGCACCCGCCAAAAAAGTCGTTAGCACTTTCGTCCTTTGTTCCATCATGCCCGACGCTCCAATTTGCTCATGCCCGACGCGCTCTGGCGCCGCGCGGAAAGGTATTTGATCGCCATCTGATAGGTCCGGTGACCCAAGACGGCGACGATCTCCGCGACGGTCGCGCCGGCCTCCTCCAGCGTCCCCGCAGCAGCATAGCGAAGACCGTGCGGGGACCGATTCGGCATCCCGTCGATCGCCGCGCATTGGTCGCTGATCGCCTTGCGCAGCGAATTCGCGTTGTACGGGCGGCCCTTCGCATTTCGCAGGATCAGCCCGCGCCGGACCTTCACCGCGTCCAGATCGGCGCGCAGCTCGGCATGGCACGCGATGTCCATGGGCTCGCCGGTCTTGCTCTGGCGCACACGGATGAAATCGCGCTGGTAGAGCTCCCACGTCATGTTCACCACGTCCTCGCAGCGCTGGCCAGTGTATAGCAGCAGCCGGATCGCGCGCTGGAGATGCGCCGGCGCGGCACCAAGGAACAGCGTGATCTCGTAATCGGACCAGGGCATGATGGTGTTCTGGCGGACCTTCAGCCGCTTGAACCCGGCCGCAGGGTTCATGCCGGGCTTGACCAGGCTCTCTTCCTGCGCCCAGCTGTAGAGGCGGCTCACCATCTGCTTGACCTTGTGCGCTTTGCGCGGGGTCGCGCGCAAATCGTCGCGAACACGCTTGACCATGGCGGTGGTGATCAGGCGGTAAGGATATTTGCCGAGCTCGGCGTCGACCAAATCGAGCGTCGCTCCATAATCGTCGCGGGTCGCGTCGCGCAGCGCGCCGAACTCCGCGCTGCCCCGATAAGCTCGAATGAGTTCCGACATCGAGCCGGTCGCTGGCGCGGGTTTCCCTGCGGACACCTTCTCCGCCAGCGCCAGCAGTTCGCTGTAGCGATCGTGGAACGCAGTATCGCCCGGTTCGCCCGGCAGGGCCCCCGTGATGCCGCCGCGCCGGAAGCGCCAGTAGCGCTTGCCGCTGGGCTTGGTGATCACGAAGGTGAACGGGAGGTTAGCGTCGACCATTGCGCTCCGCCATGAATTGCCGCTCGATCTCGGCCGCCTCGGCATCTTCCTCAGCAGCCGTCAGTGGTTGATCGTCAAGGCGGTCCGCCCATCGGTCAAGATCGCGCAGATCGTAGAGCACGCGCCGGCCGACCCGTTTTGGAGCGGGGCCGTGCTCGCGCAGCGTCGTCGCGCTGATCGACAGATAATCGGCGGCCTCCCCCACGGACAGGAGGCGGGGCCAGTTGGGGCGCCTGTCACGGTGAGGGAGGTCGTGCATCATTCCTCGGCCTCACCGTTCGGGAGCCACAGGATCCGCTTGTTCACCCATTCGATGTCGACGGGCACGTCGACCATCCCGCCACCGCCGCCCTGGCCGAACAGCAGACCGATACCCGCGTGGCTTTCGCAGCCGCGCAGACGCCATGCGGGCGTTTCATCCGGCAGGTCGAGCACGCCGGCGGCGACAAGCGGTGTTGGGCCGTCGGGCACCATGATCATGCGCCGCGCATTCAGCGGATCCGGCGCCGGCTTCATCCGCGGTTTGTCCTCGATTTCGACCAGCACCCGCCAGCCGATTCGATCGATTGCGGGCGCGCGCAGCATCCGCGCCACTTCGCGCGTGGCATTGCGGCCGATCCTGACCTTCATCAGCACCACACTGTGGGCGGCAGGGTCGATTCGGATGAGATTGAGGTCGAGACGCATGCGATCTCCTAGTGGCGGATGAAGGTGATGGAGCGAGTCGAGTTGAAGCACAGCGCGCAGGTCGCGCAGCAGCGATCGGGGTCGGTTTCGGCCGGACAGACGATGTGAACCGCCTGTTCGGCCCGATCGACGACTTCAGCGCACATATGGTCGAGCCCGCCGCCCGAAAAACGGATGACGAACCGCTGCGGTTGATCTTGGAACAGCCTGGCGACCGCGAAACCGATCGGATCCGGCGGCATCCGCGCCGTAAAACCGAAAATATTTGAGGGCGGGGAAGTCGATCAGCGCCTGGCGCCAGAAATCGACGTAACCAACCGAGTAAAAATCGCCCAAAACGTGCAATCTGACGACAAATCCGGCCGGAAAACGAGCGTTGAGCGACGCGAGCTCGCCCCAAAGTCGGCGCTCGAGCGTGCCGTCGTCGGTGATCCTGGTCGAATGATGGAGGTTGTTGCCGTAGCAGCTCCGCCATTCGGTGCAGCTGCGTGGGCAGGTATCGCGTTCCTCGAGCGTCAACGAGAAGATCTCGAAGCTCTTCCACCGCCCTTTTTCGACGATACGGCCCAGTTTTCGGCTGTTTTCGCCGCTGATCAGCATCCGTTCCAGCAAAGCGGCGGGTTTGACTTGTCCCGGGAAGAACGGCGTCCCCTTGACCACCGCCGGATGATATTCGGGCAGCACGACTCTCGGGCCCGATGACACGACTCCGGTAAACCGCCGTTGACCGGTGCAGTCGCCGCCTCTGGTACGGCTTTCCTCGGTCGCGCGCCGCCGCGCGGAGCGCCGCCGGGTCAATCCGAACTGCCTCGCCTGGACATATATCGCGCCAGTGCTCGTCTGAAAGACATCGGCCAGCTCCGCGGCCGATTTGCCGTCATTCCAGAGCCTGCGCAGCTCGGTTTGCCGTTCGGCTGTCCAGATCCTGTTGCGTCCCATCAGCCGGCCATCCTGTCTAGTGCAGCAATGAGCTCGGCTCTGGTGCGCTGATCCGGGCCGGCGCGCGTGAAAGAGAAGCCGGCGATCGCATCGCGGCGCGCGGCGCGTGCCGCATCGGCGAGCCCTGCTCGCTCCAGCCCCGCCCAAAGCGTCTTTTCGTCGAGGCGATCCGCGATCGCCGCGTCGATCAGAGCGCTGATCACGGCACGATTGCGGTCCACTCGCCATTTCAGCGCAGCGATGTGCTCGACCTGGTCGCTCACCAGCCCGGGATGGCGCAACAAGCCGGCGACGATGGCGGATTCGATCGCGTCTCCGGCTGAAAGCGGACGATCGCCCGCAGACTGGCGCGGCTTTGCCGGACACGCCTTTCCGATGCGTGAGCGCAGGCCCGAGAAATACGCGGTCGCAAGGTTGGGATCGGAAATCGAACGGCACAGCTGCTCGATCTGGGCGCGAATGGCTCCGGCCTGGTCGGCGCCACTGAGGTGCTCGTTGCTGAGCATGATGTGCTCCCAGATCACATCCTCGAGACTGAATGGCGTCGCGACGAGCTCGGAAAGCGCTTCGCTGCCCGATTGCCGCTCCAAATCGTCGGGATCTCCGCCGCCGGGCGGAAACGAAAAGCTGATCGACCGGCCCGGCGCGATCCTGGACAGCGCCAGCAACGCCGCCCGGCGCGCCGCCGCGCGGCCGGCCTTGTCGCCATCGAAACACAGGATCAGCGCCGGTGCGGTGCGCCATGCGGTTTCGAGCTGATCAGTTGTCAGCGCCGTGCCATTGGGCGCGACGACTTCATCGATGCCGGCTCGGCAGAAGGCCATGACGTCGAAATAGCCCTCGACGATCACCAGACGGCCCTTGCGACGCGCCGCCGGCGCCGCACGGTGCAGGTTGAACAGCGTGCGGCCCTTGTCGAAAAGCAGCGTGTCCGGGCTGTTCAGGAATTTCGGCTGGCCATCGCCCAGAATGCGACCGCCGAACCCGATGCACCGGCCCCGGGCGTCGTGGATCGGAATGATGATGCGATTGCGGAAGAAGTCATAGGCGCGGCCGTCCTCATCGAGCTTTGCGAGCCCCAGCGAGACCAGCAGGCCCGGGTCGACATCGCGCAGACGGGTCACCAGCTCCGGTGCCGTCCCACGGCCGCCAGGACCGGCAAGGCCGATGTTGAACATGGCGCGCTGCGCGGGGCCGATGTTGCGATCGTTCAGCCGCTCGATCACCTGGTTCTTCTCGCGTGTCGCCGACTGCGCCATCAGCTTGTCGACATAGAATCGCTCGGCGCGCGCCATGATCTCGAGCGCGCGGGCCCGGTGATCATCCTCGCTGCGGGACTGGGCCGTCTGGGCGGGCATCTCGAGCCCGGCGGCATCAGCGAGCTCACGTACAGCCTCGATGAACGGCAGGCCGCGATGATCGGTCATCCAGCGGATGGCGTCGCCGTGCGCGCTGCAGCCGAAGCAGTGGTAGAAGCCCTTGGCGTCGTTCACGTAGAAGCTCGCGGTCTTCTCCTGATGGAAGGGGCAACATCCCTTCATCTCGGCGCCGGCGCGTTGCAGCTTCACGTCCCGCTGGATCAGCGCGGACAGCCGGGTGCGGTCGCGAACCTCGTCGAGAAATGATGCCGGCAGGGTCACAGTGCCTCTCCAGGGCGAACTAGGAAAGCGATGTGCTCGACATCGCCGGCCTCGATCGCCGCATTGAGCACAGCGTTGCCTTCGTCGTTGTAGCGGCCTCGATGATCCATGCGGGCACGGACAATGCGTCCAGCCTTCTGCTCGGGGTCGCGGCCGCCGGCACGCACGGCGACATGAACCCAATAATCGTCATCGCTTGTGCGTGCGATCTCAACATGACCGCCCGGGAAGCAGACAATGGTGTGGGGCTTTTCCAGCTTGATCGATGGATCGCCGAATAAGTCGGTTCTGCCGCCGATCTTGACCGGATTACAGTCATTGCCCGCCGCGGCATAGATGCCGCTCACAGCGCCACCTCGGCCGGCGTCGGCCAGTTCCAGAACCCCTGGGCGCCGCGCATCGGGATCGGCTGATCCCAGCGCTCTACCTCGAGCATGGGCCATCCCCAGTTGGCGTGCTCGCGCCGGTCGCTATCGAAGCCCGGGAGAGCGTCCATTTCATCGCGGGCTTCGGTGGGCAAGCCGAACTCCTCGACTGCGATATCGAATCCGTTGCGGGGCTCGCCCAGCAGGGCCGTTCCGAGCCCGGCCGACAGCGGAAGCCCGGTCGGCTTCTTGAAATGGTAGAGCGGCAGCAGCAGCTCGAGCGCGACCTCGACCCGGAGGCAGGTCTGAGCGGCATTGGCGCCGCCGAACTGGAGATTGTCGACGATCGTGCGGATCTCGCTTGCGACCATCGGCCGCGCGGCCGCGTGGATGACGATGCGCTGGCCAACCATCGATCGCGGCGCGCGCCAGCCCCTGAACTCGAACGGCTTCGCGCCGACGACGATTAGCGACGCCCACGGCTGCCAGAGAGTGAGCGCCTTCATCAGAACTCCTCCTCATCATCGTCGGTGTCGTGCGTCAGGAATCGCGGCGCGAATTCATCGGCGGGGCGGGGCACGGTCGCGCCGATCGAGGGCGGGAGCTGGCTGTGATACTTGGCCTGGCGAACGAAGGCGGTTTCGGCCGAGCAGGGCGTCAGCTGATAGATCGACGCGCCGCCGATCAGCACCG
>FRDC01000227.1_pt1 | contig 11054 bp, 12 predicted proteins | sample 1106171 | NCBI WGS metagenome assembly FRDC01 (sample SAMEA3930566, study PRJEB13176) | freshwater metagenome | biome: Drinking water system; feature: drinking water; material: water | place: Singapore | collected 2014-12-20
TTCGGCGCGGACTTTCTTGCGATCGGGGCCGACCTTGTCGATGGCATCCATGATCAGCGTCGCCGCGGCGAACGCGAAGGGTCCGTAGGCTTCCGGATCGTCCGGATATTTCTGCTTTGTGTAGGCCTCGAGGAACGCACGACCGCCGGGCAGTTTCTCCGCTGGTGCCCCTTCGCGGAACGCCACCACGCCCTCCGCCAGCGGGCCAAGGCCTTCGATGAATGCATCCGACACGATGCCCGAGGTGCCCTGGAACACGGCTTTCACGCCGAGCTTGTCCATCTGGCTGCGAATGCGTACCCCGATGGGCGTCAGGCCGGCGAAGTAGATGACCTCCGGCTTTAGCTCCTTGATCTTGGTGAGCTCGGCCGAGAAGTCCTGCTGGTCGGCGGTAACGCCGAAGGTACCGAGGATCTGGCCGCCGTTCTTCGCGAGATCCTCGCTGAAGTACTTGTTGTGTCCCTTGCCGTAGTCGGTGGTGTCGTGGATGACGGCCCAGCGCTTGAACTTGAGACCGGTCATGAAGCGTGCGGCGGCCTCGTTCTGGTTGATCATGGTGCCGTTGACGCGGTGCACCTCCTTGTAGTCGTTGGCGTAAGTGATGTCCGGCAGCACGGCTCCCCAGACGACCACCGGCAGGCCGAACTTGCGGTAGACCTCCACCGCGGCCATGGCGACGGTGGAGCAGTAGTGCGTGACCCCGGCAACGATGCCGTTGTCGGCGGCGGCCTTGGTTGCCACCTGCACCCCGACGTTCGGTTTGCACTCGTCGTCGAGAACGACCAGCTCGTACGTGTACGGCGCCTTGGCATCGGCGTTGCGCAACCGCACCGCGAGGTCGGCGCTGTTGCGTCCGCCCAGGCCGTTGGCCGAGACGCCACCGGTGAGCGGCCCGATGAAAGCGATCCGGACCGTGTCCTTGGCCTCTACCGGCAGGCCCGCCAGCGCGATGACCAGCGCGACGAAAAGCGACGCGAACTTCATGGCGTTTCCCCTCTGCGAATTGCCGGCGAGGGTATGGGCCCCATCACCGCGTGTCAAACGCCTCGCGGGGACACGGCAACGTTCGTCAGAGCCCGCAACGAAAAAGGCGACTTCGCGTCGCCTTTCCGGGTCGTGCGTCGCGCCGGATCTCAGCGCTTGCGCAGCTTGCGGATGGCCGCCAGTTGCGCCGCCATCATCGCGTACTCGGCCTGCATGGTCGCGATCTCCACCTTGTCCTGCGAGTTGCGCATCGCTTCCTCGGCGAGGCGCATCGCTTCGGCGGCCTTGGCTTCGTCCAGATCGTGACCGCGAATGGCGGTGTCGGCCAGCACGGTGATGGCCTTCGGCTGCACTTCCAGAACACCGCCGGCGACGAAGATTAGTTCTTCCTCGCCACCGCCCACCGGCTTGATGCGCACCGAGCCCGGCTTGATGCGGGTGATGAGCGGCGTGTGCTGCGGATAGATGCCGAGTTCGCCCGCTTCGCCGGGCAGGACGACGAACTCCGCCTCGCCCGAGTAGATCGACTGTTCGGCGCTGACGACGTCGACGTGGATGGTGTTGGCCATGCGTTACTGGAACTTCTTCGCGTTCTCGACCGCTTCCTCGATGGTGCCGACCATGTAGAAGGCCTGCTCGGGAAGGTGGTCGTACTCGCCGTTGACGATGGCCTTGAAGCCCTTGATGGTGTCCTTCAAGGTGACGTACTTGCCGGGCGATCCCGTGAACACCTCGGCCACGTGGAACGGCTGCGACAGGAAGCGCTGGATCTTGCGCGCACGCGCCACCGCCAGTTTGTCCTCGGGCGAGAGTTCGTCCATGCCCAGGATCGCGATGATGTCGCGCAATTCCTTGTAGCGCTGGAGCGTCGCCTGCACCGCACGGGTGGTGTTGTAGTGGTCTTCGCCGATGACGTTCGGATCCACCTGACGCGACGTGGAATCCAGCGGGTCCACGGCGGGATAGATGCCGAGCGCCGCGATGTCGCGCGACAGCACGACGGTGGCGTCGAGGTGACCGAAGGTGGTGGCCGGCGACGGATCGGTCAGGTCGTCCGCGGGCACGTACACGGCCTGGATCGACGTGATGGAACCGGTCTTGGTGGAGGTGATGCGCTCCTGCAGGCGGCCCATCTCTTCCGCGAGAGTCGGCTGATAACCCACGGCGGAGGGCATCCGTCCCAGCAGCGCGGACACTTCGGTACCGGCCAGCGTGAAGCGATAGATGTTGTCCACGAAGAACAGGATGTCACGACCTTCGTCACGGAAACGCTCGGCCATGGTGAGACCGGTCAGCGCCACGCGCAGGCGGTTGCCGGGCGGCTCGTTCATCTGGCCGAACACCATCGACACCTTCGATTCGCCGAGGTTGTCGAGCTTGATGACACCCGCTTCCGACATCTCGTGATAGAAGTCGTTGCCCTCGCGAGTGCGCTCGCCCACACCGGCGAACACCGACAGACCCGAGTGCTGCTTCGCGATGTTGTTGATGAGCTCCAGCATGTTCACGGTCTTGCCCACGCCGGCGCCGCCGAACAGGCCGACCTTGCCGCCCTTCGCGAACGGGCAGATGAGGTCGATGACCTTGATGCCGGTTTCGAGCAGCTCCACGGACGGGGAGAGCTCGTCGAACTTCGGCGCAGGCTGGTGGATCGAGCGGCGCTCGTCGGTGGCGATCGGGCCCACTTCATCGATCGGGCGACCGAGCACGTCCATGATGCGGCCCAGGGTGGCCTTGCCCACCGGCACCGAGATCGGGTTGCCGGTGTTGGTCACCTTCATGCCGCGGCGCAGGCCGTCGGTGGAACCCAGCGCGATGGTGCGCACCACGCCGTCACCCAGCTGCTGTTCGACTTCGAACGTGAGACCCTTCTCCGCCAGCGGGTTGGTCGCATCGTCGACCAGCGTGAGCGCGTCGTACACGCGCGGCATCGACTCGCGCGGGAACTCGATGTCGGTCACTGCGCCGATGCACTGGACGATGGTGCCTTGTGCTTGTGCCATGCTCGTTCTTTCCTGAAATTCGTTTCGAATGGAGTTGCCGCGATCAGACCGCGGCGGCGCCGCCGACGATCTCCGAGAGTTCCTTCGTGATCGCCGCCTGACGCGACTTGTTGTAGATGAGTGTCAGCTCGTCGATGACGTTGGCCGCGTTGTCGGAGGCGGACTTCATCGCGACCATGCGGGCCGACTGTTCGCTCGACATGTTCTCGGCCACCGCCTGATAGACGATCGCTTCGATGTAGCGCGTCAGCACCTGGTCGAGCACGCCCTTGGCTTCGGGTTCGTAGATGTAGTCCCAGGAGCCTTCGGGCACACCGAGCTTCTCGCCGGAGAGCGGCAGCAGTTGCTCGCACACCGGTTCCTGCTTCATGGTGTTGATGAACTTGGTGTAGAAGATCATCAGGCGGTCGAAGCGGTCGCTGGTGTAGCCGTCCAGCATGATCTTGACGGCACCGATCAGCTTCTCGAGGTGCGGACGGTCGCCGAGCTGGGTTACCTGGGACACGATGTTCGCGCCCAGGCGCTGCATGAACGACAGGCCCTTGTTGCCGATGCAGCAGACCTCGAAGCTCTCGCCCTCGGATTCCCACTGCTTCATCTGGGTGAGAGCAAGCCGCTGCACGTTGGTGTTGAGGCCGCCGCAAAGACCCTTGTCGGTGGTGACGATGATGATCCCGACCTTCTTCACGGTGTCGCGCTCGATCAGGAACGGATGCCGGTATTCGGGATTCGCGTGCGAGATGTGCGCCGCCACGTTGCGGATCTTCTCGGCATAGGGCCGGGCCGCGCGCATGCGGTCCTGGGCCTTGCGCATCTTGGAAGCGGCGACCATCTCCATCGCCTTGGTGATCTTGCGAGTGTTCTGGACACTCTTGATCTTGGTGCGGATCTCTTTCGAGCCAGCCATGTCGTGGGTTCTCTCGCGAGCCGTTGCTTGACGGTCAGTAAGTGCCGTTCTTCTTCCAGTCGTCGATGGCCGCGCGCAGCGCCTTCTCTTCATCCGCGCTCATGTCCTTCTTCGACTCGATGCCGTCCACCAGCGCGGCGTACTTGGTCTTAATGTGATCGCGCAGGCTCTTTTCCGCCGCGAGCGCCTTCTTCACTTCGATGGCGTCGAAGTAGCCGTTGTTGACCGCGAACAGCGTCAGCACCATTTCCCACACCTGCAGCGGCTGATACTGCGGCTGCTTCATCAGCTCCGTCACCATGCGCCCGCGCTCGAGCTGCTTGCGGGTGGCTTCGTCGAGGTCGGAGGCGAACTGCGCGAAGGCCGCGAGTTCACGATACTGCGCGAGCGCGAGACGCACACCGGCGCCCACGTCCTTGCGCTTCATGACCTTGGTCTGGGCGGCGCCACCGACTCGCGACACCGAGATACCGGCGTTGATGGCGGGACGGATGCCGGCGTTGAACAGGTCGGTTTCCAGGAAGATCTGGCCGTCCGTGATCGAGATGACATTGGTCGGCACGAATGCGGACACGTCACCCGCTTGCGTCTCGATGACCGGCAGCGCGGTGAGCGAACCGGTCTTGCCCTTCACCGCACCCTTGGTGAAACGCTCGACCCAGGCTTCGTTGACGCGCGCGGCGCGCTCGAGCAGGCGGCTATGCAGGTAGAACACGTCGCCGGGATAGGCTTCGCGGCCCGGCGGGCGGCGCAGCAGCAGCGAGATCTGGCGATACGCCCAGGCTTGTTTGGTCAGATCGTCATAGATGATGAGCGCGTCCTGGCCGCGGTCGCGGAAGTACTCGCCCATGGTGCAACCGGAATACGCGGCGATGTACTGCATGGCGGCGGATTCGGAAGCGGATGCGGCAACGACGATGGTGTACGCCATGGCGCCGTGCTCTTCGAGCTTGCGCACCACGTTGGCGATGGTGGACGCCTTCTGGCCGATGGCGACATACACGCAGAAGAGATCCTTGCCCTTCTGGTTGATGATCGTGTCGACGGCCACCGCCGTCTTGCCGGTCTGGCGGTCGCCGATGATGAGCTCGCGCTGGCCGCGACCCACGGGCACCATGGCGTCGATGGACTTCAAGCCGGTTTGCACCGGCTGCGACACCGACTTGCGCCACACGACACCCGGCGCCACCTTCTCGATGATGTCGGTTTCCTTGGCGTTGATCGGCCCCTTCCCGTCGATGGGCTGACCGAGCGAGTTCACGACGCGGCCGATCAGTTCCGGACCCACCGGCACCGAGAGGATCTGACCGGTGCACTTGACCGGATCGCCTTCGGAGATGTGCTCGTATTCACCCAAGATCACCGCGCCGACCGAGTCGCGCTCGAGGTTCAGTGCCAGACCGAAGGTGTTGTTGGGGAACTCGAGCATCTCGCCCTGCATGACGTCGGACAGGCCGTGCACGCGGCAGATACCGTCGGTCACCGAGACCACGGTGCCCTGGGTGCGCACGTCGGCCGAGAGCGCGAGGCTCTGGATCCGGGACTTGATCAGATCGCTGATCTCGGAGGGTTTCAGCTGTTGCATGGCGGTTCCGATTCGTGGGTGTATGTAGTGGGGACGAGCATCAGGCCGCGGTGAGGCTGGCGGCCATGGCCGCGAGCTTGCCGCGCACCGAACCGTCGATGACCTGGTCGCCGACGGCGATGCGTACGCCGCCGATGAGTGCCGGGTCGACGGACACTTCCGGTCGAACCTTGCGCTTGAACTTGCGCTCGAGGTCTGCGACAAGACCGGCCAGATCCGCACCTTCGAGCGGGAAGGCGCTTTCGATCCTGGCGTCGACGGTGCTCTCGCGTTCGTTCTTGAGCGCTTCGAACTGGTCGCGCACCGAAGGCAATGCAGCGATGCGCTGGTTGGCCGTCAGTGCTTCGAGCAGCTTGCGCGTTTCGGTCGAGTTGTCGCCGGCGACGGCGACGAACATGTCGATCAGCGCGTTCGGCGACACGCGCGGATTGCCGAGCAGTTGCCGGATGTCCGGATGCTCGGCCGCGGCGGCCAGATTGCCCAGGGTCGTGGACCATTGGGCAAGTGCACCGGCCTTGTCGGCGATCTCGAAGACCGCTTCCGCGTAGGGCCGGGCGATGGTGCTGATCTCGGCCATGTCAGTGCGATGCCCGTTGCCGCGATGGGCCGGCGGCCGGCGCAGCCGGGGCGCACGGGCCCTCTCGCAACAAGCCTTGAGGTGGGTGCCGCCGGGCCGCCCCAAGGCGCTGACGCGCCCCCTCAGGGGGCAGCGACCGCAGGGAGCGTGGGGGGTTGTTCATCTAGATCTCTTTCTTCAACTGAGCCAGCAGTTCTGCGTGGGCCTGTGCGTTGATCTCCTTGCGCAGGATCTTCTCCGCACCTGCCACCGCAAGCGCTGCCACTTGATCGCGCAGCGCTTCGCGGGCACGCGAAACTTCCTGGTCGATCTCGGCTTTCGCCGCGGCTTTTTCACGACCGCTTTCCTCGCGCGCCGCGTTCTTCGCTTCGTCGATCAGCTGCGAGCCGCGTTTCTCGGCTTGCGCGATGATCTCCTGGGCGCGGGCGCGCGCTTCGGCGATGGCTGCTTCGGCCTGCTTCGAGGAGACCTCGAGCGACTGGCGGCCTTTTTCGGCGGCTGCGAGTCCGTCGGCGATCTGCGCCTGGCGTTGTTCGATGGCGCGCAACAACGGCGGCCAGACGAATTTCACCGTGAACCAGATGAAGACCGCGAAGGCTACCGCCTGGGCGATCAGCGTCAGGTTGATGTTCATGCCTGCCCCCTAACCGGGTAGTCGTGGAGAGGGAGTTACTGGATTACGGCGAGCAGCGGGTTGCCGAAGGCGAACAGCATCGCGAGACCCACGCCGATGATGAAGGAGGCGTCGATCAGGCCGAGCAGCAGGAACACCTTGGCTTGCAGCGCCGGGATCATCTCGGGCTGGCGCGCGGCACCTTCGAGGAAGCGGCTGCACATGATGCCCACGCCGATACACGCACCAGCGGCGCCGAGACCGATCATCAGGCCGATGCCGACGCCGGTGTAGGCCTGGATCATCGCGAGGAGTTGCAGCTTGTCCATCAGAGTTTCCTTTCGAGTTGCGGAACGTGAAGTGAGATTGGAAAAAACGTCAGTGGCTCTCGTGCGCCATGGAGATATAGACGATCGTGAGCATCATGAAGATGTACGCCTGCAGCGCGACGATCAGGATGTGGAAGATCGCCCAGCCCACGCCGAGGATCGCGCCGAAGACGGTACCGACCAGTCCGGTGGCAGCCCACAGCCACAGCAGCAGGAAGATGATCTCGCCTGCGTACATGTTGCCGTACAGCCGCAGCGAGTGGGACAGCGGCTTCGAGATGTACTCGACCAGGTTGAACAGGAAGTTTGCCGGCCACAGCAGCGGGTTGGAACCGAAGGGCGAGCAGAAGAGCTCATGGATGAAACCGCCGAGACCCTTCACCTTGATGGAGAAGAAGATCATCAGCAGCCACACGGACAGCGCGAGCGCGAAGGTGGTGTTGACGTCCGCGGTGGGCACCATGCGCCATTCGTGGATGCCGACCCAGCCGAGGATCTTGGCGACGATGTCCACGGGCAGGAAGTCCATGGCATTCATCAGAAGCACCCACACGAAAACGGTCAGTGCGGTGGGTGTGACGAAATCGCGCTTGCCATGGAAGATGCCCTTCACCTGATCGTCGACGAAGCCGAACATCAGCTCGACGAAGGCTTGCCGCTTCGTGGGCACGCCGGCGGTGGCGCCGCGCACCACCCACCAGAGCAGACCGATGCTGATCACGCCGAGGATCACGGCGGTGACCACCGAGTCGACGTGCAGGGTCCAGAACGATCCTCCACCGCCGACGGGTTTCGCCAGGAAGGAAAGGTGATGCTGGATGTATTCGGTGGGTGTCAGTGCGGCTTCGGAGGACATTGCTCGTTCAAACCTTGATCATTTCACGCTGGTTCGTCCGACATCCCGGACGAAGACCGCCATCGAGAACACCACGATCGAGATGGCGAAGGATCCGACGAACGCCACCGCAACCACCTGCTTGTACGTCGCCAGCACCAGCCAGAGCAGCACCACGCTGACGCCGATCTTGACCCCTTCGGCACGGAACACCGTCGACAGCGTCGATCCGATCGACGGCGTCTTCGCGAGTTGCGTGACGATGGCGAATCCGAGACATGCCACCAGAGCGACCATCCCGCCCAGTGCTCCGGAGAGCGCACCGTGCACCCCTGCGATCAACCCCGTGACGACGGCGACCACCACGGTCGTCACGACCTGCCACCGCAAGACGGTTCGAAAGGGCGCGCTTTGGATCCGGACCATCTTTTGAACCCGCTGGCGACTAGAAAAACCGCGAGAGTGTAATGGTGGATGCGGCGGTGCGTCAACGTATCAGGCGCGAGGCCGTCGCAGGTGAGCCAGCAGCGCATCCAGCTGGTCGAGCGACCGGTATTCGATCTCGAGCTTGCCTTTGCCCTTGCCGCGCGCGCGGATCTCCACCGACGCACCCAGGTGGTCCGACAGTTCCTCCTCGAGGTCCTTGAGGTCGCGGCTCACGGTGCGCTGCTTCTTCCGCGGAGGCTCCGTGCCAGCCTGGGCCACCAGCCTCTCCACTTCGCGAACCGAAAGCCCTAGCGCGGCGATGCGCTCGGCGAACTCCAACTGTTTGCCGGTGGGCAACGCCAGCAGGGCGCGGCCGTGACCCATCTCGAGCTCGCCGTCCATCATTCTCTGCTGCACGGGCCCGGGCAGTTGCAGCAGGCGCAACAAGTTGGAAACGGCGGTTCGTGATCGACCCACCGCTTCGCCCGCGCTCTGGTGCGTCATGCCGAATTCGTCGATGAGCCGCTGGAGGCCGGCGGCCTCCTCGAGCGCGTTCAGGTCCTCGCGTTGGATGTTCTCGATGAGCGCCATCGCCAGCGCGGCTTCGTCGCGGACTTCGCGTACGACCACCGGCACTTCCTTGAGCCCGGCGCGCTGGGCGGCACGCCAGCGGCGCTCGCCTGCGATGATCTCGTAGCGACCGGGTCCGATGGGTCGCACGAGGATCGGCTGGATCAGGCCCTGCGACTTGATGGATTCCGCCAGCTCGGCGATCGCGTCCTCGTGCATCTGCGTGCGAGGCTGGTACTTGCCTCGCTGCAGCGCCGTTACGGGAAGCTGCATCATGCGATCGCCGGCAGCGTTCTCTTCCGCCTCGTCCGCCGCGAGCAGCGCATCGAGCCCGCGTCCCAACCCTTTGTGCTTGACCATCACGCTGCCGCCTGTTTGCCGAGGATTTCGCCGGCCAGTGCCAGGTACGCGAGCGCACCCTTCGACTGGCGATCGTAGGAAAGGACCGGCATGCCGTAGCTCGGCGCCTCGGCAAGGCGCACGTTGCGCGGAATGACGGTGCGATAGACCTTTTCGCCGAAGTGCTGTTGGAGTTGATCGGACACCTGCTGACCGAGCGTATTGCGCGGGTCGTACATGGTGCGCAGCAGCCCTTCGATCTCCAGATTCGGGTTGAGATGCGCGCGCACTTTCTTCACCGTGTTGACCAGATCGGACAGGCCTTCGAGTGCGTAGTACTCGCATTGCATCGGGATCATCACCGCCTGCGCGGCCACCAGGCCGTTGACGGTGAGCAGGTTGAGCGCGGGCGGGCAGTCGATCAGGATGAAGTCGTACTCGGCGTCGACGCTCTCCAACGCCTCCTTGAGGCGCGTCTCGCGATTGTCGATGGTCACCATCTCGACCTCGGCGCCGGCGAGGTCGCGGTTGGCCGGTATGACATCGTAATTGCCGCTGCTGGAGCGCTGCCGCACTTCGGCGAGCGGTGCTTCTCCCAGCAGTGCCTGGTAGACCGTCGCTTTCAACTGGCGCTTGTCGATGCCGCTGCCCATGGTGGCGTTGCCCTGCGGATCGAGATCGATCAGCAGCACGCGCCGGCCTGCCATCGACAGGCTTGCCGCGAGGTTGATGGTGGTGGTCGTCTTGCCGACGCCGCCTTTTTGGTTGGTGATCGCGATGATCTTGGCCATGGGTCCTCGGGAATCAGGCTGCAGTGCGTTCGATCAGCACGAGATGACGCTCGCCTTCCACGCCCGGCACCGCCAGCGGCACCACGCGGTCGACGCGAAAGCCCTCGGGCAACTGGGCGATTTCCTCGTGCGGATTGAGTCCCTTCATCGCGGCCAGACGGCCGCCTGGCGCCAGCAGATGCCCGGCGAGGCGCACGAAGTCCGCGAGTTCGGCGAAAGCGCGCGAGATGACGATCTGGAAAGTCGTGGCCGGCCGCCACTGCTCGACCCGCTCGCGGCGGACATCGGCGTTGGCGATGTGGAGTTCCCCCACCGCCTGGGTCAGAAAGGCCGTCTTCTTGTGGTTGCTGTCCACCAGCGTGACCCTCCAATCCGGCCGTGCGAGCGCGATCGGGATACCGGGCAACCCCGGGCCCGTACCGATGTCCACAACCGTCTCGCCCGCAAGGTGCGGCACCACGGCTAGGCTATCAAGAAGGTGATGGCTTACTAACTTGGGCGCTTCGCGAATCGCCGTCAGGTTGTAGACGCGGTTCCATTTCTGCAGCAGTGCGAGATAAGCGAGCAAGCGGGATTCCGTTCCGGCCGCCAGATTGAGCCCGAGCTTCTCGACGCCCTGCTCGAGCGCCCGCGCCTGCGTGGTCACCGCGCCTGCGCCGTCGTGACGTCGTGGGCGGGTGCTGCGTCCCGGCGGGAAAAGCCCCGGCGCAGATGCACCAGCAGCAACGAGATCGCCGCGGAGGTAATGCCCGAGATCCTGGCCGCCTGACCGAGGGTCTCGGGACGATGGGCATTGAGCTTCTGCTGGACTTCGTTCGAGAGCCCGCGAACGGTCCGGTAGTCGAGATCGGCCGGCAGTCGAGCGTCCTCGAAATGTTCGTGACGGGCGACCTCTTCGCGTTGGCGATCGATATAGCCTTGATATTTGGCCTGAATTTCTACCTGCTCGGCAACTTCCGCAGCGCCGACAGCCGGGCCGGCTCCAGGCAAGGTCATCAGGGAAACGTAGTCCACGTTCGGGCGACGCAAGAGGGCGTCCAGAGTGTGATCGGTATCGAGCGTCTGCCCGAAGACAGCGGTCATGGTTTCCGGCGC
>FRDC01000179.1_pt1 | contig 11046 bp, 4 predicted proteins | sample 1106171 | NCBI WGS metagenome assembly FRDC01 (sample SAMEA3930566, study PRJEB13176) | freshwater metagenome | biome: Drinking water system; feature: drinking water; material: water | place: Singapore | collected 2014-12-20
AAGGCCCGAACTCGCCACCGCCGCCCCCACCCCCCCCACCCCAGCCGAACCCCTCCCCCGGCTCGCGGACTCGCCACCCCCTCCGCTTGGAGCGGAGGGGGATGCCGAAGCGGAGGGGGATGCAGGCGCGGCGGGGGCTGCTGACACGGTGGTGGATGCCGACGCGGCGGGCTGGTGGCCCGCGAGCCACTTGCAGATCCGCAGGTGCTCGGTGCGGATGTCCTCATCCGAGAGATCGGCGTCGTAGTTGAGCGTGCCGAGGTAGTTGGACACCAGACTCGGCTTGTGCGGGGCACTCAGCAGCGCGAACTTGAGGAGTTGCGTGGCCTCTTTCACCTGCCCGGCGGCGGTGAGCGAGGCCCCCAGGTTGGCCGCGCCCGCGGGGTCGTGGGGCGCGGCTTCGCGGGCGCGCCGGCTGATGGCGATGGCGCCGTCGATTTCGCCCAGTGAATAGAGCGTGGGGCCCAGGCCCAGCAGGGCCTCCATCCCGTCGGGCACGATGGCCAGCGCGGCCTCAAAGTGCCGCCTGGCTTCGGCGAACTTGCCCCAGAAGAGGCAGAGGTTGCCGTAGTTGCCGAGCATGGAATAGCTGGATGGATGGGCAGCAAGCCCGCGCTTGAAGAGGAAATCGGCCTGCTCGAACCGGCCAAGCTGGGTGAGCACCGCGCCGAGCAGGCTGGTGGCGTCGGGATCGGTGGGCTGCTTGGCGAGTTGGCGGCGGAGCGTTTGCTCGGCAAGGTCGAGCCGGCCCGATTGCATCTGCTGGATGGCGAGTTGAAAGGCGGGTGAAGGCACGGGGGAGTGAGGGTAGTAGGCTGTGGCACGATCATCCCACGCAGCCAGTTACTTTGGCGGGCCGGCACCGGCGGGACCAGGCGGCTTCGCCAGCAGTGTCTCGCACGCAGCCAGCGTTTCGCGGTACGCCTTGAGGTGCGGATGCTCGGCGTGCAGCACCTTCTCCGCCATCGACACGGCCTCATTGAGTTCGGGCAGTGCCGCCGAGGAATCCGTGTTCTCGAGGCGAGCGCTGCCGGATCGCCACAGCACGCGGGCCAGCACTGCCGAACCACCGGGGGACTGCCGGCGCAGGACCGCGATTGCCTCGTCGAACCCCTGCCGCGCTTCGACGGCTCTGCCCATGGCTTGCCGTGCACGGGCGAGATTGTTCAAGGTTATCGCCACGAAGAAGTCGCTGCCCTTGAAAAGCCGACGGTCCTTCTCGAGTGCCTGCAGCAGCATCGGCTCTGCCTCCGCCGCACGGCCCAACGCCAGTCGCAGAGTGGCCAGGTCGTTCAGGAGCCCCATCTCGAGCTCGCTGTCGTTCGGAGCGAGCCGCCGGTGCATCTCCAGCGCTTCCGCGGCTAGCGGTTCGGCGTCGGCGGCGCGTCCCATTTCGGTCCGCACGGTCGCGAGAAAGGCCAGGCTGCCCACAATCCGCCGATGATCTCCCTCGTAGATGCGGCGTTCCATCTCCAGAGCCTCTACGAGTAGTGGCTCGGCCTCCGCAGGACGCCCGAGCGCTGACCGCAACGAGGCGAGTTGGGTCAGACCTCGGGCGACATCTTCGTGGTCGCCGTTCCAGCGGCGACGCTCGACCGCCAATGCCTCCACCAAGAACGGCTCGCCCTTGGCCATCAGCGCCAAAGCACCGGGCATCCTCATGATGCTCTCCAGGTCGAACGTCGCGTCCGGATCGGCCTTCCAGAAGCGATGCCACATCTCTATCCACTTTGTGCGGTTGGCGGGCACATTGGGGTCATCGCTGCTGAGCGCGCGCCTGACCACCTCCATTACCCCCGGCAGCAGCTGGCCGGCCTCTGCTGGGCGGTTATTGTGTTGCAGGATCGAGGCAATGGTGGCCCGCAGCCGCACCTCGGTTTCCGGGTCATCCTTGAAAGCACCGGCGTCGATCTCCTTGATCGCCTTCTCCATCGCTTGGGCGATGGTCGCATCCGCCGCCCCGCCCGCGAGCGAGTCTCCCAATCGCAGCGTCTTGGTTACAAAGACATTGATCTCCTCAGCACGCTTGCGGGCCTTGCTCTCGGCCTCCATCGAGGCTTCGGCCGCCTTCCGCTGTTCGGCCTCGGCCACTTGGGACCGCACGGCGATATCTCGCTGGGCGCGGGCCACCTTGGCCTGCCACGCGAACGCGGCCACGCCCATGAGCAGGGCCCCCGCCACCGCGCCACCCGCCGACACCATACTCCGGTTGCGACGAATGAACTTCTTGAAGCGGTACGACACGCCCGGCGGCGCGGCGACCACGGCCTGACCGGTCCGAAACCGGGCGATGTCGTCGCCCAGACTGTTCGCGGTTTCGTAGCGGCGGGCCCGGTCCTTGTCGAGGGCCTTCATCACGATCCAGTCGAGCTCGCCGCGCACGAGGGGGCCCAGACGAGCGGGCTCGACGTGGCGGTGCGCGGCGACGGCCGAGAGGGTTTCGGAGGATTGGCTGATACGGGCCGAGGGGACAGGCGGCTCGACCTCGCGGATGATGCGCTGGATCTCGGCGTACGCGGCAGAGCGGAGACGGGATGAGTCGAAGGGCGTGGAGCCGGTGAGGAGTTCGTAGAGGAGCACGCCCAGGGAGTAGACGTCGGTGCGGGTGTCGATGTCCAGCGAGCCCTCGGCCTGCTCGGGGCTCATGTACTCCAGCGTGCCGATGAGCTGGTTGTGCTGGGTGAAGAGGGTCTTTTCAGTCAGCTTGCTGGTGGTGGCCTTGGCGATACCGAAGTCGATGACCTTGGCGCACGGGCGACCGTCGAGCGTGCTGACGAGCACGTTGCTGGGCTTCACGTCGCGATGGATGATGCCCTTGGTGTGCGCGTGCTGCACGGCATTGCAGACCTGTGCGAAGAGCTCAAGTCGCTTATCGATCGACAGGCTGTGGCGGTCGCAGTAGGCCGTGATGGGCTCGCCCTTGACCAGGTCCATCACGAAGAACGGGCGGCCGGAATCGGTGGCCCCTGCGTCGAGCACGCGGGCGATGTGGGGGTGGTCCATCATCGCCAGGGCCTGGCGCTCGGCCTCGAAGCGGGCGATCACCTGGTGCGTGTCCATGCCGAGCTTGATGATCTTGAGGGCGACTTTGCGGAGAACAGGCTTCTCTTGCTCGGCCATGTAGACCGAACCGAAACCTCCCTCGCCGATGAGTTGCAGCAGCTTGTACGGACCGATGCGGGTACCGAGCACCTCAGACATCACGGGGGCGCTCTCGGTGGTGGTGGCGTAGGGGCCCGCGCCGTCGGTTGAGGCGTGGTGGTCCGCGCCCACCGGTCCCAGGGGGCCCATGGACGAACCAGGGAGCGGTTGGCGGGAGGAGTCGTGTCCTTCGTGAGCCGGCATGTGGGTGCTCCGACAGGGACGGGTCGGGCGGATGGGAACGGACCTCTACCAAGTACAACCGGAAATCCGGGCGCGCGGAACGGAGAATCGGCGCACGAGCGAGAACCCGAACGGGCACCAGTCTACAGGCTTGCGGGCATGTTCCGCGCGCGTATGGGCGCGAATCGCAGCCGTGCGGCCGTCCGTTGGGACTACTTCCTCGCCGCCCACTTCTCCAGCACGGTCTTCTCCACCTCGGGCGTGATGCCCGCGCGGAGCTTCGCAGCGTCGGGCAACGTCGGCCCCTTGCTGCCCTGCGAAAGGGCTTCGGCCGCGAGTTCTTTCGCCACGCGGGCGCGTCGTTCCACCTCGCGCGGCCACCATTCGATCAGGTCTTTGCAGGTGGTCTCCACAGGCCGGAAGCGCAGGCCCGCACTGATCGCCGCGGCGTTGGACCACGTGTGCATCGCGCCGTACTCGCCCTTGCCGAGCGCGATCCAGATGGGCAGGCTCCCCTCCTCCACACCGTTGGCGACGAGAAACTCGTTGGGCACCCACGTGAAGCGCGTGTCGCTCGACGGCGCGGCCCGCTTGCACGCGTCGATCACATCGCGCATGGTCATGGCCTTGTCGGGGCCCACGGCGTTGAAGTCGCCGGTGGCCTTGTTCTCGATGCAGGTGAGGCAGAAGGCCGCGAGGTCGCGCACATCAATGACCTGCACAGGGTCGGTGCCATCGCCGGGGGCGAGCATTTCGCCGCCGCGCGAGGCACGGACGGGCCAGTAGGTGAAACGGTCGGAGTTGTCGTTTGGCCCCACGATGTAGCCGGGGCGGATGATGGCACAGCGGCCCTTGAAGGCCCGACGCACGCGGCCCTCGCACAGGGCCTTCAGCGGGCCGTAATACTTGAGGTCTGGCCCCATGTTCTCGATGGTGGGGTCGTCCATCGTGGCCATGGCGGCGCGCTCATCCTGCCCCGTCTTGGTGTTGTCGGCGTACACCGAGAGCGTGGAGATGAAGACGTAGTGCCCGCAGTTGGGCGCGAGCAGATCGGCTGATGCGCCCGCGTGGCGCGGGTAGAAGCCGGAGGTGTCGAGCACCGCATCGAACGACTTGCCTGTGAGTTCGCTCAGGCCCTTGGGCGTGGAAGGGTCATCCGTCTCTTTGCCCTCGGCGGTCCACTTGGTGCCCGCGTGCTTGTCCGGGTCGCGGTTGCCGTAGAGGCGCTCGATGCCGTCGATGGCGCCCTTGCGCTTCTCGGTGCGGCCGCGGTTGAAGACGGTGACCTTGTGGCCCTTGGCCTTGGCCAGTTCGATGAACGCGGGGCCGATGAACGAGGTGCCGCCGAGGACGAGCAGGTTGAGGCCGCCGCCCGCGGCGCGGGCGTTCGCTTCGTGCTGCGTTGCGGGGCGTGCGCGGCCGAGAGCCGCACTGGCCAAGCCCAGCGCACCTGCGCCCGCGGCGGCAACAACGGCGGATTGGACGAACTCGCGGCGGGTGATGCTCATGCCGCGTGGTACAGACGTGGCGGCAACGGGTTTCGTTCGGCACCCACGGCGGCTGGGGCCGCGAAAGCGTGGACGAAAGCGGCCCCAGTGTGTTCCGAAGAACCATTCAGACTCACCATGGAAACGCTCTCTGCCATCTGCTTGGGCCTTGCACTCGCCACCGCCTGCGGAATGCGGGTGTTTCTGCCGCTCTTGGCGCTCTCGGCGGGCGTGAAGCTGGGCGTGGTGTCGCCCAGCGAGGGCTTCGCGTGGGTGGGCCACACGCCGGTGCTGATCGGCCTGGGGTGCGCGGCGACGCTGGAAGTGCTTGGTTACTGCATCCCGTGGGTGGATCACGCTCTCGACACGATCGCCACGCCGCTCGCGGCCGCGGCCGGAACGCTCGCCGCGGCGACACAACTGGTTGGGGCAGAGCACATCGACCCGATGCTGGGCTGGGCGGGCTCAGTGCTGGGTGGCGGCGGATTGGCGATGCTGACACAAGGCGCAACGGTGCTGACACGCACGGCTTCGACGGTGACGACGGCGGGGCTGGGCAACCCGGTGGTGGCCGCAGCGGAGACGACCGGCGCTCTCACGCTGAGCGTCGCGGCGGTCGCGCTGCCGATCGCGGGCGTGCTGATGGTGGGCGTGGCGGGGTACCTGGCGTGGCGGGGTACCTGGCGTGGCGGTGGGTGCGGGGCGCGAAGAAGAACGCAAATGGGCAGAGCTCAAAGCTCGCATGAAGGCGCGGCGATCACACGGCTGGAGTGTTCATGCCTGCCGAGATCGGGGAGCGTGCATGGAGCTGTGAGGTGTGAGGCGTGAGGCGTGAGGCCTGAGGCCTGATGCCTGATGCCTGAGGCCTGAGGCCTCACGCCGGAATCTGTCCGCCCGCCGCTCACTTGGCTTTCTTCTTGCCGAACAGGTCGATCACGTTGTTGAGGATTTTCTCGGGCTGCTTCTGGAGGTTCTTGCCGAACTCCTTGAAGAAGAGCTCGAAGTCGGGGTAGATGCGCGGGTTGTCCATGGGCCCCTTGGCGCGGATGGGGATCATGGTGCCCTCGGTGAGCAGGTCGGGCACGGCCTTGCCCAGCCCGGAGCTGGCTTCGCCGGAGAGGCGGCTCAGCAGCCCCTTGCTCGCCGCGATGGTGGGGATGTAGGTAACCACATCCACCTCGTTGCGGACGAGATCAACCGTGCCGCGCGTGCTGAGCACAAACTGGCGGATGGGAATATCGAACTTGTCGTAGGTGGCCACGCCGTTGCGCACGGCGATGGTGAAGGGCAGGATGGGCTTCTGCGGCTCCTGGCCTGCGCTGAACACGGTCTGGTCGAGGAACTCGCCCAGGGCTTCCTTGAAGGTGTACTGGATCAGGCCCAGATCGACCACAATGTCGCCGTTGAAGTTCTCCATGCGGCCGTCGATCGGGGCACGCAGGTTGCCCGAGGTGATGGAGACGGGCTTGCTGTCGGCGGTGGAGGCCGCAGGCGCAGGTGACGCGGTCGCCTCGTTCTTGGAGACACTGGCAAAGAGCGGCAGGGCCTTCATGATGCTCGCTTTGGACTCGTACTTGAAGCTCACGAGCGCGAGGTTGAGCGGCAGCTTGCCGCCGCCCGCGCCCACATCGAGCACGGCGTCCTTGATCGGCCCGCCCACCGAAAAGCGGGCCTGCTCGCGCCCGGGGGCGTTGCCGACACCGGCGCGGCGTGAATCCATGCGCACATCCACCGAGCCGCCGTTATACGAGGCATCGACGGCCTTGATGTTCAGGTCCACCTCGCCGCCAAGCGTCTGCACAAGCTGACCGTTGCGACCCGCGAGGGCATCAACCACCGCGGTGGGGAACTTGGCGGCCTGCACGTTGAGGCCCACCACGGCGTTGCGCGGCTCGAGAACGCCGTTGTCGTAGGCGAGTTTGCTGATGGAGCCCTTGGCCGTGACGGGCGTGCCGCCCGCACCCTTCACCTCGCCCGCATCCACCGAAGCGACGCTGGCATCGAAGGCCACACTGGCATCGGGCGCGGCCTTGATGGCCGCCTTCACTTGGTTGAGTGTTGCCGGGCGGGGCGGGCCGCTGGGCTGCACGAGGAGCAGATCAACGCGCGGCAGGGTGAGGTCGGCATCAAGGGCGAAAACGCCGGGCTTGAGCGGGCCGCTGACCGCAAGGCCGCCGCGCGATTCTGAAACCGCCACGGCGAGGGCGCGCAGGTTGGCCGAGAGGCTCACGGGCGAGGCGAAGCGCATGGTGGCGGGGATGGGCTTGCCGTCTTTGTCCTTGCCGCTCAGCAGATATCGCTCGGCCCAGGCGGGGTCGATGGTCCACTGCACGCTCGTGGGCTTGGCCAGCGCGATGCGGGAGGGGTCGGAGACGAACTCAAGCGGGCCGGTCTTGAGGCGCTGGGAGGTGATGTTCGCCGCGATGGTGAGGGGCTTGTTGGCGCCGCCGCTTCGCAACGCCGTGACGGCGACGGCGGCGCTCTCGCCCAGCGTGCCACTGGCCATGCCGGGCTGGCCGAGCACGTTATCGAGCGCGGCGGTGTTCACCTGGGTGATGTTGACGCTCGCGTCGACCGTGGAGAGGTCTGCCGCGGCGGTGGCTTTCAGGTCGAGCTCGGCGACGCCGGTGCGTTCATCGAGCATGAGCGAACCCTTGCCGGCGGCGGTGAGTTTCTGCGTGGAGGCTGCCCCGCCGCCACTCGCCGCTTGCGGGGCGAACATGGCGAGCGGGACACCGGCGACGAGGGAGAAGTCTCGCACGCCTCCGGCGAGCATCTTGTCGCCCATGGGGACGTTGCCGACGGCGAAGGTGCCGGGGATGCTGACCTTGGTGTTGAGCGTGCCCGCTGATGCAAACTGGGGCTGGACGGAGTTGCCAACGACCTTGATGGGGATGCTCACCGGCTCGGCGCTGATGAGCACCTTGGCCGGGCCGCTCACGCGGATGTTGGCGAGGTTGTTGGTGGCGCGTGGCGCGCCGGGCGCAGCGCCCGCGGGCGGCGCGCTGGCCATGTGGGCGAGGGCGGTGAAGGTCTCGGGTCGCAGCGTGGCCTCGGCGTTGAGGCCGCGCAGGCGGAGTTCGGCGGCGTTGAGATCGGCGGAGAGACTGGCGTTGAGGCCCGTGCCCGTGAGTGTTGCATCAACCAACTGGCGGGCCGGGTCGGCCGGAGGAGTGGAGCCTTTCTGGGGTTGATCGAAGAGGATGGAGGCGTTGACGGTGTCGCCGAGCACGCCGCGGGCGAGCTCGGTGGCGCTCGCGGGTTGCACGAGGGCCACGAGCGACGTGGGCACGTTGCTCAGCAGCACTTGGCCGCTGATGCGCACGGTCTGCACGCCGGGCATCATCGCGCCGGGCTTGGCGGAGCCGTTGCCCAAGGCGCTGTCCAAGCCGGCAACTTGCAGCGTGCCGGCGAGGTCGAAGGGGCGGGTGCCGTGGGCCATCTTCCCCTTGATGTTCACGATCGGAGCAACGCCGGGCTTGGCGCTGAGGTCGAGTGCCACATCGTCGAGCTTCACGGGGTCGGCAGCGGTCCCCATCCACACCGCGAGGTTGCCGATGTGGGCCTTGACGACGGCCGCGGCCGTGGAAAGGTCCATTGGCCGTGGCGCGCCCGTCTTGGCATCCTTTGCGGAGAGCGTCAAGCTCAGGTCGGCGATGCTGGCTTCGATCGTGCCTGCGCCGCCGACGCGCGTGATGAAGGGCTGCGTGGTTGTGCCCGCGCCGGGCGCGGCGGTGAGCACGCGGCTCGCAAGCCCGGCCGCGGACTGCACGCTGAGCGTGATGGGCCCGCCCGAAGTGGTGAGCACGCCGCCCTTGAGCAGGAGTGGCGCGGCCACCTTGACGTTGCGGCTCTCGAGCGTCGCATCGAGTTTGGTCGCTCCGCCCTCGGTGGTTTGCACCACGGCCTTGGCATCGAGCGTGGGGCCGACATCGGCGTTGAGGTCTATGGGCAGGCCGAGGCCCGCCACGACGGGCTGCACGAGGGCCATGGAAACACCCTGCGCGCTCACGTTGGCATTGATGTTGCCGGGCAGTCCCCCACCCCCCCCGCTCTCGCCGCGCAGCGCGAGGATGCGCCCCTTGTCGTCGAGCAGGCCCGCGGCACTCAGGGCGATGTTGATCGCGCCCGCACTCTGGCCGCCGAGCGTGGCGTTGGTCGCGGCCTTGAGATCGAGACCCTTGGCAAGGTCGGCCGCGGCGAGCGTGGCCTTGAGCGGCGCGACGCTGAAGGCCGTGGGTGCGCTCGCGCCCGAGCCAGCATCGCCAGGCACCACCAGCGTGCCCGCGATTGCGCTGGTGCCGATGGTGAGGCCGATGGCCGCGCCGCGATAGTCGGCCTCGGCGATCTGGGCTTTGGGCACGGGCAGCACCAGCGCATCGATGGTGCCCTCCACGCCCGGCCACTGGTTGATGCCCATGCCGGCCTTGGCCAGCGCCTCGCGCACCGCGGGAAGCGCGGCCGCGAACTGCGTGGAGCGCACCGTGAACTGGCCGGGCTTGGCGAGACGGGCGGTACCACCGTCGAACGTCAGGGCCATGGTTGCTGAGACGTTCGGCGTGTCGAGCACCACGTTGGCCGTGCCCGCCGAGGCGGTGCCGCCGACGCGAAGGTTGGTGGAGACCGTGGCGCCCAGGGCCGAGGCGAGCAGGCCGTTCTGACCGGCGAGCGCATCGAGCAGGGCCGTGGGCAGAGAGGCGAGATCGATATCGGCGTGTACCTTGGCGGCCTGGCGGGTGAGGTTGCCCTTGGCATCGCAAAAGTTGTCGGCCTTCACGCTCACCTTGATCGAGCCGCCGGGCTTGCCCGCGTCGATCACGGCCGCGGCCATGTCGATGGCGACCGCGCCGGGGGCCACCGTGCTGATGCTGGCGGTGCCCTTGAGGCCCTTGATCGAGGTTTCACGCCCGGGCTTGCCCGCGGCGTCGAGTTCGGTGTACTTCACGTCGAGCGGATCGAGCGTGATCGCGGCCCGGTAGCCGATGGGGAGGACCGCGCCCTGCGCGGCCGCGGGGGCTGCCGCGCCGGGGGCTGAGCCCGAGGAGAGCTTGATCGCCACGGGCGCGAGGGCCTGCTGGAGATTGGTGGTGCCATCGGCGTTGCGGACGAGATCGAAGTTGCCGGAGACGGTGGTGATGCCGAGGTTGGAGCCGAAGAGGCCGAGCAGGCCCACACCCGCCTTGACGGTGATCTGCCCGATGGGCTTGCCGCTGGGGTCGGCGATCTCGATGGGGCCGAGGGTTTGAGGGCCGCCCCAGGAGAGGCTCGCGCCGGAGACCTTCATCCGCCCCTGAAACTGCTTTGACAGCGAACTCTGGATGATGCCGGGCGCGAGCCGCGCACCGATGCCCGGCGCGGCTACGAGCAGCGCCACCGCGATGAGCAGCAGCGCGCCGCCGCCGAGAGCGAGTTTGCGGCCACGCCGCCCTGCGGGCTTGCGGGGTGTGTTGGAACCGCCGAGCAGCGCTTCGCGCTCGGACCGTGTGGAATCGCCGTTGGACATAGAAACACCGCCTCCGTGCGGCCGCCCCAGCCCCAGGCTCGGGCAGCCGCGTGGATTATTCGCTTGGCGCCCGCGGTGCGATGCACGACGCGATCGACATCACCCTTGCACCACGCCACCCGGCCCGTGCATTCACATCTTGTCGGGCTTGGAGATCTGCCATTCTTCCAGTTCGACGGGCGCCTGGCGGCCGAAGATGGTGACGAGCACGCGGACCAGACCCTTGTCGGGCAGGAGTTCGTCCACGGTGCCCTCGTAGCCCTGGAAAGGGCCTTCCTTGATGGTGACCTGCTCGCCCTTCTCGAACACGAGCTTGACCTGCGGCTGGTCTTCGGGCTTGAGGCTCGCGGCGAGCATCTTCTCGATCTCGTGCGTCTTCATCGCCGTAGGGCGGCCCTTGGTGCCGACGAAGTCGCCCACGCCGGAGGTCTCTTTGATGAGGAAGAAAACATCCTGAGGGATGCGGCCGTCGTCTTCGAGCTTCATCTCGACAAAGGTGTAGCCGGGGTAGAGCTTGGTTTCGGTGATGCGCTGCTTGCCGGCCTTGACGGTCTTGGTTTTTTCGGTGGGGACAAGGATGCGGCCCACGAGGTGGTCCATGCGCTCGATCTGCACCTTGCGGAGCAGCGTGTCGCGCACGCTCGACTCCTTGTTGCTGGCCACGCGGAGCACGAACCAGTTCATGCCCGGGCGCACCATGGGGTCGCCGGGGTGGAACTCGGCGTTGGCCAT
>FRDC01002264.1_pt2 | contig 11046 bp, 18 predicted proteins | sample 1106171 | NCBI WGS metagenome assembly FRDC01 (sample SAMEA3930566, study PRJEB13176) | freshwater metagenome | biome: Drinking water system; feature: drinking water; material: water | place: Singapore | collected 2014-12-20
AACTAAGATGATTTCCCGCGATGATGTCGATCGCTTGGTTCGATATGAACCGGAAACCGGCCAATTCTATTGGCGGGTGACTAATTCAAATCGCGCTAAGGCAGGCACCATCGCGGGCTCCATCAATCGCCACGGCCATGTCATCATAACAATCAACGGCGGACGCTACCTTGCTCACCGGTTAGTCTGGTTGCTGATCTACGGCGAGTGGCCTTCGGAGGAGATTGATCACAAAAACGGCGACCCCGGCGATAATCGTCTCGAAAACCTGCGCGCTGCGACCCACGCGCAGAATATGCGAAATTGCCGCAACCGATCGACCAATACCAGCGGGTTAAAAGGCGTTCGCTGGCGTCCCGATAAAAGCAAATGGGTCGCTCGGATTCAGCACGAGGGCAAAGACATTCACATCGGCTATTTCTCTACTGCCGAAGAAGCCTATGCTGCTTATTGCTCTGCTGCCGCACAATACCACGGAGAATTTGCGAGGGTAGCTTGACCGAGCACCCCCTTCTCCCCGCGTTTGACTTTCCTGTCGCGCTCGTTCCATCGAAGGATGTGTTTGTTTGCTTCGAGCTGCGCGGGAAGCCCGGCCACAAGGCGCGACACCGCTCGCGGCTGGTGATCCCGAGCGAAGCGTGGAGCCGCATCGCTGGCGTTCGCTGCATCACCGAGCAGGGCCGCAAACGCATCTTCGTGCAGCAGTACCCGGACCCCCAGACCGAAGCCTACGAGAAGACCCTGAAAGAGGCCGGCGCGCTGTTCATGCGCGGCAAGGCGCCGAGCGAGAACCCGCTGGCGCTGCTGGTGCATTCGTTCCGGCCGATCCCGGAGAGCTGGTCGAAGCGGGACCACCACGATGCCGAGCGCGGCGCGATCCTGCCGACCTCGCGGCCGGATTGGGACAACTACGGCAAGATCACCGATGCCCTGAACGGCATCGTGTGGCGGGATGATTCGCAGATAGTCGATGGAAGGGTGATCAAAAGATATGACCGGAATCCAGCACTCAGAATCGAAGTCCGCGAGTTTGTTGCGCCCGTGGCTGGATAGCCCTTACGCGACGAGGCTGGCAGAAGATCGCGAGTTTGCTCTTTCGCTATCGAAGCCTTTAGGCTGCGCAAATCCTACTTTTGTGCTGGTTGAGGGAGAGCCGCGCTCTAAGTCGCGTCCAACCCATCAGGACAATTCTAAACAGAATCGGCAAAATGCCGAATTGAGGTTTCAACTTCAGAACTCATTCCCCATTCCGCTCACCGGAAACCTTGCTGTCGCCTGCATTTTCTATAGGTCCTCGCGTAAGCGCATCGATATAGATAACCTGTTCAAGGAAGTCTTTGATGCAGCCAATGGCATCGCGTGGCACGACGATATGCAGGTCACCGCCTGCACGGGGATGTTGAAGCTGGATGCTACCTATCCGCGTGTGGCGGTTTTGATCGGGAATGTAGCAAGCTCTCTCGATAGGGCCGAAACTGTAATGAAGTGCCAGTTTTGCGGCAAACCATTCCACTTCGATCGGTGCGACTCAGGGCGCAGGAAGTTCTGCTCAAGGATTTGCCAATCGACTTCCCGCCGAAAGTTGTTCAGCGGTATTCCACCGATCCGGCGCTACGGATAGAGGTTCGCGAATTCCTGCCACCACATCTTGTTGCCGAAAAATAATTCGCCCGGATCGCAAAAAAAACTAGTCGCCATCAGGAACGAATCGACGCTAGGTCGAATCCGCATCCAGAAAAGATTCGGGCCGGGGGCTATCCATCGTGAGCGTTGCGTCAGCAAAGCGTGCACTTCGCTTGAAGGGCTTGGTGATGAATGCTCGGCAAAAGATGGACGGTCTCGGACTACTGAGGCGGATTCCGCGCGGCGCGATCGATCTCGCCTTCCTCGATCCGCAGTACCGCACCGGTCTCGATCACCTGAAGTTCGGCAACGAGGGCTCGCGCCAGAAAAAGCGCTATGAGCTGCCCCAGATGGATGACGAGACCATTTCGGATTTCGTCCAGCACATCGGCCGGGTGCTGCGGCCGTCCTGTCACCTGATGCTGTGGGTCGACAAGTTCGCGATGGGCACCGGCCGGCACCTGCACTACATCCGAAACGCCGATCTTCAGGTGGTCGACCTGATCACGTGGAACAAGATGAACATCGGCATGGGGCGCCGCGCGCGCTGCACCACCGAATTCCTCGTGGTGCTGCAAAAGCCGCCGATCCGCGCGGAGGGCTGCTGGACCGACCATTCCATCCGGGACTGCTGGGGCGAGCACGCCGACAAGGAAGTGCACGCGCACTGCAAGCCATTCGTGCTTACGGAGCGGCTGATCCGCGCCACGACCAAGCTCGGCGACACCGTGCTCGATCCCTGTGCCGGCGGCTATGGCGTGCTGGAAGCCTGCATGGCGAGCAACCGTAACTTCGTGGGGTGCGACCTCAATGGCTAAAGCAAAGTGGGGCGATCCGCCGATCCCGGGGCAATACGATGGTGAGCACTTCAAGACTCGCGACCACCGTGGCCGTAAATGGCCTATCACCGGTTGCCCGTGTCTTCCCTGTCTTACCGCGTGGGTCGCGCTCGATGTGAGTGCGGAGCAGCTCGGGGAGGGACCGAATGGGTAGGCCATTTCGCTCGAACGAGCAGGAGCGCAAATCGAAGGCGCGGCGCGCACATGCGCTTGGCCGACTCGAGCTGCGCGAGCCATCATCACCACGCGAGTCGGCGGCCAGTCCGACCTCGCACGCAATCAAGCAGCGCGATCCCGGCGTGCAGGCCGCGATCGACGCCTATCTGGCCAAGCAAGGGGGGAAAAAATGAAATGGGCTTCAATTTACGTGGTGGGGCGCAAGGCTACCGAGCCACCGGCATGGCCTAATGGCGGCCCTACAAAGATCGGCATTGCGGGCAATCCGCAGGCGCGGCTCTCGAACCTGCAAACGTCCTGCCCCTTTGCGATCGAACTGTATGCGACCCTAAGCCTCCCGCGCGAGCTGGCAGCCGTAACAGAGCAGCTCGCCCATGAGGCTTTCGAGAGCCACCGCCTACAAGGCGAGTGGTTTGATATTGCCCCTCTGCACGGCGCAATAGGGGTGCTCGATCTTGCGAGGGACGTTATCCGAGAGCTGGCCCCCAGCGAAAATGACGCCGCCGATTTTTTGCGCGCCTCCGGAATGACTGGAGCAATGAATTTTCTGGTCGGGCAGTGGAGGCGGGAAAATGTCCAAGCCGTTTGACGAGTTTCCGATTTCGGTGGCGGCCTATCTCGCCGACACGCAGCACCTCTCGACCCTCCAGCATGGTGCATACCTGCTGCTGTTGATGACGATGCGACGCGCGGGTGGATACCTGCCGAACAACGACCGCCAGCTCGCCAAAATCTGCCGACTGACGCTCGATAAGTGGAACAAAATCTCGGCCGATATTCGTGAGCTTCTGATCGTTGACGGGGATAAAATTACCCAGAAACGGGTGCTAGCCGACCTCAAAAAACAAACCTTGCAGAGTGAGAAAAACGCAATCAGCGGACGCGCTGGCGGTCTCTCCAAGTCATTGAAAAATAAAGATGTGGATGTAGCGGACGCTAAGCCGCCGCCACCCCAGCGCCAGACCGATCAAGAAAATGCACATACTAGGATTCTAGAATCTACAGTTACCGTGGAATCTAAGAAACCAGTAAGAGCGAAAAAGAACCAAGGCGAGCTGCTGCCTAGCGATTGGGTGCCGAAGCCGGCCCACTACGCGAAGGGCGATCAACTCGGCTTCAGCCGGCAACAGATCGACCTGTTCGCCGAAAGGATGCGGAATTGGGCGGGCGCAAACGCGCACCGGCCCGTCGCTCGGAAATCAAATTGGGATCAGGCGTTCCATAATTGGATTTCCGATCGAGCGGAAAAGAATGCGGCGCAGCCGCTAACGATCAGCAACGGAGGAGCAAACGGCCATGAAGCAAATCGGGGAAGGTCTCCGCACCAAGGGCGAACTAACGCGGCATTCGCCGCAGAACTCCGCGCCAGCCTTGCGGCGAGGGAAGCTGCCCGAAGTCCCGCCGCCAGTGGTGAACCGGCTCACCGACGTGCTGATCCCCCGGGTCTGGGAGAGCTGGATTCCCAAGGATGGACCGCGACGGCTTAGGCGCGAATTGACGGCGGAGGAACGGGCCGCGCTCGAACTCCGGCGCGCTGAGCTGGCGCCTTGGGTTTCGGGCTATGAGGGAGAGGAGGAAGGGGATCGGGTCGCGCTCGCTTTGTTCGACATGTTTGCGTCGTTCCGGTCGCTGCGCCAGACCGAAAGCAACGCGGTCGCGCAGGTGGATGCAGCCCGGCGTGCGCTACGGGATTTTCCGATGTGGGCGATCGTGAAGGCTTGCGAGTCGATCCAGCTCAATGGCGTGTGGCGCAATGGTGCCTACGACCGCCAGTGGCCACCGAACGATTCCGAGATCGTTGCGGAGGTGCGTGACAAGCTGCGGCTGTACGGCGATCAATATCGGTCGGCCGTCGATCTGCTCAATGCGGAGGTGGAGCAATGAAGTTGGATCGGAATTTGAACGCTGACGGGCGCGGCAAGTATGCGCTGCTGAAGCTGCGGCGTCTCGCCGAGATCGACACGCCCGGCCATCCGGCCCACATCTACCGGACCGGCGTTCGCCACGCGCTGCGGTTGCTGGAGAGCTGTGGCATCCTCGATTGGGGCAATACGGTCGATTCCGAGTTCATGGTGATCCGGCTCCGGGACCGCTGCGCGCGCACTGCGCTGCAAGCCTACGCGGACGGCGCGCGCAACTTGCTCGACGATCCCGAGTATGCCGCCGAGATCGAGGACATGGCGCGGCGATCGGACCCTAACCATCCGAACTGCAAGGCCCCCGACTGATGGGCATCATCATCCGTCGAGATACCAAGGCACCCGCGAACGACGTGGTGCCGTATCCGATCGAGGTGCTGCTCGAATGCGACCAAGCCACTGCGTTTTTATGCCGTGGCTATGCGACGTTCAGCAGTCCCGATGGATTGATCGGCGCCCGGTCGGCAGCCACGAAGGCCGGGTGGGTCGAGCGGCGTGGTTGGGTGTGTCCGGAGTGTGCGCGATGAAGCGCGGTCGATTCGACGCCGAATATGAGAAGGTTTCCCGCAGGCCAGCGAAGCCGGCGGAATTCCCCGACGACGACATGTTCGAGCGCGAGCGGGCCGAGCGGGCTGCTGCCGCGAACGAGGACTTCAGGCGGCGGATGGCCGCGCTGGCGGAGGTCGAGGCGCAGCAGAAGGCGGAGAACAAGGCGCGCGCCGACGCCAATACGCGCCGCTCGAACTATCTGGTGATGATGCACGAATATGAACACGCTGGCGTGAAGCCGCCGCTGGTGAACGAGGACGGAACTCCAAGTTGTTCCCTGTCGCTTCTGCTACAAATGGGCTGGTCGATCGAACGGTTAGGCGATAGCGTCTCGGTGCTGGTGAGGCCTATCCATGATCGATCGCAAAGACGATCCAATAATCGACAAGAGCAAAGCTCAGAAGCAGATCAGGCTGGAGAAGCTCCGCAGTGAGCTTGCGACAGATGGGTTATTCCGTCGTTCGCACGCAGTGGCTGGACGATATGATCGCAAGGTTGATCGAGAAAGAGAAGCGCGAGAATGAGGCATAGCGCCCGCTGCCAACATTGTAGATCGTCGTTTTTTTGCGTGCCATCCAGCCATCAAAAGTTCTGCTCGCGAGAGTGCCGCGCCCAAGCCCTAAACGTGGATCGCCAGTGTATTCAGTGCCGAGTGAGCTTTCGGGTTTTTAGGTCACGGCTATCTGGAAAGACCAACTCTGCCGGCAACTTTTGTTCGAGGCCGTGCTACGAAACATTCCTGCGGGCAGGGCAGGACAAGCGACATTTTAGCCGTGGTTGGAAGGCGGCCCGCCGTGAGGCCTTGCGCCTGAATCCGTTCTGCGCTTGTTGCGGGACTATGCGAGGGTTGGAGGTTCACCACATGGTGCCGTGGCGGATTGTTCGGCGTCACGCCCAAGAAAACCTTATCCCCTTGTGCAAGCGCCATCACAAGCTAATCGAACACATCCACCTCTCAATTGAGAGCATCCCCATTCCGGTCGAAACGATGCTGCTGTTCCGCAGGATCGACCTGATCACCATGCAGCGCATGACCCGGCACCGATTGATGGAGATCGCCAGTGGCGAAGTCGCTCGAAACTAATTGGCCTGCCTCAAAAGTCGAGCTGTGGCCGCTCGAAAACATCATTCCGTATCACCAGAACGCTCGTCAACACAGCGAGGCGCAGATCGAATTAATTGCGCAATCGATGCTGACCGATGGTGTTACCGCGCCAATCTTGGTTGATGAAAGCGGCTCGATAATCTACGGGCATGGTCGGCGCGCTGCCGCCCTCAAGAATGGCTTCACAAAATACCCTGTCGCGGTGGCTCGGGGCTGGAGTGAGGATCAGAAGCGAGCAGTCAGACTCAAGGATAACCAGCTTGCGGCGCTTTCCACATGGGACGAGGGGCTGCTGCGGGGCGAGCTGAACGCGCTCTCAAAGGCTGGCTACGACATGCCGCTGCTGGGCTTCGGCGACGCGCAGCTTGTTACCTTCATGGCGATGCCGCCGGCTGCTGCGACCGATCCAGACGATGCGCCGGAGCCGCCTGCCAACCCGGTCGCGCGCGCGGGCGATATCTGGCTGATGGGCAAGCATCGGCTGTTGTGCGGCGACTCCACGAGCGAGGCTGCCGTGAAGGCGCTGCTCGGCGATGACGTGCCGAACCTGATGGTGACCGACCAGCCATACGGCATCGACTACGACGCGAACTGGCGCATCGAGGCGGGCCGCCGGCACGCCAGCATGAACCGGCCCAAGAACGACCGGGGCGCGATCGGCAAGGTCGAGAACGATAGCCGCGCTGACTGGCGCGAGGCGTGGGACCTGTTCCCCGGCAACGTCGCCTATGTGTGGACTTCCGATCTGCGCGCGCGGGAGAGCATCGAGGGGCTGGCGGCCTCGGGGTTTGAAATCTGCGCGCAGATCATCTGGACGAAAAACGCCATCGTGGTCGGGCGCGGCGACTATCACTTCCAGCACGAGCCCTGCTGGTACGCGGTGCGCAAGGGCAAGCGGCACAACTGGACCGGCGATCGCTCGCAATCCACCGTCTGGCAGATCGACAAGCCGCAGAAATCCGAAACCGGCCACTCCACCCAGAAGCCGGTCGAGTGCATGCGCCGGCCGATCCAGAACAACAGCAAGCCCGGCGACTACGTGTACGAGCCATTCTGCGGCTCCGGCACCACCATCATCGCGGCCGAGATGATGAACCGCTACTGCCTCGGCATCGAGCTGAACCCGGCCTATGTGGACGTGGCGGTCGAGCGTTGGCAGGCCTTCACGGAGCGGGAGGCCACGCTGGCCGGCGATGGCCGGACCTATGCGGAGATCGCACGGGCCAGAAAAAAAGCCCCGGCCAAGAAGGCCGGAGCTGCCCCGAAGGCCGGGGACAAGAAGCGTCAGCGGGCGAAGTAGCGGTTCTTGCCGTCAACCTTCTCTTTGCGGAGTTTCAGCCCGGCGGCGGCGGCCTGCTGCTGGAGGCTGATCGAGGGCCAGTCCACGGCCTTCATCGCCTCGGTTCGGGTGCAGCCCTTGGGCCGCTTCAGGAGCCCCACGATCGTTTGCAGCTTGGTGCCGGGCCTTACCCCCTGCCCCTCGCCGGAAACCGCACGGACGGCCCGCGCTGGCCCACGTGACCGCCCTGCGGCGGAACTCTTCGCTTTACGCATCGGTACTCTCTCCTGTTTTTGCATCCGCGAACTGCATCGCGGGCGACTGTCGCAAACCCGGCGCCTTGGCTTTTGTTCCACCGAAATCCACCTGCCGCTCGGAAAATCCGAGCGGAAAGCGGAACCCGGGCTGCCGGCAAGCCCAAAGGTGGTATTTGTTGGAGGTGTCGACTAGCCGACTTTCGGCCGGATATAGCTCCACCGCCTCGCACTCCGGCCCCACCAGCTCGTTCTTGATCTGCTGGAAGTGCCGCCATTCCCGCCCCGGATAGCCATCGGTGCGGCGGATGTTGAGGTGCACCCACTCCTGCACCTGATCACCGACCATGACCCGCATATCGCGCAGCTCGACCTGATAGAGATCGTTGCGCCACCACTGCACGCTGGCCGCCTCGATCGCCATTCGGCGCAAGGCCTCCTCGCGGTCGATCGAGAGTTCGCGCATCCATGCCTCGATCAGCTCCTCGGTGGGCGGATTGACAGTCCACGATCGCTGGAGCGGCTTCCATTTGTACCCTGCTGCCATCACGCGCCTCCCCGATCTGGCTGCGCGGCGAGCCGCTGGCCCCGGCCGGCGTAAACCTCGGGGCCATCCTGCGGGGTGGGCCACGAGGCGCTGCCGATCAGGCTGCCCTGCTGGGAGATGTAGGTGAGCTGGGCGACCGAGTCGTGCTCGACCTGTACGGCATCGATCGGCAGCTCGCGCAGACCGGGGATCGAGATCATGAGATCGAGGCCGTGAGCGTCAAGGTAATCGCCGACCGTATCGATGGACACGGGCGGAACTTCGGCGAGAGGCGCAACCGGCGCTGGCGCAGGAGCCGGAGCAGGATCGCGGCAGGTCTGGGTCCAATCGACCGGCGGCAGTAGGGTGGGCATCGGAAAATCTCCTTTCTACGTATGGTGAGGACAAATGCCGCCGTTCAGGTGCCGACCCCAATTGCAGTTTGCGCAGAGCAATTGATAGTCGGCGGGAAAGCCGTTTTTCTTCAGCCAGCGATACCATCGCGCGCTGAAAAGTCCGGCCATTCTGTCGTCGCGGCCCTTGCCGTTTTTATGGTCAATCTGGAGGAAAGAGCGCTCGCGCTCGCCGCAGCATGCGCAGGCGTTGCCGTAGGCAGCCAGCACTTCATCACGCAGCGCTCGATCCCTAGTTTTGATGCGATCCAAACAGGTGCGGCAATACGGGGCGCCAGAATTTCCGCACTCTCGGCACAAACCGATCTGTGATCGAAGTTCGCGTTTGACCTCTATGCTCTTGCGATGCCGCTTTAAGCAGACGCGACACCGGCGGCGGCCGGTCACACAAGATCGCTTGCGGCAGCTCGGGCAAATCCCCCGCTTGAGCAAGGAATCCCGATCCGCCTTCTGGCTTCTTTTCACCCGTTCATGGTGCTTTTCTCGATAGCGCCGCGCTCCAGCCCGATTGGCTTCGAGACAGGGCTCGCACCGGGTTTTTCCCGGTGCGGCTGACTGTTGGCATGTGGCGCAGCGCAGCATAGTTATGCTGCCTCAGAAAGCCGAGCCCATTCTTGAGCTGGCAATTCCACAACCTTGCCGCCCAAATATTCAAGCTCAACACTTCGGTCGTATGACGGAACGTCCTGCGCCGACCGTGTGATCGCGGCGTGCAGGCCGTACTGCGTGAGCGAGCCGCCCTCGATCAGGTGCTTCAGGATCGATTCGCCCTCGTTCTCGGTCAGCGAAAACTTCTCGCGCACCACCTCGACCACCTTCTCGACCTTGCCGGTGATCTTGTTCGCGGAAGTCGCGGCCAGCTTCTCCAGCCGCTTGCCGATCAAGTCCTGATTGAAGGCCGATGCGATCACATCGCGAGCCTGAAGCCAGAGCGCCTCCATGCTCTTTTTCTTCGCCTCGTTGGAGAGCACGTTCTCCAGCTCGGACACGTCCATGCCGTCGAGCAGCCGGTGCTTCGCGCCGACGTGGGTCTTTTTCATGCCGCCGCCGGCCCACAGGGCGGTATTGGTGCAGGCCCGGGTGTAGACGCCGGTCTCGATCACGAGGCGGCCGAAGCCCACTTCCGAGTTCGAGAGGATGACGACCGGCGCACAGGTGTCATAGATGCGGTGGCTGCCATCGCCGAACTTGTAGCCGACCGGCACATCGCGAAAGAGCTGGGTGTCGACCGCCTTGATGTAGAGCTTCCGCTCGGTGATATCGCAGTTCATGATCTCCAGCTTGCGCTGGGCCAGCACCGGCAGCGCGGCGTGGGCGAAGTCGTAGTTATCGAGGGGCGAATACTTGTCCGAGAGGAACGCCCGGGCCCGGCCATCCAGCGTGCGGACGAGGCGCGGCGCCGGATACTTGTTGAACCATTCGTTGATGTTGTTGGCGAGAAGCTGCGGGTGCTCGGTCCGCATGCGGTCGTAGTATTTCTTCGGGATGCCGGTGTGCTCGGCGATCTGGTCGTGCGCGATATCGTTGATCTTGAAATCGAGGTCGTCACCAACCAGCAGAGAAATGCCCTCGCGTTTGGCGGTGGCTTCGTTGGCGGGCGCATGCACCGCCATCGAGGTGGTGCCGGCCACATAGTCCTTCTTGGACTTGTGCTGGCGCTCGATCTCGGCGGCGAGTTCGGAGAGGGATTTTCCAAGTTTCATGATCCGGGTCCTTCGAAAAGGGGCGGCACCATTGCCTGCCCGCGACCCGGTTATTGCGTCGTTCTGAGGGAATGTCGAGAGGTGATTGTAGAATATTATCTATAGGTCTGGTTTGCGACCTAACGGTGGTTCGGTAGACATTTCCGGCGCTTGGGCGGATATCGTCAATTGTTCCCACCGGGAGTGACGTAATTTTTTCATCTCCTGTGGCCGCTCCATGGGGGTTTTCGCGCTCAAGACCGCCTCCAGCGTGGACTCCCCCAAGCCGGCGCCGATCAGGGCTTCGGCGTACTCGGCCAGCACCCGGCAGGCAGCCTCGCGGCCCATTTCGGTCAGCACGGTGGCCCACAACCTGACATTGGGCGGGCTCACTGATCGCAGCAGCTTTTGTCGCAATAGAATCAACGTTGGAGGGGCGTCGGAACTGCTGATGGCGTATCGAACTGGCCCGTCATTGCCGACGTGGCGCACCAGAACGCGGCGCTGCGCGGTGGTGAGCCGGTTGTAAGTGGATTGTGCGAGCATCGTTGAAAATCCCCCCTAGCGACAATCGAAAATTTGCCATAATGGGTGCGTCGCATTGTTGTCCAGCAAAAAGGGTCGGAAGGGCGATGTCGCCGAAGAAACTGGGATGCAGTGCCTGCTCGGCGCGGCGTTCA
>FRDC01002659.1_pt1 | contig 11039 bp, 7 predicted proteins | sample 1106171 | NCBI WGS metagenome assembly FRDC01 (sample SAMEA3930566, study PRJEB13176) | freshwater metagenome | biome: Drinking water system; feature: drinking water; material: water | place: Singapore | collected 2014-12-20
CGTATCCATGCCGAGGCCAACGGACAGACCGTGGCCCCGGCACCGGCTGCCGAAGATTCGGTCACGTTATTTTGAAGGAGAGCAGGGGACCCATGAAGGATGTGGGAGTGGATCATGGCTAAAACAGCACTCGTCGTCGACGATTCTCCTACCATGCGGCAGATGGTGGCGTTCACGCTTACCAATGCCGGATTCAAAGTGGTGGAGGCCGAGCACGGCAAGGACGCCGTCAACAAGGTCGCCGGTGGTCCGAAGATGGACATCGTCGTCACCGACTTGAATATGCCCGAAATGGACGGCATCGCGTTGATCAAGGAACTGAGAAAGATGGCGGCGTTCAAGTTCACGCCGATTCTCATGTTGACCACGGAGTCAGCGGAGGACAAGAAGAAAGCCGGCAAAGAAGCCGGCGCCACCGGATGGATCGTCAAGCCGTTCAATCCGGAGCTGATGCTGAAAATCATCGCGAAGGTGTTACCGGCATGAAGACGAGTCGAAAGTCGACAAGTCACAAGTCTTCAAGTCAGAGGACTTGATGACGCTCGGACATGATGACTTGAGAACCGTCTGAGCGGAGAAGAAGACATGAGCAACGATTTCGCACAATTTCAGGACGCCTTTTTTGAGGAAGCGGCCGAGCACCTGGCGGTCGTCGAGGAAGGACTGCTGGCACTAGAGCAGCATCCGGAAGACCTGGATCTGTTAGCGAAGATTTTCCGCTCCGCCCATTCGATCAAAGGGACGAGCGGCATGTTCGGATTCAACGCGGTCGCCCAATTCACCCACAAAATGGAAACGTTGCTCGATCTGCTGAGAAACGGCCAGAAGAAGGTGACCCCGCAGATCGCCGACCTATTGTTGAAATCGACCGATTGTCTCAAAACGCTGGTCGAAGCCGCCAAGTCCGGCTCCGGCGTCGACGATGAGACGGTCCAGCGCCTCACGGGCGAATTGGCTGCGGCGAGTGCGGCGGGGACTGCACCGGCCGCGGGGGCGGAAGCGCCCAAGGCCGTGGTTCCGGCGGCGCCGGCAAACCACAATCACACGTACAGCATTTCGTGGACCCCGCCCACCTACTTGTTCCAGCGCGGACTCGATCCTTTGCAGACGTTCAAAGAGCTGTCCGGGCTCGGGACGCTGTCCGCGGTGACGGTGGATACGTCCAAGTTGCCGGAGTTGCCGGCAGTGGACCCGGAGACCTGTTACCTCTCTTGGACGATGAAGCTCGAGACCGCCAAAGACAAGAAAGTGATCGAAGGGGTCTTTGAATTTGTCCGCGAAGACAGCAGGCTGACGATCGATGAAGCGGCCGGGGGCCAGGGCCAAGTGGCAAGCGAAGAACAGGCGGCTGCGTCCTCGCCTCTCACCCCTCGCCCCTCGCCCGCCGCCGACGAAGGCGGCGAGTCTAAGCCGCTTGGTGAAATTCTCCTCGAAACCGGCGCGGTGACCCGTGAGGCCTTGAACAACGCGCTTTCACAGCAGAAGAAGGTGGGAGAGATTCTCGTCGAGCAGCACGTCGTGACGCCGCAGCAAGTCGAGCAGGCGCTTCAAAAGCAAAAGCAGCAGGAATCTGTTGCACAATCGAAGAAGACGGACACCGCCTCGATCCGCGTCGACACGGCCAAAATCGACAAACTCATCAATCTGGTCGGCGAGTTGGTCATCACCCAGTCCATGCTCAGCGATCTCGGGTCCCGCTTTGAGATGCGCCAGCTTCCTGTGCTGCTCGAGCGGATGGCGCAGCTCGAGCGGAATACCAGGGAAATCCAAGAGCGCGTCATGGGCATCCGGATGCTGCCCATCGGTACGGCGTTCGCGCGGTTTCCAAGGCTGGTGCGAGACCTGTCCGCCAAGGCCGGCAAGAAAATTCAGCTCGTGCTCTCCGGTGAGGAGACCGAGCTTGACAAGACCGTCATCGAATCCATCGGCGATCCGCTGACGCATCTGGTCCGCAACTCGGCCGACCATGGGTTGGAAGGGCCGGAAGAGCGGCTCGACAACAACAAACAGGAAGTCGGCACGATCAAACTCAACGCCTTCCATGAAGGCGGCAGCATCTGCATCACGGTCGAAGACGACGGGCGCGGCCTCAATCGGGACAAGATTCTGGCCAAAGCGGTCAAGCAGGGTTTGATCTCAGAGAACGACAAACTGACGGACGACCAGATTTGGCAACTGATCTTCAAGCCGGGATTTTCGACTGCCGAGAAGGTCACCGACGTCTCGGGCCGCGGCGTCGGCATGGACGTGGTGAAACGGAACATCGAAGGCCTGGGCGGCACCGTCAGCATCAAGACGGCGCTCGGAAAGGGCACGACCTTCACGCTGAAACTGCCGCTCACGCTGGCGATCATCGACGGCATGACCGTCCGGGTCGGTAAAGAAACCTACATCGTCCCGCTGTTGTCAATCCTCGAATCGATCCAGCCCAAGGCCGAATCCATCAAGACTGTGGTCGGTAAGGGCGAACTCATCAACGTGCGCGGCACCTACATCCCGATGACCCGCCTCTATCAGGTGTTTGGCAACGACCCGGACTTCACGGATCCGAAAGAGGCGATCCTTCTGATCCTCGAAACGGAAGGGGAACGAGTCGCCGTCATGGTCGACGAGATCCTTGGTCAGCAGCAGGTCGTGATCAAGAGCATGGAACAGAATTTCCGCAAGGTCGAGGGTGTGGCCGGTGCCACCATCCTCGGCGACGGCACGGTCGGCTTCATCGTGGATGTGCGCGGCCTTCTCGAAATCGCCAGACGGGAAAGCCCCGTCGCAGCATAACTCCATTCCTTCGAGAATGTTTTTAGAAACGGCGAAAGACCGGTCGGCACAGTCTTCGCCGGAGGCCGCCAACCGCCCACTCAAGTATTTCCACGTGGGACCGATATGTCCCTAGCAATCGGGACATTGTAGGACGGAGCCTAGGGACCTCGATCGAAACATTCTCAGGCGAACGGATAAGAACGGGCTCGGGAGAAAGGAGACTTCCCATGGCAGCAGTCGCGGCAGACAGCGCGGTGAAGGAAAGCAAGGACCAGGCGGGGCTTACCACCGACGGCAATCAGTTCTTAACGTTTAGTTTGGGCGACGAACTCTATGGGGTGGACATTCTCCGAGTGCAAGAGATCAAGGGGTATACCGCCGTTACCAAGATTCCGAATACTCCTTCCCACATCAAGGGAGTGCTCAACCTGCGCGGCACGATCGTCCCGATCGTCGAATTGCGCACCCGCTTCGGACTGCCGACGATCGACTACACGATGTTTACCGTCATTGTGGTCGTCGTCGTACAGGACAAAGTGATGGGACTCGTCGTGGATGCGGTGTCTGACGTGTTGGACATCGCCAAGAAAGACATTCAGCCGGCTCCGGCGTTCGGCAGCAAGGTCGACGTAACCTTTATCCACGGGATTGGGAAGTCGGGCGAGAAGCTGGTGTCCTTGTTGGACATCGACCGGCTCTTGCTCGACCCAACACTCAAGGAAACTACGGTCGCTCCGGCTTAAACACTGAAGAGTTCTCGGTGTACAAGATGCGACAAGCGAATCCAATATCGAACAGGGAAATGATATCACGGAGGAGGTCTAGGCCATGCTGACTTGGTTTGGAAATCAAAAGACTGCGACTAAATTGATGGCAGGGTTCGCCCTCACCGGCCTGCTCATGGCCGCCCTGGCCGGTGTGTGCCTCTACAACGCCGCCAACCTACGCGACAACACCGACAACATTCAGAACGTGCAGTTGAAGCCCTTGATGACGCTGACGAGGACGCGCGGGCTGGTTCATCAGATGCGAGCGCAGACGGTAGCGGCAGTGCTGGCACAAAATCCAGGCGACCGGGAGGCGGCTCTGGCGAAGGTACGGGACTTCAACAAGCAAGTCGACGATAATCGCGACGCGTTTGCCAAGACGATCAAAGCCGATGTCGTGCAGAAAGCCTACGATCGGTTCGTAACAATCTACGATGACTACCGGAACTATCGGGACAGTGTCATCTTCAAATCCTTGCAAGAGGGCAAACAAGCCGACGCCTTGACGGCGATGAAGGGCGAAGGCTCGGCGAAGTTCAGCGCGTCCATCGACGCGATCAACGACTTGGTCGAAACCAAGATGAAGATCGCGCAGCAAAAATACGACGATTCAGTCCAGACCTTTCTGACGACGCGCAACGTGATGCTTGGGGCCAGCGGGGCCGGCATCGTGCTGGGGCTGTTGTTCGGGTGGCTCTTGGCTCGATCTATTTCGCAAAATCTCAAAGAGGTCAACCTCGCGGCTGACAAAATGGCCGCCGGAGATTTGAGCGCTCGTGTGGCCGTAACCAGCAAGGATGAAGTGGGGATGGTCGCGATCGCGTTTAACGACATGGCAGCCAAGCTGGAGGCTAATGCCAAGTCCTCCCTCGAGTTCGAGTATAAGATGAACGCCGTAGGTAAAGCGCAGGCGGTGATCGAGTTCAACATGGATGGGACGATCATCACGGCCAACGACAATTTCCTCAATTGTCTTGGTTACAGCCTAGATGAGATCAAGGGAAAACACCATCGGATGTTCGCCGAGCCGGCTTACGGGAACAGCGCCGAGTACCAAGCCTTTTGGGCGAAATTGAACCGGGGCGAGTACGACGCGGACGTCTATCGACGATTGGGCAAGGGCGGCAAGGAAATCTGGATTCAAGCCTCCTACAATCCGATTCTGGACGCCAACGGCAAGCCCTACAAGGTCGTAAAGTTCGCCACCGACATTACGGGCCAGAAGCAGGCGCAGAACGGAGTGGAAAAACTGATCAGGGCCGCGGCAGCAGGGCAGCTCTCGGAGCGGATCAAGACCGAGCAGTTCACCGGGGCCTCGAAGGAGCTGACCGAAAGCTTCAACCGCCTCTTGGATTCCGTCGCGACTCCGCTGCACGAAGCACAGGGCGTGCTGTCGGCCTTAGCGGCAAACGACCTGACCAAGAGCATGACCGGGAATTACCAAGGCGAGTTCGAGCAGATGAAACAGAGCCTGAACAGCACCCTGGGCAACTTAAACAAGACCGTGGCTCTGGTGCGGGACGCGGTGGACGGGGTCTCCGCCGGCGCCGAGCAGATCACGAAGGGCAACGAAGACCTCTCGCAGCGGACCAGCGAGCAGGCGAGTTCGCTGGAAGAGACCAGCGCCTCCATGGAAGAGATGACGTCGACTGTCAAACAGAATGCCGACAACACGAAGCAGGCGAATCAGCTCGCGATCGCGGCTCGCGACACCGCCGACAAGGGCGGAGCAGTGACCGTGAAGGCTGTCGAGGCCATGGGCGAGATCAACAAGAGCAGCAAGAAGATCGCCGACATCATCACGGTGATCGACGAGATCGCCTTCCAAACCAATCTGTTGGCCTTGAACGCCGCGGTTGAGGCGGCGCGGGCCGGTGAACATGGCCGGGGCTTTGCGGTCGTCGCGGCCGAGGTGCGGAATCTCGCGCAGCGCTCCGCGACAGCGGCCAAAGAAATCAAGGGATTGATCAACGAGTCGATCCAGCGAGTCAACGACGGCAGTGAACTGGTCAATCAATCCGGAAAGACACTCGAAGAGATCGTGAACTCGGTCAAGCGGGTGACGGATATCATTGCCGAGATCAGTGCCGCCTCGCAAGAACAGGCGAGTGGCATCGATCAGGTGAACAAGGCGATCATGTCGATGGACGAGACGACGCAGCAGAACGCCGCGCTCGTCGAAGAGACCACCAGCGCCAGCCAATCCATGAAGGAACAGGCCAAGGAGCTGATGCGGCAGGTCGAAGTGTTCAAGGTCTCAGGGACTGGCTCCGCGCCGCAGCGCGCGGTGCCTGTCCCGGTTCGTCACGGGAGCGCGCCGCTCCAGACGACCAAACGGGGACAGACACCACGCGCGGACGCGAAGAAAGGCGCCAGTCCCCAGCCGGCCGGCGTCGGAGCCGGTAACGGCCACGATCGTCGCGCCAAGAGTGACGAGTTCGAAGAGTTCTAAAAACAACTGTCAGCTGTCAGCGATCAGCAGTCAGCTTCGGCTGAAGGCTGATCGCTGACGGGTTGAATGCCGCTTCCTCACGAAGCTTGACCGACCTTCTCGAGATTTACGAACCATGAAGCGCGCGCACTTTCCCAGCCTAACCAATCTTCTCAGGCCCTCCATGCCTGCCTCCTGTCAATTGATTGACGGAGCGTCGTTGCCTTGTCGTGTGCTTTTCCCAATGGGCAAATTCTTCCGACCTGCGGCTCCTGCATTCATCGGTTTTTGAGAGATCCTGAAACCGCGGGCGGCAGAAGACTTGCAGCACTTGCGACGGGAGAAGTGTCGTGTGTCCATGGTGAGTGCAGCCGAGATGCGTGCCATGTGGTCTGAAACGAAGAAGTGGCTGTGGCCTTCGCTCTGGTGGGGCCTGCTCGCCGGGTGCTTTCTTCTCGATCTCCTGACGCCGCGCGGCTACACCGTGCCGTTGCTCTATGGTTTCCTGCTCGTGGCGGCGGTTGTCGCCGGATTCCAATGGAACACCTATCGCGTGTCGGCAGGCCTGATTGCGCTGAGTTGGTTCGGCTTTTTCTCTGACCAATCTGGAGACGCCTCAGCGGCCCTCTTCAATCGAATGCTCGCCACCATCGGGCTGGTGACGACCGCGATCGCGATCGAACGATACCGCCCCCTGCGAGCGCTGGCAGCCTCTCAACGGCTGCTGAAGGCAATCACTCGCGTGCAGTCGCTGTTTATCGACGAGTCGAAACCAGAAGCCGTGTTCGACGTCATGCTGCAAGACTTGTTGCAGTTGACGAACAGCCAATACGGGTTTATCGGGGAGGTCCTCTGGTCCGAGGACCGGGTCCCTCGTTTGCGAACCCATGTTATGACTCACATCGCGTGGAACGACGAGACGAAAGCCGTCTTGAGTCGCCTCTCGTCCAACTTGGAATTCATGAATCTTGACGCCCTGTTCAGAGCAGTCATGACGACGGCGCAGCCGGTCATCGCGAACGATCCTGCAAACGATCCACGGACTCATGGTCTGCCTCCCGGCCATCCTCCGATGCAGGCCTTCCTGGGGCTTCCCTTCTTCCGCGGCCACACCCTCACCGGTATGGTCGGGATCGCGAACCGTCCGGGAGGTTACGACCAGGCACTGATCGCGTACCTCCAGCCATACCTCTGTACCTGCACGCAACTCGTAGAGGGCTATCGAAGTCGGTGGGTAAGGGACGAGGCTGAATCGGAGTTGCGCGTGACCCAAGCGGAATTGGAACGACGCGTGACCAAGCGGACGGCGGAGCTGATGGCGGCCAACGCCTCGCTTGAACTCGAAGTAGCAGACCGAAAGGGCAAGGAACAAGCGCTGGGGGAATCACATAGGCTCTTGCGACAGGTCATCGACATCAATCCGCACTTCATCTTCGCCAAAGATCGAGACGGGCGGTTTACACTGGCCAACCGGGCCGTCGCAGATTGTTATGGGACGACGACGGACGAGCTGATTGGTAGAACGGACAGCGATTTCAATCACGACGCCCAACAGGTCGAGCAGTTTCGTGCGGGCGATCGGTGGGTTACAGAAACCGGTCAGGAACTTGTGATCGACGAAGAGCTGATCACCGATGCGAGAGGGCGGCGGCGATGGCTCCATACGGTCAAACGTCCGATTCTCGACCAGCGGGGTCTGGTCGTGCAGGTATTGGGAACTTCAATCGACATTACCCAACGCAAGCGGACGGAAGACACGTTGATGGAACTGACTCTCGCGCAGTCCCATGCCATGCCGGGCATTGCGAGGCTGGATCTCGAGGGACGCTATGTCACGGTCAATGACGCCTATGCCGCCATGGTGGGGTACCTGCCGGATGCCATGATCGGCATGTCTTGGGAGCCGACGGTGCATGCCGAGGATCGGTCTCTGGCTCAGGCCGCGTATGCGCGCATGGTGGCCGAAGGGATCGGAGAATTCGAGGCACGAGCTGTTCGAACCGATGGGTCCCTATACTACAAGCAAGTGCTCATGGTGAAACGTGTCGAGCATGACGGACGATTCGTCGGACACCATTGCTTCATGAAGGATATCAGTGAGCGAAAAAGAGCGGAGCGGACTTTGGCGCAAGCCGAAGAAAGCCGTAGGCGCCAGGAGGTAGCGGAACGTCTGTTGCAAGAACGTGAAGTGGTCTCGAGAAATCTGCACGACGGCGTGTTGCAGTCGATCTACGCAGTCAAGCTGGGGCTCGAACGGGGACAGCGGCTGCTGAAACTCCATCCGGAACAGATGGAACGTCACTTGGAACAACAAATCCGCGATGCCAGCATGGCTATCGCGGAGATGCGCCGGTTTCTCGAAGGGGAGGATCCTCTGTGGGCCAAACCAACCGATTTACGCGAAGGGCTGGAAGGGCTCGTCGATTTATACCGCGCCACGTCGACGATCGAGTGGGAATTACGGTGGGCTCATGAAGAGGCGGTTCGGCCTGCGCTGTCGAACGAAGTGGTCCGAAACCTACTCTACGTCGTCAGAGAGGCGATGAGCAACGTCGCTCGGCACGCGTCAGCCACGCAATGCCGCGTGAGCGTCCTCGGCGACGCAGGAGACCTTCAACTGAAGGTCGAAGACAACGGCGTCGGATTTCGTACAAACAGAGGAAGACGAAAAGGCCGAGGCCTAAGCAATATGCAAGTGCGCGCCAGGCACATCGGCGCCGTGCTCGATATCGCAGCGGCGCCTGGCGCCGGAACGTGTGTCACCATTGAACTGTTGAGGAGAGAAACCCATGTTACCATCTGAGTCAGCCCCCATTCGCGTTCTGCTAGTCGACGATCACCACGTGCTACGAGTCGGGATCCGAGCGCTGCTCGAAGAACATTCCGGGCTCACCGTCGTCGGTGAGGCTGGGACGTTATCGGAAGGCATCGCGCTCGCGGCATCCCTCAGGCCGGACGTCGTCCTGATGGATCTTCGTCTGCCGGACGGCCATGGGGTCGACGGCTGTCGGGAAATCAGGAGCCGCTGTCCAGAGGTGCGTGTCCTGTTCCTGACGTCCTACGTGGACGACCAGGCGGTGTTCGCCACGGTCATGGCCGGCGCACAGGGCTATCTGTTGAAAGAGGTCAGCGGTGCCGACCTGGTGCGGGCGATCATCAAGGTGGCCGGTGGCGGGTCCTGTCTCGACCCAACCCTTGCCGAACGGGCAAGGACGCGTATCGATGCATTGGCCGGCACTGTTGAGAACACGTCCAGTCTCTCACCACAGGAGCAACGGATCCTCACCCATCTAGTTCGTGGTCTTACCAACAAAGAAATCGCGGTCGCCATGGACCTTAGCGAAAAAACGATCCGGAACTATCTGACCTCGGTGTTCAGCAAGCTCCATGTCTCGCGCCGGGCCGAAGCTGTCTCAAGGTATCTGCAACGGCAGCAGGGATCCGCGGCTCCTTCCTATCCCCATCCCGCTGCCTAATCGGCGGGATGTCCCTCACGGTAGGGACAAAAAACTGCTCAGCCCTCGCACGCGAAGACCGATAGAGAAGCCATGAGCAGCCGCCCGGTGCGCCCGCGGCTACAGCCCCTGACTTTGGCGGCGGATCGGAGGCCGCTCGTTCAACCGAGGAGGATGTCATGGCAGCAGTCGAGTCCGTAACGAAGAGCGACGGTCGGCAGATCGGGCTGGCGACCGATGGCAATCAGTATCTGACGTTCAGTCTGGGCGACGAACTTTACGGGGTCGACATTCTCAGGGTACAGGAGATCAAAGGGTACACCGCCGTCACCAAGATTCCGAACACGCCGTCTCATATCAAAGGTGTGCTCAACCTGCGCGGCACGATCGTGCCAATCGTAGAGTTGCGCACCAAGTTCGGTATGCCGACGATCGACTACACGATGTTCACCGTGATCGTGGTGGTGGTCGTGCAGGACAAAGTGATGGGACTGGTGGTGGACGCGGTATCAGATGTGCTGGACATCGACAAAAAAGACGTGCAGAAAGCGCCGGAATTCGGCGGCAAGATCGACGTCACCTTCATCAGCGGGATTGGGAAGTCCGGCGATAAGCTGGTGTCACTGTTGGACATCGACCGGCTGCTGCTGGATCCGGCGCTGAAAGAGACGTTGGCTCCGGCGGCCTAGAGCGCCGGCACCGATACTCACCGCGCCCCTCTTATACCAACATGTTACCTAGGATTAAAGTTCATCGGCTTCTTGCCGACAAGAAGCCTATGAGAAAAAGGTAATGCGTTTCTCCACGCCGGTTCAGAAGAAGGGGGCGTTATGACGATGCGAGTGTATGCGGGAATGATGGTGATGGTGGCCCTGCTCATGGGGGTCAGCGCTGTGCAAGCGCAGGATGTCCCAGAAGCGGGGGCGGCCTCGAAAATCGACGACTTAATGGATACGAAGAAGCACCCGGTCTCGGTCACGATGGCGATGCAGGCGGACAGCTTTTTCGGGTTCAATCCGTCTATCTACGGTACGTACGGGCTGACCGACAACATCGCCCTGGCCTTCAACTTCACCTACTGGACGATGATTTCCGGTGTGGGAGTGCACAACGCCAATCCCTGGTTGGAAACCGACATCGGGTTGAACTTCACCCTATTGGATAAGCGCCTATCAATTACCCCGATGATCGGCTTCGTGCACGGCCAATTGCTGTCCTCACGGGGTGGGTTCTTCCCCAACGGCGGCGGCAGTGTGAACGAACGGACCACGGCGTTCGAGGGCGCAGTGCCGAACATCACGATCAACTATCTGGACAAGTATGTCGAGGGGGAATTCTACCTGGGCTACTACAAGGCCATCCGCAGCGAAGGGGGCAGCCCGGGTGATCAAGGGCCGGTGTGTGCACCGGTCGGGACGGGCGGGGGCAATTGTTTGGGCGCGGCCACGGGCGGGGCACGAGGAACCTGGGACTTTCTGCATTATTGGGGCAACGCCGGCTATCGCATCAACAGCCTCTGGTCGCTCGGCGTGCACTATGAGCAGCTGTTGACCACCCGGGACAACAGCGGGCCGAGTGCGGCGCAAGACTATTACCGGTGGATTGGGCCCTATACGGAGTTGAAAC
>FRDC01000893.1_pt1 | contig 11013 bp, 17 predicted proteins | sample 1106171 | NCBI WGS metagenome assembly FRDC01 (sample SAMEA3930566, study PRJEB13176) | freshwater metagenome | biome: Drinking water system; feature: drinking water; material: water | place: Singapore | collected 2014-12-20
GACTGATAAATCATTCCGAAAGCGCCAGCCTTTGCCAAGGCTATGTTGTTATCGTTCTCTGGTATGTTGATGTCAACTATACGATAAATTTCGTCAACGAAATTGGCTTCTGTAAAGACTTGTGAGAGGCGATATGGCGGAGTGTTAGGCTCTACTGCCTGATTGATCAAACTGAATAGGGAACGAAACTGAGGCCCTTCACGAAGGCTTGAGTAAAGAAAGAATGGTTCTCCTATATCCGTGGTCGCTCTTTGAGCTAGCCACATGCAAAATGCTAAGGGTGTTTTGTTAGGGCTAATCACTTTTATGTACTGACTGGTAGGTTCAAAGTTCTCCGGTTTCAGCAAGCTTTGTTCAATGTCCACATTAGGGTCTGTTTCAGATAACCCGAACAAGGTGGAATAATACACATTATAAATGATATCAGATATGTTGCCGGTGAAGGATTTGTTGATGCGTTCGAAGAATGAATAGAAGCCATGCTTTTCAATGATGGAGAATGAATAGATCGATGATGATGTGTTAATGTTCTTGGTTTGTTTCTTGATGGAATAGATTACAAATTCTCGAACTAATGGAGCATCTTGGCTTACGTATAGCTCCAGCCTGATAGTCTCTTGTCCGGACGCCTTGATGATGTTTGATAGTCCTTCAGTGTCGGCTATCAGGATATCTCCGGTGATGTAAGGCACCATCAGATTTTCGTATAAGTTGATCTCAAGAATGATTTTGGATATATCAATAGGCCCCTCTTCGGTTGTGAAACGAGGGCTGCTGATGTCAGCCGACCGTAAATAATAATTGGGGCCTCTTTGGTTATCAGACATTAAATTATTTTCTCATTGACTTCCATGAGAATGGATCAGTAATGATAGCATGTCCACTTTCAGAAAGACCGAAGTTGCCCCCATGCATATCCAATCCATGTCCTTTTTCTTTATAAATCTTAGCTGCCAAGGAAAATGCTTGAAGCAATTCTGGTTTATCTTGAACCATAATTTTGAAAAATTCTGATAAATTAAATCCATAGTCTGGATAATTGTCTCTACTGAAACCAAAATATGCTTTAAATGCGGATTGAAGAATGTCAAAATATTCAAAATTAGATATGTCTTCAATGTCGCCTTGAGCGAATAACTCTAGAGTTTCAATAAAGCCCATACTATCCAGTATTCTATATCTTAGTTCTTCATCTTCTCCGATTTCTATATAATCGAGAACCGCATAATAGCCGTATTTGAAAGACTTCATATCATTATGAACTTTATCATCAATCATGGCGTTAATATTATTTTGATCAAACTCTTCTTCAGGGGGAAAGAATGGGTATAGACCATGAATTACAGGAAGATGTGGATTACGTAAGTTTTTACAAGCTAATGCCCATTCAGGCCATGAATCTTTATGGGTTTCGGCATGATTTTTTGAAACCTTGATTACATATCTTTTAGAGCCGCTAATTTCAGGACCGGAAATAGCGATAGAAAAAAACCCTGCGCCTAAATTTTCATATGGATATTTACCCAAAGCTCTCCACAATTGCTTTTCGGTTCTTGGTCTTCTCACATCTGAGAGAAGATCAAATTGTTGAAGGTCTTGTAATTTTTCAGATACGTATGTTTTAAATGTTTTCATCGGCTTATAGTTTCTTTATAGAGTGATACGAACCTCGATATCAATGAAGGCTTGATCACTTTTATTCTCGATAGTTCTTCATTCTGTTCGGTTAGAAAGTCTTCATGGGTGACTTCCGTGTATCCTGCTGGTGTTGTTCCTGTAGTCGGATCGATATCAACTAGTTCACCTTCTGAATCCAGATAATGGTGAGCGGCTTTATAAGCAGGAGACCAAGTATTTATTGTCAGTGAATAGGTAGGAGACGACAAACTATCGACTATGACTTCGCCGTTTTGAAAATCCATATCATTAGTCTTGAGGACGAACAATTGCCCAAGATTGACGTTACGTTGATAGACTGTCCCGGTAGCTCCAGACAGCAATCCTCTCACATTGGTATTGACCGGAAACTGTTCTGTCATGGAGTGAACTGTTATGCCAGTTTCTGAATGTGTGGCGGTTCCTATGATATTTAAACATACTCCGGGTAGAATAGTCTGAATATATTCAAGAAAATCTTGATAGCTCAATGGCCAGCCCTGTTCTCTTATCCTATCATTCAATAACCAAAACGTCCAACCATAAGTTTCATTACCGTATAGGCGATGAGATATAATGTCAGGTCTTTCACCATCTTGCACATTATAGAGTTGGTAAATGGTGGTATTATCCTTTACTTGATCTAATATATCCGCATAAGAAGAGAGATTAGTAAATCTGGAATTGGAAATATTTTCTCCAAATCGATAATCTACTTCCGGAAAGCTTCTGAAAAATCTCATTAGTATGATACTCCATCAGAGAAGTTGTTCGGATCGACACGCTCTTTGCTCAACGCTCTTTCTTCAATGAAGTTAAGATCGATTTTGGTTGATATAAACTCACCATCTGGAAAGAACGACATGGTTCCCTGATTGGAGTATTGAACCTTCACGCTATCGAGGTAGCAAGGAAGAATGCGATGTCCTATTCTCTTTTGATTGAAGTAGTATTCAATCTCAAACTTGTTTGGAAACTTGTAAACAAAGTCGGAGAAGAACTCTCCTCCATCCGGAATGCCTTCAACTTCCGGGTATAGATTCTTACGGAAGAAATTGACGATTTCCTTAATCAGCTTGGCTTCTTTAGGATTATCAGGAACAAACTCAAAGGAATACGAAAATGATCTTCTGTCCACTTGATTGAACAATGCTCTTAGCTGCGGATTGGCTGTTCTCTTGATACGGCTTCTAGCACCCTGATTAATTGGTTGTGGTGTGATGTTTTTTAGAGTCTGAAGCATCTTTGATACTAGGGGCAAGCTTGAAGCTTCGGGGTCAGACAGAACCACAAAAGCGTCTGATATGGATTTGGTTCCGACATTTAAAGCCGTGCCTATATTCAAATCTGATGTATCCGCAGTTTCGATGATTGTGCCTGTCACTCCTAAAGAAACAGATTCATAGTCCGCCTTATCACCAACTGATATGCCTTCTTTAGGAAGATATAGATAAACTGAATTGCCGGTAGGAACAGTTCTGGTCTTTAAGGTCGCTTCTGGATCGTTGACTTCAGTTAATTCTCTGAAGACCACCCATCCATGCTGTTTAGAGAAGTTCCCGTCCGGGTATCTAAGTATCTTGGCGTTGCGTCCCGTATTGGGATTGCCGAAGAAATCGTTAACCCCATTTTCAACTGTTGGGTGATCTAATTGTTCTGGAATTAATGGCATGTTTTCAAATAAGTATTTGTGTAATTTACATAACTTATTTATGCAGCAATCCAAATTTATAAAGTCGAGATACATCGTCAAGAACAAACACAAGTATCTAGGTGATCACAGCAATGTCATAGCTAGGTCCGGGTGGGAGAGAGCCGCCTTTAATTGGTGTGAGACTAATCCAAATATAGTCAAGTGGGCGTCTGAGAATGTCCATGTTCCTTATGTGAACCCGGTCGATAAAAAGACCCATAAGTATATAATGGACCTCATGATTTGGTGGAAAGACGGGAAGATATCCATTGTGGAAATCAAGCCGAAGTATCAGACCAAGGTTCCCGAGATGAAGAGCCGGAAGTCTCAAAAGTATATTCGGGAAGCTTATGAGTACGTGAAGAACCAATCCAAATGGCAAGCAGCCAAGAGATTGGCGGAAGCTAGAGGATGGTCATTCGAGATATGGCATGAAGATATTATGAAGCAAAAAGGAATTAAAATCATATGATATCATTTAAAAATTTTCTGGTGGAAGTCTTCGATCCTAACATGAAAGTGGAGTTTGGAATTAATCATCCAGAATTTACAAATGAAAATTTCATGATTGTTAAAGATGATATCATAACTTTTTTTAACTACAAAGAATATTCTTTCTGTGTTATTTTATCAAAATCTGATGAATTTTTTTATGATGTTTCTTATTTGATAAACTATAGAGATTATATTGAAAGTAAAGATATTGCTGATCCGGCATTTTTTGATTATTTTATTTCTAATTCAGATAATAATATAAAAAATAAATTAATAGTTATTTTAAATATTGTTTTAATAATTCTTATTAAAGCTTTAAGAAGATATAAAATAAATGGTTTAAAAATAATCGGAATTTCATTTGGATTAGATAAATTATACTATAAAATATTAAAAAATAAAAGCTTGCTCAAAATACTGGATCAGGAAGGTTATGTTATTGACATTAACAGCATAGGAAGAATACGTATTAAAAAGAAAACATGAAAAATTTTTCCCTGTATAAAAACTGGTTAGCCAAGCAAATGTCATTGCTTCCAAAAGATAGAGTGACAGACGAGATATGGCATGAAGATATTATGAAGCAAAAAGGAATTAGGATTATATGATATCATTCAAAAATTTTCTGATGGAAGGCTTTGATCCTAATATGAAGGTGGAGTTTGGGGTCAACCATCCGGAATTTACGGATAGGAATTTTAAAATAATAGAACTATATGCTGATTCTAACAGACAAGAAATAACAACTTTTTTTCATTATAAAGCTTATTCTTTTTGTGTGGAGTTATATGCATTGACAAATTTTAAATATATGGTTTCTTATTTAATTAATGATAGAGATTATATCGAAGATCAGGAAAAGGTTGATAGTGGTTATTTTCATTTAACCACAGCCGCTAAAAATACCGGTATACAAAACGAATTAATAATTATTTTAAATATTGTTTTAATAATTATTATAGAGGCTTTAAAACAGTTTAAATTTATTGAAGAACTTGAAATAACAGGAACAAAAAAAGAGTTGGATAATTTGTACTCAAAGTTGATTAAAAATAAAAGCTTACTTAAAATATTAGATCAGCAAGGTTATACTGCCATAGATAATAATGGAAAAGTTACTATTTCAAAAAAATGAAGAACTTTCTATTCTACAAGAATTGGTTAACCAAGCAAATGAGTAAGCTACCTCAAGACCGAGTGCCGGAGGATTTTAAGCCGGGCTCTTTGATAGGCTTTGTATACGCTCCCAAGAGAGGCGATAGAAGGCTTCCCCAAGACGTGTTCGTCCTTATGATGGCCATGGAGATACGCACTACGGGTCAAGGTGAGGGCATATGGGGGCCTAATATGTATCTGCTTCCGGGTCTCAGCACTCAAAGAAAAGTCTTTAATCTCGTGGCCGATGAGAAGAATGATCGGGTGAGGATAGGACTAGAGCTTCATGCTAACAGATCATCAAAGAAGGCGTTTGGATATTATCATAAATTAGGTATAATTAGTCCTATATTAATACTTAATAAAGAACATCTTAAAGAACTGAAATGACCTCAATAGACAGCATCAAGGCGGTAGTATCGCAACACAATGGGTGGCAACCCAAGAACCGCTACAAGATCATCATGCCTAACATTTATATTGGCAACGATATTGTCGGGCTAGATGTAGCATGTCGCTCCGTATCGTTCCCCGGCAAGGTTATTAACACCTTTGGTTTCAGGACTAACCAGAAGGAATACAAGGTTCCTAACGGATACTCGACATCCGAAGTCAGCATGACATTCACTGAGACTAATGATAACATAGTGGGGCGTTACATAGACGCTTGGCAAGCCCAAATCGTAAACCCATATGACTATCTTGTTGAGTATAGGGATTTGTATGCCCGCAACGTATTCATTTTGAAAATGAACCAGCAAGATAAAATCACTTATGCTTGTTTGCTAAAGAAAGCTTATCCTGTCAACAAATTGCCGGTCGATCTTTCGGATAGTCAAATGGATATTGTCAACGAACAAGTGGTGACATTTGAGTATGAAGACTATGAGATAGTTGATCACTCATTAACTGGATTGATCAATCAGATTATCGCCAGAACCAGAATCAATATTCTAGGAGTGCCGTTAGCTAATGCAGTCTCCATAGGAAGAACTATAACAGAAATATTTTAAGGAAAGTGAAACATGACATTACCCAAGCTAAATGAAACCCTAACCTTTATGGTTGAAGTGCCGTCCTTGAATAAAAAATTCAAGGCAAGACCTTATCTGGTGAAGGAAGAGAAAGAACTTTTATTCGCCGCTGAGACAAAGAACATGGAAATGGTTCTGAACGCCATGGCCAAGGTGATTGATAATTGCGTCCAGTTGCCGGATGGAATAAAGGCTATCGATCTTGCAACGTTCGATCTGGAGTATTTGTTTGTCCAGTTAAGATCGATATCAGTAGGAGAGACCACAGATGTTCGTATCAAGTGTGAGAAGTGTGAACATGAAAACGAAGTGACCATTAATTTCAAGAACGTCAAGTTTGAGAAGCGGGATTTCTATAATCTGACTTTGGTGTTAACGCCCGAAGTCAAAGTCGTGTTGTCCTATCCTAAAGTAACTGACATATCAAAGCTCGATATGGCCAAGGCTCAAGAAGGCGGGGCGGAGAGTTTGTTTGAAGCAATTCGCATGTCAATTGAAAAGGTTCTAACTAAGGATGAGCAATTCATATTTGGGGAATATTCGATTGATGAACAGAATGCCTTTATCGACCAATTCAACAATGCTCAATTGAAAGCAGTCATTGAATTTCTCAATGAGATGCCTACCACTTCAACCAAAGTTAAATTCAAGTGTGAGAATTGCACCGACGAAAATGAACTAACCTTGAGAGGCACCCAAAGTTTTTTTTCCTAGGAGTTAGTCACGATAGTCTGATCAATCACTATAAGACTAACTTCTTCATGGTTTATAGTAAAGTATTTACGCTAGATGATCTCGATAAGATGATACCATGGGAAAGAGAAATCTACACTTCGTTATTGCTTGAACAACTACAAAAAGAAAAAGAAGAGCTTGAAGAAGCTTCCCGAAAAAGATAAGACATGGCTAAAGCTGCTACCCTCGATGACGTAACCGAAATGCTGAAAAAGCAGAATGAACAGCAAGGCAAAACCAACAAAGCCTTGGAGGAATTGGTTATGCTTATGAAAGAGGAAAAGAATAGCAAAAAGAAAAAAGAAACCGAAGAAAGAAGCAAAGGTAAATTTGGTGGTAAGCCGAGCAATCCAGCCGACACTAATGAATTTCTAGGTAACGTGATTAGAGGCGACCTTATAGGAGCTATATTTGGGGGTGTTCAGAACATAGCGATTGCTCTTGGAAGCATGTTATTTTTAATCATACAAACCGCCAAAACTTTACAGGAAGAAATTTACGATCCATTTAATGAAAAGCTTACCAAAGTTAACGAAGACATTCGTAAATTTTTGGCTGCTGGCATTCTATTCTTTTCTGGGTTTGGTTTTTTTCTTAAAGGAAGTACAAAAGCTTTCACATCTTTATTCAATCTTCCGATATTTTCTGAGATTAAAAACTTCGCTATTGTTGTTGATGCTTTTATTAAATCAAATCTTAGATTTGCTCCATCGAATTTGTTCGGTTTATTCACTTCACTTGGCCAAGTATTCAGAATACTATTAGTGTTAGACATATTTTTAAAAAGTATTTTAAAAGGATTTAAAGCTTTCGAGCAAGCACAAGGGACTCTTACCGAAAGAATTTTTGAAGGCGTCTCTGTAGCTCTTAAAACTGCTGTTGTAGAAACAATTAAATCATTTGTTGGGGCTATTCCTTTAGTCTTTAAAGCTATTAAATTTTTATTCTCCGATCTAATGTTAACGATTGAACGATTAGATATTCCGTTCATCTCAGACATAGCTGGATTGGTAGCGGGAGCTTATGAGATAGTCGCCAATATCTTTGGCTGGTTTGAAGAATTGATTATGTCTAATGAGAAATTGGCTAAATGGTTTAACGTTGAATCTGTTGTTGAAGGATTGACGAAACTAGCTACCGATTTGTTATCATCCATTCTTGGATTTATTGAAGATGCAGTCTTAACTCCTTTAGACATGATACTAAATTCATTAATTAAATTTTTCACTTCAGGAGAAGTTGGAAAAATAATAGACGGAATTGTAACTGTCATTAAAGCTTTAGTTATAAATCCTTTAATGTATCTTGGCGATCAATTATTAAAAAAATTAAATATTGATATTGATTTCAAAAAGATGTTTAAAGATATGGGCTTTACTATGCCTGATCGTTTACCATGGGAAAGAGATGAAAAGGAAAAAGAAGATCAAGCAAGAGTGGCGAAAAAGCCTGCTGAACAAAAGTCTATGGCTATGGAAGAAGAGAAGAAGAAGAAGGAAAGAGCGGAGAGAGACTATAAAGAGAAGTCAACCGTTGTGATTACTGATGCTTCCGTCAAAACTTCCACAACAACAGCCGTCACTCAAAATAGCATCATGCCATTCATGAGACCGATTGGCGATAATCCGGCAGTTGCATATACCAGTTATTAAAAAGGGACCCGAAGGTCCCTTTATTTTTAATCGTCTTCCGCCAAGTCTTTGAAGTATGATAATGGATCATCATCGCCTTCTTCATCCTCCGGAGGACCTTCCGAATTAGATTTGGAAGAACCGCCAGCAGCCTTTTCATAAGCAGGCTTATTGCGTACAACAGATACTCCATCTACATCAAGACCCAATACACGATAGAGTTTAGTCTTAAGCTCTTCATAGCTCTTGAACTGATCTTCAGCGACAAGAGGCTGCAACGGGTAAATTTTGTTGTATACTGCCTCAATCTTTTTAACATCTCCGTCCAAGAATGGAGAAGGAGATTCAAAGGCGGATTTTTCGTAGCTCGCAAAGTTGTTATCCTTGGTGAAGACTTTAACCTTGAAGTTAGCTCCTTTAAGGAAATCAAACACCGGGATAGGAGCTTCATCCGGAAACTCAGGCTTGAGAGCTTCCTTAATCATATTATAGATCGTTGCTCCGGTACGGTACAAGAAGACCTTTCCATTGTTCTCAGGATTATTTTTGTCATCAACGACATAGATATTGAAAATATAGTTCAGGCGAGATTTGCGGTTACGCACTCCAGCTTTGCGAGCTTCGGCGTCAGCGACTGTTCCGCTTTCGTCGGCCCATTGTAGACGGTTGTATTCTCCTACGGGATCGGTCTTTCCAATAGACCTTAACGATTTTTCGGCGTACCAGAGATTAGTGTTCTTACCCTTAAAAAAGAAATCCCAAAACTTTACCCACGGAACTGTTTCACCCTTGGCAGGCGGAAGAAAACGGATCACGGCATAACTATTTCCAGCATCGTCCATGGTTGGTTTCCAGAAACGTTCGTCTTTGTAGTTCTTTTTTTCTGTGGAGTCTTTTTCAGCGGCTTGCTGAAGATCAGCGAGAGATAGGCTTAAGCTTTTCAGATCGAATGACATATGTTTTTCCTCTATTGTCTATGGTTGTCTGTGTTATAATGTAGTTTTGCCAGTGAAAATTTCACGAGCATCTTTGGCCAAAGTTTTTATATCTATATTAAGAAAGGTTTCGTATTTGTTGATCAATCGTTTAACATCAGTAAACAATTGAGCTTCGTCTTCAAATCTGGAAACCGCCCCATCAGTCATAGAATTAAAGATGACCAATGTTTCAAGGTTTATCCTTTCTCCAAAATATTCATTAAGAATTTTCGGAGGATATCCCTTGAACAAGTACTTAGTATCTGGATGCCGTTTTACAAGGGTCTGGCAGTCATTTTTAAAATTATATCTTAGCCCATCCACTCGCTTCTTCCAGTTTTCATAATTAGCTTCCGTGCAGGAGCTAATCCACATCTTGGCCGGATCGGTGATGATGTTAGCGACAAAGTAATCTTTGATTTGTTTTGTAGATTGATACTTGTATACTATTCGGTTGAATAAGGGTTTGTCTTTTCTCTTATTGAAGCTCTCTTGGCTTGAGCGGGTGGAGAAGCTATACTTTAGGGCGTCGTAATTATCGTCATTGAAATGCGTCTTAATGGCATTGAATAGGTTGAACGCCTCAAATGGCGTCACCATTGTCATAGTTTCGTTCATTATATTTTTCCATTATGTATTCTGCTAAGGATAAAGATAAGAGGCCCGGAACCACAAGACAAACGGAAATGATCCCTAAAATAATATAGGATACATTAACTAGTATTCTTAGCATATTAATAGACTATTTCTTGGTTGAAACCGGGAATAAGCCAATTTTTGGCCACTATGATTTGTTCATAAGCTGGTTCTGGCGGATCACCAAAAGCCGAATGAGCATAGGAAGGAAATACATCAGAGACCCAAACTGGAATAGCCTCAATAGGATACTTGGCATATCCATTTGTCGATAATTGCTTATTTTTAAAACCGATCATGATCCAGAATGCGGCTCGGGCAGCGTCCAAATAGGCTAGCGTGCCTCTCCAATTAAAACTCGAACCAGCCGCTTCAAATACATCTTTGGACATTTGATAATTATCTTTTATTGACATGTTGAAATCTTCCCATCAATATCATATTTAACTGTAGCAAATATACCGTCACTGCCTGCCCGGAAGACCAGATATTCAACTCCATCAATACATCTAGTTTGATATCCTTGTGTAATCGTCGCCGCAGAATTATTTCCACAAGAAGCTAACAGTAAAGCAGCAACGGCAATAAAAATCTTATTCATCATTTGTTTTCCTTAACAGATTCATTTCCAACATTTCCTTGTGCAAATTTGCCTGCACATAAACATCTAATAATTTAGGCACTTCTTTTTCGTGAAGGTTAAATCGATCCTTCACGGTCATTATAGCATCGAAGAAAGTAGTATCTCTTTCAACTAATTTAAGAACTTCTTGGCAAAACTTCTCCTTGTTCAGGACGGATATCGTTTGAATGTCTATCATACTCTCGGATTTTATTGATTAATTCGATATACTTATCTTCTGACAAATCATTCGCATCTGACCCATCGGGAAGATTGATTGCGTAATCTCCGTATTTAGCCAGCTTTTTACCAGCTAAATCTCCATCACATACTGCAATTTTCTTGCGATGGATCATCCCAAGAAAGTTTTTCATTCTTT
>FRDC01003973.1_pt3 | contig 11008 bp, 12 predicted proteins | sample 1106171 | NCBI WGS metagenome assembly FRDC01 (sample SAMEA3930566, study PRJEB13176) | freshwater metagenome | biome: Drinking water system; feature: drinking water; material: water | place: Singapore | collected 2014-12-20
ATACTTTGTGTATTCAGGCCTTCGCTAATTAAATTCTTAATGTATTCCAAGTTGGACTCGCTTACCTCAAGGAAGTTTTCAAGATCCCTAACACGGTCGCTCTGAACTTCAAACGTATACAAATTGACTAAGATATCCGTCCCTTCTGGGGCGGGACCAAGAATAAAAACATAGTGTCCGTGACGTGGGGCCAGATATAGGCTTTCCCAAAGAGTTTCGGCTTCCAAAGTACTATTAGTTTGAATTTTTATAGCCAAAATACTGCCATAGTCTTGATACGCTACTGGCCACGCCATCCCTAGCGGGCCTCCAACCGGTATCCGGTGGTTGACGGAAACTTCGATATTTCCGAACGGAGTAGCGCCTTTGCCAACGAGTATTTGAGGTCTTGGTGAGAACGAGTCAGCCATCGTCCAATTCCAACGGAGATTTGGCAAAAGCTCCAGGACTTTCCAATGCGTAAGAAGTAGGCGATCATCGAGCACAGCCTGATAATTCGAAGGGGAGAGTCTTTCTTTCAACGAAACCCGATTAGCCCCAGATCTGACGTATAATTTTCCATCCCTGATCTCAGAAATAGATCTCAAAAAACTCCTGTATCGATATTGACCCCATTTACCAGCTTCTGATTTCCCAAGTAATAGCGCACAAATCCGACTGGCGGTCGACGCCTGACTGTGAATTGGCCCTAATGCAACTGTGGAGAAGAAAACCACTAGGACTTTCATGCTACCCATACCGCAAGTATATCGAAATGGATCGCTAATCGTAGTCGACCATGTTGGCCACCGAGCGCCCCATTTTGAGCATATGGAACTAAAAAGTAAAAATAATTTTGACTGAACTCTGCTCATTCTAACCTCTCAGTGGTTTTCGTTTCTATGATCCTGATAAAGTGCTCACTATCGTGTGAGGCAACAGCAGTACAAGAAATATTCAGGGATACTGCGTTGTTTAAGCTCAGGGCCTTCTCTGCAACGGTCCAACCTCTGGAGCGCGCGAATAAAATCACTTTTCCTTCGCCGAAATAAAACTGCGAGAGTTTTAAGTCGCGGGAATTTTTGTCTAGGACATTTTGATTGTAGTCTTTGAGGCGTCGTTGACCAGCAAAGCACGTCGGCCGTAGCGAAAAGTTGGTTTTCCCAAAATTTTTCATTTCAGAAATTCACTCGGAGCCCCTTATATTGCTTGCGAATTTCTCCGACTCACGGGCCTGAGCTGTTCCAATGACAAATCTCCAAAGCCCGTCTCCAGATCGGTTTTAAATGGGCCTCTGGTCTGCAAATCGGGTATAGCTCAAATCGTCAGCAATACTGGCCTCGGCATCTGTCCCCGAGCGAACTGGCCCGTAGCAGATATTGGCCTAGAACCCTCCGCGGGTGGGATAGCAGCCCGACTAAAAGGGTATCTTGATAGTAGCACCCTCGTTTATACCGATTTGGCGGGAATCCACTTCAAAAGCGATCCTCAGGCAGGCCTTGGAGCTTTGATTCCTGGACAATTTCAGCAGCCATGCTAATTTTATTTTATGCGATGGCCTTCAATTGCGAATCTGCTCTCTGGAATACAAGTACCTAGTGGGTATGAGGTAGATTTCTTAAGCGAAACGGAAATTGAATTACTTATTTCAAAGATTTCCTCTTGGTACCCCGCTTTAGCAACAGGGTCCGAGAGTTGCCATCTCGATCCCAATTTTTATCGCAGAGAAGTAAACTTGAAAGAAGCTAAGGACGATCGAGACATATGTGTTGCAATCGTCAAATTCGGCGAGGAGATAGTTGCCTTATATAGTTTGGGCGCCGATTGGAAAGCAAACTGGCTAGGTGGAAAACTTACCGTGATTGCACCAGAACATCGCAACGCCAATTTAGGCTATCTGTGTATGGCTATTTTTGAGAGAGCTGGACATCTTGTAAAGGCTGGTATGATTTGGGTAACTGGCACTCTTCAACATCCATACACTCAAAAATTAATGGAAAAATGTAACTTCAGACTTTGCGGGATCGTCCCAGCGTGCGACCGAGACACCATTGATGGAAAGCCGCGATACGTAACCGAGGCCCTTTACGTCAAGGTCCTTGCACCAAGCAATGAACTTCAAGAGATCAAGCCAGAGAACCTCACAGATCGAACAAGAGCGTTTCTAAGTTTTTTGGATGGACATCGATAAGCTCTAAAACACTTCATTGCAGCCCGGTCTTGCCCACCAACGGTTGTTTCGTCTCTTCGTAGCTAACCGTGGGTAGATGAAATCGATTTCGAGTATCTTTGCCGCGCATAACTATCGTTTTAGCTCCAAATGCTGTGATCTCACAAAGTTGAAAACGGTCCTTCACGAATTTCGTGAAGCCATATCACATTCAAAAGCGTCTGCAGCTGCTTAAACCGCGCGGCTTTCAGGGGATTTCAAAGAATTTCTAATTTCGGATGCCGGTTTGTTGAGCAGGATGCATTCCAGTTTTGTGCTACGTAAATGATCTATTTTGAATCGCTCAAAAATTTCCTGCCAGCCCAATGCAGATGCTTCAATGCAAGTTCAACATCTTCAAAAGGCGTCCTGCATGCGCAAGATTGGACCTGTGGCAATCAGAACTGAGTTCGTTTGCAAACTCTGATAGACACAGCGAGGTCTGTTGTTCCAAATCCATTTTCCAACTGCGTATGAAGCGAGTCGCTTTTTCAACTTCAACTGCCGCGATTTGTGCTCGGCGTTCATTTATTGCTCGAGCCTCCGGAGAAAGGCTTTCTTCCGGTTCTAAACCGGCCATCATATCGTTTGAAATATTTGTTGTGCTGCTCCTGATGACGCCAGCTTCAGATTGGCCTACATCTGGATTCATAAATGCAAAATGAGAGCGCAGACCGCCGGACTGGCGAATCCGCTCGGATGTTGCTCTCAGCGCTGAGACTCGCTGTCGGGTCTGGGTGCAAATTGGAGCTTGCGAAGAATGACCATTAGCTTGAAGGCATAGATGAGGGCTTTGAATTCGAAGGAAACATTGGCCGTGGGTTGGAGCACTTACAGGCGTCTGCGATTGGTGATCTAACTGTCGAAAATCGACATCCTCCAAGTGTTGAGCACGGGGATTTGAAGAACCTGATCTGGTGGAACTTTCTTTGAGGGGTCTTAAAATGGAGTTTGCGTTTAGAAAGGCGCCAACAAGCACAGTCGCGAGTTCTTGCTGTGAGATCTCGCCATCGCCGTCGAGATCAACTTTGCAGGCATCTTGCATCTGCGCGGTAAGAAGTTTCCCGAGAGCGTTGGCCAGGTATCCCCCGCCATCGTCAAAAGCAGTTTGTAAACCATTAGAGGAGGCAAATATGAATGGATTTATTTGGTTTTGTGTTTGAAGGTCCACGGAATCCAGAGTGCGTCCAGCGAAGCAAGTGTCCATGAAAGCTCCTATCGGATTCACAATTCTGAAAATCTCAGATCCCGCAAGATATCGATCTTGTGAATGTTGAACAGTCCTCGCGCTTCGGTTAGACAGTTCCGCACACCATTCAGTTTGTCCTGAAGCCGTTCTGCAATTCACTCCATGGCCTGAGTATGTCATTAGAATTTCCGTATTCGGATTCGCTTCCCGAATTTGCCTAGTTCGGCTTTCCAGCCCATAACGAAGGGCTTCAATTCGACTTCGTCTGGGGATCTCCCGGAGTTGATTGATGACGGAGTCGAGTCGCAAATGGAGGTTCTGCTTCTTCCCTGACTTCGAGGGCAAAGACTCTATCTGGCGGATCAACTCTTTGTGTTGGAGGTTAAGGGTTTGAGCGCGGCGAAAATCACTTTCTGTTATGAAAGTCGCTCGATCAAGGTCTTGGGGGTTAATAATCACGGTACGCTTCGCTATGAACGGTCCAAGATTTTCAAAGATCTGTCGATCTTGCGCTGAGCCAGCCAATGTCTCGTCGGCGGCAATGCATTTGTTTTTGCCATTCCAGAAATAAATAGATCTAGTAGGGATATGAGCAACAGCCTACTTGCTATTCTTGTCGTTGGAATGGACATAAGGGATAGATCGGTTTCTTTGAGGTCTGACTGAACACGACTTAGGTGCACATAAATTAGCTCACTCTAAAACACTTGAATCGCGCCCACATGCTGGGTTTGATTTCTGAGTCAACGACAGCGCCAATTTAATTCAGACTACAAAGCGGCGCGATTCCGACCATCTATTGTCCGGATATCATTGGTCACAGCTGTTTTAAAGATGAACAAAAGCCAATACGTTTTAATCGGCTCATTCCTTCAATAATTTCCTTTGGATCAAAGTCAATTTGATCATATTTTTTCATGCGTTTTACGGACTTCTTCATAGTGTATTTTTCTTTCAATTTGGTTTACTTTAAGCAGTTTCAAGAATGACGTCATAATGAAAGCCCTCTTTTGTCAGTGAGTCTCGAAGGGCAAGCTGGATCATTCTCTTCTCTGGGAGGCCAAGTTTTTTTGCAATTCTCGCTGCTCGGCTTGGTGAAGGGATTCGTCTTCCTTTCTCAAGGTCATTCAAGTTCTGAACAGACAAACCAACTTTTTTGGCAAAGGACGTTTGTGTGAGCTCTTCACTCTCTCGCCATGCCTTGAGCAGCCCACCAAAGGTGAGCGGGCCAAATTGCTTCTCTAGTTTTTCAAAATAAGATTTAGTACTCATGTTTATGCACCTCCAGTAATTCAATGTGCACGCGGTCTTGAATTACATAATAAATCAATCGATAAGCCTTGTTCATGCGAACAGATCATTGTCCTTTTCGCCCTCCTTTAAGTGGCTCGTCATGAAATCCTGGTGATTTCATTACTTCTGCTAACCTGTTTGTTTCGACTAGAAAGATCCAAAAGATGACTTTGGTTCTGATAAAATCAGGGACTTTGCGCAGCTGTTTTTCAAAATTGCGAATACGCGAAACTCGAGTGCGAAGGTCCATTTCTATAAATTACTTCAATTTGAAGTACAAGTAAAGAAGGAAAGTTTGTATTATTACCTCCTTACTTATGAGAATAGAAAATTTCTTTCGATTAGTGCTTTGCTTTGTTTAGTTTTGTCCGGATAAAACGGTGCCTTAAGTAGGCAGAATCGTTGAATTGAGGTCGCCTGAGCCAATTCAAATTCCAGTAGAACATCAAGTCTCGGCACCACCATTTGAACCCCGGCAAAAATAGTGGAGGGAATCGAGAGGGTTGTGCAGGCCTGTGAACAATATTTTAAATGGGCCCTTATTCGAAGCCCAATTCCTGACTTAACTCCAAAATGCGACTTTTTATCAAGTCGCGAGTTTCTCGAAAGGCTTGGAGCTTATCGGCGTCGGCTCCTTGGACTCCGGCTGGATCGGGATAGGGCCAATGGAGTTTGCGAGCCCGCCGAGAGGGAAGAATTGGGCAAACCTCGTCGGCACAGAGAGTGATCACAAGGTCCACCTCCTGGATAAACTCGCCAGGTAAGTCTTGAATGCCTTTTGAGGTCATATGTTCAGTACCCACACCGATTTCTTCCAAGACACGCATGGCGAAGGGGTTTACGGTTTTCGGTTCTGAGCCGGCGCTTTGAATGATGGCTCGGTCCCCAAAGACTTCGCGTGCGAGAGCTTCCGCTAGTTGGCTTCGCGCTGAATTTGCAACGCACATGAAAAGAATGCGCGGCTTTCTTGGGGTCTCAGTCATGGGGCCTCCATTTAAAATCTCATTGCAAGCGATGGCATTACTTCCTGTCACGAGCAGAGTGAGTAAGATGAGTATTTGTCTTCGATACATAAATAGTCCTTTGCTTTAAGATCCATATTTTTCCGAGAACAACCTTTGTTTCATCCAGAGTGAGGTGCTGACCAACAATATCAAGACGGGGACTTCAATAAGGGGACCTATCACCGCTGCAAATGCAACTCCACTCTGAATGCCAAAGGTGGCGATTGCGACAGCTATAGCTAATTCAAAGTTGTTAGAAGCCGCGGTGAAAGAAAGGGTCGCGGCCTGGCTGTAGGGAGCGCCAGCACGCTGGCTCATAAAAAAAGAGAACATGAACATGCAAAAGAAGTAGAGGATCAAAGGGGTCGCAATTCTCAAGACATCCAGCGGAAGGCGAATCATTTGATCGCCCTTCAATGAGAACATGAGAATAATTGTGAAAAGTAAAGCTATCAGGGTGATGGGACTAATTCTGGGCAAGAGTTTGTTTTCATACCACTCTCGTCCCTTGATCTTGATGCCAACAACTCGAGTCAAAATCCCGGCCACAAAAGGCAGTCCAAGGTAGAGGAACACGGCTTTTGCGACTTCGACCATCGTGAGGTGAATGTCGGCCGACTGAAGCCCGAAAAGCCGCGGAAGCCAGTTCAAAAATATGACGGCATACAATGGAAAGAAAAGGATTTGAAAGATCGAGTTAAATGCGACAAGGCCAGCGCAGTATTCTCGGTCTCCTTGAGCCAAATCATTCCAGACGATCACCATTGCAATACAACGAGCCAGGCCAATGAGAATGAGCCCAATCATATATTCCGGTTGTTTGTGTAGAAATGCGAGGGCGAGGGCAGTCATTAACAGCGGTCCAACAATCCAGTTCTGAACTAACGAAAGCACTAGCACTTTTCTGTTTCGGAAGACGAGACTGAGCTCCTCGTACTTCACTTTGGCAAGAGGCGGATACATCATCAATATCAGGCCGAGTGCAATGGGAACTGAGACGGCTCCCACGCTCATGTGATTCAGAGCGGGAACGATGCCGGGAAAAATAGAGCCCAATACAATTCCAATCAGTATGGCCAAAAAAATCCAGAGTGTTAAATATCGATCCAAAAAGGACAATCGGTTCAATTGTTTCTCCCGTGATTGACAAATTCGTAACACTTCTATAATTCCAGAACAATGGAAATGTTAGAAGCCTGCGCGGCGTTTTCTAGTTTGTCGCAAGAAACGAGACTTAAAGTTTTTAGGCTACTCATTCAGTATGGAGCGGATGGAGCTATACCGGGGAGCCTCGCCGAGGAGTTGGAAATTCCCGGCAATACTCTTTCATTTCATCTCTCACATCTCAGTAAAGTCGGGCTAGTTCGATCAAAGAAAAATGGAAGGTCGATCACCTACTTTGCGAATACAGATGCGATGCGAGAGCTGGTCGAGTATCTGCAAGAAAATTGCTGTGCGCGACAAGTAAAAGGGAAAAAAGCGAAGTGTTAGTCGACGGCTCCAGAGCAGTGGCCATCATCGATAGAGGTCGAAAGTCCAAGTGTGGATACTGTTGCTAAAGTTCGATCCAAACCCAAACGACACAGCAATCGTGTTCGCGGTGCTCACTTGGATGTTGGGGGTAAGAACAACATTAGGACCACCGTTGAGTAAGAGACCTTCTTGGCCATCATAGGGATAAAATCTCATGCCATCGTCTGAAAGATAAAGAGCGATGTGATTTAAATCTGTGTTTCCGACCATCCAATATCGACCGAATGCAAATTGAACATCGACAGCGATCAAACGAAGGGAGTGACCTTCCCAATCCGTTATTTCCTGTGTGCCTAAGGGAGTGAATCCGTCCATTGCAAAACGCGTGCGTAAAAGGCGTGGGGCAAGGGGTGTCGTTGGTGCTCCATTTACGTCGTTGCAGTCCTGTATATTGCACCCAGCGCCCGTATGGTAATAGAGCCAAATCTCGGATCCGACGATTTGTGCGGAAGGCGCCCAGGCTCCGGTTTCATCGAGACCGTTGAACTGCCCGATGATGGGAGTTTCTCTTGCCGTCCAAAGGAGCCCATCTGTGCTCGATGCGAAACCCACTTGGTTGTAACTCACCATATCGTCATAAGTGGTACTGTATTCATTCGCGAGCAGAGTGTAGTACATGTAAAAGGACCCATTATTATTCAACCGAATCACGGATGGGTCATTCGCATGATAATCTCGAACGTATCCCGGCAAGTAGTTCGCATTGGTCCATTGTAAAGGTTGAGGTGACTGCCAACTGTTGTTGCTGCGAACACTAAAGTACAGTCGATCATCTCCGACAGCATGGTCTTGCTCCGTGAGCCACCCGCCAAAATAAAGAAAGTTTGAAATCAAGCTCGGTGCATAAGCGTTCAAAAATCCACTCAGTAAGGCACCGGGATTTGTCGTGGCAGTAGCCCCGCGAAAAGGAACTGGCTGAGGCGTCGAAGAAGCAGAGGGTGAGGGCAGAGGCGATGGAGATGCCGAAGGTGTGGGCGATACTGATGGAGATGCCGAAGGTGTGGGCGACACTGATGGAGATGCCGAAGGTGTAGGCGATACTGATGGAGAAGGGATTGCTTGGCCTTGTACAGAATTGGTTATCGGAGCCCTAAAACCGGCGCATCCGCAATACAGCTGTGTCGCAAAGAGCGTACCCAATATCTGAAAATGAATACACCCTTTGGATTTCATCCGATCCCCCATGCTTCTGAGAATGCAAGGCCGGAACCGCCACCCCTCTGAGGGGATGGACAAATCCAATGTTATTTCAGGGTATTGAACACTCTACTTTTGAGACATCTGAATCGCCCGCCCAAGAGCTGTTAGGTCGTCAAAAAGGTGTCCGAATCAATTTGAGATATCCCTCATCTACGGTGTCCCCATAAGATAACGGCGTAAAACCGCTTCTGTGGCTGGTTTCCCCAACGGAGAGAACGAGGCATCGGTAGGGCCTGACAGACTGGGAGCAATCGAGACATCCCAAAATACCACACCCTCAAACCAATCCCACGCTGGCGCCCAGAAAGCTTTGAAGAAAGCCTCGTAAGCGGCCGCCTGGTGGTCCAAGTTCACTTGTCCTCCCGAAGAAGTGTATTGAAACGGGTTTACGAACCCGCGATCGACGCTTCGAAAGCCGACTTCTTTGAAAACGACTTTCTTGTGAACTCCAGTGACACTCTCAATTTCGATGAGTGTTGAATCGAGTTGGGATGCGAATCGATTGGCTCGCAATCCCAGGACATCTACGAGCTGGTTGTAGTCAGAAGGGAGGACATCTGTAGGAGTTGCAAATGAGCGATACATATCGATGCCGATAAAATCGAGCTCGCTCCAAAATTGCACGAGGTCTTTCCAAATTTTTTCCTGATCAGGATCTTTCGGAGAAGCCAAATCGACAAGACGATATCGCCAGCGTTCGAGCTCTCCGCCGCTGGCCCCGACCCCACCCTGAAGAATGCTATCATCCGTAAAATTGATGTCGTACATCACCTGGGTTTGGGCACTCAATTTGGTTTTGACGTACTTCAATAGCGCCAGCCATCGCCCGGGAAAGCCATGCGGATGTTCTTTCCACTGATCTTCAATTCCAACGGTCATACTGTACAGCTCAGACCCCATTGTGAATGAATCCGCTTTTCCGAATTTGGCGATCAACAGGTAGATATCGAGGTAAGCTTTGAAGGATTCGAACCACGCATCGGGATCTTTGGGCTCGATATTGCCATGCCACCAAGTCTTGAGCGTTCCGTTGGGTTGCTTTTCTAAATAAGGAAATGCCCCATCAGGTTTGACCAAAAAGAAGATGGGTCGGATCCCAACAGTAAGGCCTTGGCTATGGATGTAGTTCATTAGCCGTACATAGCGTTCCCGCTCTTGACGGCGGTACTGGGAGGCAATGACAGGAATGATCTCAGAACCAAACGGATCTTTCATCTGGGCGCGCGGATTCAGAACGATTTGTTTGAATCCCAGGGCTTTGAGGCGGTCGACAGCATATTGAGCGGGCAGTTTGTTCTCTCCCGGACGTCCGGCATCGTAAACCATGTCGTCTGTCTCTGAGAGATTCATGCCTCCCATAAAAGCCCACGCGTTTCCAGAAAGGGAACCTATCACGATCACAAGAGCACTGGGAAAAAACCGAATCACTGTTCACTCCTTACTTTCTTCAGGGTCATATTGGGGCAGAGGATACCCACGCCACCAACAATAAACTGTCCATAAAAAATATCTTTGTCTATCAATCCGCGAATCTGCACAAAACTTCGGTTGGGGTAGGCCGAGCTGGTTAAATACACAATGTTTCTGCGAGCGTCTTTGAGGCCGTGACGAAGTTCCAGAAAGGACTCTTGGTTTCCAAGGGTCGCAATCCCCGATTGCACACCTAAAACCGTGTCGACGTGCACTTTGATTTTCTTAGAAAATCCTTTGCATTGAGCCACACCTTCGTAATCTCCATCGGGAGAGCCCGCGACGCCGCGCGAGTCGGACATGAAGTCGTGATATTCTTCGGTCTTTTTTCCGCTAAATGTTTTGTATTTCATCGGGGTCCCTTCGAGTGATCCCGAAATCCGGTCCCCATCTGTTTTAAATTTAATCACGCGGTTGCGAATCAGCTCGTCGCTTTTTTCTCTTTCGGATGCAATGTAGGTGTCTTTCTCGACTGAGTACTCGATGTTGTAAAAGGCAAAATAAACGAAGTTGCCGTAGCTGTGGTCCCCAAGGCCGATGACCATCTTATCCGCAGAAACGAAAGCGATGTTAAGAATGAAAACAGCTCCATTCTTAAAAACCACGCGGTACGTACCCTCGAGCGAATTTTCTTTGGCTTTGGCATTGCCACTCAGCTCTTGAATCCGTCGCGAAAGATCCTTCGCCCCTTGGATAAGGCCTTTTTGGATCATCACTCCTTCGACTTTTTGTGCGATTTTTATATATTGAGGGGCGTATTCGGCGCTGGGTGCAAACTGCGGATCTCTAAAATGCCAGGCAAGCGCCATCAGGTGCCGCGGAGAAAGAGCGTCGACGAAGGCTGTAATCTGGTCTTCATTGATTGCATCACTTTGGTCAATCGATCGATTCAAAACCGAAACGACAGCATCGTTGAACGAGTCAAGGACGGTTTGCGGAACTAACTCAGGTGTTGCTTGGAGCCTTTGCTGAATTTTCGCCAGAAGATTTCGGACGCGTGAAAGCGTTGCGGGGTTTTTTGAGTTGCTTTCATTTAACGACCAGTTGTGAATTTGAAAAAGAAAAGCCGAAATTCCAGTTGTTGGTGAGAGCTGTCGAAACCAAAAATCTTGATCCGCCTCGGAGAGTTGG
>FRDC01004134.1_pt1 | contig 10993 bp, 7 predicted proteins | sample 1106171 | NCBI WGS metagenome assembly FRDC01 (sample SAMEA3930566, study PRJEB13176) | freshwater metagenome | biome: Drinking water system; feature: drinking water; material: water | place: Singapore | collected 2014-12-20
GGCCCAATGATATCGCGCAAGATGATGAATCCCTTGCTTCATCTCGCGAGCTAAATACGGTTCCAACTCAAGTCCAAGTTGCGGCGTGAAGTACTCGATTGAAGACGCCGTATCTTTCATCTTTCCCCCTTTGTTCTCGGCAGATCATCGCGGACGATAGATCGAGTGTTGGTAATTCCTGAGAAGTGATCTGCCACAAACGAGTGGTCCACTTTGAATGTTACTTCATGGCGCCTCCTGATGCCAAGCTGGCGCGAGGGTGAAGCGCAGCGGAACCGGAGGGCCAGTTTGGTACGGCGATCGTTTCCGGCGCTGGCGGCGGATACCTTCGATGTCGGTGCGGCGGATACCTTCGATGTCGGTCTCGCTTTCAGGCCACCATACCTCATATTGCATCTAGGATTGTCACACTATCATGGGCTCTAAGGGGCTTTGCCCCTCGCGCCTACAAGCGCAGCCTGCGCGAGACCAGGCCGCGCCTGCCGCATGGCTGTAGGCCACGCGGCATTCGCAGCCTCGGCCCGCTCGCCTTCGCTTTCCGTTGCTACCCCCAGTCTCGCCGACAGGCAGACGGCCGGGCATTCGCCCGACCGTCATCACAAACTAGAGATCGTGTGGCGTTCGTCGAACGCACGATCGAGCTCAAGCGCTTGCATCCGCCGCCACGCGGTCGGCGGTGCGGCCGCGGCTCTTGCGATCACATCTTCATCGCCAATGAGGAGCGCGGTCAGCCTGGCCCTGGTAACGGCGGTGTAGAGCATCGCCCGATCGAGCAGGCGGCTGGGAACAATCGGGATGATGACGCGCTGGAATGCGGATCCTTGCGCCTTGTGCGTGGTGATGGCCCAGCCACGCAACACGCGGTCGAGATCGTTGCGTCGGATCTCGGTCACCTGGCCATCGTCAAACTCGACCTCAGCGCCCGCGTTGGTCGACCGCAACAGGATGCCAAGCGCGCCATTCATGATGTCGAGGAGTTCGTCTTCGCCATCGTCACCCATCCGGCCGGACCTGTGATCGTAGGAGTTCTTGGTCCAGAGAATCTTGGATCCCACCCTGAACCCCCAGTCATGGATGGGCGCCCGCGATGCCATCCATTGCCGCTCGATCGCTTCCCCCATATCAATGGTGCCGGCGGGTCCTTTCCGGGTCATGCCGAGGATCTGTACGTCAGCCTCGTGGAGGCGCTTCATGGCCTCGTCATCGGCCGGCGGAGAACTCGCCATTGCCTCAAAGGCTTCCAAGGTTTTCCGGGCCACTTCCGCGTTCGCGCAGGGCAGCAGGAACACGCCAGGCCGCAAGGGGGCATCAAACGCGAAGTCCTCCAGGATGGGCATGCGCCCTTCGCGGATTTCATGCGCGATGCTTGGGATGCTCGAGGCGCTGCTCTGGCGATGAGGCACGCGCAGCGTGACCTGCGGAACGCAGGCGCTGGTCGTGACGATCGCCGCGGGATTGCCGGCCTTTATCGGCGGCAGCTGGCCCGGATCGCCCACGAACAGGATGTCCATCTCGGCGGGAGTCGTGGTCAGGATCAGCCAGAGGTCCGGCGTGCTCACCATCGAGAATTCGTCGACCACCAGGAGGCCGCGCTTCAGCTTGAGACGGTCGTGTTCGATTTCCTTGAGGTAGAGATAGATGGTCATCGCATCGCCACCAGTCGCTTCGCGGAGACGCTTGGCAGCGCGCCCGCTCAACGCGATCTGGACGTAGTCGTCGCCACAGACGCGATGCGCCGCCTTCATGATGGCCTTGACGACGGCGCTCTTGCCGGTGCCGGCTCCGCCGGCGATCGAACCGATCCCAGAGGTCAGCGCCATGAAGACGGCTTCACGCTGCTCGGGCTCGAACCGGATGTTATCCTCGCGCTCGATCTCCACCAGCACGGCATCAATCACGGCCTGGTCGATCGGCCGGCGTGGGCGCAGCAGCCGGTCGGCGACCGATTGCTCGATCTGCCGCTCCATGTGCCAGGGCGCCCTGGCCTGATAGCGGGATGAGCCCAGGTCAATCAGATCCCCGTTCCTCACCGCGATGTCGATCGAGGTCTCGGCCAGTTGAGCTGCACCGCGCCCGAGCATGGCGCGCAGCCGCGACAGCAGGAACGCACGGGTGACGACCGTATGGCCACCGAGATTGTGCCCTGTCGTTGCGAACGCCTTGGCCGCTGCGACCTCGACCGCCGCCGCCAGCCGACGCGGATCGGTCGGCAGCAAGCCGCTCGCGAGCGCCGCTCCGTCCACCTTGGCCCAGGGTTCGAGAAGGGTCATGAGATAAGGGTTTTCGCGGAAGCGTTGTCCGGCCTTCGCGCCAAAGAGGGTGATGGCGGCATTGGCGGTGCGGCCGTCGAGACCCAAGCCGTCCAGGTCTTCGAGCGCCGTCACTTCATCGAGCAGCAGGCCGAAGGCATCGATGATGGCATGGGCCTTCGGAATATCGAGGATCGTGGCGAGCGCCTCGATATCGCGATTGCGCAGCACGTCATAGAGCCGCGGGCCCAGAGCATCCCACAGGCGCTCCGCATAGCCATCGCCAACGCCCTTGATGCGGGGATTGCGCGCGATCCAGCGCCGGATCGCAGCACCCCTGGGCGCAAGGGGTGCCGCCCAGTCGGCAATCACGTGATGAAGCATTTCCGTGCGCTGCGTGCCGTGATCGAAGACGGCATGCTGCTCGACTTTTCCCACGACCCGCCAGATCTCGCCAACCTGGGGCTCGCGCGGCAGGATGTGCGCGGCGATCCGGGCTCGTGTGATCCGGGCACTCTCTGGATCGGGATCGCGGCCGATGAGGATGCCGCCGCCGAAGGGCGCGGCCTGGAAAGACGTCACCTGGACCCGGACCGTGGTCGATGTCATGGCATGCGTCCGGTTTCAGCCATGAGGTGGCGCACGGCGCGCAGGCGCTCGTTCTCGGCCCGGAGCTGGGCGTTCTCGGCACGCAGGCGGATTATTTCTTCCTCGAGCGACTTGGTCCTCTTGTCGGCGCGCGCCTTCTTCTCCTCTTGGATGACCGCCGCGGCGAAGGCCGTTTGCTGGACCTCGGTTTCGAGGCCGAGACCGGCGACAGCTTCATCCAGGATCAGCTTCGCAGCCTGGTTGGCGTAGAAGACCCCGCGGTCGAACCCGCAGGCACTGGCGATGATCGAGAGGTTCGGGCGGCCATCGCGCTGAGGGAGGCCACGTCCCGCCTGCGCGAGCGATTCGAGATAGGCCTGAAGCCGCCGCACATTGTCTTCGCCCTTCGGCACACCCCTCATCGCTTCTTCCTCTTGGCTTTTTCAGTGACTGGCAACGGTGCATCGAGCCGTTCCGGCGACAGGCCAGCCCGCGCCGCGTTGTGCGACCAGCGCAGAAAGCGCTCCAGCAAAAGATGGTTCTCCTGTTCGAGACGCGCGACCTCGGCGCGCAGCCCCGCATTCTTGCGATGCATCTCCGCCATCGCGGCATCGCCTATGCTCCTGGCCCCAGCCTCCGCCATGCCCTCCGCCAGGCGTTTGTGCGCGGCGTTCCACGCCCCGATGATGCGCGGCTGCTTGTGCATGGCGGGCTTGGTGTAGAGATGACCAAGCTCCGTCGACAGCACGGCCAGATACCGGTCCCAAGTCAACTTTCCCGTCCAGCCGTCCAGCAACCGGACGGCTCTCAGGATGTCGGCGTCTTTCAGCCGCGGTGCCTTTTTCACAGGTCCTCCATGATAGCAAGATCGTCCTCGGTTGATTTGGGCACTGCGAGTTCCGCGGCGCGGATCTCAGCGGAGAGGCCGGCCTTGGATTGCGAATGATCGGGCGGCGGCAAGGTGATTAAGGTGCCGTCCGGAATGGCTGGATCGGTCAGCTTCTCCAATGCCATGGCCCAGCGCGCCTCGCGCTCGAGATGCTTCTCGAGCCATTTCTCGACACCGGGCTCATCCTCGGCAATCGCCTGCCGGCACTGCGCGACCGCGCGCCGACTGATCTCCAGCTGGCTGCGCGCTTCGGTGAGATGCCGCGCATCGCCCTTGATGAAGGTGTTCTCCCCACAGCCGATGCAGTTCTTGTCCTTCGGGCAGGGCGTCAGGGTGTAGTTATGCCGGCAGAGTCCGAAGCGCGTGTTGATGGTCGAGCCGAGCTCCAGACGGAGCGCATCCTCGTAGCTGACCGCCTCCTTGCGGGACCGTTCCGCGACCTTGTCGTCCAGCGGACCAACAACCTTGATCGGAACCGGCGCCTGATCGCCCATGCGCAGGAACGCCTCGATGAAGACTTCCTGTGGCAGGTGATCGTACCAGGCGTTCTGGCTCACCTTCTTGCGACCGGACCAGAAAGCGATCAGCGCCTGCGACAGGTGCTTGGATTGCGCCAGCGTGTTGAGGAGATGGCGCGGCTGATGTGTGTTCAGCTTCCACGGCTTTCCGGTGTCCGGGTCCAGCAGATTATGGCGCGCCGCAAGGGTCTGGCCAGTCGGCTTCGAACCGAGCTCGTGCTTGATCTGGCTGTAGGTGATCATGCTCGGGACGTATTCCAGCGTGTCGGCATAGCCGCGCAGGACGTCCAGCGGCAGGCAAAACAGCGCTTCACTCACCTTGAGGCCATGCTTGCGATCCGCATAGGGAAAACCCTCGGGCAGGATGGAGGTGACGTAGCGTTCCACCGACTCGAAGGTGTAGAGCCTGCTCCGCCCGCTGCGGCCACCCAGTCGATTGGGATCGCGCGTAAATTGGCCATTTGCCTCGAGAGCGCGGTCCAACCCGGAATAGGGGACCAATCCCTTCGACTTGCCGACGATGCGCGCGACCTCCCACTTGGTCAGCGGCTGCCCGCGCATATGCTCCCATCCCGGCGGTAGGTAGAGCTGGCCGGGATTATCCTCGTACCACTTGGCCGCGGCCCGGCATTTGGCGCCAATCTCATCAAGACGCCGGATCGCCTTTTTCGCGACGTTCGCCCATTCATCGGTCGCCGCGAACTTGGTGAGCGGCATCCCGCCCTTGAGCGGGCGCCAGCTGATCCCGAACACGTCATCCATCTCGGTCGCACAGCGCAACGGCAAGGTCAGGATCTCGGTCACGCGCGAGGGCGCGAACATGGCAAGCGCGAACCAGCTCGTGACCACAAGGTCAGGCACGAAGCCGCTGGTGTGGAACACTCCCGCCAAGTCCAGGATGCACTTGAGGTGCGGCAGCTTGTCGGAGGTCTCGCCGGCGCCCCCGGTCTTGTTGACCCGATCGTTGCGCCTTGCGCCCTTGTACTTGAACGGGGTCCGCCACAGCAGGTGAAGCCGCGACAATCGCCCGCGGTTGACGTACTCGTGCACTAGGCGCTCGAGCATGCGCCCATGGGTCCAGGAATCCGCGAGCTCCGCCCCGATCATCTCCGCCGCGCGATCGAGGACCGCCGGTGTCAGCTCACAGATGTCCGGAGCGAGATCAAGATCGCGGAACGCCTTTTCGACATAGCGCAGCGCGGCGACGAATTTTCCTGGAGAGACCATGCTCGCGGTCCTGGAGAACTCCACCACAAGCGCCTTGGCGGCTTCCAGGAATGGCTGAGCAAAGTCGATCGCATTGGCGGCGCGCGGCCCCCTGCGGGTCGTCTCCACTGTCGTAAAATGGACCACCAGGCCCGGCAGCTGACCACGACCGTGAACGAACGGTCGCAGGTCCCACGAATTGGCCGACCAATCCACCGCATGCGGACCGGGCAAGAACCAGCCATGGCCTTTCGACTGTGCGATCAAAGCCTCCAAGTTCTCCTGCGCTGCGCGGCGTTCAATCCCGACGAAGGGGATAATCATGGCGCCCGTCATGCCGCACCTCCGGCGACTTCAGCCATGATCCCGCGCACCGCAGTGATCTGCTCGAGTGTGATCAGCTTGATCCGATCTTCCGTCTCCGCCTCCATGTCCTCCATCAGGATCTCCAGCAGCCGTTCCCAGGGCGCCTGCCGGAAGGGTTCGAACTTGCGGCAGGTGAGGCAGGCGCGCGGTGCGTCCTGGTGGCATTCGGCACGCGTGCCGCAGGCGCCGATCGACTGGCCCATCAGATGCGCGAAGTCGCGGATCAAGGCAGAGGCTTCGCCCCGGCGAGTTGCCTCATCGAGGTTGTTGATGAGGCGTCCCTGGAACGCCTGCGCGATGAACGACATCTCGGGTCCCAGGGCATCCCGGATGGGCTTCTGCAGCATCGGCATGGCAGCGCGATAGTACTGGATGCAGTGCGTGGTCCGATGCGTCAGCAGGCGCGCGACTTCATGATCCGAAGCACCAAGCGCCAGCGCACGCGTGCCGAGTGTGTAGCGGAACCGGTAGGGGAATACTGGAATAGGCCCATCGAGGCGCTTCGAATAGGTCGCGACGCGATTGAAGATGGATGTGATCCGGCTCGCGATTTTCCTAGACTGATCGGCGAACAGCGGCGCGTCCGATCGCGAATGCGGGTGCCGGTCCGCCATGTAGCGCAACAGCACTTCGACCAGGACAGTCGGCGCCTTGCGCTTCCAGCGGTCCTTCACCACGACGTTTTCACCTTTGGCCAGCGGAATGCTGAGCGTCACCTCCTTGCCCTCGGGCCCATCCGTCACCAACACATCGCCGACATTCATGCGTACGATCTGGATTGGACGAACGCCGGTTCCGATCAGGAACCAGACCAGCGCCCAGTCATAGAGCGAGAGCACACCGGTCTCGTAGCCGCTATTGACGCCGGCCTGAATGCTCTTCAGCTCCTGTTCCGTGAAAGCGCCGCGCTCCGGATCATTCGCGACCAGGGCAAAATACCAGCCGTTCTCCTTCTCCTCCCATTTTTCCGGCGATTGCAGGAAATTGGCGATCTTCGATTCAAGGCCGGGCAGGCCCGATCTTGTCCAATGGCCGAGGACGGCCTGCATAAATGGCCAGCCGGAGAGGCCGAGCTTTTCCGGCCAGGCTTTGAGATCGCTGAGACGAAGGCTCTCCGAATGACGGCTCGGAAGACTATCGGCGAACCGACCGGCATAATCGGTGCACCGGCTGGCGTAGATCGCCGAGTGCGTCGAAAGCAGGCCGACGAGGATCCGTCGCAGCGACTCGTGCCAGGCAACATGCGGCCGGAACCAGGAGAAGTCGACAGCCAACGTTGAGACGTCGCTGAAGATCGAGGTCCGGCCGCAGAGATCTATCGAGATCCGGCGTCCGTCCAGAAGCTGCACGTCCTTCCACCGGGCTGCGGCGTGCTCCGTCAGCGTGGTCATTCTTACGCTCCAATCGTGGGGTGATTACTTGTTCGCGGCGGGTGGGATGGGCACGTCCCGGGTCAGTTTTTCGGCAATGTCGTCGGCGGCCCGCTTCACATGTCGGCGCGCATAGCGCGCGCCCATGCTGGATTCTCCAGACCAGCCCTGGAGCCGGTTGCGCATCATGGTTTCGGCTTCCGGCTTGGGCCGCGTGTCTTCAGGGAGCGCGTCTATCTTCTCGCTGAAGCGGTCGTTCCACGTCCGCCGGACGGTGTGGGGCGCCATGAAGTCCGGGACGCCTTCTATCTTTTCGCGAATGCGCTCGAACACCCGGTTGATCGCTCTCAGCGACAGGTGCCGCCCATTCTCATCGGTGAAGAGAAAACCCCGGCGCCGCGCTTCCTTCGGCAGCTTCGACCAAAAGCCTTCGATGAAGGAATCGAAGGCATCGGCCGTCTTAGGCCCGATCGGCACCGTCCGTCGCTGTGTCTTCGAGGTGTGAATCTCGAACCGGCGGGTGGCGTATTTGACATGATCGGCAAGGGCCTCTCGCACTTCGTGGCGCCGCGCACCGGTATCGGCGAGCAGCCGCCAGAGAAGGTAGTTGCGAGCCTGGATGAGGCCGGGCGTGAAGGGGTTTTTGGGAGCGCCGGGAACGAGCGCGTGCTCGATCCGCTTCATCACCTCCTGATCTACTCCTTCCAAGGTAACGTCGTCGTCTGAGCCTGAAGACGCCCGTGGCGCCAATGCTCTGAGGCGATTGATGACGAGACCCCCTACAGCCTTGAGCGCCTCCGATTCTCGGCGCTGGCGTTCCAGGGATCCAAGGCGCCGTTCATAGAGCCACTCGATATACTCCGCGGCCCAGCGGATCCGGTTGGCGATCTCCACATTGTCGACCTCGACGCGCGGCGGGGCCTTTGGCGCACGCGGGTTCGGACGAACCGACTCGAGGCGAATGACGTTGGTGGCCCTGACCGGCGCCTCTGCCTCCCTTGCCTGCTGCTCTTGCTCCCCGGCAGTGAGGCGAAGGAAGTCAGCCAGCTTCTCTGCGTCCTCAACGCTCATGAAATCGCCGACCGTGAGGTCATGGTCCAGATCGCGGCGATTGATGCTTGCCCACATCTGGACCATGCCCAAACTGCGCAGCACCTTCACCGCGGTATTCGGCGACTTGGACCGGTACTCCATCGTGACGAAGACGTTCGGCCAGAAGTGTGGCATGCCGCGCCGGTCGGTCAGCGCCACGAGTTCTCCCTCAGGCGCTGACGAGAAGCGCCTCACCTGAAACGGCAACACGTTTACGATTCCCCCGCAGTCTCAATAATGCCAAGTTGCATAAGTCTTCGAGTTTACGAACAGAAACTCGCAATGTGGCAATAAATACCGTCGCCACATTAAAGATTGGTTTACGGTCTCGAGAGACGTCGCTGAACTGGCAAGCCAAACATTCTTCGTATTTGGAGATCGCGACCGCATCGATGACGCGGGCCGCGCGCGTGTTGTCGCTCTCGACGCCGCCGGCGAAGGCCGCGCGGGTGATCGACTTGGAGCGGCAGTAGTAGAGCGACTTCACGCCCTTCTCCCACGCCATCCAGTGCAGCATGTGCAGGTCGATGAGGTGCACGTCGGCCGGAATGAAGAGGTTGGTCGAGACCGCCTGGCAGACATACTGCTGACGGTCCGCGGCGAACTCGATGATCCAGCGCTGATCGATCTCGAAGGCGGTCTTGAAGGTCGCCTTCTCGTCTTCGGTCAGGAAGTCGATCGCCTGCACCGAGCCTTCGGCCTTCAGGATCTGCTCCCAGGTCTCCGGCGTGTTCCGGCCGTAGAGCTCGAGGACCTGCTCGAGGTGGCGGTTCTTCACCGTGAAGGAACCCGACAGGGTCTTCTGCGTGAAGATGTTGCCGTTCCAGGGCTCGCCCCAGGCCGGCGACACGCCGCCGCAGATGATCGAGATCGAGGCCGTCGGTGCGCCGGCGAGCTTGTGCGCGAAGCGCTCCATGATGCCAGCTTCGGCCGCATCCGGGCAGGCGCCACGCTCCTGCGCCAGCTTGCGCGAAGCTTCGTCGGCCTTGGAGCGCAGGTGGCGGGCGATCACCAGGTTGCGCGACTTGGCGAGCGCGCTCTCGAAGGGAATGCCTTCGGCCTGCAGCAGGGAGTGGAAGCCCATGACGCCGAGGCCGACGGAGCGCTCGCGCGTCGCCGAGTAGATGGCCCGGTCCATGGCGCCTTCGATCGCGTGCGTGGCATCGCCCAGCAGGGCGGCCTTCACCTCGGCGAAGACGTCCGGCGTCATGCCGTCGATGCCCTCGATCTTCTCGAGGACGCTGGCGGCATACTGCTCGACGATCTGCTTGCGGTGCGAGGGCGCGCGATCGATGAAGTCCTGCAGCACGTTGTCGAGGAAGCGCATGACGTCCTCGATGAACAGCGGATCGTCCACCCACTCGTAGAACTGCTCGGCGTTGACCGAGGAGAGGCAGCAGACGGCGGTGCGCCGGCGGTTGTGATGGTCGCGGCCGGTGACCAGCGTGATCTCGGAACAGAGGTTCGACTGCTTGACCTTGAGGCCGAGAGCCTTTTGGAAGTCCGGCAGCGCCGCGTTGACGTGATCGATGAACAGCAGGTACGGCTCGCCGGTCTGCAGGCGCAGCTCGAGGATCTTCTGCCACAGCTTGCGGGCCGAGATGGTCTTGATGAGTTCGCCGGACTTCGGGCTCTTCAGCTCCCACTCGCGGTTGTCGCGCACCGCTTCCATGAAGGCATCGGGAATGGTGATGCCGTGATGCAGGTTGAGCGCCTTCCGGTTGAAGTCGCCGGTCGACTTGCGGAGCTCCAGGAACTCCTCGATCTCCGGGTGCGAGACATCGAGGTACATCGCGGCCGAACCGCGGCGCAGGGAGCCCTGGCTGATGCCGAGCGTCAGGCTGTCGTTGACCTTGATGAAGGGAACGATGCCGGAGGTTTCGCCGGCGCGGCCGACCTTCTCGCCGACGGAGCGGACGTCGGAATAGCAGACACCGAGACCGCCGCCGTTCGAGGCGAGGTCGATGCCTTCGGCCCAGCCGTATTTGATCTCGGCCAGGCTGTCTTCGACGTTGGAGAGGAAGCAGGAGATCGGCAGGCCGCGGGCGGCGCCGCCGTTGGAAAGGACGGGCGTCGCCGGCATGAACCAGGTCTTCGACATGTAGTCGTAGAGGCGCTGGGCGTGGGCGGAATCGTCGGAATAGGCGCAGGCGACGCGCGCGAACATGTGCTGGTAGCGCTCACCCGGCAGCAGGTAGCGATCGGTCAGCGTCGCCTTGCCGAACGGCGTCAGGTGCACGTCGCGATCGTGGTTGATGACGATGAAGCGGCCGTTACCGGAGCGATAGGGTTCCTTGTTGTCTTCGACGGTCGGCGTGGCTTCGATGGCGGTGGTCATTCTTGTTCTCCTTGAGGGCGAGCTTTTGTCCCGGCTTTTTCGACAGCGGGATCAAGGCTCGCCGGTTGTTCTCTTCGAGGCTCTCCTGGGTCAGCGAATCCCGGCGCGCATCGCGGTGTATGGCGGGTGCGCGGGCAGGTGACGCGGCCAGTCGGGCCATATTTTTGGAATTAGTGGTGTTTCGAGCGCTCGCCACGTTCGGCGAAAAAACAATTCCTGGTGGGTCGATCCAGCCTTGTAATTCAGGATGTTGTGGCTCTCGGTGTTTCACCGAGGCGGAAACCGGAATTGGCGCGGGTGCTTGCCTTGTCCTTTTCAAAGGCTCCAGGACTTTGATTCCGGGGCCCTGGCTCTGGAGCCGATTCAGTCGATCGACC
>FRDC01005222.1_pt1 | contig 10988 bp, 6 predicted proteins | sample 1106171 | NCBI WGS metagenome assembly FRDC01 (sample SAMEA3930566, study PRJEB13176) | freshwater metagenome | biome: Drinking water system; feature: drinking water; material: water | place: Singapore | collected 2014-12-20
GGGGGGGTCGGGGGGGTCGGGCGGCGCGTCCTCGGGCGGATCTTCCGGCGGCGGTTCTTCCAGTGGCGGATCGGGCGGTGGCTCGGGCGGCGGCAACCGGGGCTCCTGACCACCGTTGCTCCGAGATCGAAGTCCAAACGCCGACGCGGGCACTCCCGCGTCGGCTCCGTTTTTGTTCGGCGCATCCCCGCTAAGGTTGCCCGTTCGTGGACCTGGTTGGGCTGATCGCGGCGCACCCCTCCCTCGGGCGGCTCGCCGAGGCGGCTTGCTCCGCGCGCGGTGTCCGGGCCACGGCCCGCGGCTCGGTGGGTGCGAGCACGGCCCTGGTGGCCGCGGCCATTGGGCGCCGGGCCCGCGGCCCCGTCCTGCTGGTGGTCGCCCACGTTGACGAGGCGGATGAGTTTGTCGACGGGCTGACGTCGCTGGGCGTCGCGGCGCGGCTGTTCCCCGCGCTCGAGACGCTGCCGGGCGAGACCAGCGTCAGCGCCGACCTGCTCGCGGATCGGCTGGGCGTGGTGCAGCAGGCCCTTGGCTGGCGGGCGGACACGTCGCCATCACGGGGCGTGGTGCTGGTCGCGCCGATCCAGGCGCTCATGCAGCCGGTGCCGAGGCCCGATGCGCTAGGCCGGTCGATGCGCACGCTCCGCACGGGCCAGACGCCCGAGGGGGGCCTTCCCGGCGTCGTGCGCTGGCTGGGCGAGGCGGGCTATCGCCGGACCGAGTCGGTCGAGGAGCCGGGGGAGTTCTCCGTCCGCGGGGGGATCCTCGACGTGTTCCCGCCGGGCTCGGGCGGCGTGCTGGTGACCACCGGCGTGCTGGTGCCGGGCGGTGGTGCGACCGGCGCGAGCGGCGAGCGGCCGATCAGCGCGGGCGGTGTGCCGGTGCGGGTGGACTTCTTTGGCGACCAGATCGACGCCGTCAGCGAGTTTGATCTCGAAACGCTGGGCACCGACCGGGCCCTGGGCGGCGTGCAGCTCGTGCGGGTGAATGTGGAGGCCGGGTCCGCCGACGCCGGCGCGAGCCTGATGGACCTGCTGCCGGGCGACACGGTGGTCGTGCTGCACGAGTTGATGGAACTGACCGAGCAGGGGCGCGGCTATTACGAGCGAGCGGGCGACGCCCGGCAGATTTTCGGCCCGCCCGCGGTCTTCAAGGCCGCCCGCGAGAAACTCGGGGCGACCATCGAGATCAGCGCCGTGTCGGCGTACGGCCGGGGGCAGGAGGGCGAAGTCATCGACCTGCCGCTGGCGCCGGTGCCCGCGCTGCCCGACGACGCGGGCAAGGCGGTCGCCGAGCTCGCGGCGATCGTGACGGGGGGCGAAGGTGGCGGCGAAAGTGGTGGCGAAGGCGGCGGTGAGCGGGCGGCGGTGATCGTCCTCTGCCAGAACGAGGGCGAGCGCGAGCGGCTGCTCGAGCTTGTGCGACAGTTTGCGCCCGAGGGCTTCGACGCGGGTGCGATCGAGGCGGTGGTGGGGTATCTGCCCGCGGGCTTCGTCTGGCGGGCGAGCGCGACGCGATCAGCCGCCGCGACGCTCGTCCTGCCCTATCACGAGTTGCTCCAGCGGTTCCACGCACGGCGGACCGGGCGGGCCCGGCGCCTGCGCGCCGGCCGGGCGATGGACACGTTCCTGGAGATCCAGCCCGGCGACTACGTCGTCCACACCGAGCACGGGATCGCGCGGTACCTGGGCCTCAAGCTCATGCGGCCCAAGGACGCCGGCAGCCCCGCGTCGGTGGCGAGCCGGCAGGCCCGCGAGGAGGGCGCCGCGGAGAAGGACCCCGACGCCGAGGAGTACCTGACGCTGGAGTTCGACGGCGGGGCGCTGCTGCACGTGCCGGCGGTCAAGTGCGCGCTGGTGCAGAAGTACGTCGGCGGGTACAAGGGCAAGCCGCCGCTCTCGACCATCGGCGGCACGCGCTGGAAGAACCAGAAGGAGCGCGTGGGCGAGAGCGTGCGCGAGCTGGCATCGCAGATGCTCCGCGTCCGCGCCGCCCGCGAGCACCTGCCGGGCATCCGGTTCCCGGCCGACACCAAGTGGCAGCAGGAGTTTGAGGCCGAGTTTCCGTACGAGGAGACCGAGGACCAGCTCGCGGCGCTGGGCGAGATCAAGCGCGACATGGGCAGCCCGCGCCCGATGGACCGCCTGCTCTGCGGCGACGTGGGCTACGGCAAGACCGAGCTGGCGATCCGCGCGGCGTTCAAGGCGGTCGAGTACGGCAAGCAGGCCGCGGTGCTCGTGCCGACCACCGTGCTCGCCGAGCAGCACGAGCGGACGTTCCGCGGGCGGTTCAAGGACTACCCCTTCCGCGTCGAGTCGGTCTCGCGGTTCAAGAGCGACGCGGAGGTCCGCGCGGTGCTCAAGGACCTCGCCGCCGGCCGCGTCGACGTCATCATCGGCACGCACCGGCTGCTCTCCAAGGACGTGAAGTTCGCCGACCTCGGGCTGGTGGTGATCGACGAGGAGCAGCGCTTCGGCGTCGAGCACAAGGAACGCCTGCTGGCCCTGCGCATGACCGCCGACGTGCTGACCCTCAGCGCCACGCCCATCCCGCGCACGCTGCACCTCTCGATGCTGGGCCTGCGGGATATCTCGTCGCTGGCGACCGCGCCGGCCGATCGCCGGGCGGTGGTGACGGAGGTGATTCCGTATAGCCGCCAGCGTGTGAAGCAGGTGATCGAGCGCGAGCTGGCCCGCGAGGGGCAGGTGTACTACGTCCACAACCGCGTGCACGACATCCCGAGCGTCGCCGACGACCTCCAGAAGATGGTCCCGCACGCGCGGATCGTCGTCGGGCACGGTCAGATGGCCGACGGCGAGCTCGAGGAGGTGATGCTCAAGTTCATGCGTCGCCCGCCGCAGGCGGACATCCTGGTGAGCACGACGATCATCGAGAGCGGGATCGACAACCCGCACGCCAACACGATGATCATCGAAGACGCCGACCGCTTCGGGTTGGCCGACCTGCACCAGCTCCGCGGGCGCGTGGGCCGGTACAAGCACCGGGCGTACTGCTACCTGCTCCTGCCCGAGTCGCGGCCGGTGAAGGATGTCGCGCTCAAGCGCGTGAAGGCCATCGAGCAGTTCTCGATGCTGGGCGCGGGCTTCAAGATCGCCATGCGCGACCTTGAAATCCGCGGCGCGGGCAACATCCTCGGGGCCGAGCAGTCGGGCCACATCGCCAGCGTGGGCTACGACATGTACTGCCAACTGCTCGACCGAGCGGTGAAAGAGCTCAAGCACGAGGTCGTGGCGACGCCGACCGAGACCAGCATCGAGATCGGCGTCCGCGGCGTGATCCCGCGGCCCTACATCCCCAGCGACCAGCGCCGGCTTGAGGCCTACCGCCGGCTCTCGCTCGCGGCGAACTTCGACGAGCTCGACAAGCTCCGCACCGACCTCGAAGCCGCCTACGGCCAGCCGCCCAAGCCCGTGCGGGCGCTGCTGGACCTCGCGGAACTCCGGATCGCCGCCCGGGCCGCGGGCGTGCGGTCGATCATCGTCCGCGCGCCCGACGCGATCCTCGCGGGCGACCAGCCGGGGGTCGTGCTCGAGCGGTTCACGGGGGTTAAGGGGACGGTGCGGGAGGTCGCCCCCGCGCGGGCGGGCGGGCTGCCCGAGGTGTACTTCCGCCCGGCCAGCCCGAACGCGCTCGAGCCCTCGACCCTGCTGCTGATCCTGACCAAGCGGCTCCGCGGGCTGCCCGTGAAGGCTACGGCCTGACCGTTGGCCCTCCCCCCGAAGGGCCGCCCGCCCGGGGCGAACAGCCCCCGTTCGCACCGGTCCCGGACCCGCGTAAACTCCGGCTCTTTCCCTCACGGAGCCCCCATGCACACCGAGATGAACGGCCACGCGACGCCCGAACTGCCCGCCGACGCCCCCGAGTCCCTGAAGCAGTGGCAGTGGAAGCCCCAGCCCGAGGCCGCCGCCCTGGTCCGCGATCTGGTCAACGACTTCCTGGCCCGCTGCCCCGGCGCCGCGCTGCTGGCCGAGCGGATGAAGAGCGACACCGGCACGCGGTTCATCGACTGGATCGACACCATCCAGGTCCCGGGCTCCGACGAACTCGAAGCCCGCGTGCTCGCCACCGGCTTTGCGCACATCCCGACGCTGACCCTCCGCGGCGACGAGCCGACCGACAAGCGGGCCGGCTCGCCCAAGGCCTTCACCCACGCCGGCGGCATCTTCCCGACCATCATGCTGCACATCGAGCCCGTGCAGCGCGTGGCGATCAAGGTCGACGACGTGGCGGAGTTCCTGGCCGTCTGGCAGATCCCGCACACGCAGATCATCCACGGCGAGCCGCTGGGCCAGATCCGCAACGCCTGCGCTTTCCGCAACGCCGAGGGCGACGCGGAGCTGGTCGTCGTCGAGCGGCACGGGTACCGCGGGTACTCCACCGAGATCAACCACCGGCAGCGGTCGGTCGCCGCCCGCTGGCACCTCGAGCAGTTCTGTCGCCGCCAGCGGTACTTCGAGCGTGACGAGGACGGCTTCGCGCACGCCAACGCGCTGATCGACGCCGCCATCAAGGACATCGGGCGCGACTGGACCTGCGACCTGTTCTTTGAGTCCGAGCGGCGGTACTGGATGCGCCGCAACCGCGCGGCGCAGGTGCAGTTCGCCCGCCAGCAGCGCCTGGGCCTGGGCTGGGCCAACCACGACCACCACACGTACCGCTCATCCCGCGCGGGCTTCCGCCACCTGATCGCGACCTTCGAGAAGCTGGGCTTCCACTGCCGCGAGCGCTTCTACGCCGGGCCCGAGGCCGGCTGGGGCGCGCAAGTCCTCGAGCAGCCCACCGCCGGGATCACGATCTTCGCCGACGTCGACATGAGCCCCGAGGAATTGCTGGGCGACTTCCCGCACCTGGGCCTGACTGATCGCGACGCGCTGGGCACGATCGGCCTGTGGTGCGCCCTGCACGGCGAGGCGTTCCTGCAGGCCGGCATGCACCACCTGGAGTGCCAGTTCGACTGGCACGCCCTCAAGCACCAGCTCGAGACCGAGGCGCACATCAAGACGATGGAGCCGTTCACCACGTTCCCGTACCTCCGCCAGGCCTTCACCGAGGGCGAGCGCTGGCCGGTGGACGCGACCCGCCTGGCGCGCTTGCTGGAGCGCGGGCAGATCACGCAGGAGCAGCACGACCTGTTCCTCCGCGACGGAGCCGTCGGCAGCCACCTCGAGAATCTCGAGCGCAACGACGGCTTCAAGGGCTTCAACCAGCAGGGCGTGTCGAGCATCATCGCCCGCACCGACCCGCGCCGGCTCGCCGAGCTGGCCGCGGCCGGGGCCTGAGCCCGCTGGCGCCCTGGACCCCCGTGCGCGTCGAGTTCCGCAGTGCGTTCGCGCACCCCGCCGCCGACCTGTGGGCGTTCCACGCCCGGCCCGGGGCGTTCTCGCGCCTCGCGCCGCCCTGGCGCGACCTGCGTCTGGTGTCGTGGACCGGCGGCATCCGCGACGGCGGGCGGCTGGACTTTGACCTGCTCGGCCCCGCGGGCCTCGCGCTCCGCTGGACCGCCGTGCACGAGGCCTACCGCGAAGGCGAGCAGTTCGCCGACCGGCAGGAACGCGGCCCGTTCGCGGCGTGGTATCACGTGCACCGCGTGCGGCCGGGCCGTGGTGAAGCGGGCGTCCCAGCCGGCCAAGTGAAAACTGGTGGGGCGGGCTTCCCAGCCCGCCGGGCGGAGACCTCTGAAGAAGCCAACTCCGGCCGCGAGCCCCCGCCGGCGGGCTGGGAAGCCCGCCCCACCACTCAAGCGGCGGGCCGGGAAGCCCGGCCCACCACCCAAGAGGCGGGCTGGGAAGCCCGCCCCACCGGCGACCCGGCAGCCTCACCGGGCCAGACCACCAGCGAACTCATCGACGACATCGACTTCACCCCGCCGCTCGGCCCGCTGGGCGGCGTGCTCAACGCGCTGGTCATCCGCGACGACCTCCGGCGTCTGTTCGCCTGGCGCCACCGCCGCACCGCCGACGACCTCGCCCGGCACGCGCGCTTCGCCGATCGCTCGCGGCAGCGGATCCTTGTCACCGGCTCATCAGGGCTCATCGGCACCGCGCTGTGCGCCTTCTGGAGCAACGCCGGGCACGAGGTCCACCGCCTCGTTCGGCGCGCCCCCCGGGCGGTGGTCGACGGCTCGGGCCGCGAGTTCTCGTGGGACCCGGCCGCCGGCACGCTCGACCCCGCGGCCTTCGAGGGCGTCGACGCCGTCGTGCACCTCGCCGGGGCGAACCTGCTGGCGCGGCGGTGGGACGCGGCGTTCAAGCGCGAGATGATCGACAGCCGCGTGCGGTCGACCGACCTGCTCGCGCGGGCCATTGCTCGGCTGCCGCGCCCGCCCGTGTTCCTGGTCGCTTCGGGCACCAGCGGCGTCCCGCGGAACACGCCGGCGGTCGACGAGTCGATCCCGCTCGACACCTCGCGGTTCCTGGGCGAACTGACCCGCGACTGGGAGGCCGCCGCCGACCCCGCCCGCGCCTTCGCGCGCGTGGTCCACCTCCGCATCGGCGTGGTGCTCGCCGCAAGGGGCGGGGCGCTCCGCACGCTGCTGCCGGGCTTCAGCGTCGGCCTCGGCGGGCGGCTGGGGTCCGGCATGCAGCGGATGTCGTGGATCAGTCTGGACGATCTGCTGGGCGTGTTCGATCACGCGCTGCACACGCGCGAGCTTCACGGCCCGGTCCACGCCGTCGCGCCCGGGTCCGTCACCAACGCCGAGTTCACCGCGACGCTCGCGCGCGTGCTGCACCGGCCGGCGCTGGTGCCCGCGCCGGCGTGGGCGGTGCGGGCGGTGTTCGGCGAGGTGTCGTCGGAAGGGCTCGGTTCGTACGACCTGCGCCCGGCCGCGCTGCTGGAAAGCGGGTTTTCGTGGCGGACGCCGGCGCTGGAGGAGGCGCTGCGGGTCGAGTTGGGCCGCGTGCGCCACTAGCCTTCGGCATGTCCGCCGACGACCGCGACCCGCAAGCCGCCCCGCCCGCCGACCGCCCCGCGAAGCTGACCTACGGCCAGTACCTCCGCGTGCCGGAGCTGCTGAGCCTCCAGCAGCCGCTTGCCGACCCGCCTCACCACGACGAGGCGCTGTTCATCATCAGCCACCAGGTCTACGAACTCTGGTTCAAGCAGCTGCTGCACGAGCTCGAGCGCGTGAACCACCTGCTCGACCGCGACGAGCCGCTGCGGGCCCTTCAACTGATGGACCGCTGCCACAAGGTCCAGAACCTGCTCATCGAGCAGATCCCGCTGCTGGAAACGATGTTCTCGACCGAGTTCGCCAAGTTCCGCACGAGCCTCGGCACCAGCTCGGGCTTCCAGAGCGTGCAGTTCCGCCGGCTCGAGTTCATGGTCGGTGCCAAGAACACCCGGATGCTCAACCTGGTCGGCGACGACGACGCCGCCCGGCGCGAGATGGCCGCGAGCCTCGCCAAGCCCACGCCGTACGACCACTTCATCCGCCACCTGGCCCGCGAGGACAACGACGTGTTCCGCGTCCCGCGCGAGGCCCTCGAGCGCGACACCAGCCGCCCGCACGAGCTCGACGAAGCGCTGGTCGCCTCGCTGGTCACGCTCTACAAGGCCCAGGACGCCCACCCCGCCGGCGAGCGGTACTACGCCCAGTTCGCCTTCGCCGAGAGCCTGCTGCACTTCGAGGAGAAGCTCGCCATCTGGCGCTTCCACCACGTCAAGATGGTCGAGCGCATGATCGGCGGCGCGACCGGCACGGGCGGCAGCGCCGGCGCCAAGTACCTCGCCGCGACGCTGAGTCTGCGGCTGTACCCGGACCTCTGGGCCGTGCGCGATCGCCTGGCCGGCTGACCCGGCAGCGGCTTCAGCTGCCGACCTGCCCGTAGAACAGCCCCACGAAATCGCCGAGGTGGTCGAGGTTCGGGAACGGCTGCGCGGGGTCCAGCGGGCATGCGTTGGAACCGTCGACCGAGAAACCCACCCGGAACCCGCCCGAGCGGTACGCGTCCGCCGCGTACGGCGGCGGAGCATCGGCCGCGAGCGGGCAGGGCGTGCCGAAGCCGACCGCCTCGCCGGGCCGAGTCGGTGCCGCCGCCACCGCACCGCCTGGGATCGCCGGCACGGTGTAGTAATCGGTCACGAAGTCGGCGAGGTCATCGAGGTTGACGAAGCCGTCGGCGTTGTAATCGGGCAGCGACGCCGTCAGCTCCGCCGGGGCCAGCGCGCTGGGACGGAGCGTGAGCTGCCGGTCCACGCCGAACGGGCCGGTGAAGACCTGCGTGCGCTCGGCCAGCGAGCCGGCGCGGGGCCAGACGATCTCGATCCGCTCGACGGTGGTTGAGCTCCCCAGGCCGAAGTGCGCCCGCGGGTCCTCGGTCGCGCCGAAGCTCGAGCCCGCGACCAGCTCGCGGACCTGGGTGACGCCGCCCGCGGTCACGCGGACCACCGCGCCGACCGCGCCGCTGTTCACCGCCGCGGGCCGCCCCGGGCCGCCCGCCGAGCCCCCGAGCCGGAGCCGCAGCCAGTGGCCGGGCTCCGGGGCGGTGTTGCGGTAGACGCTGACGAAGCGGGCCTGGTTGATGGTCACGAGGTCTTCGAGCCCGTCGTTGTCGAAGTCGACGCGGGCGCAGTGCTGGCTGGGCAGCGAGGTCGTGTTCAGGCTCGTCTGCCCGTTGGTCCAGGTTCCCCCGCCGTTGAGCCAGAGCTGATCGATGTTGGAGGCGCCGTACGAACCGGCCTGGTAGTTGTCGAGCCGGCCGCGGTTGCTCGTGTCGAGCCAGGTCGTGCCCCAGCCGAAGAAGGTCGAGAACGGCGTGATCCGCGTCAGCCGGCCGCCGTCGTTGCGGTAGTACGTGCCCACGGCCGCGTCGGTGACGGCCAGATCGACCCAGCCGTCGCCGTCGTAGTCGCCGAGCGCGATGCCCATCGGCGCGGGGCCGAGGTACACCAGTCCGGACTGAGTCGGCGCGAGCGCCGTCAGCCGCCGCCCGCCGGTGCCGTCGGGCGTGTTGCGGAGGACGAGCCCGACGCCGTTGGAGAGCAGCGCGACGTGATCCTCCCAGCCGTCGTGGTCGAGGTCGGTCCACGCCGACGCGTAGATCCGCCCGCTGAACCCCGGCTGCGTGACCAGGTCCGAGCGGTTCGCGAACGTGCCGTCGCCGTTGTTGAGCAGCAGCGTGAACGTCTGCGTGCTCGAGCCGACGTTGTCGACGAGCAGGTCGAGGAACCCGTCGTGGTTCACGTCCACCGCCGACGCGGAGTCGGGCGAAAGGCCCGGCAGCAGCGGGCTGCGGACCCGCGCGGCGTCGGTGACGTTCGTGAACGTGCCGTCGCCGTTGTTGCGGAGCAGCAACCCCGCCCCGCGCGGGGACGAGCCGCCCCCGGTGTAGATGTCGGGGAAGCCGTCGTTGTTGTAATCGAACACGACCACCGTGCCGCTGGCCCGGCTCGTGAGGTCGGCGTCGGTCGCGATGCCCGCCGCGACCGACACGTCCACAAAGTTCCGCCCGCCGGGCGTGGTCGGGCTGGGCACGTTGTGGAACAGCTTCTTGGTGACGTTGACGCCGTCGTTGAAGAACAAGTCGTAGTACCCGTCGCCGTCGTAATCGATCACGCCGATCGACCCGCGCGGGGCCCCGAGGTTGATCCGCCGCGTCGGGTTCGCCGCGCTCGTCGCGCCCAGGTCATCGAACCGCGCCCCGCCCACCGTCACCTGCCCCGACGCCGCTCCGGGCATCACCAGCGCGAGCCCGGCGAGCACCAGCAGGCGGCGAGCGGAGCGGAACGTCGTCGAAGCGGCGTGCATCATGCGCGGTGTCCTGTTGGCCACGCCCTGAAACGCCACACCGTGCCGCCTCAACAGGCAGCCCGGCCAGCAACCTCACCGCACGATGAGGGTTCAGAAGCGTGAGCGGCGGAGGCCTCCGAGCCCGTCGGGCTCCCGGAAGCTCCCCATCCGCGGGGTCACGAGCTTGGATGCCCGGGAAAACCCCCGGTAACACCCGCGGCGGAGGGGCCGGCATGGTGCCGGTGGGGGGTGTGCGACCGGCTGGGGGGTGTGACTTCGACGATGGCCGCTGGTCGATCTCGGCGCGCGGGGGTTAAAAGCCAAGGATGGTTCCGTTGCCGAAATTCGGCTTCGTCACGCTGCAGCCCGCGAAGACGCTGAGGAAAAAGACGACCGTCCCGACCACCGCGGCCATCAGCAACTGCCCGACCGTGTGGTATGTGCGGCGCTCGAGGACCGGCGTGCTGTGCGAATACCGCGCAACGAACAAGGCAAAGAGGGTCAAAACGGAGAGCGGCCAAGCAGAGATGATGAGCAGCACGATGACTGGACGAAGGACATCGAGCGGGAACAGGAGGAAGGTGGCAAAATGCCAGATGAACACCGCTGGCAGCCACGCGACCGCGGCCACGTCGTACGCGAGCGGCATGCGCGGCGGGTCCCAAGCCGGGTTGGCCCATCCGCACTTCGGGCAGGCGGCGACCGGCGAGGGAAGGCCATCGAGCGAATAGCCGCAGTTGACACAGCGGCCGCTGTTCAGCGTGTCCGACATCGGGGATCCTGCGTCCATCGGCGCTCCGACGTCGCCGTGCCCCGCGCGGGCCGAGGCACGCCCGCTCACATCGGCTTCTTGCCGATCGTCACGTCGTACACCTTCAGCAGCTTCTCTTTGTCGAACACCATCTCCTGCCGCGAGAGGCCGACCACGTCGTACTCGGTGGTCAGCTCGATGGCGTCGACCGGGCAGGCTTCCTCGCACATGCCGCAGAAGATGCACCGCAGCTCGTCGATCTCGAACTTGACGGGGTACTTCTCGCGGTCGTCCCAGGGGCTCTCGCCGGCGGTGATGTGGATGCAGCGGGCCGGGCAGATGGTCGGGCACATCATGCACGCCACGCACTTGGGCCGGCCGTTCTCATCGCGGTTCAGCCGGTGTACGCCGCGGAAGTTGCGCACCTCCATGCCGCCCTCTTCCACGGGCATGTTCTCGCGCCGCTCCTCGGGGTACTGCATGGTC
>FRDC01003018.1_pt1 | contig 10985 bp, 21 predicted proteins | sample 1106171 | NCBI WGS metagenome assembly FRDC01 (sample SAMEA3930566, study PRJEB13176) | freshwater metagenome | biome: Drinking water system; feature: drinking water; material: water | place: Singapore | collected 2014-12-20
CATGCCGTGCGCGGCCCGGCGGCGAGCAGCGCCACCAGCCAGTCGTCCGGCGGGGCGTCGACGGCGCGGGACCGCACCTTCGGCCGGGTGATCGACGGCGTCGGGCAGAGCCCGGCGGCGGCGGCGGCGCGCAGCATGGCGACCGTCGGCGTGTAGATCTGGCGGTCCAGCGTCGACGGGGCGGCGCCCGGGTACAGCTCGCGCCCCGCGCGGGCGATCTCAAGCGGGGTGATGGCGGCGAGGCGCCAGGTGCCCCATCGCTCGGTGAGCGGCGCGAGATAGCGGGCCTCGCCGCCGAGGTCGAGGTAGAGGTGCACGGCCGTCGCCCATGTGGCGGCATGGGCCTCGCCGTAGACGGCCCGGTCTAGGATCTCCTGCTGCCGGCGCTGGATGATGGCCTCTGCGTGGCTGCGCGAATCCGTGCCAGTGCTCTCGCGGACTCTGCTGCCGCGGAGGGTGCCGGTGATCTGCCAGTGCGGCGAGCCGTCGCGCTTGGTGAGTCGGAGCATGGTGGCCTCAGGGTGTCGAGGACGGCCGCCAGATCGGCCTCGGTCAGCATCAGCTGCCGGCGGTGCTCCATGTAGTGCCCGCTTCGCCGCACCAGCCGCCGGAACTGCCGCTCCGACATGCGCAGCGACGGCGGCAGCCGGGCCATGGCCGTGGCGATGTCGAGGAGCGGGGCGGTCGCGGTCATGCCACGGGCTCCGTCAGAGCAGGGACATCTGCATCGGCTCGGGCTCGACGCCGGGCGGCGGCACGTAGATCCAGCTCAGACCGCAGAGCCAGGAACGCTGCCGCTGCAGCCAGTGGCACCACGCCGTTGCCGGTGGCGCGTAGACGGTCGGCTCGCGCCGCAGCGCGCCAGAGTCGGGGATCGTCCATCCCGGCGGCCAGCCCATCAGCCATTCGACGAACTCGGGGGAGAGCCGGAGCGAGGAGGGGCTCGTCGGCGAGGATGGCGGCCCATCGCTCGCGCTCGCCGGGTCCGGGCGGGTAGATGGGGAGCTCACGAACGTCTCCGCTTGACCGGCCAGCGCCGCTCGCTCCTCGCCATTCTTGCCGCCGTCCCTCGTGTAGGTCCGGCCGCGCGCGTCCATCGTCGACGGCGTGACCCATGCCGGCGGCGCCGGTTGCGAGTGGGCAACCGAAGGCGCCAGGAAGAGATGCTCCACGAAGTTCGGCAGCTGTTGACCGCGCGCCGAATCGGCATTCCGCCGGTCCTGGCTGTCCTGGCTGTTGGGCGACCTGTGGTCGCGGCTGGCCGGGGTCGGCCAGAACAGGTCCGCTCCGACCTCCTTCGCCGTGATCGTCAGCGGCGTGCCGGAGCCATTGCCGTTGATGCCGCGCTGCCGAAGCAGGTCCTGTCGCGCCCGGAACGTCGCCGGGCTCTCGTCGTCGTTCATCAGCGCCGCCGATGGCGTTGGCCATAGGGCAGCCTGATTGGCCAGCATCACCTGACCTTGCGTGTCCGGCGGCCCCGGCCGCTCGTCGCCGGTGTTCGGCGTGCGCCACCTCTCCGCCTTGCTCACCAGCGTCGGCTCGCCCTCGCGCTGGGCCGTGTCCGCTCCACCCGTCGACGCCCGAGAAGTCGGCCAGGATGAAGAGCCGCTCGCGCTCGTGGCTCGCGCCCGTCTCTGCCGCGCTCTGTAGTCGCGCCGCAACCGCTGCACCAAGGCGGGATAGCTCTCGATGGACGACGTCGAACCCGAGGCTGAGATGCCCGCCGACGTTCTCGAGGAACACCCGCCGTGGCCGGCACTGGACGATGATGCGCCGGACGTGGGGCCAGAGATGTCGCGGGTCGCGGACCCCGAGCCGCTTGCCAGCGGTGGAGAACGGCTGGCACGGATAGCCCGCAGTGAGGATGTCCACGCAGCCACGCCAGCGGCGGCCGTCGAAGGTGGCAAGGTCGTCCCAGACAGGAGCCGGTGCCAGGGCCTGATCCGCCATCCGGGCCACGAGGACGGTCGCAGCGAAGGCTTCCCGCTCGACGTAACCCACAGTGCGGTACCGGGGCTCGGCGATGTGCAGCCCGATGTCGAGCCCGCCGACCCCGGCGCACAGGCTGAGCCCGAAGAGGTCGCCGGCAGCAGGTGCGGCGGGACGTAGAGCCATGTCACGCCCGCCTCCGTGGCTTGCGCAGGTGGGGCGGGCGGACGGCGCGGCGCATGCGCTCCATCTGCCGGAGCCAGAGTCTGTTGCTGATCTCCGTGCGGGTCGGCGACGGCCGGTGCAGCACGTGCCGTGGCCACCAGAGCCAGCCCTTGCAGAGCCGCTTGCGGCCTCGGCGCATGCGCCAGCTCCACGTCATGAGCCACGGGCCCCGCCACTCGATCGCCGGAGCCATCATCAGGCGCGGCCCGAAGGTGCGTGTGGATGGGACGATCATGCCCGGCCCATCCCGCGCTCGGCGCATTCGGCCTGATACTGCGCCTCGAGGCGCGACCGGATGGACCGCCACGTCTTGCCGTCCTCGTCATCCTCGGTGGGCCAGCGCTGCAGCACGGCCGCGACCTGCAGCCGGATCGCGGCGTACTTCCAGAACGCCAGCTCGTCGGCCGTGCACGACAGCTCGTGGGCGAGCCGCGTGCAGTCATGGCATGGGACGGTCACAGCACATCCTCCCGCGCGAGCATGGCGTCGAGCGCGGCGGATTCCTTCTCGTCGAGCCGGCGGGCGCGGGCCTTGAGAACACGCTCGCAATCGACCGAGTAGCGACCGGCGATCTCGCCGGGCTCGTGGATCACGACGACGATGCCGTCGGCTGTGATCTCGTCCGACCCGAATATCTCGTTCCAGTTGTCGAACCCGCCGGCGTCGCCGTCCTCCAGCCAGTCGCGGATCACCTCGGCGGCGATCGTCTCGGCGTTGTTGGCGAACACATCCCGCCGTCGCACGGTCGTCTCCTCGCGACGGGCGAACACGTGGTCGCTGTCGACCGAGAGCACGGCCGACCAGATCACCGACATGCTGGTGTGCGTGGATGTTGTCATGACTTCCCCTCCTCGTCCTTGTCCCCCGGGCACGCGGCCTTGATCGCGGCGGCCGTGGCTTGATTGTTCAGGTAGAGCAGGCCGCACTTGATGCAGTACGGGCGCGGCAAGCAACGGACCTGAACCGGGCGATGCGGGTTCTTCTGGCGGCTCATGAATGACCTCCGGCCGTCCAGCGCACGCGCGACAACGGCCACGCCAGTTTCAGGTGCCCGACGACGCGGCGACCTCCGATCACGACGCCGAAGTCCTTCTCCGTCGCCGGGCCACCGACGATCGCCTTGGCGATCGCGTATCCGACCGGCAGCCGTTCAAGGTCGGCTTCACGGCCGCGCAGATGCGGGCACACGCCGAGCGCATGGTCGGCGCACGCCCTGTGCACCGGCGCTTCCGTGGTCATGAAGTAGCCGTCCGTGACCCGGCCGAGCTTGAACCACCAGCGATCACGCTCCGGGGTCGGCTCGCCGCAGACGGTGCAGAGCATGCGGGCGATCGACGCTCGCTGTCGGACGTTGTGCGGCTTTGCAAACACGGGCCGGCCTTGCTTCGGCCGGTAGGGCTGCCAGAGTGCGAGGTCGCCCCCGGCGTACTTGCACGGTCGGATTTCGTACTCGAGCTCGGCCGACCATGATGCGTTCCAAGGGACGGTGATGGTCACGCCGCGTCTCCCGGCATCTTCCCCTCGCGGACGTACGCACGCACCAAGTCGCTGTGATCGGTGATCGTGCCGGGTGGCGGCACGCTGAAATGCCCGGCGAGCGTCATCTCGAGCTGCCACAGCGCCTCGCTCTGGCGGCGGGAGACCTCGGCGGCCGGCACCGGATCGCGCCACATGCAGATCAGGCCCGAGCCGGTGCGGGTGTCGCGGACCTCGACCATGACGCCGGTGGCCGGCGCCTCGCCGCGGGCGCGCTTGGCGGCGACGTGCAGCAGCCAGACGTTGGCGTCGGACCGGCGCACGAACGTCAGCAGCGTCGGGCCCGTCTTCGCATCGATGGCGGCGATCATCTCGGCGTCGGTCATCGGGTGGCCTCCTGCCGGAACCGCTCGACCTTGGCCCTGGCCATCAGGTCCGCCCACGTTCGCAGGGCCTCGTAGTGCCAATGGGCAGTCGCCGACCACGAGTGGCGGCAGACCTCCCAATCGCCCGCGATTTCGATGAGGTCCTCGGCCGCCAGATCATCGTCGTCGATCAGGGCCCGGCAGGCGTCCTTGCGGTCCTCGGGCGTGTGCACGGTCGGGGTCAGGCGCGCGACGCTGCTGTCGTTCCAACTGACGATGCGATCCATGACCCGCGTGTCGCGCGGGCTTTCTCCGGTCACGTCGAAGGTGTCGCGCATGCGCGCGTACGCCTGCTCGACGATGAATTGGGCCGTGCGCTTGCGGTCGAACTCTTTCTTGTGCGTGCTCTTCCCAGACAGGTATTCGAAGCTCGCCTCGCGCACGAGGCGCACCGTGTCGTCGATGTTCGACAGGTGTGTGATGCCGGAGTACACGGCGTCGCCGAGGTCTCCGGTGACGATCAGCGCCCGATGCGGCAGCCACGTCACCACGAAGTGATAGGCGCTGGCGGGTCGGCCGTCTCGAGTGCCACGCACCATCCACGACGTGGACTCCTGCAGAAAGATGCGGTGCCCGGCGAACGTGGCGCCGATGACGCGCATCGCGTCGGCATGGTCGCGGAAAAATGACGTCATCGGTCGGTCTCCGTCTTCGGGCAGGGCACCACCAACCCGTGCCCGTCCGGCATGCGCACGGTGCACTGGCGAGGTGGCTCAGCCTGCGGCTTCGCCGCCGGCTGCCCCTGCCGCCGCAGCTCGTCGGCGGAGCAGCCGGCGAGTAGGATGGCGATTGCGACCGTGGCCGCGCGGATCATCCGGCGCCTCCATTGGCCAGCTCGAGCAGGACGTCGGCGTGGCAGGGGTGGTCGCCGGTCGGGCACCAGCAGGCGAGGTCGCGTCCGGCGAGCTCGGGCAGGGCCCGCGCGATGGCGAGCGCCCAAGGCTCCGCCAATGCGGCCTCGCTCGGGAACCGCTGCGCCATGCGGATCGATGTCCGGTACATGCCGACGGCGTAGTCGAGAGCATGGCGCACGGTCAGGAAGTGGTGCTGCACGGGCCGGCGATCCGTGCCGTCAATAACCGACAGCGGCGAGTGGTTGCCGAACGAGTCCGTCGCGTCGGCAACCTGGAACGGGTTGCCCCACTTCGTCGGCCGTCCGACGTAGACGGCGCCCGGAGGCATGACCCAGCCGGCGGTACGGCGGCGCTGGATGCGGGCGGGCATCAGGCGGTCTCCGTCTGGCGCTGGGCGGGCTCCGCATCCGGCCACGGCGCATGCTCGCCGCACCAGTCGTCAGCGGGCACCACCGGGAACGGCGTGATGATCGGCATGTGGCGCGTGCTGCTGTCGTCGGCGTGCTGCCACGCCAGCACTAGCGGACCGCGGGGCGCATGGCGCCGGCACTCGCCGATGCCGTCGCGATAGCGGACGCTCGACAGCATCGAGAGACCGTCCCGGAAAAAGCGGCAGGTGCCGCACGTGATCGGTGGGTGGGTCATGGCGCGGGCTCCCTCGTGATCGGCATCTCGTCCCAGAGATGGCCGTCGAGCAGACGCCCGGCGGCGCCCTTGCCCGCCTTGACGAACGTGTGGCCCGTGGTGTGGTGCTGGAAAGGACGGCCAGGGAAGTGCCGCCGCGCCCAGGCCTCGCCGTCGTTGAAGTTGAGGGCGTCGTCAGAGGGCAACCACTCGCCCCACTGCTTGAAGAAGAACGGCACGCCGGCTGCGGTGCACTGGTCGCGGATCGCGCGCGCCCAGTCCGGGGGCATGGGCCGGGCACTGGATCCGGACTCGCCGCCGCAAATCACCCAAAGATTTTGCCCATAGAACAACTCCGTCAGATCCACCGGCCCGAGCAGCGGCTCGCACGACACGAACCGCACGGCGGCGGGCGTCGCGAGCAGGTCGGGGATGCGGGCGTCGGCTTCCTGCTGGCGCTCGACGCTGACACCGAGCCAGACGTTGGGAAGAGGCCAACTCACGCTGTCGACGTGTCCGGCGCATGGGCTGTCGGTGAGTGCAACCGCGGCGTCGCTCAGGCGCTCGAAGTAGTCTCCGTGCTCGTCGTCACCGCGCACGACGTACGCTCGCATCCGCGCCGCCCGTTTCGTCAGCACCTGAAACGTGTGCTGCGGGCAGAGAGCCATCACCGCGAACACCCGGTCGATCCAGGCGGCGGGCACGTCCTCGTGGAATAGGTCGCCCATGCTGTTGACGAAATACGTCGTCGGCTTGCGGCGGCGAAGCGGCCCGGTCAGCACCCGGTCCGTCGCCATGGCGACCTTGCTGGTCCAGACCGGGTTGCCATTCACGCGCTTCGTCGTGCCGCGGTAGTGATCGAGCGGGTGCGTGTCGCGCGCCGCGTAGCCCTCGTCGTCGAGCCCTGGTCCGGCCATCGCCTCCAGCCGCGCCGCCATGCGCATGGCGTAGCAGTGCGTGCAACCCGGCGAGACGATCGAGCAGCCGACGATCGGGTTCCACGTCTTCTCCGTCCACTCGATCTTGCTCATCGCCCGTCCTCTCCCGTCGCCGGCAGCGGCACGGTGCGGCCGGCCTCCGTCAGGCACCAGCGATCGGTGCCGTGGCGGCCGGCTTCCCGGCGCGGTGTCGTGCGCTCGACCAGCCCGCGCACCACCAAGCCGAGCAGCGAGTATTCGACGTCGTTCGGGTTGTGCGGGTATCCGGTCATTCGGGCGAGATCCGCCGTCGTGTCCGCCGAGCCGCGCGGGCGCCGGCGCATGGCGGCGAGCGGCCGGACCTGACGCGGGCCAAGCTTTTTCTGCCGGGCGCGATGACGCGACAGCGTCTGCCAGTCGATCTCCATGCTCATGCCGCGGTCCCCCGGTTGGACGCAGCGCGCCGAGCCGCGGCGAGGTCGATCACGGCAGCACCATCCGGTGCGGCAGGCAGGTCGACGCCACAGGCCGCACGCCAGGCGCGCCGGTGCATGTCCGCGCGGCGCTGCGCCCGCCGTGCCTCGGAGATGGCGAGCGCCAGCAGCAGGGCGAGGCAGGTGAGTGCCACCATCAGCAGCCGCCCGAGCGGCAGCCGCGTGATGGCGACGAGCTGGTCTGCGAGGTCCATGGCCGAGTTCTCCCGTGTTCGATCCGGAGCCGCCCGGACACCGGCTTTCGCCGGCCCTCTGCGTCCGCCCCCTGGCGGCTCCGGAGCCGGGCTGGCGCCCGGATCGGATTTCGGTTGCGCCGTCAGGTGCCGACCTGCGGCACCCGGCGCGGTCGTCATGGCACCTGGCGCCGCTCCCGGAGCCGGGCGAGGCAGCCGTCGGCCCGCAGCAGGGCGCGGCGGGCATCGGAGACGAGGCCGCGCTCGCGCCAGGTCAGCTTCCGGGACGCCAGCGCGTTGATCACCGGCTCGATCGCGGCCAGCGCGTCGGCGATCGCCGTGTCTGCCTCGGCCCGGGAGATGTCGGCATCGAGGTCGCCCGGCACGCGCGCGCCGGTCGTTCCGTCAGGCGTCCCGATGGCCGCCCGCATGGCCGCCTCCGCCTCGTCCGATCCGTCGCCGCGCCTGACGCCGCTCATGCCCCGTCCCCCTGATCGACCAGTCCCTGCCGCTCGCCGACGGCGATGGCCTGCCGCACCCGTTCGGCCACGTGCCGGCCGAGCCCCATCCGAGCCAGCACCCGCACCGCCTCGCCGATCCCGGCCAGCCGGCGCTCCAGCGCGTGGTCGGGATGGGCACGATCCACCGGCGGGTGGCCGACGAAGGCCCGATCTCTGCGGGCGAGCGCCCGGCGTGACGGGTCGAGCACGACGACCCGGGCGCCGGCCCGGCCGGGCATATGTTGCGGATCGCCGCTCATGGTGCCGCCTCCGGCATGCGGGCGGCCGCGGCCGGCCGCGGCCGGATGGCGAGCACGTTGCGCGGCGGCGGCAGGTGGGCTCCGTGCGCCGGCGGCTGAGGCGCCGGGTCCGGCGAGACAGCGGCGACGGCGACGATGTCCTCGGGCGCCAGGTCGGTGGCGGCGAGCGCCTCCATCTTCATTTCGGCCAGCGTCTCGGCGAGCAGCTGGCGCACCGTCGCCCGCAGCCCCGGCCGCGCGCGGGCGGCGTCGATCGCCTCGCGCAAGTGGATCATCAGCGGCCCGTTCCCCAGACGGTCTGGCTGTGCCGTCGTCGCTCTCATCATGATGTCTGCCCCCAACCGGTGATTGCGTGTCGATTCCAAGCGTGTAATTCTTCGTTGCAACCGACCGCCGATTTCATGATTTGGTCATCATTGCCGATTTCGGCAAAGTGTCCAGAGGTTTTGCCGGCAATCGGCAATGATCTGGTAAACCTGTGGAGAACCACCGATGCTCGAGCGCGTGCTGGTGAGGCTCAGGTTGGCACTGGTGCCGATTTTGTTCGCTGGCATGATGTCTGGCGGAGTGCGAGCCCAAAGCCAGAACCCGACCGGCGGCGATTACCTGGCGTGGCCGAACGAGACGCGGGGCCGATATTTGCTGCGGATTGCCGGATTGGCCGAGCCTGGGGCCGATCGGGGGCGCCATCTCGTTCTCGCCGCGAGCATCGGCACGTGCATCACGGAGGCGCTCACGGTGCGTAAATCGGGCGAGGCTGCAGCGGTCGCGATGCTGCGCCAGCAGCCTCTGTCCGAGCTCGCAGCGCTTTGTGCCGTGATCGAGAAAAACCGTTGACGCGGCGCCGTCAGGTGCTGCGCCGGCGCATCGACCGGCGCCGCTCGACGATGACACCCACAACCTGTACCGGCGTGCGGCGATTATGGATCGGATCGGCGACGAATGTCGGGCTGTTGACCACGTAGAGGTCGGGCTCGACATACTGGCGCATGAGCGTGGCGACCGTGCCGTCGGGGCGTGGCCAGCGCAGCAGCACGGCGTCGCCGGTCTGTCGGTGGTCGACGGCGGCCTGCGAGGCATTGACGATGACGTCGTCGCCGATGCCGATGCCGAGCCCCTCGAGGGCCGGCGATCCGACTCGCCATTTGTCGTTGTTGGGCGGCAGCACCTCGCCGTCAGTGCCGTAGGGTGCCGCGTCGTCCTCCGTAAAGCCTGCGGCTGGCGCCTCCTTCGGCACCGCCGCGGCGAGGTCCGGGACCAGATCGCCAGCCGCGACGTCGAGCACGCGCATGGCCAGCAGCAGATCCGGCACCGTCAGCTCGACCTCGTCCCGCTCCAACCGTCCCATGGCGGAAATCGACCGGTTCATGGCCCGCGCCATCTCCTCGAGCGTCATGCCCCGCTTCTTGCGGACCTCTGCCAGCCGGTTATCCACAACGGTGCCTCCGTGAGATTCTGCCGCTTTGCCACCGTTTGCGTACGTTTACATTGCCGATGATCGGAAATTCACGACATCGCAGCCTTGACACATTGCCGATTCACGGCAACAAGGAGCGCCATGGATCTCGAAGAGTGGCGAAACGCGAATGGCCTGCTGTACCGGGATGTCGCGTCCCGGATCGGGGCTTCGTCGCCGAGCAAGGCGCGGCAGTACGCGCTGGGCGAGGCGTGGCCGCGTCCGGAGCAGCTGGATCGCATCCTGTCGGCGTGCTCCGGCGTCGAGCTGTTCAGCATGCATCGTCGTCGGCTGGCGTGGGTTCGGGAAAACCGGCGCGAGATCAAGCGCTCGGTCCGGACCGAGCCGGCCGAGGTCGAGCGGAGTGCGTGACCGTGCGTAACCCGCCCACGCGCTGGGCGGACGGCGTGTGGATCAACCAGTCACGTGCCAGGGCCTCGCGGGTCGCGGCGCAGACCGGCTGCTCCCGGCGACGGCGCCGTCCGCCCTGCCTGTCGGCGGTCGCGGGTTCGCAGGTTCGAGACCGTGCGTAGCGCTGCGTCCGTCGCCCGCCGGTTGCTTGGTCCCGGCGGCGATGGATGCGCGGGGCTCCGGGCGCGCGTGACCGGAGCCCATGCCGCGCCGGGTGCCGTGTCGTCCCGTCGGCGCATCGAGTCACGGGCCGCGTCGATGGCCGCGCCGGGTGCCCCGTCGGCACCCAAGTCACCGGTCAGTGACCGGCCGCGTCAGTGGCCTGCGCCGGGTGCCCAGTCGGCACCCGAAGGCGCCAGTAAAAAAGCGTCGTCAGCGTGAGTGGGACGGCCCTGGGACAGGGCGCGCGCGAGGGTCCGTGGCGGGGCCACGAGCGGCGCAACCGCTTCCTTCGCCTTACCGCGCCGGACACTGCGGGCCTCATGACCCCGCCAGGACCGGCCGGGCAGCCGTCCCCCTCACCCTGACGAGGCACGGTCGACGCCGACTGCAGCCAGTCGGGAGCGCGGCACCGGGTGTGCTGCGACGGACGGGATCGTGCAGCCGTAGGAGGGCGGACCATGGGTGATGGCGGAGCGACCGGGGCCGTGCAGCAGCCGGCGGGCGACATCGTCTACGCCGACCGCTGCGGCGATCGCCTGGACGCCTGGTGGGTGGACGAGCGCGGCCGGGTTCGCCGGCCGCTGCCTGCGACCCCGCGGCGGCCGCTGGCGATCGACGACGCCGTGGCGCGGTTCGTCGCCTGGCTGCGCGAGGAGTGCGACACCCACGGCGACGACGGCAACCCGATCCACCACACCAGCGACGACATGGTCGAGGCCTACGAGCTCTGGTGTGCCGAGGCCGGCGTCGAGCAGGAGTCGCGCCAGGTGTTCCTAGAGGCGCTGGGCGAGGCCGAGGGCATCGTCTCGCGCCGCGTCAGGCTCGGGCGGGCCGTGTTCGCGCCGATCCGGGCCAGGCTGGCTCTCATCGCCCGCGTCCGGGGCGCCGAGCCGCCGTCGCGGCCGGAGCTCTACCGGGTGCTGTCGCACGACGAGCTCGCCGATCTGATCGCCGGGGCGGCCCGCGCCGACGCCGCTGCCCGGCATCCGTCTCCCGGCACGCCCGAGCCGCCAGGGGGCGGGCGCCGTCAGGCGCCCGGACGGGCCCGGCCGGTGCTGGTCGAGGCGCACGGCGCTGCG
>FRDC01005068.1_pt1 | contig 10980 bp, 10 predicted proteins | sample 1106171 | NCBI WGS metagenome assembly FRDC01 (sample SAMEA3930566, study PRJEB13176) | freshwater metagenome | biome: Drinking water system; feature: drinking water; material: water | place: Singapore | collected 2014-12-20
GGCGCGGCGGGCCAGCACGGCCGGCCGCTGGCCGTGGCTGCGCAAGAGCGCATCGGCGCCTTCAAGAATCACGCTGCGAATCAGGTAACCGGGCATGACCTAGGGCGAACCAGACGGGGACCGGGCTTGCGCATAATGCCAACAGTGTTGCGTGTTTTGCCAACTGGAAGACGGCCGGGCGGCGCATGATCCGGCTGTCCCTGCATTGCGGCTGCACCGCCGATGCCGGCAGACGCGAAGGACCACCGGTCCGCACCCACGAGGAGGAGATCAGCATGAGCGCAGTTCCGGCCACGGCCCCAGGCCACGGCAGCCCCGCAGTCAACCGCAGTGCCACCGTCGACGCCCTGATCATCGGCGCCGGCTTCACCGGCCTCTACCAGCTCTGGTCCCTGCGCAAGCTGGGGCTCAACGTGCGGGTGGTCGACGCCGCATCGGACGTCGGCGGCACCTGGTACTGGAACTGCTATCCCGGCGCCCGCACCGACTCGCCGTCGCATATCTACCAGTACTGGTTCTCCGACGAACTGCTGGCGGACTGGGACTGGAAGCAGCGCTACGTCGACCACACCGAGTCATCGGCGTATTTCCGCCACGTGGCCGACCGCTTCGACCTGCGTCGCGACATCACCTTCAACAGCCGGGTCGACAGCGCCCGCTGGGACGAGTCGGCACGCCGATGGCAGGTGACGACCAGCACCGGCGAAACCATCGCCGCGCGCTTTCTGATCACCGCCCTCGGGCCGCTGTCGGCGCCGGTGGTGCCGCCGTTCAAGGGCCATGACCGCTTCAAGGGCCGGCTGGTGCACACCGCCCGCTGGCCGCGCGAAGGTGTGGACCTGAAGGGCAAGCGGGTCGGCGTGATCGGCACCGGCGCCACCGGCATCCAGGTGATCCAGACCATCGCGCCGGAAGTGGCGCAGCTCACCGTGTTCCAGCGCACCGCCAACTACGCGGTACCGATGATCAACCCGACCTACGGCGAAGCCGAGCGCGCCGCGATGCGCGCCCGCTATCCGCAGACCCGCGAGGCGATCTGGACCACCTTCGTCGGCTTCGACGAAGCGGCCGAAAGCAGCCCGTACTTCAGCCTGACGCCCGAACAGCGCCGCGCCACGCTGGAACGGCTGTGGGCCGACGGCTCGCTGCGCATCTGGGTGGCCGGCTTCATGGAACTGCTGACCGATGCCGCCGTCAGCGAGGAAATCTCCGAATTCGTGCGCGAGAAGATCCGCGCCCGCATCCGCGATCCGAAGCTCGCCGCCAAGCTGGTGCCGGCCGACCACGGCTTCGGCACGCGCCGGGTGCCGCTGGAGAACGGCTACTTCGATGTCTACAACCGCGACAACGTGTCGCTGGTCGACCTACGCGAAACGCCGATCGTCGAGATCACCGAAACCGGCATCCGCACCTCCGCCGGCGAGATCGCGCTGGACGTGATCATCCTGGCCACCGGCTTCGACGCTGGCACCGGCGGCCTCACCGCCATCGACATCCGCGGCACCGGCGGCCGCAGCCTGCGCAGCGAGTGGAAAGGCGAGGTCCGCACCACGATGGGCCTGCAGATCCACGGCTATCCGAACCTGTTCACCACCAGCGCGCCGTACGCGCCGGCGGCCGCGTTCTGCAACGCGCCGACCTGCCTGCAGCACCAGGTGCAGTGGATCACCGAATGCATCGAACATCTGGTCAAGGAAGGTCGCACGCGCATGGAGCCGGCGGCCGAAACCGAAGCCAGCTGGCTGGCCCACCACGACGAACTGGCCGCGCAGACGCTGGTCGCCAAGACCCGCTCCTGGTACACGGGGGCTAACATCGAAGGCAAGCCGAGCCGCCTGCTGAGCTACATCGGCGGCCTGCCGGCGTATCGCGAGGCCTGCAGCGAAGTGCAGCGCAAGGGCTACGCCGGCTTCGAGCTGGCCTGAGCCCCGGCCAGCGCGGCGGGACGGCGATGAAGGTTCATCGCCGTCCCGCCGCCGCCGTTACCAGGCAGGCAGCGGCCCGCCGCCGGTTTGAGGTGCCGACGGCCCGTCGCCCCCGTTATCCTGCGCAGCCTGCGGGTTTCAGACCGATGCCGTTCCGGCGCCGGCACCCGCCTCCGTTCGATGCCTGACCATGCCCCCGCTGACCCGCCTTGCCCGCTACGAGCAGCAGATGGCCCAGGCCTGCAGCCACGCCGAATGGCGCGAAGCAGCCGAAGCCCACGACCGCCTTTCCGGCGCCGCCGGCTGGCAGCAGCGCGACGCCTCCGCCCGCTATGACTTCCGCTCGGTGCGCAAGCGCCTGACCCAGCTGCGCGCGCTGCGCGAAGCCGGCGACAACGCCGGCCTGCTGTACACGCTGAACGAAGGCGTGCACGGCAACCTCGACGGCATGGGCAATTCGGCGCTGTATCGGCGAGCCCGCTACGGCACCAAGCAGCTGATCAACGATTACGTCGCCGAAGTGATCGCGGTGCTGGAGCATCTGGCTAGCCCGGCGGCGGACGACCTGCAGTGGCCGGTCCGCCACGATTTCTTCGAGCGCGCCAGCGCCTGCTATGGCCGCTCGGCGCTGATGCTCAGCGGCTCCGGCTCGCTGTTCTACTTCCATGTCGGCGTGGTCAAGGCGCTGTGGGAACAGCAGTTGCTGCCGAACGTCATGTGCGGTTCCAGCGGTGGCGCGCTGGTGGCGTCAATCGCCGGCACCCATACCGACGACGAACTGGTGCGGATGTTCGAGCCCGGCTTCCTGCTGGCCGAAGTACGCCGCGAAACCAGCCTGTGGCAGCGGATGTCGGCGCTGCGGCCGTCGTCGATTTCGCCCGCCGGCGTTCGCGACATGGTCGAACGCCTGGTGCCCGACCTGAGCTTCCAGCAGGCGCAGGCGCTGACCGGCCGGCGCATCAACATCTCCATCGCCCCGGCCGAGCGCCACCAGACCTCGCGGCTGCTGAACGCCATCGCCTCGCCATCGGTCTGCCTGCGCGAAGCGCTGCTGGCGACCATGGCCGTGCCCGGCATCCTGCCGCCGGTGATGCTGATGGCCAAGGGTCCGCAGGGCGAACGGCTGCCGTATCTGGAAAGCCGCCGCTGGGTCGACGGCTCGGTCAGCGACGACCTGCCGACCAAGCGCATTGGCCGGCTCTACGCGGTCAACCACTTCGTCGTCAGCCAGACCAATCCGCTGGTGCTGCCGTTCCTGCGTGCCGCCACCGGCGGCAGCAGCGGCGCGCTCGGCCGCTACCGCAAGGCGCTGCGGCGGATCACCCTGGAAGTGGTCGACGCCAACCTCGCTGCGCTGCAAGGCCCGGCGCAGCGCCATCCGGCGCTCGAACGCTGGGTCACGATGACCCGCTCGGTGATCAACCAGCGCTACACCGGCGACATCAACATCTTCCCCGACTACCGCCTGGTCGATCCCCGCAAGCTGATGCGCCTGCGCAGCGAAGCCGAAGTGCTGGCGCTGATCCGCAGCGGCGAACGCGCCACCTGGCAGCAGCTGGAAATGGTGCGACTGCAGTCGGCGATCGGCCGGACGCTGGACGACATCCGGTCACGCCGCATCGGGCAGGCCCTGCCGTCGGCCACCGCCACAGCCTGAAGGCCCGGACGCGCGCTCCGGGGCGTGGCAACCCTCCGCCCGGCCTTGCCGCCGGGCGCTGCCAGCTCTTGCCGAGCGCGCGCCAGACCTCGTGCACAATCCGGCCATCACGCCGCCGAACGCCGCACCCGTGCCCCACCGCAAGCCCCATCTGCCCGAGAAGACCTGTGCCGTCTGCCAGCGTCCGTTCGCCTGGCGGAAGAAGTGGGAGAAGGTCTGGGACGAGGTGCGCTACTGCTCCGATGCCTGCCGCAGCCGGCGGTCGTCGGCAGGTACCGCGGCCGGGTCCAGCGCCGCGTCGGCCTCGCCGATGCCAAGGCTGCGGACACCGTCCGGCACGCCGCGCCGGCACTGAATTCCCTTCCCTCATGAACCTTTCCCATGCGCAACCTCATCGCCGTGCTCGGCGATCAACTGGACGAACATTCCGCAGCCCTTGACGGCTTTGACCCGGCGCAGGACCGGGTCTGGATGTGCGAGGCCCCGGCCGAGGCGAACTACGTCTGGAGCCATAAGACCCGCATCGCGATCTTCCTGTCGGCGATGCGGCATTTCCGCGCCACGCTGGACGCCCGGGGCTGGCCCGTCACCTACCTCGCGACCGCCGCCCACCCGCACGCCACGCTGGCCGCAGCGCTGGCGGCCTCGCTCGCCACGCTGAAGCCGGCCCGGCTGATCGTCGCCGAGCCGGGCGAATGGCGGCTGGCGCGCGACATCGAACAGGTCTGCGCGGCGGCCGGGGTGCCGCTGGAAGTGCGCGTCGATCGCCATTTCATCACCACGGTCGCCGAGTTCCGCAGCTGGATGGGCGCCCGCAAGCAGCCGCGCATGGAGCATTTCTATCGCGCCGTGCGCAGCCGCACCGGCGTGCTGATGGACGCCGACGGCCAGCCCGAAGGCGGCGAATGGAACTACGACCACGACAACCGCGAGGCCTTCGGCAAGGCTGGCCCGGGCTTCGTGCCGAAGCCACGCCGCTTCCTGCCTGATGCCATCACCGCCGAGGTGATCGCGATGGTCGAGACGCGCTACGCCGATCATCCGGGGGAGCTGCAGCACTTCGACTGGCCGGTGACGCGCGCCGATGCGCTGCTGGCGCTCGACGATTTCATCGAACACCGGCTGGCGGCCTTCGGGCCGTTCGAGGACGCGATCTGGGACAGCGAGCCGCTGCTGTACCATTCGCGCCTGTCGGCGGCGATGAACCTGAAGCTGCTGAACCCGCGCGAGGTGATCGACGCGGCGATCGCCGCCTATCGCGCGAAGCGGGTGCCGATCGCCAGTGTCGAAGGCTTCGTGCGCCAGATCATCGGCTGGCGCGAGTACGTGCGCGGCCTGTACTTCTGGCACATGCCGGCCTATCTGGACGACAACGCGCTGGGCGCCGATCAGCCACTGCCGGCGTTCTACTGGACCGGCAACACCGAGATGCGCTGCCTCAGCAGTGCTGTCGGCGACACGCTGCGCCACGGCTACGCGCATCACATCCAGCGGCTGATGGTGACCGGCCTGTTCGCGCTGCTGCTCGGCGTGCGGCCGCGCGAGGTGCATGCCTGGTATCTGGCGGTCTATGTCGACGCGGTGGAATGGGTAGAGGTGCCGAACACCATCGGCATGAGCCAGTTCGCCGACGGCGGCCTGATGGGCTCCAAGCCGTACATCGCCAGCGGCAAGTACATCGACAAGATGAGCAACTACTGCCGTGGCTGCCGCTTCGATCCGGGCCAGAGCACCGGCCCGAAGGCCTGCCCGTTCACGACCCTGTACTGGGACTTCCTCGACCGCCACCGGCAACGCTTCGCCGGCCATCCGCGGCTGGTGATGCAACTGCGCAACCTGGACCGGATGAAGCCGGCAGCACTCGAAGCGATCCGTGGCGAGGCCGCGCTGCTGCGCGCGCGCCTGGCCGCCGACCGCCCGGCACCCCAAGCCTGACGGCGGCGAGCAGCGACGCACGACGACGGCCGACCGTGGGTCGGCTTTTAGTGTTGACACTGTTACGTTAATGGCGGCAGCATGTCGTCCATGGCTCGTAACCGACAACCCGACGACGTTCGCGCGAAGAAGCGCGATGACATCCTGGAAGCCGCCATGGCGGTGTTCGAGAAGCACGGCGGGCTCGAAGCGCTGAGCTTCCGGCGGCTGGCGACCGAGATGGAGCTGAGCTATTCGGCGCCGTACCGCTACTTCGCGAGCAAGGACGAACTGGTCAACGCACTGCGGGCGCGGGCGTTCCGCTGGATCGAGCAGGCCATGCTCACGGCGATCGCCGGGCTCGATGATCCGGAGGCGCAGCTGGAAGCGCTGGCGGCGGCCTACATCCGCAGCGGCATCGAACGGCCAGACCGCTACGCGCTGATGTTCTTCAAGCTCGACGACACCGACGTGGCGCGTCGCTCGATCGAGCTGAAGGCCGCGCGTCGCGATGCGCTGGACGTCTGCCGGCGCGTGATCGCGGCCGGCCAGGCCAGCGGCCACCTGCCGGACCGGGTCGACCCGCTGACCGCCGCCCACCTGTTCTGGATCGGTGCCCACGGGCTGGTGTCGCTGCAGGTGGCCGGCCAGTTCGTGATGGGCCGGGACCTGCCGGCGCTGGTGCCGACGCTGATCCGCTGCCTGCGCGCCGGGCTGGAACATTTCGACGAGACGCCGGCATCACGGCGCGCCACTGCTTCCGAGGAGATATGCCATGTCGCAACCCACGTCGCTGCCGGTGATGATCCCGATTCCCCGGCGCATCCCGTTCGCGTTCCCCGATGACCTGAATCCGCAGTGGAAGCCGGGTGATCCGGAATTCACCGCGATGGTCAACGGCGCCTCGCTGGTGATGCCGTACCTGGAGCCGTTCCTGATCCGCACGATGCGCGAGGCGCTGCCGCAGGTGGCGGACCCGGCCGTCGCCGAAAGCGGGCGCGCCTTCAACACCCAGGAGCAGCACCACTACCAGGCGCACCGCCGGTTCAACGAACTGCTGAAGCGCAGCCGCTATCCGGAGCTGGCGCAGATCGAGGCCGACATGACGGCGTCGTACGCGCGGCTCGCCAAACGCTCGCTGCGCACGCGGATGGCCTACACCGCCGGCTTCGAGGCGATGACGCTCGGCGTCACCCGCTGGCTGGTCGACTACCGGCAGCCGCTGTTCGGCGGCGCCGACAGCCGCGTGGCCTCGTTCATCCTCTGGCACTTCGTCGAGGAATCCGAGCACAAGTGCGTGGCTCACGATGTCTACCACGCGCTGTACGGCGGCGGCCTGGTCAACTATCTGGTCCGCGCCGTCGGCGTGCTGCACGGCTCGCTGGACGTCATGTGGTACTCGATGCGCGGCTACCGCGCGATCCTGAAGAAGGAAGGCCTGTGGTATCGGCTGTCGTCGCGGCTGCGGCTGGCGCGTCGTCTCGGCAGCTTCGTCCGCCACGTCAGTCCTTACCTGCTGCGGGCGATGCTGCCCGGCCATGATCCGCGTCAGGAAGCCAACCCGGTCTGGGTCGATGACTGGATCGCCGGCCACGCCACCGCCGCCCAGGACGAACCACCGCTGCTCGACACCCTGCACCCGGACATTCCCGTGCCGTTCGCGCCCACCGCCGCAGCCACGTCGGCCGGTCTGCCCGCATGACGCCGCCCGACCCGCTCCGGCCGCTGCGCCGCCTTCTGATCGGCCACGGCGCGTTGCTGATCTTCACCGGCGGGGTGATCGGCTTCGGCTTCCTGTTCCACCTGATCGGCGCGATCAAGCTGTGGCCGTTCCCCGGGGTCATCGAATTCCAGATGCCCGGCAGCTACAAGGCCTGGCGCATGTCGCATCTGGAAGCACTGCTGAACGGCTCGATCATCTGGCTGATCGCCGCCCTGCTGCCGCAGCTGCCGTTCACCATCACCGGCCTGCGGCGCATCACCTGGGGAATCATCTTCACCGGCTGGACCCTGGTCGCCGGTTCGATGTGCGACGCGCTGTTCCCGGACAGCCGAGGCCTCGCCGCCAACGCGGTGTTGACCAACAACATCGCCTTCGGCCTGTTCTACGTCGGCATCCTGGTGGTGATGGCCATCCTGGCGCTGATCGCCTGGCGTTCGCTGCGGCCGGAGCCCCGGTCCACATGAGCAGCGTGCCCAGTCGCACCGAACGCGGCCGGCTGACGCTGCTGATGCACGGCGCGGCGATCGGCGTGATCGGCCTGGTTTCCGGCTTCGGGCTGGTGTTCGCGATCCTCGACGCCTGGCACGTCTGGCCCGTGACCCTGCCGATCCGCCTGCCGGTGCCCGGCAGCGAACACGGCTGGCGGGTGGCCCATGTCGCCGGCGTGCTCAACGGCATGCTGATGATGCTCGGCGGGCTGGCGCTGGTGCCGACCTCGCCCGGCCCCACCGCGCAGCGCTGGATCGTTGGCGGGCTGGTCTGGACCGGCTGGGGCAACACGGTGTTTTTCCATCTGGCCAACGCGTCGAGCAACCGCGCGCTGTCGGCCGGAAGTACCCGGCTGGGCGAGGCCGATCCCGCCGGCATCGCCGGCTACCTGATCGGCGCCAGCACCATTCCGTTCACGATCATCGCGCTGGCGCTGCTCGGGCTGGCCGCAGCGCGCCAGCTGCGGCAGCGCTGACGGAGGGACCGCGCGACTTCAGCCGCCGAGCACGTCGCGCAGCGCCGCTTCCAGCGTCGGGAAGCGGAACCGGAAACCCTGATCGAGCGCCGCCTGCGGCACCACCCGCTGGCCGCTCAGCAGGATCTCGGCCATCTCGCCGACGATCAGCTTCAGCGCGAAACCCGGCATCGGCAGCAGCGCCGGCCGCTTCAGCACGCGGCCCAGCGTCTTCGCGAATTCGGCGTTGATGACCGGTTCCGGCGCAGTGCCGTTGAACGGTCCGGACGCGGTCTCGCGCTCGATCAGGAAGCGGATCAGCGCCACCAGATCGGCGCGATGGACCCAGCTCATCCACTGCCGGCCGGAGCCCATCGGGCCGCCGCCGCCCAACCGGAACGCCGGCAGCATCTGCGCCAGCGCGCCGCCGCCGGCCGGGCCGCTCGGCCCCAGCACGATGCCGGTGCGTACCGCGCAGACGCGCACGCCGAGCGCCGCCGCCTTCAGCGCCTCGGCTTCCCAGTCCCGGCACAGCGTGGCGGAGAAATCGCCGCCGGCCGGCGCGCTTTCGGTCAGCACCTCATCGCCCTGCGGGCCGTACCAGCCGATCGCCGAGCCGGATACCAGCACCTTCGGCCGCGTGCCCAGCCGGCTCATCCAGTCGACCAGCCGCCGCGTGGTGTCGATCCGCGAAGTGCGGAAGCCCATCTTGGTGACCGGATTCCAGCGCGTGCCGCCGAGGTTGGCGCCGGCCAGATTGACCACGGCATCGACGGCATCGGCGCGGGCCAGGTCGCGGATCGCCCTGGCGCCGTTCGGCACCCGGTTGCCGGACGAGGTGATCTCGCGGGTCAGCACCGTCACGGCATGGCCATCGGCCAGCAGGCTGGCGGCCAGTTCGCGACCGATGAATCCGGTACCGCCGGTGATCAGGACATGCATGGCACGGAGGGTTCAAAAGGTTTGCCGGACTGTATCGGAACCAGTCCATCCGGCGTCACGGCGATCACCGCGTCCGCCGCTTCGGGCTGCACCGGGTAGCCGCCGGTGAAGCTGCCGAACGACGGCAGCACACCGATTCGCTGCGCGTGACGGAACCAGAACACCGGCAGCCGGGCGGCGTCGCGCCGCGATTTCAGCAGCAGCACCGGGTGCAGGTGCCCGGCCAGTACCAGCCCGCGCGGATCGGCCTGCGGCTCGTGCGCGAACACGAACGGCGGCTGGTGCAGCGCACCGCTGACCCAGTCGATGCGCCAGTCTGCCGGCAGGCGCTCGACCTGCCGGTCATGGTTGCCGCGGATCGCCAGCCAGTGCAGCGCGGCGTGACGGGCGCGGAAGGCGTCGATCGCGGCCATCGCCGGCTCGTCCTGCGACAGCCGCGTGTGGAACAGGTCGCCGAGCACCAGCAGCCGATCGGGCCGGTGCGCGGCGATCAGCGCATCGAGACGGGCCAGATCATCGGACGTGGCGCCGCTCGGCACCGGCACGCCGGCGCGCCGGAACGCCGCCCCCTTGCCCAGGTGCACGTCGGCGACGATCAGCGTGCGCGCGGCCGACCAGAGTAGCGCGCGGTCGGGCAGCGGCAGCAGGGCATGGCCGGCGAACGCGGGCCGCGTGCCGGCAGGTGGGGGCGTCAGGCTCATGGCGGCGGATGATACGAAAGGCCCGTAGCGCCTTCGCCGATTGACCGGGCCATCGCCTGCTTGCGAGGCTTCGCCGGCGGTTCGCCGCCCTTGATCGAGACCATCCACAACAGACGAGCCGTCTGCCGCAGCCGCCATCGGCGGCGCGAGCGCGGCCAGCAGGGAGAGAGACTGACGTGATCCACGAAAATGCCCGTTCGGCGGCAGGTGCGGCGCTGTGCGCGCTGCTTGGCCTCGGTGCCTTCAGCGCGCCAGCGGAAGCCGCGTTCCGCGGCAATGTCGGCGCCTTCAGCGAATACGTGTTCCGCGGCGTGGCCGCCGAGGGCGGCGCGGCCGTGCAGGGCGGCATCGACTACTTCCACGACAGCGGCGCGCTGGCCGGCATCTGGGCCAGCAACACGGCGCTGTTCGGCGGCTCCGAGCTGGATGTCTACGCCGGCTACCTGCACCGCTTCAGCGACACCGTGTCGGTCGACGTGTTCGCGCTGTACTACGTGCTGCCGGAAGATCAGGAAAACCCGCCGTTCGCGCCGGACACCCGCGATCTCGACACCGCCGAGTTCGGCACCACGCTGCTTGCCGGCCCGGTCAAGGCGCAGTTCTATTACTCGCCGGACTTCGTGGCCACCGGCAAGCCGAGCTACTACTACTCGGCCGCCTACACCCACGCGCTGACGCCGACCGTGGCGATCACCGCACAGGCCGGCTACACCCACGGTCGTGGCGCGGCGCTGGCCTTCGGCGACCAGTACGTCGACTACAGCCTGTCGATTGCCAAGACCATCCTGCCGGGGCTGGNNGTTCTCGCTGACCGCCGTCGACACCACGCTCGGCGCGGCCGATCTGCAAAACGGCCGCGACGACGATCCGAAGGTCTATCTGGGCCTGAAGTACACGTTCGACTTCTGAGCCCGCTTCACCGATCCAAGCCGGCTGCAGTTCAGCCGTGGCCGAGGACCGCAGCAGCATCGAGCGCCGCCAGCGCTTCGGCCTCGGCGAGCTTCAGCCGCCTCATCGGCAGGCCGTCGCTCGGCGACAGCGGCGTGCGGCGCAGGTCATCGAGACCGAACATGGCGACGTCGACCCCGATCTCGCCGGCCTCGAAGCGTGCCAGCGGCACGGCGTCCTCGCGGCCATCGGGGTAGCGGTAGTCGCGCTCGTCCTGCTCGAACGGA
>FRDC01003473.1_pt2 | contig 10975 bp, 8 predicted proteins | sample 1106171 | NCBI WGS metagenome assembly FRDC01 (sample SAMEA3930566, study PRJEB13176) | freshwater metagenome | biome: Drinking water system; feature: drinking water; material: water | place: Singapore | collected 2014-12-20
GCTCCTTCGGCGATGGCGCGGCGAATATAGGGGCGGTGCATGAAGCGCTCAACCTCGCGGCGCTGTGGCGGCTCCCCGTGGTGTTCGTCTGCCAGAACAATCTTTATGCGGAATATACTTCCTTCGCGCAGTCGACGCGCTCGGCCACGATCGCAGAGCGCGCGGCGGGCTACGCAATGGCCGGCGACCATTGCGACGGACGCGATCCGGTCTCGGTGTACCGCGCCGCTGAACGCGCCGTCGCGCGCGCGCGCAACGGTGAAGGGCCGACATTGCTCGAATGCGTCGCGCCGCGCCTTCAGGGCCACGCTTTCGGCTCGGACATCGCGCATATGGATCAGGCCCGGCTGAAGATTGATATCGCGAACGCCCCGTGCCTCACCGTGCGCGCCCGCCTCATCAAGGAAGGCCTCGCGAGCGAAGCGGATCTCGGCGCGATAGAAGCGGCCGTAAAAGCCGAGATCGACGACGCCGAAGCTTTTGCGCGCGCGGCGCCCGACCCGGAGCCGCGCGCGCTCTACACCCAGATTTTCGCCGACGAAACGCTGCTGCCGGAGGGACCCGGCGCCGGCGGGGTGACGGCGCCCGAGCCCAGACCCGGCGCGATGAAGAAAGGCACGTTCGGCCAGGCGGTGACCGACGCGCTCGATGTCGCGCTCGCCGCCGACCCCGATGTCTTCGTTCTCGGCGAAGATCTAATGGATCCCGCCGGCGGCATCGTGAAGCAGACCTACGGCCTTTCGACGAAGCACGGCGAACAGCGCGTGCGCGGCACGCCGATTTCAGAACAGGCGATCATCGGCGCTTCGATCGGCGCCTCGATGGCGGGCCTCAAGGCCGTCGCCGAAATCATGGTCGTCGATTTCGCCATGGTCTGCATGGACCAGATCGCCAACCATGCGGCGAAGCTGCGCTACATGTCGGGCGGCCGGACGAGCGTTCCGATAACGATCCGGATGCTGACGGCCGGCAATGTCGGCAGTTTCGGCGCGCAGCATTCCCAGAGCCTCGAAGCATGGTTCGCGCATGTTCCGGGGCTAAAGATCGTCGCGCCGTCGAACGCTTATGACGCCAAAGGTCTCCTGCTTTCGGCGATCCACGATCCCGATCCGTGCATCGTCATCGAGGCGATGCGATGTTTCTTCGTCCCTGGCGAGTATGGCGAAGGCGACTATCGCATCCCGATCGGCAAGGCGGCGGTGCGCCAGGAAGGCGGCGACGTCACGCTTATCAGCTATAGCTGGGGCATGCAGGAAGTCGCCGCGGCCGCTGCCGATCTCGCGAAATCCGGCGTTTCGGCCGAGATCATCGACCTGCGCTCGATCGTGCCGCTCGACTTCAACACCGTGCTCGCCTCCGTCCGCAAGACAGGCCGCGCCGTCATCGTCCATCCTGCGGTCGAATTCTGCGGCTTCGGCGCGGAACTGTCAGCGAAACTTCACGAGGAGCTGTTCAGCGAGTTGAAGGCGCCGGTCGCGCGCGTCGGCGCGCGCTACACGCCGATACCCTTCAACCAGGGGCTTGAAGCGCTGCATTTCCCGAACGCCGAGCGCGTGAAGGCGGCGATCGCCCGCACGCTGAGAAGCGACAGGGCCTGAGCCTATGCCAAAAATGACGCTGAAGATTCCGAAGGGCGCGGTGTCGATGCAGAACGGCACGATCGTCGCCTGGAAAGTCGAAAGCGGAGCGCGCGTCGGCGTCGGCGATCATCTTTACGACATCGAGACGGAGAAGACGACGATCGAGGTGCAGAGCCCGTTCGCCGGGGTCATCACCATTCTCGCCGAGGCGGGACAGACTTTGCCGGTCGGGCATCCGATCGCCGAGATTTNNTTTTACCTGAGGGCAAGCGCGGCGGCGCGTTGCGCCAAGGGAGGGGCCAATGAAAAAGGGGCTGACGATGAAGAGGCTGATGTTGGGTCTGATGGTGACGGCGGCGCCGTTGGCGGCGCAATCCGGGCCGGCGCTCGCGCAGGAGACAGGGCGCACGCTTGACGAGATAACCGTCACGGCGGAACGGCGCGAGTCGACGCTTCAGGACACGCCGATCGCGGTGTCGGCGGTGACGGGCGAGAACCTTGAGCGGTCGAGCGTCTACGACACCGAAGCGCTGTCCTATTCCGTTCCGGGGCTGAACGTTCAGCGCGACGTCGTCGGCAAGGCGGTCATCCGCGGCGTCGGTACGGAGAATTTCACTGTCGGGGGCGACCCCGGCGTCGCGGTCTATAATGACGGCGCCTACATGGCGCGAACTTCCACCGCGATCTTCGACTTCTTCGACGTCGATCGCATCGAGGTGCTGCGCGGGCCGCAAGGCACGCTCTACGGCCGCAACGCGGTCGGCGGCGTCATCAACGTCATCTCCAATGCGCCGAGCGACGAATTCGAGGCGCGCGCCAATTTCACCTACGGCAATTACGACGCCTTGCGCGTCGAGGGCGCGGTGTCGGGGCCGATCGGAGGAAATATCCGGGCGCGGCTCGCCGGCCTCTTTTCCCAGCGCGACGGCTTTACCGAGAACATTTTCCCGGGGCTTGAATCGCGCGGCCTTGACGAGCTTGACACCAAGGACCTCTGGGCCCTGCGCGGGCGCGTCGACGTCGACCTGGCGGAGAACGTGACACTGGAGCTTATCGGCGACATCTACCGCGACGATTCCAATCCGCCGGCCTTCTGGTACACGGATGCGACGCTCCCCTGGCAGGGCCCCTCGAGCGTTTATCCGCGCGATCTTCGCACCATTTCCCAGGGCTATGAGCTGACGACGCCAGGCGTCACTGACCTCGAAGTCGGTCAGGCGAACCGGCAGGACCAGACCGGCGCCACCGCGCGCCTCACCTGGGAGGCGGACGGCTTCACGGTGACGTCAACGAGCGCCTATCGCGATGTCGAGTTCGACTGGGTGAACGACGGCGACGGCCTTTCCGATTTCCTCGTCGTTTATTTCCAGCGCGATGAGTCCGAGCAATTCACGCAGGATTTGCAGATCGCCTCAAATGGCGACGGGCCTTTCCAGTGGATCGTCGGCGGCTTCTTCCTGACCGAGGACGCGGAAGGCGTATACGCCATCCCGCTCGGGCCGGCGTTCGGCGATTCAACCATCGTCTATGACGGCGCCAACAAGACCGACGCCTACGGCGTCTTCGTCGAAGGCAAATATTCCTTCGGCGACGTCTCGCTGACGGCGGGCGTGCGCTACTCCGACGAATCGAAGGATGCGACGCTCGACTTCGCCTTCGCGTCGGCGCTCGCGCCGGGACCGCTCGCGAGCTCGGTGCTCGTGTCCTACGACCAGTCGGCGAGCTTCAACGCCTTCACCCCGCGCTTCGTAATCGACTGGCGCGCGACGGACGAGACGCTGCTTTATGCGTCGGTGACGCGCGGCTTCAAGTCGGGCGGCTTCAGCCTTCTCGACAACCCGCTCAATTCCTTCAACGAGGAATTCATCTGGTCCTATGAGATCGGGACGAAGTCGCGCTTCTTCGACGACCGGCTCGAGGTCAACACTTCGGCGTTCTACTACGACTACACCGACCAGCAGCTCAGCCAAGTCACGAGCCTTGCGACGCAGACGACGAACGCGGGCTCATCGACTGTCTGGGGCGTCGAGGCCGAATTCAAGGCGCTCGTCACCGACAACCTGCAGTTCGACGGCAACTTCGCCTATCTCAACACGAAGTTCGACGAGTTCTGCACCAATGACACGCGCGACCTGACGCGGCCGATCGACACCGTCAACTGCCCAGGCACGCCCAATCTGGCCGGAAACGAGTTGCCCCGCGCGCCGAACATTCAGTCGAATCTCGGCGTTCTTTACGCGAAGGATTTCTCGAACAACCTGACGTCCTTCGGCCGCTTCGAGTGGCAGTATACGGGCGACCAGTTCTTCTCGGTGTTCAACCGGCCGAACGTCGCGCAGGAAGGTTTCAGCGTCTTCAACGCCAGCGTCGGCCTCGGCGACCAGGATGATCGCTGGAATCTCCGCTTCTGGGCGCGCAACCTGTTCGACAAGGAGTATTTCTCGAACCTCTTCGAATCAGGCGTCGCGACAGCCGTCACCATTCCGCAAGGCTTCGTCGCGCCGCCGCGCACTTACGGCGTGACGCTCGGGTTCAAGTACTGATAGCGCCGCCCCCCTCTCCCGCCAAAGCAGCGGGAGAGGGGAGCGGGAGGCCCGGCGTAAAGGAAGAAGGCTGATGCCGACAGTCACGCTCAAGGACGGAACGCCGATCTACTACCGCGAAGCGGGCAAGGGCCCCGCGCTCGTCCTGCTGCAGGGCCTCATGCTCACGGCGGACGGGTTCTGGACGAAAAATTTCGACGCGCTCGCGAAATCCTGCCGCGTCATCGCAATCGATCACCGCAGCCACGGGCGCTCGGGCAAACCGCTCGGGCCCCACTCCATTGCACAGTGTGCGGACGATCTTAGCCAGGCGCTCGCGGCGCTCCATGTCGACAAGGCGACGCTGGCCGGCGTCGCGTTCGGCGCGATGGTGATGCTCGAATACCGGCGCAAATTCGGGAACGAACGCCTCGCCAGGCTGGCGATCATTGAGGCCCAAGTGCGCCTCACCAATGCGCCAGGCTGGGAACACCCGACCTTCGGCGATTTTCCCGCCGAAGCAGGCGCCGGGTTTCTCGCTGGCTGCCGGCAGAGCCGCGAGCCGCGAGCCGCNNCCGCGAGCCGCTGACGGGCTTTCTCGCCGGCGCTTTCGGAGCGCCGCCCTCCGCCGAGGAAATGGCGCGCATGCAGCTTGAAGCCTGGCAGACGCCGACGGCGGCGGCGATTGAGTATGTCGAAGACATGATCGCCGCCGACTATCGCGCCGACCTCTCGAATATCGACTTGCCGACGCTCCTCATTTACGGGCGCAAGAACAACGTGCCGATCCCGTCGGAGATCGGAAGATGGATGCAAACGCAGATTAAGGGGGCTCGGCTGGAGCACTTCGAGGAGAGCGGCCACTCGCCCTTTTATGAATCGCCGGAGCGGTTCAATCATACGCTCGCTGAGTTTGCGGCGGGGTAGGGCGTGACCGATCCGACTTATCTCATTGTCAGAACTGCGGCGCCGGCGATCCGCTTTGAACGCTTTTGCGCCAAGAACGGCAGGCGGGGCGGGCGGGTCGTCGCTGCGCAGCGCATCGACAATGTCGCCGCGCTCGAACCCGGATCGGCGCCGATGCATGCGTGGATCGCGCAATTTCCTTCGATGACAGAGGCGAAAGCCGCGTGGGCGGATGTCCTGGACGTTTCGGATCTCGCCAAGCCGGGGCCTCCGCTTGTCCTCGCCGCACGCGCAGTGCCGGATGCGGGCTTTCCGCCTGAGATGAATTTCGTCCCGACCCGCGCGAATGTTGATCCGGGGCCGGGCGGGGCGCCGACTTTGCTCCTCATCGAGGGAACCGCGAGCGACCCGGCGCGCATGGACCGCTATCGCGACATCATTCTGCCGATGATGCGCGACTTAAATGCCTATTACATCGCCTTCGAGCTTGGCGGCGCTGTCGAAGTGCTGAGTGGCGCGTGGAACGAGGCGATCTTCGCCATCAGCCGCTGGCCCTCGCGCGCGGCTGCGTTGGAGTTCTGGAACGCGCCTGCCTATCAGGAAAAGGCGATTCCCCTCCGCCTCGATATTGGCCGCTTCTCGGTGCTTATGCTGGCAGGCGAGGCCGACAATGGCTGAGACGCGCGCGATCGACATCGTCTGCAATCCTTTCACGGCGGCCGAGATCGCGAAGAAGCAGACCGGCTTCGACGAACGCTTTATGGATCAGGTGCGCATGCCGATCGACATGCGCGGCGGAGTGTCGATGGACCGCTACGCGTCGCTGATGGACGCGGCGGGCGTCGATCATTCGCTCCTTATCGCGGTCCGCGCCGGCGATCGCCGGATGAAAGGCTCGATCGAGATTCCCTATGATCAGGTCGCGGGCTATTGCCGTGCGGCGCCAACGCGTTTTTCCGGCCTCGCCGGCGTCGATCCTTTCCGCGGCATGGAGCAGCTTCGCGATCTTGAATACGCCGTGAAGGAGCTTGGCTTCGTCGGCGCGCACTCCTATCCGCACTGGTTTTCGCTGCCGCCCGACGCCGCCCAGTGGTATCCAATCTACGCCAAGTGCTGCGAGCTGGATATCCCGATCATGATGCAGGTCGGGCAGAACCTGATCTATCAGAAAGACGTGCGCCTGCCGTCCGTCGCGCGCCCCATCCTGCTTGACCGCATCGCCATAGATTTCCCGGAGCTGAAGCTCATCGGCATCCATGTCGGTACTCCGTGGGCGGATGAAATGATCGCCATGGCGTGGAAGCATGAGAATGTCTATATCGGCATCGACGCCTATGCGCCGAGGCATCTGCCGGCCTCGGTCGTGCGCTACATGGACAGTTATGGAGCCGACAAGGTCCTCTTCGGCACCGACTGGCCGGTCATTGACCCTCGTCGCGCCATGGCGGAACTGAGGGAGCATGGCCTGCGCCCCGTGTCGTTCGATAAGATCGTGCGGCTGAACGCGCTCAAGGTCTTTCCGGCGGTGGAGGAGCGTCTTGCCGTCTGACCGGAGGCTCCCGCCGGGTTACAAGCCGCTTCGCGTCAGCGGCGGCGTCCGCGCGTCCGCAGAGCGCGGCCGCCATCGTCCCGCCATCGTCTTCGAAGGCCGGACGGTTTCCTACGGCGCGCTCGTTTCACGCATGAACCGCGCTGCGAACGCCGCGCGCGGCGCCTGGGCGGTTGGAGAGGGCGACGTCGTCGCGCTGATCGCGCCCAACCGTCCCGAATATATCGAGATCGTCGCCGGGCTCGCCGATCTTGGGGCCGTCGTGGCGACGCTCAGCCCCCGCCTCTCGCCGAAAGAACTTCTCCGCATCATCGAGGATTGCGCGCCGAAACTCGCGATCGTCGATCCGATGCTCGGCGCGCTGGCGGAAGCGGCGCGCGAAGCCGGCGTTCCGGTCGTAACGCTGGGAGATGAATACGAAAACGCGCTCGCGCGCGCGCGCGATGAATTCGACGCGCCGCTTTTCCCGGAGGAGCGTGCGTTTTCGCTCAGTTATACGTCAGGCACGACCGGCGCGCCCAAGGGCGTCATGCTCTCGCACCGGAGCCGCGCGCTTACCTTCGCCGGCATGGGCGTTGAGTACCAGTGCTTCGGCGCGGACGACCGCTTTCTCGCCCTCGCTCCGCTCTGTCACGGCGCCGGCTTTGCTTTCGCGGGCGCGGCGCTGTCATTTGGCGGCGTGTGCGAGATTTTCAATCGGACGGCTTCGGAAGAAATTGTCCGTCGTCTCGGACAGGGCGACATCACAGGCGTCTTCATGGTGCCGACGCATTTCAGCCGGGTTTTCGCGCTGCCCGACGCCGTCACGGGCTCCGTGCGGGGTAAGCATCGCCTGAAGACGATTATCTCGAACGCGGCCGCGCTCGCCCAGCCGCTTAAGGAAAAGACCGTCGAAGCGTTTGGCGACGGGCTGCTCCATGAAACTTACGGCTCGACGGAGGCAGGCGTCGTCACGAACATCCGGCCGGCGGACATTTTGCGCAAACCCGGAAGCGTCGGCGTGCCCTTCATCAACACCCGAGTGAGAATTCTCCGCGATGACGGAAGCGAATGCGCGCCCGGAGAGATCGGCGAGCTGTTCAGCCTCGGGCCTTGCGCCTTCAACGGTTATCTCGGCAAGCCCGAAGACACGGCGGCCGCCTTCCGCGACGGCTGGGTCACCGTCGCCGATCTCGCGACGAAAGACGAGGACGGCTTCATCACCATTGCAGGGCGCAAGAAGGACATGGTGATTTCGGGCGGCGTCAATATCTATCCCGCCGAGATTGAAATGCTGATCGGCCGTGCGTCCGGCGTCGCGGAAGTGGCGGTCGTCGGCTTGCCGGACGCGGAATGGGGCGAGCGCCTCCATGCCTTTGTCGTGCCGAAGCCGGGCCGGGCGCCGGACGAAGCGGACATCGTCGGCCTCTGCCGCCGCGAGCTTTCAGCGTACAAGGTCCCGCGCGGCGTCACCATTATCGAGGAGCTGCCGCGCAACATGAGCGGCAAGATCTTGAAGCGCGAATTGCGCGACCGGGCGATGGCGGGTCTGCGCGACGCGGGATGATGCCGGGCGACTGCGCCCGGGCCTTGACTCTGGGCAAGGGCGCCCGGCCATAGAGGCGCAATCGACAGCGTCACGAAGAGCCCCCATGCCCGCCTTTCAGTCCTCGATCGACGTCCGGTCCGAGACCTTTGCGGCGAACCGCGCGCACCATCTGAAACTGATCGAGGAATTTCGGGCGCTCGAGTCCAAGATCGTCGAGACGTCGGGTCGCGCGCGCGCGAAGTTCGAGAAGCGCGGCCAGCTGCTGCCGCGTGACCGCCTTGCGCTCATCCTCGATCGCGGGGCGCCGTTCCTCGAACTGTCGACGCTGTGCGGCTACAAGATGCATGACGACGATGGCGACGCGAACATCTCCGGCGGCGGCGGCATTTGCGGCGTCGGCTTCATTGCGGGAACGCGCTGTCTTGTGTCGGCGTCGGACGCTGGCATCAAAGGGGGCGCTGCGACGCCGATGGGCGTCCACAAGGCGCTGCGGGCGCAGGAAATTGCGCTGAAACAGAAGCTGCCCTTCGTCCATCTCATCGAAAGCGCGGGAGCGAACCTGTTCCGGCAGGCAGACATGTTTGTCGCCGGCGGACAGACTTTCGCGAATATGGCGCGACTTTCCGCGGCGGGCTTGCCGATCGTCGCCGTCGTGCATGGCTCGTCGACCGCGGGCGGCGCCTACCAGACCGGGCTATCGGATTACGTCGTCGTCGTGCGCGGGCGTTCGAAAGTGTTCCTCGCCGGCCCGCCGCTTCTGAAGGCCGCGACCGGCGAGATCGCAACCGACGAAGCGCTCGGCGGCGCCGAGATGCATTATCATGTCTCCGGCACGGCGGAGTACATGGCGGAAAATGACGCTGACGGCGTCCGGATCGCGCGTGAGATCGTCGCGAAACTGCAATGGAACAAATCGCCGCCGCCGGCGCGGTCTTACCGCGAGCCCAATTTCAATCCGGAAGAAATCCTTGGCGTCACCCCTGCGGACTACAAGACGCCCTATGACGTGCGCGAGAATATCGCGCGCATCGTCGACAGCTCTGACCTATTGGGCTTCAAGGACGGTTATGGCGCCGCGACTGTCTGCGCGCAGGCCGAGATTGCAGGTCATGCCGTCGGGATCATTTCCAATAACGGGCCGATCGACGCGGACGGCGCGGCGAAGGCGGCGCAGTTCATCCAGCTGATGTGCCAGGCGGGAGCGCCTGTCATCTTCCTGCAGAACACCACAGGCTATCTTGTCGGTACGGACGCCGAACAGCGCGGCATCGTCAAGCACGGGTCAAAGATGATCCAGGCGGTCACCAACATGACCGTGCCTAAGATCACGATGCATATCGGCGCGTCCTTCGGCGCCGGAAATTACGGCATGTGCGGGCGCGCCTTCGATCCCTCGTTCATCTTCGCCTGGCCGAACAACCGCGTCGCGGTGATGGGCGGCGAACAGGCGGCCAAGACGATGCGTATCGTCGGCGAGGACGGCGCGCGCGCGCGCGGCGAGGAGCCGAACGCCGCCTATTTCGACGCGATGGCCAAGACAATCATCGACAAATACGACGAGGAAAGCCGGGCCCTTTTCGCGACGGCACGCCTTTGGGACGACGGCCTCGTCGATCCGCGTGATACGCGCAAAGTTCTGGCGTTCTGCCTCGACACGGTCGCAGAAGGCCGCGCGCGCGTCACGCGGCCCAACATTTTCGGCGTGGCGAGGCTGTAGATGGGCGACCTTCTGATCGAGCGGCGCCAATCCGTCGTCTTCGCGACCTTTAACCGGCCGCAGGCCAAGAACGCGCTCAACGCGGAAATCGTCGATGCGCTGTTCGCGCTTTGCGATCAGCTGGCTGGCGATGTCAACGCGCGCGCGCTGGTCTTGCGCGGCGCGGGCGGCAGTTTCTGTGCAGGCGGGGACATCAAGGAATTCGCCGGCCAGCTGATGGCGCCCGATCCGGCGCCGGGGACGCGCGACCCGGTCGAAATTTCGAACCGCCGCTTTGGCGATCTGCTCCTGAAGCTCGACGTCTTGCCGCAGGCAGTGATTTCCGTTGTCGAAGGCGCGGCGTTCGGCGGCGCGATGGGCTTCATCGCAGTCTCCGATGTCGCGATCGCCGCGCCGGACGCAAAGTTCTCGCTGTCGGAAACGACGCTCGGGCTTGTGCCGGCGCAAATCGGGCCGTTCGTGGTCAGAAAAATCGGCCTATTCAACGCGCGGCGTTTGGCGCTGACCGGCCGACGCTTCGGCGCGGAGGAGGCCGTACGCGCCGGCTTCGTCGATGAGATCGCCGCTGATGTTGAGGCGGCGCTCATTGAGACGCTGCGCGCGGTCGGCCGCTGCGAGCCCGCGGCGAACGCGGCGACGAAGCGCGTTTTCAACGCGGCGGCGCGCGGCGTCGATCCCAGCGAGCTTGACGCCGCCGCCAGCGAATTCGCGCGCTGCCTGCGGGGCGCCGGACGGCGTGGCGCGGCGGCGTTCGCGCAGAAACAGGCGCCGGACTGGGTCGAGACCTACGCCAAAGAGATTGAAGCATGACCGCGATCCGCAAGGTCCTCATCGCCAATCGCGGCGAGATCGCCGCCCGCGTCATGCGCACCGCGAAAGCGCGCGGCGTCGCCACCGTCGCCGTCTTTTCGGACGCGGACGCCGGCGCCTATCATGTGCGCCGCGCCGATGAGGCGGTGCATATCGGTCCTTCCGAAGCGGCGCAGAGCTATCTGAGGATCGACCGCATCCTCGACGCCGCGAAGAAGACAGGCGCCGACGCCATCCACCCCGGCTACGGTTTTCTCTCGGAGCGCGCGGCGTTCTCGGAAGCCTGCGCGGCGGCGGGGGTCATCTTCATCGGCCCGCCGGCGAGCGCCATCGCCGCGATGGGCGACAAGGCGGAATCAAAGC
>FRDC01002474.1_pt2 | contig 10967 bp, 5 predicted proteins | sample 1106171 | NCBI WGS metagenome assembly FRDC01 (sample SAMEA3930566, study PRJEB13176) | freshwater metagenome | biome: Drinking water system; feature: drinking water; material: water | place: Singapore | collected 2014-12-20
TCGATCTCTCCGAAGAGCGTCGGGCTATCGAGCTCGGCGAAGCGCCGCTCGGTCCCGGCTGGAGCGCGCTTGGTGATCGCCACCTTGCCGGTGGTCGCGATGTAGAGGGGGGCGGGGGCGGCATCGCCCTCGCGGAGGATGGCGGCGCCGGCATCGAACGAGCGGGGCGCCATCATATCGACGAGCGAGACCAGGGCATCCATGGAGATGCCTTCGAAGTAGGGGAGCTCGAGCAGGTCGACGTGCGGCATTTTCTCCGTTCCCATAACCTCGCATGGTTTGCGCCGGCAAGCGTCCCTATGTTACGGCCCCATCGCTTTACCCGCGACTTTCAGGCGGTTTCGTTTCGAGTTCAATGACCAAGGCGTACGAGCTCCCCCGACAGGTCGGCCAGCTGGTCTGGTGTCCGAGCGATCCGACGCTGGGCATCGGTGTCGTCACCGCGGTGGAGTCGTCCCAGGTTCGTGTCCGCTTTTGGAGACTGCAAGAAGAGCGGCTCTACACGACGCGCAGCGCCGAGCCGATCATCGTGCGCTATCAGATCGCGAGCGGCGAGCGGGTTCGGAGCCGCGGCGGCGAAGAGCATCGCGTCCAGAAGCGCCTCGAGGCCGAGCGCAAGGGTCTCGCGATCTACGAGCTCGATAACGGCGAGCAGATCGTCGAGAGCGAGCTGGTCCCCGAGGTTCGTGACATCGGCGCCATGGAGCGTCTCGGGACCCTGACCCTCGCTCACCCCGAGGTCGTTCGTGCGCGCATCCAGGGCCTCGAGCTCGCAAAGCTCGGGAAGCGGCCGGGGCGCGCCGCGGTGCTCGGCGCTCGCGTCGCGTGGTTGCCGCACCAGATCGACGTGGCGTGTCGCGCCATCGAGCGCGATCCGGTGCGCATGCTGCTCGCCGACGAGGTCGGTCTCGGCAAAACCGTCGAGGCCGCGCTCATCTACGCCGGCCTGCGCCACGAGGGCCGCGCCCGCCGCGTGCTCATCCTCACGCCGGAATCGCTCACCATTCAGTGGCTCGGCGAGATCTACCGCAAGACGCACGAGCTCCTCGTTCTTCTCGATGACGAGCGCATCGACGACGCCGCCTCGGACATGCCCGAGCTTGGTCCGTTCGAGGCCCACCAGCGGATCGTCGCGTCCATCGATCGCATCGCCAAGGACGAAGACCTCGCCGAGCAGTGCATCGCCGCCGATTGGGACCTCGTCATCATCGACGAAGCGCATCACCTCAAGTGGAAGTCGGAGAAGGGCGCGGCCGGCGGTAACGCCGCCTACAAGCTGGCGCTCGCGCTCTCGAAGAAGACGCGCCACATGCTGTTGCTCACGGCGACGCCGATGGCCCTCGACCCGGCCGAGTATCACGCCCTGTTGCGCTTGCTCGATCCGACGCGCTTCGACGACCCGTCCGCTTTCGAAGCGGTGGCGCAGCGGGCCTCGATCATCCGCGATGTCGGACGGCAGGTCGGCGCCGCGCTCGAAGGCGGCCCACTCGCCAAGTCCGTGTACGCCGACGCGGTCAAGGTGCTCGAGGACGATCCCGACGACCTCGAGGTACTCGAGCGCCTCTTCAAGACCAAGCCGTCCGCCAAAGACTACAAAGAGCTCGCCGGCCGCGTGCTCGAGGCGCTGCTGCACCGGCACGGTCTCGCCGACTACGTGGTGCGCAACCGTCGTGGCCCCGTGGGTGGCTTGCCGCAGCGCAAGCCCGAGGTCATTCCGCTCGTGCCTTCGGAGAAGCAAGATCAGCTCATCGAGGTCGGCGAGGCGGTGATGTTCGACCTCGTTGGCAGCATGAGCGGAGCCGAGCGCAATGCAACGCTCGGCCGTCTCCTGCGCGCCCTGTGGGCGACGCCCCGTGCCCTCGCCGATATCTTGATGCAGATCAGCCCCGCGCTCGTGAAGGAGCTCGCGCCGCTCATCGAGAAGGTCACCAAGGCGCCCCAGGACAAGGAGGGGCTGCCCACCGGGGACACGCGTCTGCGGTGGCTCGTGCAGCAGCTCCGCGGTCTCGCGAAGGGTGACAAGCTGCTGGTGTTCGTCGAGACCCAGGTCGCCGTCACCGCTCTGCACGCCGCCCTCGAGCCTTATGTCGGCCAGAGCGTCGCTGTCTTCCATCGCGGACTGTCGGCGCGTGACCAAGATCGGCAAGTCGCTTGGTTCCGCGACCCGTCGGGCCCCTCGGTCATGCTGTCCACCGAAGCGGGTGGCGAAGGTCGCAACTTCCAGTTCTGCAACAAGGTCGTGCTCTACGATCTGCCATGGCGGCCGGCGACCATCGAGCAGCGCATCGGGCGCATCGATCGCGTCGGCCAGGCCCGCGACGTGCATGTCCTCGTGCCGTACTTCAAGTCGGGCTACGAGGCGGCGATCCTCAAGGTCATGCAAGAGTCGATCGGCGTGCTCGACAGCACCGTCGGCGGCATCGACCATCAGCTCGAGTACGTGAGCGACCGGCTCGCCGAGCTCGTGATGCAGTCGGCCAAGGGGAAGGGCAACACCGTCGAGGCCTGGAAGGCACTCTACCGCGAGACCGACAAGCTGGTTCAGGAAGCGCGCGCGCGCATCGAGAACGACGTCGACGTCATTCTCGATCACGCGAGCTTCTCCCCGCAGCGTGCCCGCGCCGTCTTGCAGGCCGTGCCCGCGAACCTCGAAGAGAAGCTCGAGGAGTTCGTGCAGCGCTTCGCCGAGCACAACAAGGTTGCGCTCAAGCCGAAGGGCAACAGTCTCTACGCCATCGAGGGCGCCCCCGGGGCGACCGGCCGAGTCGACGACGAGACCAGCTTCATCGGTACGTTTTCGCGGACCTATGCGCTCGACCACGAAGACGTCGAGTTTCTCTCGTTCGGCCATCCGTTGGTCGCGCAGGCTCTCGAATGGGCGCGCGAGGCCCACGATGCCAGCGCCTCGCTCGCGCTCGCCCGCGGCTTCGATCGCGAGGGTGCCGCGTTCCTGTGGCGCTACGGCATCGACTTGCCCGACGACGTGCCGCAGGTCGCAACCTACTTCGACGATACCGCGTTCACCTTCGCGCTCGACGAAGCGGGGAAGCGCGTGCCCGAGCTCGAAGAGTTGCTCGAGGGCACCTCGAAGTCCCTCGACCGGATGGACCCGGCCCCGCTGCGCAGCAGCATCCAGCGCTGGCGCCGCCTGGTCGACCAGAACTACGAATCGGCGCAGAAGCTCGCCGACGAGGCCGCGAACAAGGCGCGACAGCTCGCCGCTGGGCGTCTGCTCGCCCTGTTCGGGCAGCGCGAGCGCGACCTGCGACGCTCGCAAGCGCGCGAGCTCCAGAACGTCAAACCAAAGAGCAAGCAGCGCAAGGACATCGAGGCGCAGCACGACCTCGCCCGGCGCGATCTCGCCGAGGACAAGCAGCGCATCACCAACGCCATCGAGGGCGCCATGCCGCGGCTCCAGGCCGTGGTCGCCGTGCGCCTGATGCGGGTCAAGCAGGTAAGCGGCTAGAGACCGCTAAAGCGGACTCAGGCCGGGAACCAGATGGTGGTCAGCGAGAGGCCAGGGCCAGCGTTGATGTCGGCGCTCGCCATCGACTTGTCGGACACCCACCGCGTACCCCCCTCTGGGTCTTGAATACGCCAGACGCGTTTGCCTTGCACCTTGCTGCAGTCGACCAGCGCTTCGTAATGACCGCCGCCGATCCCGTCGTGCGATAGCAGGGCGATGTCGGCGCCGCGCCGGACCATGGTCTCGAGCTCGTCCAGGAGTTGCGTGCGGCGCTCGGCCGGCAGGTCCGCCCACGACATGCCGGTGTAAGAGATCCCCGAGTGCATGACGGCTTGGCTCAACAGGTCACCGATGGGTGCGGCTTCGCCTTGGCGACTACGGTCGCCGTAGGCTACCGCGACGCCGCCATTCTTTTCGAGCATCTCGCGTTGCATGGTCGCCGCGAGTGACGCATTGCCGCGCTGCTGGTCCATCTCGAGCTTCAGATCGAGCATCGGGTCGGCTTCGGCGCCCAGGGTGATGGCGACCGTCGGGCCGCAAGAGGTCGTGAAGGCCTGGCGCTCGCCGATGTCGCCCTCGATATCATAGGCGGTCGTTTCGCGGATGAGCCAGAGAAGATCGCGCCCGCGGATGACGGCGGCGAAGGCCTCGAGAGCCGCGATGAGCTTCTTGGGCTCGTAGTTGGCTCCGTTCGCACCAATCGCCTTCAAGATGACGGCGCGCTCGCCGGGAGACTCGGCGGCGGCGAGGATGCGTTCGACCTCGGCGCGCAACGGCGGCGTCATCGCGGCCACGGCTTTCAGGGCCAGATAGCCACTCGCGGGCGGAACCAGCCCCTCGGTGTCGGGGAGATCACGGGTGGTGCCGGCAGCCCAAACGAGAACGCCGACATGTTTTGCGAGGTCGTCAGTGAGCTCGAGCGAGCTCGTGAACATGTCGAGGGCGATCTGGCTGCGCTGGGGGGCGTTGGCGCGCTCGACGATCGTTTGCAGCATCCCGAGCTTCTCGGGCGGTAGCGGCTTCTTCTCGAGGACGTCGACTGTGGCCGCCGTGGGAGCGCTCGAGGTCGCTGGCACAGGAGGGCCCGCGATGGAGTCGCCGGCAAGGACTTTGCGCTGACCAACGGATGCGGCGTTCATGCGGGTCCCTTGAAGAAACGGCCCAACCCCGCGGGCTTTCCACGAGATTGGGCCGCATGACTGTCACTGCCAGTCGCGTTGATTACAGCGAGCTCAACACGTCGCCAACCGCCTTGTCCGCTTTCGCGGTGCGGATCTGGTGCGCGGTGTTGGCGCCGCTGCGCTGCATCGCATCCGCGAGGCCGGCGTCGGCCATGGCCGAGCTCTCGTCCACCTTGGCGAGGGCTTCGTCGAACTTCGCCGCCTTGCCGGTGTATCTCTCGAACGACTGAAGAGCGTCGGTGATGTCGCTCTTCAAGTGGTCCGACTTGGAGGTCTCGATGGCGGCGCGCGCCTTCTCGATCTTCTCCTTGATGGCGGCACCAACGGCGTCGCGGGTCTGCGAGGCCTTGGCGGCGTTGCCCTCGGCCTTGGTCACCGCGGCTTCGAGACCAACCAGCTCGGCTTCTTTCGGCACGATGGTCTCGCGCACGATCGCGGTCGCGAGATCGATCTTGCCGTCGGTCTTGAACTGCTTCGCATCGGCGCGGGCGCTCTCGATGGTGGCCTTGCACTCATCGCGCAGGCGACGGGCGATGGTCAGCTGACCCTCGGCGCGCTGCACCAGGCCGTTGAGCTTCGGCAGCGTGTCTTCCATCTCGCGCTTCGCGTCGTTGAGCATCACCTTCGGGTCTTCGGCGGTGTCGAGGATCTTGGTGATCCAGGCCTGAGTGATCGAGCCGAGACGGTCGAAGACGCCGGCGCCACTGAGATCGTGCTTGAAGCCGACGACGCTCGCGGTGCGAACGAGCTCGTTGCCACCGAAAGGCGAACGCCCGGTCTGCAGTTTGACGCCGCCGCCGTTGTCTTGTTGCTGCTGGATTTGGCCCTGGCCAACATCGCCGAAGCCAACCTGCTTGACCCTGCCAACACCATCGTTCTGAACGCTCATTGTCCTGTCCCTTCAGAGGAGCACGGTGAAACACCGGCCACATTGTCGCTGTTCGTGTGAACCGCCCTTGGTATCGGCGCCGGGGTCGCCGGGGTGCCCAAAATTCTCCGGGCCGGCGCAGACACCGTGACACCCCCTCGCGTGGGGAGGTCGACGCAACGCGGCTCGCTCGGCGGCGATACACGAGCATCGAACGTCAAGATCGGGGACCCTTTTCATGCAAGACGTCACGCGCTCGCTCGTCAATCGCGGCAACTTCAACCTTCTCCGCGATGTTCTCGGCGGTCACGTCGGCAAGGCGGTCGACGCCGCGACCTGCCAGCAGATCGCCCGGAGCCTCAACCACGCTCTCCCCAGCGCAGGGATCACCCCGCAAGACGTACCGGCGCTGGTGCGGCAGTTCGCGGCCTCGGCGAGCGCCCTCGACGACCGTCGCTCGAGCTGGAATGCCAAAGGACCGCTCGCGACTCTGATGTCTCAGGTGACCAGTGGTCGCATCGAGACGCCGGTGAGCGCCGTCATGCGCCGCGCCTCCGAGGGTCGCAGCGGCCTCGCCCAGCTCGCCCAGGCGCTCCTCGCTGGCCCCGCGCGTACCGCGAAGATCGCCCTCGCGGCGGGCCTTGCCGCGACGACGCTCATGGCCGGTGTGCCTGCCGCGAGCTTCGCGCAGGAGCTCGGCACGACCCAAGGTGCCGCGACCACCAGCGCCCTCGAATTGCGCAGCCTCGACGACGTCATCGGGCGCTTCTCGGATGGTCAGAAGGTTTATGTCGTCGGCAACCTCTCGACTCACGGTCTCGATCGCCTCGAGCAGCTCCTCGACCGCACCGCGCCGCACATCACGGTCATCGCCGTCGAGCGCGCCGACCGCAGCGAGGCCGAGCTCAATCGTCTCGTAGGCCGCATCGCCGCCCAGCCGGCGTTTCAGCGACGCGTCAACGCAGCCACCGGGGAATCGAACGGCGTCATCGCTCTCGTCTCGTTCGGCGGCCCGAGTGACCGCACCATGTCGTGGCACACCGGCGACTACTACAAGAAGCGCGGGTCAGGCACCTTCGCGCAGGTTTCCGGCGCCTTCACGCAGGGTGGGCCGAACGCGACGCTTTACTCGCGCATGCGCGATGTCATCGAGGTGATGAATCAGCGTGCGACCGAGTACGATCAGCGGGTCGCCATGCAGGCCACACAGGCCCTCGATGGCGCCCGTGCCGACCTCTCGCGTGCGGAAACGCGCGTCCACGACGTCGAGACGCGCCTTGCGACCTTCACCCGGACCCATCGGGTCGACGGCGACATCGCGCGGCCGCCGATCGCGCAGTGGCGCGCTCAGCTCGCCGGGGCCCAGCGCGGCGTCGTGCAGGGCGCCGCCGCGGCGACTCTGACCAGCGCCCGTCAGATCTCGGCACAGGTGCTGACGGCCGCCGAGACCGCTCTCGCCGCCATGAACGAATACGAGAGCGCGCCCGCCCGCATGCAGGCGGTGCAAACCAAGATCGAACGGATCGCCGCCAACGCGTATGCCGGCACCGCGACCAGTCTGCTCGACACCGCGCGCACCCAGCTGCGCGATGCGCGCAGCGCGCACGGAGTTGGCAGCTCGCGCTACGAGCAGATCCTCTCGGCCGCTGCGACCACCGTGCAGTCCGCTGAAGCGGCCACGAACGCCGCCGAAGCCGAGGCCAATCGCACGACCAACATGTTGGTCGGCGGTTTCGCGGGCCTGCTCCTCTTGGGTGGAATCGGCTTCGCCATCGCGAACCTGCGTCGCCGCACGGTGCGCAAGGAGTCGATCGCGCGCCTGAACGAGGTGGAGGCCGGCCTCAACGGCAAGCTCGAGAAGCTCATCCAGGCGATGAAGGACGCCGACACCTACATTGGCAAGGACCCGGAAGAGGCGCGCAAGCGCTTCGACGCCGACACCCTCAAGCTCGCCGAGCAAGTCATCAAGGACGTCGGCTCGCTCTTCGTGATGCAGGGCGCCGCCAACGAGATGCGCGAGCAAGCCGCGGCCCTGGTCAAACCAAACAAGTTCACCGCGAAGCTCTGGAACCTCGTGTCGAAAGGCTCCTACAACGACGCGCTCGCGATGCTGAAGGATCGCGACATCACATTCTCGCCGGACGATGGTCTCACCATCATCATGGAAGGCGACCTCGGATCGAAGTCGTGGAAAGACGCGCTGGTCTCCGACCTCAAGTCGTTCAAACCCTTCGCCATGAGCTTCGAGAAGCTCATGGAGACCTTCGAGGCCACCGCCACACGGCTAAGCGGCAACTTCTCGACGATTCGCGACGCGCAGCAGAACGCGAAGCGGCGCATCGAGGAGGTCGCCGCCGAGGGGCCCGCGCTCAAGACCGTGCTCGATAGCCTGGCCGCAAAGGCGAGCGTCGACGGTCTTTTCACCCTGCCCTCGGTTGCGACCGTGGTGCTCCCCGATGCCGAGCGCTTCCTCCAGGCCGCGCGCACTCAGCTCGACCGCAACCCAGTGGGCGCTGAGAAGGGTGGCGGCGCTTCGGCGAACCGTCTGCTCGACGACGGTGCCGAGCTCGCGAACGCCTGCGTTCTGGCGCGCGACATCATCATGCCGCAGCTCGTGACTGCTCGCGAAGCCCTCGCCAAAGACGAGGTCGCCGTCGCTTGGATCGGCAAGGACACGAAGAGCCTGTCGGAACGGGCGACCGCGATCGCGGACAAGATCGACGATGCCAAATCGGCTAGCGATACGACGGCGCACCAGGCGATCGTCGCCCTGCGCGCCGACATCGAGGCGCTCGGCCAGCGCGCCCAGCAGGCGGTGAGTCTCAATACGCAGCGCCTCGGCGAGTCCGCCCAAGCGCTCTCGAGCACCATCACGGTCATCGAGGCGGCCCGCGCCGAGCTCGGTAAAGCCCTGAAGCTCGATCCAGACAAGGTCCTCGCGGAGAGCGAGCTCGACCCGTCGGCGCTCATCGCGCGCGCGACCAAGAGCCATTCCACCAGCAAGACGCAGCTCGACGCTGGCGATGTCAAAGGCGCGGCCGAAAGCCTCAGGTCCGTCGCGACCGACGTCGCCGCGGCCAAGGCCCTGGTCGAAGAAGCCAAGACCTCGGTGCGCAACAACGCCGAGCGCGTGAAGACCCGTGGCGAAGCCATCGCCACCCTCGAGGGGGAAGGCCGGACGGCCATCGCTCTCCTGGAAACCTTGCGTGGCACCTATGCCGCGCCGTTGCTCGAGAGCTTTGCTCCCGCCGAGCGTGACTTCAACACCGCGGTGGCCAAGGCCAAGAGCGCGCTCACCGCGGCACAGAAGGAATTCGCGGCTGGCGCCGTCATCGCCGCTGGGCGTGGCCTCGCGAGCATCGGTGAGATCGTCAGCAACGAGCAAGAAGCGCTCAGGTCGATCGGTGCCGCGGCGAGCACGTTGCGTCAGCAAGATGCCAACAACGAGGAAGCGGCTCGTCACGGTGCCAACGAGGCGGCGGATGCGTCGCGTCTTGCGAACGACGGACGCACCCGCAGCACCGCTGCCGAGGCGGTGTCCGCTGCGGTCGCTCAGTTGCATAGCGCCGTCCGGGCCAGCATGGCCACCGGCCGCGACCCGAAGCGGGCCGGCGAGGCCATCCAGGACGCCCGTGAGGCCATCGCGGCGGCGCGCGCGTCCGTGGTCGACGACCACTCGGCGCACGACCTCGCGGCGGCGGCGATCATCACCGCGACGGCCGCGCGTCAGGAGGCGTCTAGCTACAGCGATGGCGGCTACTACGCGAGCCGGTTTGGTGACGGCGGTGCGGCGAGCCTGACTCAGGCGGCTCTGCTGATGGCGACCCGGAACTACGAGGCGGCGTTGGCGGCGGCCGTGGCTGCAAAAGACACTGCAGAGGCGAATATGGCCTCGGCCCACAGCGCCGCCGAATCGGACCGCCAAGCGGCGGCCGAGGCGCAGCGTAAGGCCGACGAGGCAGCGGCTGCGGCCAGAGCCCCGGATCCGGACCCGACGCCATCGGTGACCGTCGACATCAACCCGTCTAGCAACGACGATGTGACTAGCGGTAAGTTCTAGAGATGCCCCGTCACCCATTGAGCGCCGTCGAGGTCGCGCCACCGGAAGGTTGGCATGACGCTTCGGTGCTCTCGTTCGTTGCACCAGCCGACGGCGGTTTTCGCGCCAACATACTGGTTACCCAGGAAGCCGTGAAGGACGCGAATGTGGACGCTTTCGCAGACCGGCAGAACGCCGAGCTCTTCGTGGCGCTACCCAAGTACAAGCGCCACAACGTCGAGCAGACGGTGATCTCCGGCCACAAGGCCGTGCGCGTGGAATACACCTTCGCCTCCGGCGATGGCGAGCTAGTCCGTCAGAACGTCGCTTATGTGCTGGTCAACGGTATCGCCTATGCGCTCGTCATGACCTGTGAGGAGCGCGGTCAAGACAAGGTGAAAGCGCTCTTCGACTGGGTGCTCGCATCGTTCAAGGTCGGTCAGCCGCTCAACGTTTCATGAGCCTCAGCCACTCCAGGCGAGCGATGGCGTCCTCGGCGCGTGCCCGCTCGCCGCTGGTTTGTACAGACTCGAGGTAGCGTTTATAGTCCGCGATAGCGAGCTCAGGCTGATCGAGCTTCGCCCGACTTTCGGCGATCAAGCGCCGCCGCTCCGACTCGATGGGCAGGAACGGATGCGGGTTGTCGGACTCGAGCGTCGCCACCGCGAGGTCGTGCACGTTTTCGCGCGCGAGCAACCTACCGAACAAGTAGGCCATCGTCGGCTCGCCGTTATCGGAGCGCATCCAGCGCTCGAACGTCAGGGCATCGCGGACCGCGGCGACGTCGCCGTCGAGGTAGGTGCGGAGCCGCTCGCTCTGCTCCGGCGGACGACCGAGGGCCCAGATGCGCACCCATTGCAGGCGCTGGCTATCGCTCGATCCGTCGAGCTCGAGCACCGTCTCGAAGGCCTTGCGTGCGCTCTCGAGGTCACCGCGCTGCCAGGCGAGCTGCCCTTGCATCTCGACCAAGCGCCCCCTTTGACCCGGCGTGAGATCTTGGCGCTCGAGCAGCGCCATCGCTTCGCTGGTGAAAGCCACGTCGTCGCCGGCGCGGCGGAGCGCTTGCGCGAGGTCGAAGCGCGCCGAGGTCGCGTCGCCGAGGTGCGTGCAAATGTCGCGATAGATGGCGATGGCCTTGTCACCGGAGGCCTTGGCGGCGCGAGCGCGGAGCTGGGCGATCTCATGCGCGCAGGGCTTCGCGAAGATGCTGGGTGTCTTGAACTGGTCGTCGGCCATGCGACGCTCGCGGTCGGAGAGCGGTAGCGCGTCGATGAAGGCCTCCCACTCGCCGACGAGCTCCGCCAGCGGTTTGCCGTAGGCGCCGGCGAAATCGGCGGCCGGGTACGCCGACTTGAGCGGGGCCGCGCCGTATTGCGCGAGCAGGTAGCGCACGAACGAGCCAGCGACGGTGTA
>FRDC01004885.1_pt1 | contig 10967 bp, 6 predicted proteins | sample 1106171 | NCBI WGS metagenome assembly FRDC01 (sample SAMEA3930566, study PRJEB13176) | freshwater metagenome | biome: Drinking water system; feature: drinking water; material: water | place: Singapore | collected 2014-12-20
TCACCATCAATCCGCAGCAGCGTGAACAGCTCATTATCGGTCTCCTTGGGTTGGGGGTGAAGAGTACGTTTCCTTTTCAAGAAGGATAGCGGGGTTCCTGAAAGCCCGTAAGACCAGGAAGGGTTACCTCGGAAGGGGGGGGCTGATGCCAGGGTGCCAGATTCGGTGACTGGCCGAAGAGCGGGGTGATCTGTCGATCTGAAGCGCGTGCCGGGGACATGGGGTCGAGGCCCATCAAGCCTCGACCGCTCGCTGGGGGCAAAGATTGCCTCAGTATTCCAGGCCGTTCCCGGACATCACAGTCTGTCTCCGTTCGTCGATTTGATGCGGTTTGTGTTCAATTGCTCAAGATTGTGCACACTTGAGCCGATAGGTTCACAGTCGGGGTGTGCGTAACAGGCACCTAGGTATTTGTGTGATGTTCGCTCTTTGTGGGTTGAAACCTGGAGTGGCCTCAATCGTGTGGTGGAAGCAGACGGTGATATTGGCGGCTGCGGTCCTGACCAGCGGATGCCTGGTGCAACCCTATGTGTTGACGAAGGACGATGTGCGGATGCGTGTGACGAGCGATTTGAAAGCGTTAATGGCGATTGAGGAGCCTGTGACGGGGCGTATCGATCTCTATGAGGCAATAGCTCGGGCGCTCAAATACAACCTCGATGCCAGAGTGAAAGCCATGCAGGCACAGTTGGCCCATCAGCAATTGAACGTTGCGCACTACACCCTCTTACCGCAGGTTTCGGCCAATGCCGGCTTCGACGGGCGCAACAACTACAGCGGCGGTGGGGCCCGATCACTCATTGACGGCCATCCGGTCCTTGAGCCCTTTACCTCGTCCGATAAAAACGTCCTCTCCGGCAATCTGGCCTTGAGCTGGGATGTGCTGGATTTTGGGCTGTCATTTGTCCGGGCGCAGCAGGCAGCGGACAACGTCATGATCGCGGAGGAGGAAAAGCGGCGGATTGCGGTGCGGCTGGTGCAGGATGTCCGGAGCGCGTACTGGCGTGCCGTGAGTGCCGAGCGGGTACTGCATCGCGTGCAATTCCTGGATGAGTCTGTGGCCAAAGCATTGGAGAGTGCGCAACAGATCGTCGACAAGAAGCTACAAGCCCCCTTGACCCCGCTGAACTACCGGCGCGACTTGCTCAACATTCAACGCGAGGTGCAGCGGCTGTATCGGGAACTGAGCACCGCGCGGACGCAGCTGGCGTCGATGATGGGATTGCCGCCGGGGACATTCTTTGAACTGTCTGTGCCGGCCAGGACAGGGACTGTTCCGTTGGTGAATCTGGATACGGACAGCATGGAGAAGCAGGCGTTGATGTTTCGTGCTGAATTGCGGTCGATCGATTATCAGAAGCGAATCAGCGCCAAAGAAGCGCGTGCGGTGTTCCTGGAGCTGTTTCCCAGCCTCAAACTCAGCGTCGGCGGCTATTACAGCAGCAACAGCTTCTTTCTCTATCAGAACTGGCTGGGGTACGCCTCCCAGGCCAGTTGGAATCTTCTTTCGGCCTTTCGCACTCCGGCGAAGCTGAAAGCCGTGGAGGCCCATCGGGAAGTGTTGGAGTCGCAAAGCCTTGCGCTCACCATGGCGATATTGACGGAAGTGCATGTCGGGGCCGTGCAATTCGTTCATGCGAAACAGGAATTTCAGAACGCGCGGCAATATCACGAGACTCAATCCGCGATTGCCGAACATACGAGAAGCCTCTGGCTCACTCATAGTACGAACGACCTCACGCTCATCAAGGAGCGGGTGAACGATGTCTTGGCGGAGGTCCGGCTGGACAGCGCGCAATCGGGCGTCGAGACAGCCTATGCGACCTTGATGGCTTCGTTGGGCGAGGACGCGGTTCCGGCGGGCCTTGGCGGACAGAGTGTGGCTGAACTGGCCGATGCCTTGAAGAAACTCTGGGAGCCGGCGGGGTCACGGATGGCCAGTGCAGAAAGGAGGTCGGAGATCCATGCGACGTCTGTGGCGCACTAGCAGCATCATCGTTGTGGCGTTGGTCATATCGGTGGCCGTCGTGCCGCAGGCCGGCTGGCCCAAGGGTGAGCGGACCGCCGCAGTCGTGCGATCCGGCAACGGCGTGATGCGTGGCATTGTCAGAGCCGCCACGCAAGCCATGCTCTATACCCAGATCCAGGGGCGGGTGAGTGCGCTTCCGAGAAAGGAAGGGGAGCGCATCGAGAAGGGGGAGACGCTGGTCCAGATCGATTGCAATAAGTACCGGGCTGAGTTGGCGGCGGCGATTGCCGAGCATCAGGCCAAAGACAAGACGTTTGCGAACAACAAGGAACTCACGAAGCTGAATGCTGTGAGTATCCTCGAACTGGAGATTTCCGAAGCCGAAGCTCACAAGGCTCGGGCTGCCATCCGCATTGCCGAATTGAACGTCGGGAACTGCCGCATTGCCGCTCCCTTTTCCGGCCGCATCACCGGCGTCATGGTGAACGAGCACGAGAATGTCTTTCCCAATGATAAGTTGCTGAGTCTGCTGGATGACACAAGCTTGGAAATCGAGCTGGTGCTGCCGTCGTCGTCGCTCGCTTGGTTGAAACGAAAGGCGCGCTTTACCTTTACCATCGATGAAACGAAGGGCGAGTACCAGGCGAAAGTGAAAGAGATCGGCGCCAATATTGATCCGGCGAGCCAGACGATCAAGGTGATCGGGGCCTTTGAGAAGTTGCCGCCCGAAGTTCTGGCCGGCATGAGTGGCTCCGCGCAATTCTCAACCATGCAGCCGTAGCCCCATGGCCACCACAACCGAACCGACCGCACAACAAATTCCCACGCTCATCCATCTGGCGGCGCTCACGCATTTGGAAGGACAGGTTCGTGCCGCCAAGACGCTCCCGGAACTGCAGTTCCTCGCCGTCAATGAAACCCGTCGCCTGGTGCCCTATCAGCAGGCATTTCTGCTGACCTGTGGCGATGCCGGGTCTGATGGCTGCCGGGTTGCCACGGCTGCCAGTGTGGCGGTTGTCGAGCGGGAGGCGCCGCTGATCCGGTGGCTGGAGCAGGTGGCGCAGGCGCTTCGGCAGGAGCATCCGGGCGATCAACCGATGGCGTTGACCGAAGAGACCTGTCCGGCATCCTGCCGCGAGGGCTGGCGGGAGTATGTGCAGGGCTATGTCTTCTGGTGCCCGCTGAAGCATCCCGATGAAACCGTGCTCGGTGCCTGGTGGTTCGAACGGGAGTTTCCGTGGCAGGAGAACGACGTCGCCATCGTCCATCGCTTGGCCGGCAGCTATGCCTATGCGTGGAAAGCGCTGACGAAGAAATCCAGCGGGTGGTCCGCCACGATGAAGAAGCCGTCGGCCTGGCTCGTTGGGCTGTTGTTGGTCGGGGTGTTGTGTGTACCGGTGCGTGTCTCGACCGTGGTGCCGGTGAAAGTCATGGCCAAGGATCCCGTGATCGTGAGCGCGCCGATGGATGGAGTCATTGCCGACGTGATGGTGCCGCCGAATACGATGGTGCTTCAGGACCGGATTCTGTTCCGCTATGAAGACACGAATATCCGCAATCAGTTTCAGGTCGCCGAGAAACAACTGGCGGTGGCCCGCGCGGAACATGCCCAGGCGGTGCAGGCGGGATTCGCCGACCCCCAGCGCAAGGCCGACGCGCCCTTGAAAGAGGCGGAGGTCTCGCTGAAAGAAACCGAGCGTGATTATGCACAAGAGATGCTGGAGCAGATCGACGTCCGCGCGCCGCAAACGGGCCTGCTGCTGTATACCGATAAAGCGGATTGGGTGGGGAAGCCGGTCTCAGTGGGCGAACGAGTAATGGAAATCGCCGATCCGCAGCGGCTGGAATTGCGCATCGACCTGCCGGTGAATGATGCGCTGATGCTCAGGGAGGACGCAGACGTCGTTGCCTTCTTCGACGCCCTGCCGCTCGAGTCTTTTCCGGCGACCGTCAGCCGGGCGAGCTATCATGCCGAGGTCTTGCCGGGCGATGTGCTGGCCTATCGGGTGATGGCGGAGTTACGCGGCGCCGACCCAAGGCTTCGCATCGGCTGGCAGGGCTCGGCCAAAGTCTACGGCGAGCGCGGCCCGCTGGCCTTCCTGCTGTTCCGCCGTCCGTTTACGGCGTTGCGCCAACTGCTGGGAGTCTGACCCATGCCGAGCCTGCCGCCCGCGCACTCCCCGAAAGAGCGGAAGCTCCCCGCCCTCAGGAAGAACGTCGAATTTCTCCGCGGCGCGCCGACTCCCGAGGGGGTGCCGACCTGGACAATCGTCGATCCCGTCCGCAACAAGTATTTCCAGATCGAATGGCCGGTCTACCAACTCCTGCAGCGGTGGGCGTGCGGCACTATGGAAAAATTGGTGGAGGCCATGCGGGGGGAAACGACCGCCCGGATTGCGCGAGAGGATGTCGAGGATCTCATCAAGTTTCTCTATGCCAACAATCTGACCGAAGAGTCGGCGAGCGGGCAGACGAAAGACTTCGTCGACCAGGCGAAAGCGCGTGAGCAGGCCTGGTGGCAGTGGCTGTTGCATCATTATTTATTCATCAAAATTCCGCTCGTCCATCCCCACGGCTTCCTTCAGGCTACGCTGCCGCTGGTGGCGCCGTTCTATACCGCGGCGGCGGCCTGGGTATTCGGGGCAATCGGAGCGGTCGGACTCGTGCTCGTCAGCCGGCAGTGGGATGCGTTCCTCTCGACCTTCCTCCACTTTTTCAATTGGCGCGGTGCGGTGATGTACGGTGTCGTGCTGTGTCTCGTCAAAGTCGTCCACGAATTGGGGCATGCCTATACCGCGACGCGGTTCGGTTGCCGCGTGCCGACGATCGGCGTGGCGCTCATGGTCATGATGCCGGTGCTTTATTCCGACGTCAGCGACTCCTACCGGCTGCATGCCAAGCGGAAACGGCTGGGGATTGCCGCCGCCGGCGTGATTGCCGAACTTGGATTGGCGGCCATCGCCACGGTGCTGTGGGGATTTCTGCCGGACGGGACGCTGCGTAGCATGGCCTTCGTCGTCGCTACCAGCAGTTGGATCATGAGTCTGACGGTGAACCTCAATCCGCTGATGCGGTTCGACGGGTACTATCTGTTGGCCGACGGGCTCGGGCTTCCCAATCTGCAGGATCGCGCCTTTGCCTTCGGCCAGTGGAAGCTCCGCGAGATCCTGTTTGCCACCGGCGCCCCGGCGCCTGAAGCCGTCGGGCTCTCTACACGCAGGATCATGGTGACCTACGCCTGGGCGATTTGGGCCTATCGCCTGGTGCTCTTTACCGGCATCGCGGTGATGGTCTATCACGAGTTCTTTAAGGCGTTGGGGATTATCCTCTTTCTAGTCGAAATCGTGTTCTTTATCGGGTTGCCCATATGGCGGGAGGTGAGGGCCTGGTGGGACCGCCGGGCGGCGTTTGCCGGCAATCCCCGCTTTGCCGTGACGGTCACCGTGACAGTGGGTCTGGTGGTGTTGGCCTGTATCCCCTGGTCGAGCCGAGTGACGATTCCGGGCGTCTTGCAGGCCCGGTCGTATGCGACGGTCTATCCTCCGGCGCCGGGGAGGATCGTGGCGGTATCCGTCCGTCCGGGGCAGCCGGTGCGGGAAGGCGATACGTTGTTGGTGATGGAAAGTCCTCAATTGGCGAAAGAGGCGAAACTGGTACGTACCCAGGCCGATCAGTTGCACTTCCGGTTGCAGCGTCAGGCCGGGTATGCCGATGACCGGGCCCAGGTACAGGTCATTGATGAGTCGCTCAAAGCCAAACTGGCGGAGCTGGACGGCGTAACGGAGCGGCAGCAGAATTTCCTGCTGTCCTCGCCGATCGACGGCGTCATCGTGGAACGGGCCGACTCGCTGCATCCGGGGCGCTGGATCGACCAGAAGCTGGCTGTGGCCTATATCGTCGATCCGAAACGGGCGCTCATTGCGGCATTGGCGCCGGTTGAAGATCTCAGCGTGCTGGCGATCGGGCAGGACGCCCGCTTCATTCCCCACGATTTGACCCGGCCGGCGCGCCCGGCCCGAGTGGCCGAAATCCGTGACGTGGATGAGCAGGACTTTTCCGTCCCGTATCTGGCGTCGATCTATGGCGGCGACGTGCCGGCCCGGAAGGACGCACATGGGCGGGTGCAGGCGGAGCAATCCGTCTATCGCGTCGAACTCGACGTGCTGGACTCGTCAGGTCCGATCGATCAGACCGTGACCGGGCAGATCCACGTCGCGGGGAAACCCCAGAGCCTTATCGCGCGCGCCTGGGATCGCGTGGCGGCCGTCATGGTTCGGGAGAGTGGGTTCTAGTTCGCGGGAACCGGCGAGAGGATCAGGCGGCCACCGGCAGCATCGCCGTATGCAACCGCTCCAGGACACAGTGCTTGAAGAATCGGGCGGCTTCCTGATTGAAACGGTCTAATCGGGGCGCGAGCTCCTGGGGTGGGAGCGGATCGATGGTGAAATATTCCTGCTCAAGCAGATAGCCGGGTTCGCCGGATGGTCCGCCTTGCGCCGGTTCCGTCACTGTGACAAATCCGTGGACGAGCCGGACTCGATTCGTTCCGCCGGCACCTGGGAGTGCCAGCACGAGGTCATGCCGGCTCCCTTGCAGCGCTCCCTCCAGGCCCGGCAGAGCCAACGGGCCCAGTGCGGCGACATTGATCAGCTGATCCCATTCCAGCGGGGCAATGCCATACGCCTGCGGGCGAAAGAGACTGCGGTATCGGAGCGTTGTGCGGGTGTACGCCGCAGGGCCGTAGACCGTGCGAAAGGCCGTCTCCACTCCTGCGCAGGCGGCTCGAAACTCCGCCCATTCCGAAAATGCGGTGAGGGTGACTGCCAGCGTATTCTGAGTCAGCGTGATGTATTCGTGACGGTCGCGACGGGAAAACACATACCCGCGCCGATCCTGCGTCGGGGCAAAGTGCGGATAGCGGGTACGGACCTTGTCTTGAAATGCCGCCGGCGGGGAGGCGGGGATGATGAGGAGGTCGGGGAAATGCAGCTGACACGTGACCTCAACAATCGGCGACTTGGTATAGCGGGTCCATTCCTGCCGTGATTCCATCGCGACTCCTTCACGTGCTGTCACACGAGTGATTGTGCCGTACGGGGTTTCATCGGCAAGACTCCCCGAAAACATGAGTGTCTGTGTCCGGTTAGAAGCGGACGGGGCCGGTGAGGACGGCTCCTGGGTTGGACGGTGCCACCGGGTAGGGGGGAAGCGATTCATCACGGTTGTGTGCCATTGTTCGCCATCGATGCGTTGTGTGCTGAGGAGGGCGTGAACGCGGTTCAGGCAGGATCTTTAGCCGGTATTTGCTCTGACCGATAGAGGAGGACGCAGAATAAGGAGCACAGGGCATGTTTTGGCGCAAGTGGATCAAAAAGACAGGATCGGTCCGCGCTGATGCTGCCCCCTCATCCGCCACACCTCAGGACAGCCTGAAATCCTCCCTCAGAAGCCTCGAGCCGCGCTTAATGTTCGATGCGGCGGCGGCAGCGACGGCGGCCGAGGTCAAGTCCGAGCAAGTGGCCCAAGATCAGGCCGAGGCGGCGGTCTCGTCTGAGCCGTCGGCGGACGGAACGATCGCCGAGTCAACGGACGCTCAAGAACTTCTGCAAGCCATCGCGTCCTACACCCCCGGCGAATCCAGGACTGAAGTCGCCTTCGTTGATCCCACTGTGCCGGACTATGAGGTGTTGGTGGCCGGAATGGGGCCGAACGTCGAAGTGGTCATGCTCGACGCAACGCGTGACGGCATGGAGCAGATTGCCGAGTCCCTGGCCGGGCGGACCGGCATCGATGCCATTCATCTCATCAGCCATGGAGACGAAGGCCGGCTCAATCTGGGGACGGGCGCGCTGACCCAGGAATCGATGACCGGACAGTATGCCGACGAACTGGCGACGATCCAGCAGAGTCTTTCGACCAGCGCCGATATTTTAGTCTACGGATGTAATTTTGCCGAAGGCGCGGCAGGCGCCGAGGCCGCGACCCTGCTGAGTACCCTAACCGGGGCCGATGTGGCAGCCAGCGCCGATGCCACCGGGAATATCGTGCTGGGCGGGGACTGGGAGTTGGAGGTGCAGACGGGCGCCATTGAAACCGCCCTTGCAGTGACCGATGAAGTTCAAGCCAATTGGAAAGGTTTGTTGGCGGAAACCTGGATGAACGCCAGCACAGGGGCTGTGATTGCCGGTCCGGCAGGGAACGATTGGTATGTGGGTGACTCGGCCAACAATACGCCGACGGCTGCCGGCGGTGGCACCGATATTCTGTACGGCGCTGGTGGCGACGATACCCTGCAGGGCGGAAGTGGGAACGACATTCTGGTCGGTGGAGCCGGCAACGATACGCTCTACGGGAACAGTGATGACGACGTCATTTTGGGCGGATCAGGAAACGACTATCTCGACGGCGGCAGTTCGGTCGGCAAGAACACGATCATCGGCGGCGGCGGCAGCGATCAGATGGTTGGGGGATCGGGAGCCGATGTTTTCCGCTTCACGGGCGCGCAATCGGGTGATGTCTATACGGTAGACGGCGGCGGCGCAACCGACATTATCGATCTGAGCGAGTTCTCCACCGCGACCATCACCAACAGCGGCGGGGTCATCACCGTTGATCGAGGTGGCGGGAATGTCTTCACGATCAACCATTCGAATGTTGAGAGCGTGATTACGGCGGCCACCATCGGCAATCATGGTCCGCTGGCTGATGCTGGGGCCGATCAAAGTGTCTATACCAATACCACCGTTACATTGTCCGCTGCGGGAAGTTCTGATCAGGATGCCAACGCGCTCACCTATCAGTGGACGCAGATTGAGGGAACGAAGGTCACGCTCAGCAGTTCAACGGCGGCCTCACCGACATTCACCGCACCGAGCAGCGCCACCACACTGCAGTTCGTCGTTGTCGTGTCGGATGGCACGACGAGCCACGCTGATACAGTCAGCATTACCGTCGCTGCCGCCGGATTGACCGCCAGCGGGAGCGAAACCCGCGTTAACACGACGACCAGCGGCACGCAAACCCATAACTCCCTCAACGATGCGTACACCCCGGACAGTGTGGCCATGGATGCGAACGGCAACTTTGTGTCGGTCTGGGAGAGCGCGGGCGATATCTACGGTCAGCGGTACAACAGCGCTGGAGTTGCACAAGGCAGTGAGTTCGTCGTTGCCTCGAACGCCGCAAATGAACGACTCGCCAGCGTCGCCATGAATTCAAGCGGCGCCTTCGTGGTGACGTGGGAACGCGATCAAGGGACCGGCGACTACGACATTTACGCGCGTCTGTATAACGCATCCGGGACGGCGGCCGGCAGTGAGTTCCTGGTGAACGAGACCACAGCCTATGACCAGGAACAGGCCAAGGTGGCGATGGACATCAACGGCAACTTTGCCGTGGTGTGGGAGAGCAATCACGAGTCGGGCGGCACCTATTACGACAATATTTACGCACAGCGGTATGACGCCACCGGCGCAAAGGTCGGCTCGAACTTCATGGTCAACACGACCACGTCCGGCGATCAGGACATGGCGGAAATTGCAATGGACTCCAGCGGCAACTTCGTCATTGTCTGGGAGGGCGAGCGAACGGCGGGCAGCAGCGTCTACAGTATCTACGGCCAGCGATACAACTCGTCCGGCGTGGCGCAGGGCGCAGAGTTTCTCGTCAACTCGGCGGCGAGCAGCAACGATCAACATGCGTCCGTGGCCATGAACGACAGCGGCAACTTCGTGGTGACCTGGGATCGCCATAGCGGCAGCGACGCCGATATTCAAGCTCAACGGTTCAACAGTTCCGGCGTGGCGCAAGGCAGCGCCGTCTCGGTGACGAACACGACGTCATACTGGCAGGAATTGTCGAATGTGGCGATGGATGGCGGCGGCAACTTTATGGTGTCCTGGTCGAGCAGCGGACAAGACGGTTCCGGATGGGGGGTCTATAGCAGACAATACGATTCCACAGGAACCGCGCTCACTACGGAAAGCCGGGCGTCGACCACGACGTCAGGCAGCCAGGACTATTCCGGCGTTGCCTACCAGAACGGGAAAGTCGTGGTCACGTGGTCCGGTAACGGCACCGGCGATACGGCCGGTGTGTTCATGCAACGGTATACGGCTGCCGGCGGTAACGCCGCACCGGCGATCACGAGCAACAGCGGCGGGGTGACGGCGTCGATCAACGTGGCGGAGAATACCACCGCCGTGACCACTGTCACGGCGACTGATGCCGATGCCGGCGCAACGCTTGCCTATTCCATCAGCGGTGGTGCCGATGCCGCTAAGTTCACCATCAACAGCAGCACGGGCGCCTTATCCTTTGTCTCAGCTCCGGACTATGAGTCTCCTACAGATAGCGGCGGCAACAATATCTATGATGTGTTGGTCGCGGTACAGGATAACAATGGCGGGGCCGACACCCAGTCTCTCAGTGTGACCGTCACAAATGTAAATGAGGCGCCGGTGCTGGCGGATACCGCGTTGGCGCTGACCGTGGCAGAAGACGCGGGCGCGCCGAGCGGAGCAGTGGGGTCGCCGGTGAGCGCTCTGACCGGCGGTATCACCGATGTCGATAGCGGGGCCTCCAAGGGTATTGCCGTCACCGGCACCAACGAGACCAACGGCACCTGGTACTACACGACGAACGGCGGCAGCACGTGGACGGCGGTGGGGGCGGTGAGCAACACGTCTGCGCTCCTGCTGGCGGATAACGGGAGCACCCGGCTGTATTTCTCCCCGAATGCGAACTACAACGGGGCGAGCAGCGGAGCCCTCACCGTGCGTGCCTGGGACCAGACCAGCGGCACCGCTGGGACCAAAGTGAGTACGGCGAGCAATGGCGGGACCACGGCGTTCTCCAGTGCCACGGACACCGTGGATGTGACGGTCACCGCCGTCAATGATGCGCCGACGGATTTGAGTCTGTCGGCCAATACGGTGGCGGAAAACGCGGCGAACGGGACGGTGGTAGGCGCTGTCACCGGGACGGATCCCGATGCCGG
>FRDC01001911.1_pt1 | contig 10960 bp, 13 predicted proteins | sample 1106171 | NCBI WGS metagenome assembly FRDC01 (sample SAMEA3930566, study PRJEB13176) | freshwater metagenome | biome: Drinking water system; feature: drinking water; material: water | place: Singapore | collected 2014-12-20
CCCACGCAGGAAAGCACTGGGTTGACCGACGGATCATTCGACTGCACGGCGATTTTTGCACGCGAACCAGGATCCCGCGCCACGGCTTTAATCTCGATGATACCGTCGTAAATTTCTGGCACTTCCTGCATAAACAGTTTGGCCATAAATTCAGGACGCACGCGGCTTAAGAACACCTGCGGGCCGGATTTTTCGCGGCGCACATCAAAAATATAGGCGCGGATACGATCGCCCGGGCGGAAAGTTTCTCTTGGAATCAGTTCATCCTTACGGATCACAGCTTCGGCACGGCCAAAATCCACCGTGACATTGCCATATTCCACACGCTTTACTGTACCGTTGACGATTTCACCCACGCGGTCTTTAAATTCATCGAACTGGTGTTCGCGCTCGTAATCACGCACTTTTTGTACAATCACTTGCTTAGCGGTTTGTGCCGCCACTCGGCCGAAATCGATGGGCGGTAGCTCGTCCTTAATGGTGTCGCCAATTTCAAGTTTTTTGTCGCGTTTTTTGGCATCGGCGAGGGTAAGCTGCTGGGCTTCTTTTTCTGGCTCCACCGCTTCAACGACCGTGATCACGCGGTACAGCTTGATTGCGCCGGATTTGCGATCAATCTCCGAGCGGATATCATGCTCCTGACCATATTTCTTGCGTCCTGCAATTTGGATTGCATTTTCCATGGCTTCTAGCACCTGCTCGCGCTCGATGTTTTTTTCGCGCGCAACCGCATCAGCGATCTGCAGCATTTCGGTGGAACCGTGAATTACTTGTGGAACTGCCATTGACTACTCCTATGAGGCTTTCTTCTGATGCAATTTAATGAGTTCATCCGTCAGCACCAGCTTGGCGGATTGAATATCGCGAAATGGGATGAACACTGCTTGGTTATCGACCATAAGCGTCACCATACCATCATCGATTCCTTTAATATTGCCCGTAAAACGGCGGCGGCCATGAATAGGCAATACGGTTTCCACTTTTGCCGTATGGCCGCAATACGCCAGAAAATCCTTCTCGCGCGTGAGCGGACGGTCAATACCCGGTGAGCTCACTTCAAGCCGGTAGGCGCTTGTCATAATATCCTCAACATCCAGCACCGCCGATACCTGACGGCTAATATCCGCACAATCATCGAGGCTGATCGTGCCATCCGGCCGCTCGGCCATAATTTGCAATTGGCGGGATTTTTTGCCTTCCATCAGTTTTAACTGGATCAGCTCAAAGCCCAGAGCTTCCACCTGCGGTCGGACGATATTCGTAATTTGTTCAATCAGTGTGGTCACGTTATTTTTACCAATAAAAAAGGCGGCTCTTTCGAGGCCACCTCTTGACGGGATGTGTTTTAAATGTGCTGGGGATATAAGGCGCAACTCGTGTAAAATCAAGCGCTATTTAGGAACCTCATTGCGCACGCATTCCATAAATACTGGCGCGCGGCCTTCAGCGCTGGTTTTTCGCTGATATTTTGTTTGTGTCCAATCGCTTGGCGGCGTTTCCCAGTCGCTGCCAGTACGCGCTGTCCAGCGGTAATGAGGGCTTGCCAGTATATGTTCCAATATCCAAGCGCAATAATCCTCATGATCGGTGGCAATCAGTAATCGTCCACCATGGCGATGGATACGCGCCAACATCGCTATGGTCTGCGTATTGATTAGCCGCCGTTTGTGATGGCGCAGTTTTGGCCAGGGATCGGGGAATAAAATAAAAATTTCATCAACCGATGCGTCCGGCAATTGAGGAAGTAATTCGCGTACATCGTGCGTAAAAAGGCGAATATTATTGAGCTTCTGCTGGTCAATACCTGCCAAACATTTGGCCACACCATTCATAAACGGCTCGCAACCAATATATAGCCGCTCGGGGTGATGGGCTGCTTGCGCCAACAGATGCTCCCCAGCCCCGAACCCGATTTCAAGGACAAGTTGTAGGCAACCATCATTGCGAGCATCGCGAAGCAACCCATCTAGCAGCTTCGCGTGCTGGATTGCCACGTCGCCTTCGGCTCCTCGCAATGACGGTATTTGTAATCTCGGCAAGAGCTCATCCACCAGCGATTGCTGATACGGGCGTAAACTCCGCCCGCGATTACGGCCGTAAGAGGAAAGAAAATTAAAACGACGATGTTGCATACGCATGACGTATTATTGGCGCTCATTCAAATTGTCATCAAATCTTCATACAACAAAGGCTAAGAATTGAATATGAAAGCACAATAACTCAGCAAAAGGATGCAATCCATGAGCGAAAAAATTCAGCAACTTGTCGATACGATAGCAGTTAAAAATGAACTGGCATTTCTTGTGGTAACGCTCAAAGTTGCAGATAATGGCGACAAGCGAATTAGCGCTGAAGAATATAGACAAGCTTTGGCCGCAGCGCTGCCAGAAATGCAGAATTTTGCCAGCTTGATACGGCTTGATAGCGAGGAAGCTGATAATGCAGTCATCGGAATGATCGAATCGTCGATTAAGAACGCCGGAATGACTATGTTTCTTGATAGCGCATTAGGCCGCAAGGCGCTTCTGAACCAATCGGAATACGCTGCTCGTGAATAATTCAGGCCGCTTTGCCAAGGCCAAATTCCTGGCGCAGCGCATCGACAAGATCAAGCTTCTCCCAGCTGAACTCGCCATTCTTGCCTGGCTCGCGTCCAAAATGACCATAGGAAGCCGTGGCGAGATAAATGGGGCGGTTGAGATTCAGATGCGTGCGAATGCCACGCGGCGATAAATCCACCAATTCCTGCATCACTTTTTCCAGCCGCGCGGGATCGACTTTCGGTGCAGCATGCGTGTTAACATAAAATGACACAGGCCGCGCCACCCCAATAGCGTAGGAAAGCTGAATCGTGCAGCGATCCGCCAGGCCTGCGGCCACAACATTTTTCGCCAGATACCGCGCGGCATACGCCGCCGAGCGATCGACCTTCGTTGGGTCTTTGCCGGAGAATGCCCCACCGCCATGCGGCGCTGCACCACCGTAGGTATCCACAATGATTTTTCGCCCCGTTAAGCCGGTATCGCCATCCGGCCCACCGATAATGAACTGGCCGGTAGGATTCACAAAAAACTGATCCTCCGTTGGCATCCAGCCTTTGGGTAGCACCGATTCCACCACTCCGCGCACAAGGCTGCGGATTTCTTTCTGCGCAATATCTGGCGAATGCTGGGTGGATACCACAATAGACGATGCCCGCACCGGTACACCCTCGCGATATTCCAGGCTTACTTGGCTTTTGGCATCCGGCCCCAGCAGCGGGAATTTTCCACCATGACGACCATCCGCAAGCGCTTTTAAAATTTGATGCGCATAGCAAATCGGTGCAGGCATATACACTGGTGTTTCGTTGGTGGCATAGCCAAACATAATGCCCTGATCGCCCGCACCTTCGTCCTTGCTGCCGCTGGCATCCACGCCCATGGCGATATCGGCCGATTGCTGGTGTACGTAATTTTCCACCTGCATTTTTTGCCAGTCGAAACCTTCCTGCGCATAGCCAATATCTTTGGCAACTTTGCGTGCTAATTCCGTCATCACACTGGCATTCACCTTATCTGCACCGCGATATTCTCCCGCGATCACCACGCGGTTGGTAGTGGCAAGCGTTTCAATCGCCACACGCGCCTGCGGATTTTCGGCAAGGCACGCATCCACGATCGCGTCAGAGATTTGATCGCAGACTTTGTCCGGATGGCCTTCGGCCACGGATTCGCTGGTGAAAATATAGCTCAAGCGTGCGGGATAAGTTACGGGGGTCACGGTTTTCTCCTGTTGTTGGGGCAACGGCGAGTGACCGCGATAATGCTTAGACCGGAAAAAGTGGCCGCCAAGCCGTAAATGCCCACTGGCAGCGCTTGTAGCTTTGTGGGAAAAAACGTCAAGCCCAATTGTTATTTAGCCGCTTTGCTGCGCGCAGGTTCGGCCGGTTCGTCGGCCATGGCTTTAATTAACTCGATGACACGCTTGCGCAATGCTGGATTTTTAATGCGGTAATAGGCACGCATCACTTCCAACGATTCACGATTACTGATAGTTTCGTGCTCGAATTCCGATGCAGGCTCAGCAAAAGCAAGTCCTGATACATCGTCTGCCGCGTAATCACCATAGCCTTCGAAAAAGTAAGAAACGGGTACGCTTAAAATTTTAGAAAATTCATACAAGCGGCTGGAGCCCATGCGGTTGACCCCATGCTCATATTTTTGGATTTGCTGGAAGGTAATGCCCGTTTGCTTTCCGATTGCTTCCTGGCTCATGCCCAGCGTAGTGCGTCGCAGCCGTAAGCGGCGGCCAACATGGACATCGACTGGATGGGGTTTGCCCATAACTTCTCGCGTATGTGTATTTTGTATTTTTTACAACTGAGGCTGGCATAGACCTTCCACCATAGATAGGCAAGAAGATTAATGCTCGTTTACTAATGAACACTTAGGAGCCTCTTTTGCGTTGCCAAATTGTCCAGCTCCATAGTGCCAGCATCACCACCAGTAGCGGCCAATCGCTGTAACGAGCATAAAATGTAGGGGGTAGCGGTTCGGGAAGGGTTTGGTCGATCACACCCCGCACATTAAGCGCCAGCATACGCACAATCCGGCCATACGGATCAATCACGGCAGAAATGCCAGAATTAGCCGCGCGCACCAGTGGCAATCCCTGCTCGATCGCACGTAGGCGTGTCATGGTAAAATGCTGATAAGGGCCTGGAGTATTGCCATACCATGCATCGTTGGTGAGGTTTAAAAGCCAGGCCGGACGCTGGGTTTTATTGACCGTGAATTGCGGGAATATTGCCTCATAACAAACCAGCGGGCTGAAGGAAGGCATCCCGTTGATGGTTAATGTCTGCGCCCCAGCGCCACGCGAAAAATCAATCGCTCCTGGCGTGATTTTATCCATTGGTAATAGGCCACGCAGCGGAACAAATTCACCAAACGGCACAAGCTGATGCTTATCGTATGTCGCGTGAAGTTGGGCAAAACTGTCGATCACGGCGATGCTATTCCACAATTGCTGGCCGGAGGCATGCTCCTCACCCCGCGTGACACCGGTGATAAGAAATCCATACGTCGGCAATAACGCCGCAAGGCGCGATGGCCAGGGAGAATCCGGATATAGCGTAAATGGGAATGCGCTTTCAGGCCAAATAATGATGGGTGGGCTTGCGCCATCCGTTTCAAGGCGCGATAAGCGCGCATGCAATTCGAGCGATTCGAGCTTGCCTTCATTGGTCCATTTAATGGCTTGTGGAATATTCGCCTGCACTATGCGCACACGCGCATCGCTCATGGTGGCGTTTTCCGGCATACGCACCATACCGAATCCATAGCTCGCGATGAGTAGTGTTAACGTTGCAGCCCCCGCCATTACCTGTATTTTTGGCGATTGCGATTTTATTATCAACACCGGCGCAAGAGCGATCAGAAGCACCAAGAAACTCATGCCGTAAATACCGACAATTGCCGCAAGCTGACTGATACGAATGGAAGCCGAAAGCGCTGCATAGCCTGCCAAGTTCCACGGAAATCCGAACATGCCCTGGCTATGCAACCACTCAATTGCCACCCACAATATCACAAAGCGTAATACGTTGATCGGCATGCTCACCGTGCGACTTAACCAATAAAGCATACCAAAGACAGCAAACCAGAGCGCGTAAAGAGCGCTCAATCCTAAAACGCTGAATGGAACAAGCCAGCCGAATTGCGAAGCATCCACCAACAAAGCTTTGGCCATCCACCACGTGCCGGCCATAAAAAACCCGTATCCAAACGCGTAAGCATTCAGGATACATTGCTTTGCAGCGGATGATGCATTGAGTATCAGAAAAAATGTTGGCAACGCAACAAACGCCAGCATCCAAAGATGAAACGGAGCAAGCGTAAGCGTGAACAGGGCGCCGGCCACAAAGCAAACCAGCACCTTTTGCCAATGCGTGAGGCGCGATAGTTGCGTCGCGGCTATGTAGCGGTTAAGCGGCTGCATCCGTTACGGCAAGTGGCGAGGCAAGCCGGCTAATGCGTACCTGGCGTACACGGCGTGGGTCGGCGGCGATGATTTCGATTTTTAAACGTTCCCTAATTTTTAGAATTTCTCCACGCACCGGTACACGCCCCAGCGTATAAAAAATAAACCCGCCCAGTGTATCATAATCTGCAGGCTCTACCCCTTCGCTATGTAGCTTTTCTCCCAGCATGGCCTCGACTTCCTCGATCAGTGCGCGAGCGTCGGCTTCCAGCACTTCACCGATCCAGCGCAGCACGATAACTTCATGCTCTTCGTCATGTTCATCCTGTATTTCACCAACAAGCTCCTCGAAAAGATCTTCCATGGTCACCAGACCGGATGTGCCGCCATATTCGTCCACCACGATGGCCATATGGCAACCAGAAACCCGCATTTTAAGCAGTAAATCTACGATGCGCATGGAGGGTGGAACGAATAAAATTTCATGCAAAATACGTCGCAACTGGAACGGCTCGCTTCCGGTAATATAGCGGAATAAATCCTTCACATGAATAAAGCCTTCAATTTTATCGAGCGAATCCTCATACACCGGAATGCGCGTATGCCCCAAGGCTGCCGCATGATTTTTCAGTGCTTCAAAGGTAACATCGCTCGACAATGCTTCAATTTCGGTGCGCGGAACCATTACATCCCGTGCAGTTAATTCAGAAAAGCGGATGACATTTTTCAGCAAGTCTTTTTCTTCATTGCTGATAGAAACTTCGTTGCCTGCCTCCTCCTCCAGCGCTTCTTCGATAATTTCTTTCAGTGAAGTATCCGGCTTGCTGCCAAATTTTGCGCGCAAGGATGTAATTAGTTCTTTGGTGGCCGTGAATAGGCCACTCGCAGTGGCTGGTTTGCGAGCAGGAGGCAGATTGGGCAGATCAAGTTGCTGGCCTTCAGGTTCCGGCATGGTTGACCTAACTCTAATGGCTTCGATACGGGTTCGCAACCCCTAAGGCGGCGAGCAATTGTATTTCGCGTTTTTCCATACGTTGCGCTTGCGCATCGGCCTCGTGATCGTGACCAAGCAAATGCAGCAATCCGTGTAACGCCAGATGCGCCAAATGATCGGCAATCGTTTTGCCTTGCGCTTTGGCTTCCTTCGCAATGGTTTCATACGCCAGCACAATATCGCCCAGATGATGATCCTCGCCATCAACAAACGCGAGCACGTTGGTGGCTTTATTTTTGCCACGATAATCATGGTTGAGCGTACGCATTTCTTTATCGTTGGTCAGCACCAACGTGACCGATTGCTTTGCGCATTTTTCCTGCTTCATGCCATAGGCCATCACGCGGCGCAGTAATGCCTGATGTTTCTTAAACCGCGGCTCATGCATGAGGATGGTAATCATACCAATCTACCAACCATAACGCGGCAAACGGATGCGCTGTTGATTATTCCCGCGAATTATCGCCACCTTCGGCGTATTGCTTTTTCTTTTCTTCCCATTCGTCGTAGGCCTTGATGATTTTGGCCGCCAGCGGATGGCGCACCACATCGCCATCGGAAAAACGTACCACTTCAATACCTGGAATGGATTCAATTTTTGGGATGCAATCTGAAAGGCCGGATTTAATGTCTTTCGGCAAGTCGATTTGCGATAAATCGCCTGTAATCACCATGCGCGAGCGCTCACCCATGCGCGTTAAAAACATTTTCATTTGTGTGCGCGTGGTGTTTTGTGCCTCATCGAGAATCACAAAGGCATTGCTAAAAGTTCGTCCACGCATGAAGGCCAGTGGCGCAAGCTCAATTTCCCCGCTTTCGATTGCCGCTTGCACACGCTCGCCTGGCATCATGTCAAACAGCGCATCGTAAAGCGGGCGCATATAAGGATCGAGTTTTTCGCGCATATCCCCTGGTAAAAAGCCTAGTTTCTCCCCCGCCTCTACCGCTGGCCGCGACAGAATGATCCGTTCCACTTTTTTATTCAAAAACTGGTATACCGCCATTGCCACTGCGAGGTAGGTTTTCCCCGTTCCAGCAGGGCCGAGAGCAAATACCAAGTCATTGTCATACAATGCTCTTATGTAATTTGCCTGAACATGCGTATAAGGAACAATAGTTTTCTTTAACGTGCGAATATACACGTCGGAATTCGCTTCCGAAATGCCATGGCGGTTTTTGGGTTGCTTATCGTGCACCGGCGGCATCATGCGGATGGCGGCATCAATCTCCGCTTCACCGACTTCCTGGCCGGATTCAATTTGCTGATACAGCGACTGCATGAGGCGTTCGGTTGCCTCAATATCACGTTTATGGCCGGTGATTGAAAGCATATTCCCGCGCGAAATCAAAGTTACGTTTAGCAATTGCGCAATATGCTCTAAGTGCGAATCATGATCGCCATAGAGCATGGGAAGATATTGGTTTTGTTCGAAGAAAAGATTGGTTGTTTGCGTATCGCGGGCAGTTTTTTTATCCGGCTTGGCCATAGATCCCCATTGGCTTTTTACTTACATCAGCAACATTTTGTGCAATCAATTCATCCGCAGGAATGACGGTTTCCCCTTTGAGGCTGTTAGCGTACGCGCCGGTGATGGTTACGTCAACCAACTGGTTCATTAAGTGCAGACCATTATCCACATACACCGACTGCAGGTACGGCGTTTTGCCTAAAATCTGAGTGTCACGCTTGCCCTCACGGCTGAATAACACGGGCAGCGTTTGCCCCAGCTTACTTTTATTAAAACTGAGTTGCTGGCTGGTAATCAGCGCTTGCAGCCGCGCGAGCCGCTCTTCTTTTACGGCCTCCTCGACTTGATGCGCATGCTCTGCCGCCGGCGTGCCAAGTCGCGGGCTATATTTGAATGAATAACACTGAGCAAACCCCACGGTTTCAACCAGCCGCAATGTGTCGTTAAAATCTTTTTCGGTTTCGCCAGGAAATCCGACAATAAAATCCGAAGACAACGCAATATCGCTGCGCGCCGCGCGTAACTTGTCGATAATGGCGATATATTCCGCCGCCGTATGTTTGCGGTTCATCGCTTTTAACACACGATCCGAGCCAGATTGCACCGGCAAATGCATGTAGGGCATTAAGGATTCAATCTCGCCATGGGCGCGGATTAAATCCTCCGTCATTTCGCGTGGATGCGACGTGGTGTAGCGCAAGCGCTGCAACCCAGGAATCGCCGCCACTTCGTGCAATAACTGAGCAAAGCTGCATTCATTGCCATCGCGGTTCTTGCCGTGATAGGCGTTGACATTCTGCCCCAGCAATACAACTTCCAAAGCACCCATTGCCACTTGCTTGCGCGCTTCCTCAACAATCGCTGCCAACGGGCGCGAATATTCTGCCCCGCGCGTATACGGAACCACACAAAAGGTACAAAATTTATCACAACCTTCCTGCACTGAAATAAACGCCGATACACCCTGAGGTTTTAGCGTTTCCGGCAACAGATCAAATTTTTGTTCCTCAATAAAATCAAGCGCCACGGCTGGGCGCTGCGAGCGCTCGGTTTTCATAATTAAATCCGGCAGCGTGTGATAGCTTTGCGGCCCCACCACCATATCGACATAAGGCGCACGGGCGGTAATTTCCTCACCCTCAGCCTGGGCCACACATCCGGCGACAGTAATCAACATGCGTTTGCCTTCATTGGCGCGCCTGTCTTTTTCCTCGCGGATGCGGCCTAAGTCGGAATAGACCTTTTCCGCCGCCTTCTCGCGAATATGGCAGGTGTTCAAAATGACCATATCGGCATCCGCGGGCGAATCAGTTTCGCCATAGCCAAGCGGAGCCAATACATCCGCCATGCGCAGTGAATCGTACACATTCATCTGGCAGCCATAGGTTTTGATGTAGAGTTTCTTGCTCATGGATTCTTTGCTAATCAGGAAATACGTGGCGGCTACGCACGCTCTCCTACTGGGCTTGAGGCAGATCGTCAATCTTCGCGGCGAGGATGAAATCGTTCAAGGTCAGCCCTTGTGCCGCATGGGTGGTGACGCGGATGGTGGCGTAGCCCCAACCAAACGCAATATCCGGATGATGCCCCTGCGATTCTGCTACTTCGCCTACGGCCATCACCAATGCTTGCGCCTGCAAGTAATTGTTAAATTTCCATTGCTTTTCAATTGCATTGTCAAAACGCTTCCATCCAGCAACCTGTGCAAGCTGGCGCTCAATTTCCGCATCGGATAACTTGCCGATGCCACTTTCGCAGGGTTCGCAATGCTGTGTTGAAAGGCCGCTCATCGGCGCAAATCTAAGCTTATTCGTGAGGGGTGACAAGTGCTATATAGTTGCACTAAAGATCATCGCACCGATGCCGATCATCCTCGCATTTGACTGTTCCACACCTACCGCCTCTGTCGCACTGCGGATGGGTGAACGCATTATAGAACGCAATATCGAGCATGGCAGACAGGCGGCAGAGTTAGTCGCCACTATCGATACCATGCTAACCGAGCAGCAGATAAGCTACACCGACCTGCATGCAATTGTCACCACACGTGGCCCAGGCAGCTTCACGGGCTTGCGTATTGCACTTGCCGCACTGCACGGGCTAGTGCTTGCAGCGCAAACACCTGTTAAAACGCTAACTTCTCTTGAAGCGATTGCCTGGGATATTGCAGTAAACACTCCAGCGCCGAATCGATTTTTGGTGGCGATTGATGCCGGCAAGGGTGAGGTTTTTGCACAGCATTTTTGTATCCAGGCACAGCAGCCGCATGCCGAAGACACAATCCGTATGATTGCGACTGAGCACCTCAAGGCCACCGCACCTGTTTATGGCAATACGGCACATTCCAAACATGACTTATGGATCGCTGCACCCCGTGCGGCACTACTGTGCACCATCGCAGACAGGATTTCTGAGTGCGAACTTGGTGCCGCCATACCGCTTTACATCCGCGCACCGGATGCCAAACCACCCAAACCATTTTCCTGGCTTGCTACGGAGGCTTCATGAGACCACTATTCGCATTATTAGCAAT
>FRDC01001144.1_pt1 | contig 10956 bp, 8 predicted proteins | sample 1106171 | NCBI WGS metagenome assembly FRDC01 (sample SAMEA3930566, study PRJEB13176) | freshwater metagenome | biome: Drinking water system; feature: drinking water; material: water | place: Singapore | collected 2014-12-20
TCCACCGTCAGAAAGAATTGGCGCTGTAGTTCGCTGGGGGGTAGCTCAGGGGCTGGCGCATCAACAAAGAGCTCGATCTTGCGAGCCGTTGGCGTAAAGAGGTGTGTGGCTTCCCAATACGAAATGCAGTCTTGAGGCAACCGTATGTACTTCAGATGCCCAAAGAAGTCGTCTTCCACCTCAAGGGGGCGAAACATCTTGAAGGGATCCCTGAGCATACTCATTGATACACCTGATGAGTGGATACGATAGTATACGACTGATCCATGCCGTTGTTCAGCGCTTTCTCCCATCTGTTCGTTTCATAGTAATCGAGCTCAAAGGCAAGCCACACGCTACTCGATGCGGACAAATAGTTTCTAGAACCGTTCTCTCATCGCTTCTCAACCTAATGCAGTAAACCATTTTTATTAGGCCTACCACTGGGCCAATGCTATTCTTCGACCTAACTTTATCAGGTTTACTAATATACAAGAGGTCCTTCCATGACTCTCGAACATTTCTCACGAGCGAACTCCCTATCACAAAAATCAAATCATCTAATTGGAAGCTCTTGGAGCTTCTTTGTCAGTCTTTTCTTCTGGACGCTAATGATCCCGTTCGTAGCCCATGCCGCCCAAATCTATTCACCCTGCAATCTAGCCCTAGATGCCAAGAGCAAACCAGCGACACTCACCCTCGAAACAGAACAGTTCCTGGATGCGGCCCGAACCGGCAACATAAACGTGATCAGTCAAATGCTCTCCCAAGGAACCAAGGTTGATTTGAAAGAGGCTCGGTCCCCGAATGAGGGAAGGACCGCACTCCACTATGCCGCCGGCTGTGGCCACAAAGACATTGTAAAACTGCTGCTCGCAAAAGGGGCAGCTGTGAATGAGCACGCTGATACCGGATACACGCCTTTGCACGTAGCGTCGGGCCGTTCACAGAGGGACATCGCTGAGTTGTTGGTTGCCCGTGGAGCTGACGTGAACGCACAGGATCTTCGCGGAACTCCACTCCATGCGGCGGCCATTCAGGGCGATGCGGACATGGCTGAATTTCTTGTGAGACATGGAGGCGACGTCAAAGCCACCAATAGCCTTGGCGAAACTCCCTTGCACTCGGTATCGGCTGTGATCATGAGAACGAAAGGACATCAGCTAATTGCCAAACTCCTACTCTCGAAAGGAGCAGACATCAATGCAGTGAGCAAGTCCGGCATAACGCCGCTGCTGAATGCCTTAGATCATGAAAATGCCGACATCGCCGGGCTTCTTGTCGAGAACGGTGCCGACGTAAACAAACAGGGCAAAACAGAAATGGATCTGCCTCTCAATAAAGCAGCCGCGAGATGTATGGGCGATCTGATCAAGACGCTTCTGGCAAAAGGCGCAAAGATACCGCAAACAGGACAGACACCGCTTCACAATCTCATGATCGGGTATAAATGCCCTCAACGAACAGAGTTGATCACCCTGCTCCTTCAACAAGGGGCAAAGGTTAACGCACAGAATTCAGATGGACTGACTCCGCTCCATGTCACGCCCTACCCCGATATCGTAAAGTTTCTCATTCAACAGGGGGCAGACGTCCACATCCAAACAAAGAAAGGACAAACACCACTATCCTTTCAGGCTATGAATCCCTTCCCGGCTGTTCTTACCGTGTTGCTGGATTCTGGTGCACGCATCGACGCAACCGACCCTCATGGAGATACCCCGTTACACTTTGCCATGAACATCCTCAGCGCAGAGCTACTCATTGCTCGCGGCGCAAACATCAACGCCACAAACACGGAGGGCATGACCCCGTTACACAAGTTTGCAAGTGAAGGTAACGAAGACATCTGCCGCGTACTGATTTCGAAAGGAGGGAACATTCGAGCCTTAGATAATCGAGGGAGAACACCCCTCCATCTGGCAAGGACGGTTGGTGTCGCGGCCATCTTACTCAAGAACGGAGCTGACTATCGCGCACTCACTCCGGACAAAATGACGCCCCTGCACACTATCGCGGAAATGGGTGACAAGGGTGACGTTCTTGAACTCCTGGTTCAAACCGGAGTGGACGTCAACGCCCGCGATAAGGACGGAAGGACACCTCTACACATCGCCGTCATGAAGGATTTCTATGGCTATGGGGTGAGGAGCCTGATCAGTAAGGGTGGAAATCTCCAGGCGAAAGACAAAGACGGAAATACCCCCCTGCAACTCGCGGTCAAACGCGGCACACGGAATATCTTAGAAAAGATCGAAACAAGTAAGCCGTAAACAAGGGCCGGACTAGGTGCAATCTAAAGGAGGAATGGGTCCAGGAACCATTCCGGGATCCAGCTTCCAAAAGGATCAGAAAACCAGAGTCAGCGACGAGCTTACCGTCATTCCGGTGGAGCGGATCGAACCTTTGAAATTTCAACCTGTCAACCTACCCGTTCGATGTCCCAAATTCAGACGGTAACTAGTCATTTGCGACCGGCGGCATCCGTCCTAATGCGGAAGTTCGGCGCCGAGATCGCACCGCCATAAAGCGGCCCTCAGCCCTACCGCATTAACGTTCACAGTGAGAGGCTCGCGCCGTTCTTACGCGCGTCCTACTCAACTGTGTTGTTAGGGCATCGCTTCGGCTAGGCTGATGATGTTTGTCAGCACGTCAGCGCCCACGAAGTGTGCGAGCCGACTTGAGGCAGTGCCCCTGATAAGCATCCCCACCAGCATGGGAAACATCAGTTCTTCCCTACCACGGATCTGGCGTTTCATGTAGTAGACGGGACTTCCGCTCAATCCATCATAGCTATCCAACAAGATTGAGGTTTCCATGCGGAGTTCATGGCAATGTATGCTGGAACTACTGCCTTTGTAGACGCCCCTGATCACGCTTCTCGTGTGGCTAATCTTGCCGGATTCGTAGTCGATAAAGCTGCTTTCCGATGGGTAACCGACAATCCAAAGTTCGTCAAAAGGCTTCAACGCATTCGCACTCAATACACCTGTCTCGAGGTCTTGGGAGACCAAAGGGGCATCGCCAGACTTGTCAAAACAGTACAGATCGATTCGAAGTACGAACATGTCCTTGTAGTCTTCGTCGTCCGATATCCCCTTGTTCACTATGTACTGCTCATTGAAGGGCAAAGAAATTCGTGAACCGTCAGATGGAAATATTCTCAAGGCGTCCACCTGCGCCTTGGCATTCGAAAGAACGTGCGCTGCCGTAACCCAGTAGTAATGGCTAGAGTTGGCAACGAGAAAGGACGAACCTTTACCCCAATAGGCGAAGTCTGGGTGGTCGTGCTCGTAGAGGACCGGTCTGCTCGCTTCCTCGAAGCGGCTCATCTTGATGCCTATCGCCATGCTTCAGCCGTGCGGGAACCGGGTCGGCTGGAAGCATTCGGTAAGTTTTTCTTTGCCTTAGTACTCTGTAATAGCGCCACGTTTTAAAGGGCCAAACAATTCCGTGAGTCGTGAAGCAAGTTCGTTGTGATTGTCAAAGGTTACATCAGCCAATACTAGTACGTCATATGACCGTTGTGGTGCCGAGAGTGGCTCAGTCACAATTGCTATGAGTTTCGCAAGATGCAAACCGCAGTAAGCAACTGCAGCGAGGTTGTACATGCCCCTGACACGTTCCTCCCTTTTCCTATTTGTTACTAGAACCAAGACGCCTGTATCCGGCGAAATCTGTACAACCGCTTGACCGTCTCCAGCTGTATCGGCCTTGCGGAGTGCCTCTAGGAACTTTTCTCCAACCATTCGCCGCGATAGTCGTGGAATGGAGGCAAGCTCAAAAATAGTTCGATAATAGTTCTCTATAGTGCCTTTCGTTGACTCAGACCTGCCCGTAGGGTCACCGATGCCAGGATCATAGCCAATTGAGGTGTGTTGCCACTTTATGACCTCATCGATTAGCAAGCTCGGCCTATTCCGGTAGTCTCTTTCATTTATGAGATCAATATGCTTGCTACGGTAGGCTTTCCAAAGATCATCTGTAACCGCAACGAGATCGACTTCTCCACCCATGACTTTTCTAATCAATTCTGGTTGTGTCTTGAAAAGTGTTAAGAAGTCCAGCTCATGGGTGCTTGGCGATAAAGCGCCTTTTTCATAAAATCCTTTTCTGGCGGTTAAATAAGAAATCAAATCGGGGATCGTATCTATTTCGGTGGAGATAGTATCGAACACTTCCCTCGTAAAAATATGCGTGGGGATGTTGTTCTGAAATGCATACCCATTATATATACCGGTGCGCTCATCTTCCCCGAACTGCTCCTCACCAAACAGTTCGAGTATCACAAGGCCTATGAGATTTGTATTGCTGTCCCCTTTGAATGGGAGCGTGATACCAGCACCATTTGTTATGGTCTTGAGGCGATTTGCGTTCAAGGCACGCCTGATCGTTTTTAGCTGATCGATGCCATCAGAAATCTTCCCTTTGATCCGTTGAAAATCTTTTTCCTCCTTTTCAAAAGCCGATTTGGTTTCTGTCTTGGACTTGACCTGAAATGCAAGGAGAGTACTGCCGAAGGGTACAAGAAAATCCGCAGCTTCCTTTTCCGCACCACCTTTTAAGAACTTTGGATTTCGCACCGTAAAGTCGGCCAGAAACATCTTGTGACATATTTGCTCTACAAGATCTTCCGCTTCGTCACCTCTGTTGATATTTCCCACCATGCTTTTTTCGTAGAGACCCAACTATGTTTAGGCCGATCCGCATAAGGGCCGGATCTGCCATTTTCTGTCCGTGTAAGACGCCACTATGGCGACATGAACAATACGCCATAACTGGTGCCGCTTCAATGAGTTGCGACAGGGCGACTATGTATCATGGGTTCTTATGCGGATCGGTGTAAGCCCCCCTCTGGTAGCGGTCGGTCGTGTACTTCGGATTTGGGTCGAATTCTGACGTTGGATCCGCGCAACGAGGATTGACACCCCAAATTGCATTGCACCAGAGTATCAACAGCCATCGGTCAGTTCCTAGTAGTCGCAGGCATTAGCGGAGAGGCAAATTGGGACGTTCTGAATTTTGTAATATGCGGTAGACCCTGAATTCATTTTTCGGAGACAGCCCATGACCGACGTTTACAACCTCCACCGCTTCTTCGACGCGCAAGAGCGTACCTACGGCACTATCCTGAATGAACTCCGAGCCGGAAGAAAATCCAGTCACTGGATCTGGTTTATCTTTCCTCAGATCGCCTGTCTTGGTCGCAGCGGAACAGCGCAGCAATTCGCCATCGCCTCCCTCGACGAAGCCAAAGCCTATCTCCAACACCCTGTCTTAGGTCCCAGACTCCGCGAATGCACGCAACTCGTTCTCGACGTGGAAGGACGCAGCGCTGAGGAGATCTTCGGCTCTCCCGACTATCTCAAATTCCGCTCCTGCATGACCTTGTTTCTGACCGCTGCCCCCGACAACGCCCTCTTCAAATCTGCCCTACTCAAATACTTCCACGGCCAGCCCGACCAACTCACCCTCGACCTCCTGGCACAACAACAATCCTAGCCGTCGCATACGCTTCTGCCTCGTCCTTGACTCCCCTCTCCCTCCTGCGTACCCTGCGCCACACATGACCGCTCCTTCACACAAACTCCTAGGTATTGGCCGGTTGGCGGCTGCGTGGCTGGGTCTTTCCTTGTTGAGCCTGACGCTCGGCTGCGAGTACGTGCGACCGACAATGAATGCGCCGCTGGATCAGTACAGCACGGACTACGGCTATCGCTCCACCAACCTGCCTCCATCCAAAACCGGCAGCACGGACGGGCTCTTTATCGTCTCCTCGTTTTCCGGTGGCGGCGCGCGGGCCTCAGCCCTTTCCTATGGCGTGCTGCGGGAGCTGGCACGGACGCAGATCCGGTGGGAAGGGGTCGAGAAGCGGCTGGTCGATGAACTCAACATCATCAATGCGCTGTCGGGCGGGAGTTTCACGGCAGCCTACTATGCCCTCTACGGCGACCGGATTTTTCACGACTTCGAATACCGCTTTCTCCGGAAGGACTGGGAGAGCGAACTCCGGTCGCGGATCTTCCGGTCGCCTTCCAACTGGCTCCGGCTCTGGTCTCCTTTTTTCGGCCGGGCTCATGTCTTTTCGGAACTGCTGGATGAAGCGCTCTTCGACGGACACACGTTCGGCGATCTCGTGGCGCAGCGCCGGCGGCCGATGGTCTTCATTCATGCCTCCGACATGGCCAGTCTCTCGCGGTTCGAGTTCAATCAGCGGCAGTTCGACCTGATCTGCTCCGACCTCAGCCAACTTCCCATTTCGGTGGCGACCGCCTCGTCGGCCGCGCTGCCGCTGATCCTGAGTCCGATCTCGATGACGAACTATGCCGGGCAATGCGGCTATGTCCCGCCGCTGGTCTTGCAGGAGGAAAAGACCACGACCTGGGGCCGGCAGCGGGCAAACGAATTGCGGTCGTACCTCGATCCCAAGAAGCGCCCCTATATCCATTTGCTGGACGGCGGGCTGTCGGACAATATCGGCATGCGCGCGGTGCTGGAGAACACGGCCTACATCGGCGATCTAGAATCGACATTCAGGTCGCTGGGCGCGAAGAAGATCCGCAAGCTGGTCTATCTCATGGTGAGCGCCGAGACCACGCCGGATCCGCACCAGTACACGCTGAACGAAATCCCCGGCCTCATGCGGGTGAGCCGGGCACTGGTCGACATTCCCATCAACCGCTATTCCACCGACACCGCCGAGCTCATGCGCCAGGCCGTCGCGCAATGGCAGCGGGAACTCCGCCAGCGCCCGCCCGGAACGGACAGTATCTTTGTGCCCGATGCCGACGTCTACTTCATCAACGCCAGCCTGACAGAGATCGCGGATCAGGACGAGCAGGCGCGCCTCATGAACATCCCCACCAACCTGGCGCTGACCGACGACGAACTGGATCATCTCCTCCTCGCCGCAACGAAACTCCTCCGCAACGACAAAGAGTACCAACGCCTCCTCCACGACCTCGCCACCGACGCCAATCCACGGACTTCCTCATCTTCTTCCGCTCCCACCCTGCAGTCTCCGGCCTCAGCTGATTCTCAGCCATGAGACCGGACCCGGCGTTCCTCCGGAGCTGTCACCCCCCCTGTGCCCGGTAGGCACGGCGAAGCCATTGCCAGTTCGATATAAAATGAAGATACTAGTGAACTTATTGAACTTCCCGTTCGACTGACCTCGTGTAAGGCCGGTAGCACGTGACGGCTTATTTGACCCGAATGAACCGGATTCCAGCTTCCAAGCCGATGGAAACGCATGGCCAATTAGCAATCAGTCTGTACCCGACATGCACCACAGATCCTGCTACCAGATACAGGCAATGACCCTACATCCACCGGAGGCATCTACTATGCGTTATCCTCACACCATCCTCATCGGCATCGCCGCATCGCTTGTGATCGGCTCTCTTGCCCTTGCCGCAGACCCTTCCACGATCACACCCGTACAATTGGCACAAGTGCCTTCCACACAGGGAAATGCCCAGACGACCAAACCTCTCCCGGGAGTGATTCCACTGCAACCGGCGACGCCGCAGCTTCAACTCTCCAATGAACTGAAGACGCTCCAGGGCGTCGAACGGATCGAACAACGGCTTGCGGCCATGGAGGCAGCCCTGAAGACGTTGAGCGGGAATCTCGACGTGCTTGCAAGCTCAACCCGTGCGGCACACGAGCAACAACAGACCTTGGAAACACGCATTCAGGCTCAAACTGAACCCCGGAATGAATTCCCCCCTGCGCAACGCTGGCAACTCGTTCTCGGTGGATCCGCTGTGATCGATAAACGAACAGGACTCACGTGGCAACGCCAGCCGAACCTCCAACGCATCATGTGGTCTCAAGCAGCGGAAGTCTGCCACTCGGCCGGTCTGCCACCCAGCACACTCAATCCTGTGAGAGGCTGGCGCCTGCCGACCGCCTCAGAAATCATGGGACTCACTCCATTAACCCAGGACAGTCCATTTCCTGTTCGGCCTCAAGGAGATTCCTATTGGACCAGTACGATCAATACGTCCATACGCCCGTATCACGCCGCTGACGGGGAAGATTATCCTTTCGTCTTCAGAGCCGGCTTTTCGACCAACAGTTCAGCAATCGGAGCAATCAACACCGCCCCCGGTGGAGGATCTGATTCATTGGGCAGCGTATGGTGCGTGAGAGACTAGCAGAGTCAATCCGAACGAACCGCGAACAACAGGAGTCGCTGACCTATGCGATTTGCTCACCTCTGTACATTAGCCTCTGCGTTGTTCATCGCCGCGCCTGCATTCTCCATCGCCCAGGATGACAATTTCTCCCGGCACATTTTCTTTGATCAACCGACGTATTTCACAGCCCCTGACGGTACAGCGGTCACGATCCCGCCGGGGCAGTACGCCGTTGAGGCGACTTCACAGGACGGGTTACGGCTTCTCGAACAGACCGACGGTTCGCCTCATCTTCTACGAGCCGAGCCCCTCCACCATGACGACTTCCTCTCGGATTCGGCCGCTAGGCTGATCCTGACCGATGAGGATACGCTTCACCTCGTGCTTCTGTACCCCGACGGACGCGCGCTTGACGCCATCGGATCGCTGAATGGAATTAGGTCTCGCGCTCCCCTGAGTGCGAATACCAACAATACGGCCGTCCCTTTGACTCAGACCCAGCTCCGACAAGGACTTCAATCTCTCAGCGAGACTACGCGTCTCGCCGGCGCACCACCACCACCCAGACTATTGTCTCCCTCGACCACCCACCAGGTTGCTGCGTGGGGAGAAACAGTCACGTGGGAGCCTGAAGCGGGCACTCCCTCTCCCACATCGTTCCGAGTCTGTATATCCCTTGCCGGATCTGCGTGCTCCCGCCCCGGACAGAATTCGTCAACCTCCATTGTCCTTTCCGACCTCCCTCCGACAGCACGCACCTATCGGATCACTGGAGCCCTGCTTCAGCCGCTCCTGGCTTACGGTGAACGGAAGGCTCTCACCTGGACAGTTGCCGCCTGCGGACCAAGCCCGATCACAGATACTCCAGACAGACGCCTCTCCGTTAGCCCGTCAGAACAGCTCTGTACCTATGCACGCCCTCGATCCATTACATGGACACTTCAACTACAAGCCCCGATTCTCAATCCGCCGCGCTGGAGACTGGTCAACGACAGACCTTCACTCAGCATCCAAGGCCCGGTTGAAGGCGCACACCACTACATTTTTTGCGTGGTGATACGGACCTACGCTCCACCTCATGATCGATATCCTTGCCCTGAAGCCTCCCGCGATCCCTCTGTTCATCAGGACGGCGCTTCAGTGTCCTCTGCCAACGGAACATATCTGGTGAACACCGGAGCTTCGCTCAGTACCTTGGGATGGGAATGGACATACCAGAAGAATCCACTCCCCAATCGATCGTTCACGGTCTCAGTCACAGGACTTCCTCTAAATGTAGAAGGCGGATTTGACTGGTCTGTGGGTGCCTGCCTGAACGCGTCCTTGCCCTGCACCTGGTCCCCTCCTCTTCGCGTGAATACGCTTCCGCTGCTCGACCGCAGGCCTATTCAACCCATCGAAGAATCTCGTGCTCGATTCAGACTCGAGTGGCCTGGGGTGACGCTCCCTGGAGTCACCCACTATCGCGTGTGCCTGGCCACGCCTGGCAGCACATTCCCACTCGTCTACGTCAACGTCGTATACAAACTGATTTACTTCCCGGGAATGCTCCATGATCTATGCAACAGCAGCAGCGATATTCCTCCCGGTGAACGCCCGACATATGAGCGGGAGCTCCCTCCTGAGGTGGGCAGTTTCTGTCTCAACGGTCCATGCCAAATGCCTCGGCCGGTCGCGACGTACCTGGCGGGACTCCCTCAATACATCCTGGATTTTCAGGAGCATCCAGAACTGGCGCCGTTTCATGGACAGACCTTAGCCGTCGCCGTTGCGCCCTGTAGCGGATCAAACAGGAATTGTCTCTGGGATCTGGCCTATAGCGAGCTGCGTATCCCGACTATCTCAAAAGACCCTTCACCCGTTTTGTACAGTCCCTCCTCCAGTTCGTTTTCGCTCCAGTGGGAGTCATGGTGGGGCAATGACTACTATATCCCGTGCCTACGGGAAGCCAGCGCCACCTGCGAATCAGGAAATCTGCTCAGTCACCCGAGGATGAACGCCCCTCGCGGAGCAAGCACGCCCCAAGACCATCCTCGCGCGTGTATACTCACAGGGCCTTCACTCTCCGGCATCAAAGTATTCCAAGTCGCGGGCTGTAATGACGCGTGGGGTTGCCATTGGTCTTCTCCCCAACAGCACAATTTTTCATCGATTCGCCTCCCCCCTCGCCAATCCGAATTGCTTTGTATTGAAATGCCGAGATGAGCCTTCAGCACACATGAGGATCTCCATCCGCCTTGCCCTTCCGTACCCCCCCATGTAAGGATTGCGTGGTCGGATCGACTAACCGGCAGTCACCCGTGAACCAAGGAGCTCGCTATGCCATCCAAGATTGAAATAGGCCAGATCGTGAAAGTGACGAAGAGCGACGACGAGTGGAAGAAGCTCCTGTCGCCTGCGGCCTATCAGGTCCTGCGCCACGAAGACACCGAGCGGGCCTTTACGAGTCCGCTCCATGAGAACCACCAGGCCGGCATCTACTATTGCGCGGGCTGCGACCTCCCCGCCTACTCGTCGGAGCACAAATTCGACAGCGGCACCGGCTGGCCCAGTTTCTGGCAGCCGATCGACCCGAAGGTGGTCGAGACGCGCACCGACACGAAGTTCTTCATGACCCGCGTCGAGGTCCACTGCGCCCGGTGCGGCGGCCATCAGGGCCATGTCTTCGATGACGGTCCGAAGCCGACCGGCCTGCGCTACTGCATCAACGGCGTCTCGCTCAAATTTGTCGCTGCTTGATCCACCGCCGCTTCGCCGCGCAATTCTGTCACCTGTCCCAGATTGTTCATCTCTGTGCTGCCCGCTCCCCCCAAGAGAGCGGGTAGCACCGGCC
>FRDC01001279.1_pt1 | contig 10950 bp, 11 predicted proteins | sample 1106171 | NCBI WGS metagenome assembly FRDC01 (sample SAMEA3930566, study PRJEB13176) | freshwater metagenome | biome: Drinking water system; feature: drinking water; material: water | place: Singapore | collected 2014-12-20
TTCAAGGTGGACGACTTTTACGCCGCCCGCAGCAGGACTATCCCGCCGCTACCGTGGTCGAATATTGCTCCGCCGTTCTCAGCAGAACCACGCGCCGATCATGCTGATTATATCGGCCACTGGCTGCGCATTCTGAAAGGCGACCGCAAAGCGATCTTCACGGCGGCGAGTGCTGCGAACAAGGCTGCGGAATACCTCAAGAGCATCGCTCAGATCGAACAACAAGAGGCGGCTTAGGCCGCCTCCCTTACGCGCTGTTTATATCGCGTCCGCCAGCCTCGGACAGAAGATATCCCGCGTGAAAAAGAATGCACCAGCCGATCTCGGCGAGGATGCCTTCTGTTCCACCATAATATTCTTCGGCTTCTTCTTCGCTGTAATGCCCAGCAGAATCAGAGAAATCCACGCCGTCCGCTTCAAGCTCGCGTGCAAGCTTCAACGCATCGGCCAACGAAATGACATGGCCGAAGATATGCGCGATATCGTTTCGAAAATCGTTGTAGCGATTGAATGCAGCTTTATCGTGGGCGGAAATCACACCCTCAGCGACAAGCCATTTCGTTTTGTCAGGAAAGCTTAGCTTGTAAATCTTGTCGTCCGTTCGCGATAGGCGGATCATCTCTATCAACAACGCTTCGAGCGCGAGATGAGTTTTCAGCACCAGTGCTACGATAACCGGATCATCCCTGATGATTTGTGAGCTGATAATGTCGTCAAGTTCAACAGCGCGTGATGGCTTTCGCATTCTATGATTCTCCTACCACCCTGATTGCCGAATAGCGCGATCCTTTCCAGCAACGATTTCAACACCGTTCTAACGTGGGGCCGCTTGTCGGCCCCTTTTCATTGGCTGCCCCGCGTCTGGGATGATCCGGTGATTATGACGGGAATGTTGGCAGGGCCGGTGCGTCGTCAACGGCTTGCCCGATCCATTCGCTCCAAGTTCCTTTGCGCTCCCGTGTTGGCCGTTTCCCTTCGGTGACGCTGCCCCTTCGAACCCTGCCGCTTGCCTCCCCGTCCACCGGACGAACCCAAACGCCAAAGGAGGCAGACATGAAAACCGACTACGCAATCATTCACAAAAACTGGAACGGCATCGAAATCGAAATTCGTTGGATTGCCGATTACGTCTCATTCGACGACGGGCAATCAATGGCGCATCTTGAGGTCGAAAGCGTAAAGCCAGCACGCGCGCCGCTCCCGATCACCGAAACAGGATATCGCTCGCATTTCATCAATCGCAGCAATGTTGATCACATCGGCGGCCCTGAGGCCTATGTCGAAGCGTGGATCGACGAGATGTCACACACCCACGCATGGCGCGAAACCGCCGTCGCATCCAAGCAACTCGCGCTCTTTTGAGCGCGAGTCAGTCTGAATGCTCTGGCAAGGGCCAATTCAGATGGTCATCAGGTATAGAAGGCGAGCTGATCGAGCGTCAGGAACGCCTGAAGCGCCCGTGCCTTTGTGTAACTTGCAGCATCCGCAGCGCCGTGACCGACCGCATGACGGGAGCCGGCATTGCCCTTGGGGCCATTCGGATCAAAATTCATGAATGTGCTCGACTTGAGATAATGGGCGAAAGCTGCCGAGAATAGCAACGTATCTGGTCCGCCAGCTCGCACTTCTGCCGATGTAATCGCATATTCCAAAAGTGCTTTTAGTTGGGCAGGCTTCCCATGCGCTTGCCTGTAGGCGTCCGCCAGAATCCCCTCGATCTCGGTCAACACCGTCTTGATCGCTGGCGCGAACAATCCGGCTAGGTATGCGTCCACCGCCTGCCGAATCAAATCTTCTCGGTTGCGGAAATGAGGCTTCGCAAGCCATCTTGTGAGCATGCGGTCAAAGCGTTCGCGATCAAATGCGTCGCAAAGCGCGGTCTCGGTCTCGTCGAGACCGAAACCAGCTTCCATTGTTGACGCAAGCTTCGTGAAGTCCCCGATGATTTCAACAAATGGAAACCAACCGTGGCTGATGACTTGATCGAATGCCACTTGGTCAGCGAGCGCATCGTAGAGGTGGCGGTAGCGTAGGTAGCGCAAAAGCCGCCCCAGACTCTTTGCCATGTGCGAACGGTCAAACTGCCGATCTGGATTGAAGTCGAAATACATCCCGAACCTCCAATCCTGGCGAAAGATGCAGATCACTCGGTCGCTCGTTCCGAACTCGATCAACGGGAAATCCATTCCCGTGATGTCTCCAACATCGGCCTCAAAAACAACTGATCCAGCGACCATATCGCGCTTCATCATCGCGTGCATGGCTACCGCGGCTGTATCGACCCAAAGTTCGGCCGAGTTATCGGGCTTAATGACCAGAAGGACCGTGTCTGCTCTTTTCAGTGCCGGATATGCGCCAGCCCGCTGCGCGGCACATTCAATGGCCGCGCAGAGATTGTCCGCGATCCGGTGGAAATTTTGTTCATCAGACGTAATCGCAAGGCGCGTCCAGATTTCGACCTGATCGCCCTCACGGCACGCTTTGGCCGCTACGCCATGAATGTTGACGTCCGTCAGTTTGATCGGCTCGCCGACATTCGCAACTAAGGTACCAGCCTTGGGGGGCATTGTGGCGTCGCTCATGGTCAATCGAACCATGACCGCCATCTCCGGTCAAGCATAGGCGATATCCGACCAACTTGTCGTTGCCTCCGGCCCGCGCTCTAGGGCTACGCCCCTTAGCCAAAGTCTCAGCCCATATGGGTGACGATCACTAACGCAATTATTACGAATAATCATAATTAATCACAATAAACTAGTGATTAAATCATCTTAGTATATTATTAATAAAACTGAACTACCCTTATAATATATCGGGGGGTAGATGATTCCATCAAGAATATTCACTTCAATCTCAATTTTCTTGGTCATACTCGTATTTGCGGCGTCACATCAGCCAGCAAACGCTGGCGCTTGCAAGCAAGCTGATCTCTATGGAATCAATTGGTCTGTCGATGGGTGCTCATGCGCTGCCGACACGCTGTCAAAGCCCAAAACTGGTGCTTTCGCCGAGGACACAATCGGCTTTTCGCGCGGCTGGATCGATGCTCGCGACCTGATTTGCGATGCCAAAACTGGCAAATGGTCCGCAAAAACAAATCCTAAATTCGCTGCATGTTCCGGTTGCAAACCTGGCTTTGGCGCAAATGGAACTTGCGGCCCCGCTACCCAAAAACATCATGCTAACGCTCCGAAGGCAGACCTTTGTGCGTGCGGTACCGCTTCGAAAGTGAAACGCGCCGGTTCGTGGCACTGGCAATGCGGTATCGATCCCAACAAACCACCGGCCAACTGTTATGCGCCAGCCATAACGAAACAGGAGAACAGGTGAAATCAGGCATATTGTTCGCATTAGCATTCTTCTTGATCGCAGGATGGACCCATAATGCGCAGGCCGCTGATGCTGTTTGCGGTTCGGCTCACGGAACAACAGTCTCAGACAATTTGGTCGGCGGGATGTCAGCAGCGCAGGCATGTGCTGTAGGTTCGTGGAATGACATCCCAAAGAGCTGGGATATCAAAACAAACCAGTTCCGATGGACGTGTAACGGTACATCTGGCGGAGCGAACGCGAATTGTTGGGCCAATCGGCAGGTAACGTCAGCGTGTGGATGGGCGCACGGTGGAACTCCACCTGATGTTAGATCGTCCCATACGGCGCCAACGAAGGGTCTGTGCAGACCAGGAAGTATACCAACCACACCCGTCGCAGGAACCGCCATTATCGGCATCTCGCCAGCGTGGAGATGGGACTGCCAAGGGCCAAATAGCACCCCTGTCCAGTGTGAAACCTATCGCCATGCAACTGCACAGCCAGCCGCGTGTGGATTTGCCGCCGATGTTCCCTTCGGTAACAATCGGTATTCGACACCGCCACCACCAAATGAAATCGGTGCGATGTTCGAGGACGGCCCCCTCTATCCATACTTGTGCCGCCGAGGCACGCCTTCGGCAATTACGGCCTCGGGCCCTGGTGGTCCGTGGTCGTGGACTTGCTTGAGCCCAGCAGGCAACGCATCATGCCAGCAACTCGGGCCAGACAGCACAACGAGCAAGGCGTCATACATCATTAGAGATGCCGAGTTTTGTTTCGATGGAAGCTGCTTCCCTCTTCATATGCTGCATTATCAGTTCCCTGGAGTGAGTGCGTGGCTTCGCTCTGATCACGATATCTCACCTGCGCCGCCTCGTTCTGTAGCTGGCACGCCGGGAGTTACCCCTACAACTCTAGGAATCAAATTCGACGTATACAAATACTTTGGACCACCAAATAACCAATACAGCAAAATATTATCAGTCCATAGAACTATACCTTTCGGTAAACGCCATGGCCTCGAATTCAATTTGGGAACTGTACCTGGCTTTGGCGGAACTCCCATAGAAATCACGCCATCAACATCTGCGTCATGTTGTGGATCACCTTATGATTATCCAACCGGGGCTTCTCCCTGGAAAGACTCGCGGTTTGAAATAGATATAATTCCGCCTCCAACGGAACCTGTCACCGAAATCAGTGTACGAATTTATGCTAACGATGGACGGGATGCGAACGATACAAATACCGCTCATGCATATGCTAACTTTCAAGTAACATACGCGACGCCAGTCAATGGTTCTTGTGGTTCAGCTAACGGTGTCGCGAGGACATCCGCGCCTTCAAGCGGATTATGTTCTGCTGGCACTGCCTCAGCAGTTTCCGGTTCTGGACCTTGGACGTGGACTTGTGCTGGCTCAGGCGGCGGGAGCACCGCATCATGTTCTGCTCCATTGCTTGTGGCTGTCGTCAATGGCGCATGCTCTGGAACGGCGGGGGCTTGTACCTCTGGCACAGCTGCATCCGATAACGGTCTGATTGCGTGTGGCACGACCCGTACTTGGAATTGCAATGGTTCGGGCGGAGGCACGAACGCATCATGCTCCATCGCCAACCCATCATGTGCCGTGAATGGATCATGCGGCACATCGAATGGCGGAACCTTCACGACTGCACCGTCAACCAATCTATGTGTTGCGGGAACCGTCACCCCTATAACCACCAATCCGACGACATACACTTGGTCCTGTAATGGATCAGGTGGCGGTTCGAATGCGAGTTGCACGGCGAATAGACGTGTCAACGCAGTGTGCGGCGTAGCCAACACAGTACCGACTGCGACATCTCCATCATCTGGCTTATGCTCCACGGGCAGCGCAGGTGCCGTCACAAACCCACCCAATCAATGGAATTGGACATGTTCCGGCATCAATGGCGGCACGAATGCATCTTGCTCAGCGCCGCGAATTATTCACGGAACCTGCGGCCCTTCCAACGGATCAAATGTGTATGTCGCCCCGACCTCGGGTCTATGTACGACTGGTACAGCGACAACCGTGTCAGGTGCCGGACCGTTTAATTGGAATTGTAATGGCATCAATGGCGGCACCAACGCATCCTGCTCGGCCAACCTATCAGTGAATGGTGCATGTGGTCCCGCTCATGGAACATTCTCAGCCACCGCGCCAACCTCAGGATTGTGCTCTGCCGGATCGGATACTGGCGTTACAGGCACCGGACCATTTACTTGGAACTGTAGTGGATTGAACGGTGGAACAAGCATCGCTTGTTCGTCCAACGCAATTGTTCAAGGATCGTGCGGACCCGCGAATAACACCCCATCGGCTACCGCGCCTGCGACAGGTTTATGCGCAACCGGCACTGCTACCGCTGTCACGGGGACGGGGCCATGGAACTGGAGTTGCACCGGATCAGGAGGGGGAACCACATCAACATGCTTGGCACCACCACCACCACCACCACCCTCGTTTGGCGGCGCCTGCCCCACCTAAAGCCTAATCAGACACAATTCCAAACATTGGAATAGGCCCGCCATCCTCTACAAGATTGGCGGGCTTTTTCTTACTCACCCGAGATCGAGCCCACGATCCCGCTTCGGGCGTGTTGTTGTTGTGGACTGTCCACGATCCTTATCGCGTTCGGCTTCGCCTTCGCGCATCCGGCGGAACTTGGCAGCGTCGCGATAGAGACCGAGGATGCGTTCAGCTTCCTTGCGGCGGTTTTCTTTGATCAGCTCTTGAAGGGCTTGGCGATCCTTGTGCTGTGCACGGATCAGAGCGTGCCGCTCATGGCTATCGCGCTCCCGCGCAAATTTGGATTCCATCTCATTCTGCTTGCGCACCTTGAAATACTTCCCCGTCAGAAAATCCCACACGCCAGGCAGACCTTTGCGCAGGCGTGATGCGCGGGCGCACTGCTCCTCATCCCAACGAGCCGAGATTTTCTGATCGAAGGCTTGGCGTTCAGCTTGATGCTGAACCTTGAGCGCTTCGCGCTTGGCTATCAGCGGTTCCATGTTGTGGTGGGCAATGCGTTTAGCCTCCGCAATGTAATTGGAGAGGCGAGGCGCAATGTCATTGGCGATGCGTTGCTGCGTTTCAGCAACCGAAGGCAGGCGTGCAGGATCACCGAGGCGCTCTTCTATCACTTTCACCTTTTCAGGGATCATGCGCGAGATGGCAAACACATCGCCATCAAGAGTTGTGACGACGAAGGCGCGGCGATCACCGCGCGCAAGGAACAGCCCGCGCTCTTCGAGCGCGGCGGCAAAAGCCTTGGCGTTGTCCGCTCGCTTCCAGCAGTCATTGACCGCTGCTTTCAGCTCGCGCGGATCGATGTCTGCACGTTTGGCCTTTTGCCATTCGTCGAGTGAAAAGCTGCGCGGATCACGTAAGCGTGCGCTTTCATAACCGCGCGGCATGTTCCAGCCATTCTCAAGGAAGATTTGTTTGGCGAGAGATTTGAGCTTCAACCCGAAATGGGGAAGCTCTTTTGCCTTCATCGTCTCGGCATCGATGCGTGACCACACGGCATGACAATGACGACGACCTTCTTTTTCATGGAAGACAACGATGCGCGGTTGGCCGGTCAGACCTAACCGCTCTTCAACATCGGCGAGCGCTTTCTCGAAGACTTCAATGCGCACGGATTCATGCGTAGGTGGACTCAGCGAGAGCGAGAACAGATATTGTTTGCACCTTGTGCCGCGCGATGCGGCGTAAGCCTCATTCATCGCGCCCATGACAGTGTCGGACACGAAGCCCGACACTTCATGAATCTCCACATGCTCATTCTCTTCGGTCTTGAGCAGGTGAAGACCAAGCTGTTTCCCACCGCTGCGCTGAGAGCCTTTGAGGATCATGGCATAACATCGACGCCGAGCGCCTGGATCAGAAGCGCGCGCATCTGCGTGACTTCCTCCACTGCTGTAAGCAGCGCTTCCTCGGTCTCTGGAGTGACCGGAAGGCTGCCGGTGTTCGCTGCCTTTGCGAGCTGGTTCACGTTGTTCGCCAGTCGCGATTGACCGAGCATTGCGAGAAGCTGGGCAAGCGCGCGATGATCCTTCACCGGAAACGCGCCGCGCCGATGCGGCGGCGGCGATGATGGATCAAACAGCTTCCAGCGGATGAATGCCGACAGCGACATCCCTGCCGCTGCCTTTTCGAGATTGGCTTTCTCTTCGAATGTGACCCGAAGCGAAATCGGATGGAGAGACGCACGCTCGTTCATGCGGCACCTCCCATCTTCTTATGACGACGACGGACAGGCGGCGAGGGACGCGGCTTTTTCGATTGCGGGAGCTTGCCGGCTAGATTTCCTGTGGGTGATTTCGCCAACCCTTCAAGGATCACATTCCAGTTGGCCAATGTCTCAAATAACTTGTTCGAGTCCTCGTTTTGGAGAAGGTTCGAGTCCCTGTTTTGGTTCGAGCTTACTCCGCTCGGGGGCACCATTTTTCTGATCAGCAACGCAGCTCATCCGACCATGTGCGATGCGCAATCGAACGGGTCGCCGATGAACCGCGCCCGTGCGGCCTCGATGAAGGCGCGCACATTGGGCGCTGCCCGGCGTTTGCTCTGGAACACCAGATTCACCGGCACGGCCGGCGGATTGTGGGCGCTGAGCACATAGGACAAGTGCCCCGCGCGAACATGCTCGGCCACCTGATAACACATCAGCCGGGCGATCCCGACGCCGGCGAGTGCTGCATCAACGGCGGCCGATACGCTGTCGGTGAGCAGCCGCGGCTCGATCCGGATCGCCGGCTTGCCGCCGCCGAAACGCCATTCGCCATTGGGCATGAAGTTGTCGAACGCGATCAGGTCATGCTGATGCAACTGGGCAATGCTGTCCGGCGCGCCGCGCCGCAGAAGATAATCCGGGCTGGCAACCAGCACGCGGTGGATTTGCGCAATCCGGATTGCGTGCAGGGCGCTGTCCGAAAGATCGGCGATCCGCACCGCGACATCGACCCCGTCCTCCGCCAGCTTGACCAGGCGGTCGGTCAGCATCAGTTCGACCTTAAGGTCCTGATGTGCTGCCATCAGCGCGGTTGCCATGGGCAGCACATGCAGGCGACCGAACAGCACCGGCGCGGTCAGGCGCAACAGGCCATGGGGTGCCGCCGCTTCGCCGCGCAGCTGGCGTTCGGCATCGTCGAGATCCTCCAGCGCAATGCGGCAACGCTCAAGATAGGCTGCGCCTTCCGGCGTGAGCGAAACCGATCGGGTGGTGCGCCTGAGCAGCAGCACGCCCAACCGGCCTTCAAGATCAGCAATCGCCCGGCTTGCAGCCGTCGGCGATACATGGAGTGCGCGCGCAGCTTCGACGAAGCTGCCGCGCTGGGCGACCGCGACAAAGGTCCGCAGGGCGTCGAGCCGATCCATGTCATTATCCCGAACATCGCAATTAACAGATGCGTTTTATCTCAATTATCGACGGATGTCAGCGCGCCTAGATGGGGATTGTCGCAAGGACACGCCGAAAGGAGTTACACGCCATGAGCACGATAACGATCCCCACCTATGAAACGTCACCGGAAGCGTCGAAGCCGCTGCTCGATGCGGTCAACGCCCAGTTGGGGGTCATCCCCAATCTGTTCCGCCTGGTCGGGCAGAGCCCCGCGGCCCTGGAGGGCTTTCTCGGCCTCAACGGTGCGCTCGGCAAGACACTCAATGTCAAGACGCGCGAGCGGATCGCGCTTGCCGTGGCAGAGGTCAATGGGTGCCGCTACTGCCTGTCGGCGCACAGCTATCTGGCGGCCAATCTTGCCAAGCTCGACGAGGCGGAAATTCTCGCCAACCGGCGCGGGCATTCGCATGACGCCAAGGCTGATGCTGCGGTGGCCTTCGCGGCGGGGATTGCGCGGACGCGCGGGCAAGTGGGCGCAGAGGCTCTGGCGGCGGTGCGGGCGGCCGGGTTCGGCGACGCCGAGATCGTCGAGATCATCGTCAATGTCGCGGTGAATTTCCTCACCAACCTTGTCAACAATGTTGCCGAAACCGAGATCGACTTCCCCGTTGCGGCAAAGCTTGCCGCGTGAGCCCCTGGCGAGGGGCCGCGGGCCATCCAGGACCGTCGCCCTTCGCTACAAATGCCGACGCCGATGCCCAAAGGAGATCACCCAATGAGCCGCCCGCCATTGCCCCCGTTCGATCTGGAAAGCGCCGTCGACAAGGTGCGCCGCGCCGAAGATGCCTGGAACACGCGCGATCCTGCCACCATCGCGCAGGCCTATACGCCCGACAGTCGCTGGCGGAACCGATCCGAATTTGTGGAAGGCCGCGCCGCAATCGAAGCGTTGCTGACCCGCAAATGGCAAAGCGAGCATCAATATCGGCTGATCAAGGAGCTGTGGGCGTTCGCTGGCAACCGGATCGCGGTGCGCTTTGTCTATGAATGGCATGATGCAGCGGGTCAGTGGTGGCGCAGCCATGGCAACGAAAACTGGCTGTTCGATGAAAACGGACTGATGGCGGCGCGCCATGCCAGCATCAACGACGTGGCGATCAGCGAGGCGGACCGGCTGTTCCGCTGGCCACAGGGCCGGCGACCGATTGATCATCCCGGCTTGAGTGATCTTGGGCTTTAGCCCGGAACCTTACAATCGCGTCGCCAGCAGAGCGGCCAGCGCTTCGACGCCGCGCGCATCATCCTCGTCAAAGCGGGCGGGGCTGGGCGAATCGAGATCGATCACGCCCAGCAGCGCACCATCCCGCACGAGCGGCACCACCAGTTCCGACGCGCTGTCGGCGTCGCAGGCGATATGGCCGGGAAAGGCGTGGACGTCCGCCACCAGCTGCGTTTCCCGCGTTGCCGCTGCCGTGCCGCACACGCCCTTGCCCAGCGGAATGCGGATGCACGCGGCCTTGCCCTGGAACGGCCCAAGCACCAGCTCATCCCCCACCAGCCGGTAAAAACCCGCCCAGTTGAGATCGGGCAGATATTGCGCGATCAGCGCGGCGGCATTGGCCATGTTGGCGATGCTGTCTGGCTCACCCGCCGTCAGCGCGTCGAGCGCGTCCAGCAGATCGGCATAGAGGCGGGGCTTGTCGGTGGCGTCGATTGCAAAAGTGTACATGAGGCGCGATGTAGGCGTGCCGCCCGCCGCACACCAGCCCTAGAGCTCGATGCGCACCTTCGCGCGGCCCGCCTTCACGGTGCTGCGGTCCTTTTTGGCGTCCACGCGCTTGGCCTTGGCGGATTTGCTCGGCTTGGTCTTGATGCGGCGTTCGGGGCGCTGATGCGCAGCCACCAGCAGCGCGTCCAGCCGCTCGCGCGCGTCCGCACGGTTGGCTTCCTGCGTGCGGAAGCGGCGCGCGACGATCAGCAGATCGCCACTGGCGGTCATCTTGGAACCCGCAAGCGTCTTCAGCCGGCGATAGACATCGGGCGCAAGGCCCAGCGCGAACACATCGACGCGCAGCTGCACGGCGGTGGCGACCTTGTTGACATTCTGCCCGCCGGGGCCGGTGGCGGCAAGGAACCGCTCCTCGATCGCGCTGTCCGGCACCGCGATCATGGCGCAAAGCCCGCCGCGATGAAGCGCGCCGGCACGGGCGCTTCGGCGCTGACCGGGGGCTTGGCACCGCGCGGCACCTCGAGCGCGGCAGCGTG
>FRDC01003073.1_pt1 | contig 10942 bp, 7 predicted proteins | sample 1106171 | NCBI WGS metagenome assembly FRDC01 (sample SAMEA3930566, study PRJEB13176) | freshwater metagenome | biome: Drinking water system; feature: drinking water; material: water | place: Singapore | collected 2014-12-20
TCTCTCACGCCCTCTGGAAGAGGGCGCGCCGCCCGCTTCCGCTCAGTTCTTTTCGTCCGCGTCCTTCGCGGCTGTCTCTTTCATCGCCCGCGAGACGTTGAGAACGCCCGCGGCGAAACCCAGAAAAATCCCTCCGATCAGTCCCCACGGTCCGGCCCCGGTCAGCCGGTCGATACCGAGCCCCAGCAAGGGGCCGACAATCATCGCGGCGAGAAGTTCCGACCCGAGCCGGAACCCCTGACCAAGCGCCCGCCCGCGTTGCTCGTCCGCCGTCGCCGCATCCGGCGCTGCATCCTTGCGCGCCGCTTCAAGTCGCGACGAAAGTTCGCTGAGCGGCGAGGGATCGGGCTTGCCGGCGTTCTCCGCCATGGGGTGTTTCTGGAAGGGGGTGAAGCGGAAGCCCCACCCTTGAATCGGCGCGGACCATAGAGGCGGCCCCTGCCACCGTCAAGGAATCGTAACGGGCGATAAAGGCTTGAAACACCGAATAGAAAGCTGCGCCGCGTCGTGTTGCCGCGGCGCAGCAATCCTCACTTCGCCGCGTCGCCCGGGACCGGGAAGCCGCGATCCCTCAGCAGTGCTTCAACGCCGGCATCCTTGCCGCGGAACTTCCGGTAGGCCACGGCCGGATCGATCGAATTGCGCGGCGCGAAGAGGTAGTCGACCAGCTTCTTCGACACCGCCTTGTCATAATAGCCGCCCGGCGCTTCCTCGAAGGCGATGGCGGCGTCCGACGTCAGGACGTCAGCCCACATGTAGCCATAGTAGCCGGCCGAATAGCCCTCGCCTGAGAAGATGTGTCCGAAATGGGGGCTGCGGTGGCGCATGACGATCTCGGACGGCATGCCGAGGGTCGCGAGCGTCTCCCGCTCGAACCGGTCGGGGTCGATGCCTTCGGGGTCGGCGGTGTGAAACTTCATATCGACGAGCGCGGAGGCAAGATATTCGGTCGTCTGGAAACCCTGATTGAAGTTCTCCGCGGCCTTGATCTTGGCGACCAGCGCCGCCGGCATCGGCTCGCCGGTCTTGTAATGAACAAGGTAGTTTTCGATGACAGGATCGGTGATGAGCCAGCGCTCAAGGAGTTGCGACTGAAATTCGGTGTAGTCTCTCACGCCGCCGTTCAGCGTCGGGTAAGCGACGTTCGAGGACAGCGAATGGAGCGCGTGTCCGAATTCATGGAAATAGGTCGTTGCGTCGTCCCATGAAATGAGCACCGGCTCGCCCGGCGCCGCCTTCACGAAATTCGAATTGTTCGACGACAGCACTGTCTGCTTGCCGTTGAACGTCTCGTGGCTGCGATAGCTTGTCGCCCACGCGCCTGACCGTTTGCCCTGACGCGCAAAGGGATCAAGATACCAGAGGCCGACATGGGCGCCCGTCGTCCGGTCGGTGACCTCCCAGACCTTCACGTCCTCCTGAAAGACCGGAACCGACCCTTCCGCGACCGGCGCGAAGTTGAAATTGAACAGCTCGCCGGCGACGTAGAACATCGCCTCGCGAAGCTTGTTGAGCTCAAGATACTGCTTCACCTCGTCGGAGTTGAGCGCGTATTTGGCGAGGCGCACTTTCTCCGCGTAGTAGCGATAGTCCCACGGCTCGATCTTGATGTTCGCGCCTTCAGCGTCGGCGACGGCCTGCATGTCGGCGATTTCTTCCTTCGCGCGGGTGACGGCGGCGGGCCAGACCGCCATCATCAGCTCCATCGCGCGTTCCGGCGTTTTCGCCATGCGGTCTTCCAGCCGCCATTGCGCGTAATTGTCATAGCCGAGCAGGCCGACGCGCTCGTCCCGCAGGGTGAGAATTTCGGCGATGACGGCGTTGTTGTCGTATTCGTCGCCGTTGTCGCCGCGACCGTAATAGGTGCGCCAGACTTTTTCGCGCAGCGGACGAATGGTCGAATAGGTGAGGAACGGATCCATCGACGAGCGCGTATTGGTGATCGCGTATTCGCCCTTCTTGCCGCGCGCCTCGGCGGCCGCCGCCGCGGCCTTAACCAGCGAGTCCGGCAGACCGCCAAGTTCGCTCTTCTTCAGATAGGTGACGTAGCTTTCCTCGTCGTGGAGGACGTTGTTGCCGAACGTCGTGTAAAGCTCGGCGAGCCGCTTCTCGATCGCCGCATAGCGCTCCTTCGCGTCGCCTTGAAGGGTCGCGCCTTCCCGCGCGAAACCGTCATAGGTCAGTTGAACGAGCCGTTGCTGATCGGGACGCATCCTCTTGACGCGCGGGCTTTCATGGACCGCCTTCACGCGCGCGAAGAGCTTTTCGTTCTGCGTGATCTTTGTGCCGAAATCGGCGAGCTTCGGCGCCATTTCCTGCTGGATCTTGCGAAACTCCGGCGACGACATGTTGCTGGACAAGATGCCGTAATAGGAGAACACGCGGGAAAGGTCGCGGCCCGCGTCTTCAAGCGCGAGAATCGTATTCTCGAAGGTCGCCGGCTCCGGATTGTTCGCGATCGCGTCGACCTCGGCGAGGTTCATCGCCATTCCCGCTTCAAGCGCGGGCTTTAATTGCGCCAGGTCCATCTTGTCGAACGCCGGCGTCCCGTCGAAAGGGCCCGTCCATGGCTTGAGGAATACGTTCGTAGACGGATCGACATTGACGGAGGCGGCCGCTGCGGCGAGGTCGGCATTAGGCCACGACGCCTTGCGATCCGTCGTCGTCGTCGCGCAGCTCGCCAGCAACATCGCCGCGATGCTAACAGTTGATAGGAATCGAACGGTCATGGATATCCCCTTTTTTGCAGAGTCTAATCTTGCTGATCGGCGGCGTCGATCCGGCTGAAGAACGCAGCGACGACCTCCTCGAACCCGGCTGCGTCCGGAATGCCGGCGTGGCCGGCGCCGGCGAACTCCTTATAGACGACGGTCGCGCCCGTCGCCGTGAGTCCGTCCGCAAGCGACCGGGAAAGGCCAGGCGGCAGCGTTCGATCCTTTTCGCCGGAAAGAACCAGCACTTCGCCCGAAAAGCCCCGGAGCGCCGCGACGTTGTCGTAAGCCTTCAAGCCGTCTGCGATCTTGATCGAAACGAACAGCCCGGCGAGGCCGCTATCCCACGCTTCGGCGATCTCACCGACATTGGCGGCGCTCGCCTCGAAAGCCATGCCCTTCGACCGCGCGTCCGCCGCGGCCATCTGCGCGCAAACAAATCCGCCGAGCGAGTGACCCCAGTAAATGATCGTCCGGTCGGCGGACGTCGCTTCGATGTGATTGGCGAGCGCGCCGCGCATCGCTTCAAGGGATGTCGTAGACGGCTCCCCGCTGCTGTCGCCGAACCCTGGATAATCGAACAGGAAGACGTCGCCATGCTCAATCAGCTTCGACGCATAGGCGCGGCCCGACTTCCATCGCGACGACGCGTTTCCGCCGCAATGAACGATAAAGGGCCGCGCGGCTCCGGCGCGCGAGAACTCGGTCCAGGCGATCCTTTCGCCGCCCGCCTCAACGAAGCCGTGGGTGACTGCGGCCTCAACCTTTTGTTCGCCCGCGATGCGGCCGTTCGGCGCCAAGCCGTCAATCGGCTCCAATTCCTGCGGCGCAAAAACGGTGCGCCCGTCCACGGTGACGGTGCAAGCGGCAAGCGCGACGCTGACAGCCGCGCAAGGCGATACAAGCCTTAAGCTCACTAACCGACGCCCCCTCTTGGTCGTTTCCCATGGAAATCGATCGCGGTTGTCCGGCCAAGAGTGAAGCGGCAGGCCGTTACTCCGCGGCGGCGAGCTGTTCGGCCTTGTTCAAATCGACCGACACAAGTTGCGAGACGCCGCGCTCGACCATGGTGACGCCGTAGAGGCGGCTCATGCGCGACATCGTAAGCGCCGAGTGCGTGATGATGAGGAAGCGCGTCTTCGTTTCCTTCGCCATCTCCTCGAGCAGGCGGCAGAAGCGCTCGGTGTTGGCGTCGTCGAGCGGGGCGTCGACTTCGTCGAGAACGCAGACTGGCGCCGGGTTCGCCATGAAGACCGCGAAAATGAGCGCGGTCGCGGTGAGCGCCTGTTCTCCGCCCGACATCAGCGACATCGAGGCCAGCTTCTTGCCCGGCGGCGAGGCGTAAATTTCAAGGCCCGCCTCAAGCACGTCCTCGCTGTCGATCAGGCGAAGCTCCGCCTGGCCGCCGTTGAAGAGGCGCGTGAACAGCGACGAGAAATTGCGGTTGACGGTCTCGAACGCCGCGTTGAGCCGTTCGCGCGCTTCGCGGTTGAGGCTGCCGATGGCGGCGCGCAGTTTCCGGATGGCGCCGTCGCAGTCCTCGCGTTCGCGCGTCATTTCTTCAAGACGCGCCGAGACTTCCTGCATCTCCTCGTCGGCGCGGAGATTGACGCCGCCAAGGTTTTCACGCTCCCGCTTGTAGCGCTCAAGCCGCGCGTCGATGTCGGCGCGCGTCGGCAGGTCGGCGCCGTTCTTGAATTCGGCGATCGCCGGCAAATCCTCGGGCGCGGCGTTGCAGGTCTCCTGCGCGAGCAGGCTCGCTTCTTCGACGCGCGCGATGGCGGCTTCAGACTGCGCTTCGAGGCGTGCGCGCGCTTCACGCGCTTCGGCGCTCGCCGCGTCGGCTATCTTCGCCGCCCGGTCGGCTTCCGCTGCAGCGCTTATCGCGACGGCGAGCGCGTCGCCCGCCTCGCGCCGGCGCGCCTCCGCATTGGCGATCTGATCGAGGAGCGCCATGCGCTTTTCTTCGATCTGGCCGGGCAGTTCCTGCGCCGACGCCAGCGAGGATGAGGTGGCTTCGAGGCGCGCAGCAATTTCCGCCGAGCGATTCGCGGCGGTCTCCCCGCGCGTCGCCCAGACGCTTTTCTCGCGCGCGATTTCGTCAAGACGCTGCGCGCGCATCTGCGCTTCGCGCGTCAAGTCGTTGTGCGCGGCGCGCGCTTCGGTCGCGTCCGCGCGCGCGCGCGAGGCCGCGTATCGCGCGTTCGCAAGCGCTTCGGCGATGAGCGCCGGATCGGGAAGGGCGGAGCGCTCGGCCTGCGCGGCGGCGCGTTCGCTTTCGTTCTCACTGCGCTCGGCTTCCGCAAGCGCCATCGCGTCGGCGATGGACGCAAGGCGCGCGGTGGCGCGTTCATGGTCGCGTTGCAGGTCGGAGAGCCGCGCGCGCGACGCGTCAAAGGCGCGCCGCGCCTCGGTGAAGAGGAGACGCGCGTCGCGTTCGAGGCCTTGCGCGCGCGTCAGTTCCTCCTGCGCGGCGCGATGGGTTTCAATCGCCTGGCCCGCCCGCTCTTCGGCAACGGCGAGGTCCTGCTCAAGCCGCGTCAGGCGATTTTGCTGCTCAAGGCGGATCGCCGCAGCGGTCTTGGCTTCCGCGCGGGAAATAAACCCGTCCCAGCGCCAGAGATCGCCGGCGCGCGTGACCAGGCGCTGGCCGGGCGATAGCGACAGGGCGAGGCTGTCGCCCAGCGACGCATCGACGACGCCGATCATCGAGAGTCGAAGGCCAAGCGCGTCGGGCGCCGACACGAAATGCGACAAAGGCTCGGCGCCGGAAGGCAGTGCGTGCGCCTCGGTTTGCGGCAGCCGGCCGCTCCAATGCGCGGGCGCGGCGCCGTCGAGCGCCGCGAAGAGGTCATCGCCGAGCGCGGCTGCGAGCGCATTCTCAAAGCCGGGTTCCACGGATACCGACTGGATGAGCGGCGCCCAGTCGCCGTCGGATTGCGAGGCGAGCACGCGCCGCAGCGCGTCGCGTTCGGCGCGCAGCTCCGACAGCGACTGTTCCGCTTTCTGGCGCGGCGCTCTCAGCGCCTGTTCCCGCGCTTCGGCGGCGGCGCGCTCGTCTTCGGCGCGGTGATAGGCGGCTTCGGCGGCGCGCGCTGCTTCCTCCGATTCGGCGAAGCGCTGCGTCGCCGCTTCAAGCGCGGCCGCCTGGTCCGGCGTCGGGGCGATCCGGCTTTTCTCGTCGGAAAGCTGCGAAATCTGGGCGATCGTCTTGTGCAGCCGCCGTTCGGCCATGTCGATCGCCGCGACGATGGCGCGGCGGCGCGCATCGAAGTCTGCCGACTCCTTGCTGCGATCGTCGAAGGAGGCCTCGGCGGCGCGCACGGCCTCCGTCGCCGCGTCGAGGCGGGCCTTGGCGGCGTCAAGCCGTTCGCGCTCCGCCAATTCGCGCTCGGAAAGGCCGGCGCTCTCGCGCGTCAGCGCATCCACGGCGTCCTCGGCGTCGCGCTTCAGCGACTGCTCGCGCGCAAGGTCGTCGCCGAGGCGCTCGGTTTCCTGCGTCAGGCGGCGAATTTCCGTCGTCGCGCGCTGGGCCTCATCGTCGAGAGTCTCGCGCGCGACATTGAGACGGTGAAGCGCCGCGGCAGCGCCCGCTTCATTGAGGCGCAAGGGGTCAAGCGCGGCGTGCGCCTCGGCCTGCGCCGCCGATGCGGCGGCGCTGGCGCGCGCGGTCTCTTCGATCAGCGCGGCGATTTCCTTCAGATGTTCGCCCGCCGCGTCGCGCGCCTCGACCGCCTCGCGCCAGCGCAGATAGGCGCTTGCAGCCTCCGTGCGGCGGATGTCGCCGGAAAGATTGCGGTACCGCGTCGCCTGGCGCGCCTGCCGGGCGAGCGCGCCCTTCTGCGTTTCAAGCTCGCCGATCACCTGATCGAGGCGTTCGAGATTTTGCTCCGCCGCGCGCAGACGCAATTCCGCTTCGTGGCGGCGCGAATGGAGGCCGGTGATGCCCGCGGCTTCTTCGAGCAGGCGGCGGCGGTTTTGCGGCTTGGCGCTGATGAGTTCCGAGATCTGCCCCTGCCGGACGAGCGAGGGCGAATTCGCCCCGGTCGAGGCGTCTGCGAAGAGCAGCTGCACGTCTTTCGCGCGCACTTCCTTCGAATTGATGCGATAAATCGACTGCGTGCCGTCATCCTTGTTGAGGATGCGGCGCGACACCTCGATTGTGTCGTCGTTGTTATATTCGGCGGGCGCGGTGCGGTCCGAATTGTCGAGCGTCAGGATGACTTCCGCCCAGCTGCGCGAAGGGCGCATCGACGTGCCGGCGAAGATGACGTCGCCCATGCCGTCGCCGCGCAGCGCCTTCGCCGACGTCGCGCCCATCACCCAGCGCAGCGCTTCGAGGAGGTTCGACTTTCCGCAGCCGTTCGGTCCGACGACGCCAGTGAGGCCGTCGCGGATTTCGAGATCGGTCGGCTCGACGAACGATTTGAACCCGACGAGGCGGAGATTGACGAATTTCACGAGAGCAATCCTGACGGGCGCGCCCTTTGCGCCGCAGCGGCGAACGGCCGACTCATCGCCGATTCTCCGGGGGCGGCAATTTTGGCGGTCGTCCTGTGGATAAATCGGCGGACCATCAGGCTCCGGCTTTGGCCACGGCGTCGGCGATCGCCTTCTCGAAATCCTCTGGCGACTTGATCGGCAGTTTCTCGCCGTTGAGGAAGAAAGTCGGCGTGCCTTTCACGTCGTACTTTTCGAGCGCAACCGTCGCATTGTCATTGATGACCTTCTGCAGATCCTCGCGCTTCACACAGGCATCCACTGCGGCCTCGTCCATTCCGGCTTGCGCGACGATCTTGACGAGTTCGGCGCGCGCGTTCTGCGAGACCCACGTCTGCTGGCCGCGGAACAGCGCGTCGGTGATGAGGAAATAAGCTTCAGGGCCCGCTTTCTCGGCCGCACAGCGCGCGAGCAGCGAGCCGATAATCGCGAAATTCGCCGGAGCGGTCGGAAACTCGCGGAAAACCAGCTTGACTTTGCCCGTGTCGATGAACTTTTCCTTGATTTTGGGGATGATCTGCTCGTTGACGGCCGCGCAATGCGGGCAGGTGACGGAAGCGTATTCGATCAGCGTCACCGGGGCGTCGGCTTTCCCCATCACCATGTCGGTCGGCGTCAGCTCGAACTTTGCGCCCGCCGCCGGCTTGTCCGCCGCCGGCGCGGCCTCCGAGGAGGCCTTGGAGCAGGCGGCGACAAGAAGCGGCGCGGCGAGGGCTACAGCGCGAAGCAATCTGAGCGACATGGGGTCGGCCTTTCGGGTTCGGCGGGCGCGTCACGGGCGCGTTCGGAGCGGGCATAGCAAGGGTGCGCGCGCTTGTAAAAGATTGCGCGGGCGGATCGCCGCAAGGTGAAAAACCTCTGGAAATTTTATGAGTCCGACGCCCTGAATCGGGAAAACCGGGGTCCCGCCGCAGTCGTGGCGGCCGGGCCCTGCAATACGGCGATCCGGACAATCGCCTCCGGCCCGAAATAGCCGTTGAGCCGCCGCCGCAGGGTCTCGGCCGCGAACTCGACCGAGGCCGCGGCCGCCCCGTGCGGAACGATGACTTCCAGCGTCCTCCCCGAAGGCCCTCCGGTCAGGCGTCCGGGGCGGCAGATTTTCGAGAGTTCGGGCCCGGCAAGTTCGGACCAGCGCGCGACGATGCCGGGATCGACGAAGCGCGTCTGGCGGGCGAGATCGGCGACCAGCGCCGATGCAAAGCGGGCGATTGGCGGCGCGGCGGGCCGGGGCGCCTTCGTCTGAGACGGCGGGCCAAGGTCGCGAAGCGGCGGACGGACAGCTTTGCGCATCGGCGACATCCTAGCATACACCGCCGGGCGATGTCCGCACCTTCTGACGCCCTGTTGAAATGGTACGACGCCAGCGCCCGCGATCTGCCCTGGCGCGTTGCTCCGGCCGAGCGGCGGCGCGGACGCAGGCCCGACCCCTATCGCGTCTGGCTCTCCGAGGTGATGCTGCAGCAGACGACGGTGGCGACGGTCGGCCCGCGTTATGAGGCGTTCCTCGCCAGGTGGCCGACGGTCGAGGCCCTCGCGGCGGCGAGCCTTGACGACGTGCTCGGCGAATGGGCGGGGCTCGGCTACTACGCGCGGGCGCGGAACCTCCACAAATGCGCGCGGGCTGTCGCGACGCTCGGGCATTTTCCGGATACGGAGGAAGCGCTGCGCGCGCTTCCCGGAATCGGCGAGTACACGGCGGCGGCGATCGCGGCGATCGCCTTCGACCGGCGCGCCGTCGTGATGGACGGCAATATCGAGCGCGTCGCGGCGCGCCTCTTCGCGATCGCAACCCCGCTGCCGAAGGCGAAACCGGAACTCAAGGCGGCGATCGGCGCCGTCTGGCCGCAGAAGCGCTCGGGCGATTTCGCGCAGGCGCTGATGGATCTCGGCGCGGGCGTCTGCAGCCCTCGCGCGCCGCAATGCCCCCTTTGTCCGCTGGCGGAACATTGCTCGGCGAGGGCGAAGGGCGTCGCCGCGACGCTGCCCGCGAAAAGCAGGAAAATCGAAAAGCCGACGCGCTTTGGCGTCGTCTATGCGCTCTTCAACGAAAAGGGCGAAGTGCTGTTCGAGCGCCGCCCGGAAAAGGGTCTGCTGGGCGGCATGCTGGGATTGCCGGGAACGGCATGGATGGAGCGATCAAACCCTCGCCCGCTCGCGGGAGAGGGCGGCGCGAAGCGCCGGGTGAGGGGACGCAAAAATGAACCTCCGGCCGGAACAGGCGCTCGGTCCCTCACCCCCGGCCGATCGGACGTATGGTCCGATCCCGCAATTGCGGGAGAGGGGAGCGCTTGGCGCTTCGCCGGAACCGTCCGCCACACCTTCACGCATTTTCATCTCGAGCTTGTGGTGATGACAGCGCGCGCGGCGAAGCGCTTCGCGACGGATGAAGGACTGAAATGGCTCGCGCCCGACAAAACGCGCCTGCCGACAGTGATGAAGAAGGCGGTGGAGCGCGCCTTGACCTCCACCGATCATCCCCGCGGTCGCCATGAAAAGCGGCAATTCGGTCACGGCGCATAGGCGATTGATGCAAACTCGCACAACAGCGCCCTTGTATCCCTCGGATCGATGATGTCCTCGACGAGGAACTGCTCCGCCGTGCGGAAGGGCGAGGTGACGGCGCTTAACTTTGCTTTGATGCGCAACAACTCCGCCTGCGGATCGTCGCTCGCGGCGAGTTCCGCCTTGTAGGCGACCTCGGCGCCGCCCTCCATGGGGAGGGAGCCCCAGTCGCCAGACGGCCAGGCGAAGCGGTATTGATAGCGCGTGTGGTTCGACATCGCGGCGCCGGCGACTCCATAGGCCTTGCGGATGATGACCGTCGCCCACGGGACCGTCGCTTTATAGATGGCGTTCATCGCATCGACGCCGCGCCGGATGGTGGCGGCTTTCTCCGCCTCCAACCCGATCATGAAGCCGGGATTGTCGACCAAGTGCACCACCGGCAAACGGAAAAGCTCCGCCAGCTGAACAAAGCGCCGCGCCTTGTCGCTGGCGTCCGCCGTCCACGATCCGCCGAGGAAAGTCGGATCGCTCGCCAGCACCGCAACCGGCCAGCCGTTAAGGCGCGCAAACGCGGTGATGACCGCGCGGCCCCAGCGAGCGCCCATTTCAAAGACGGTTTCCTGATCGAAGACGCTCGCGAGGATGCGGCGCATCGAATAGGCCTGCCGGGGGTCTTTCGGCACAATGGAGAGCAGCGAATTGTCCCTCCAAAAGCGCAAATCCTCCGGCTCGGTTTGAGTCGCCCGACTCCTGATGGAGGAGGGGAGATAGGACAGAAAGGCGCGCGCCTTATCAAACGCTTCCAGCTCCGTCTCCGCCTCGTCGTCGATGACGCCGTTGCGGGTGTGAATGTCGGCGCCGCCAAGCGCTTCGTTCTCGCGCGGTTCTTCGCCGATGCCTTCGGCGACTTTGGGGCCCGCGGTGAAAACCTGCGCAAGGCCCCGCACCATGACCGAATAATGGCTCGCGACGAGGCGCGCCGCGCCAAGCCCCGCGCAGGGCCCGAGCGCCAGCGCGACGACAGGAACCGTCTCGAGATTTCTGACGACATGCTCCCAGCCGGGCACGAAGGGCACATAGGTGAAGCCCATCTGCTCAAGGCTTCTGACGGAGCCGCCGCCGCCGGTGCCGTCGATCAAGCGGATGAGCGGGAGCCCCAGTTCATGCGCCATCTGCTCGGCCATGGCGGATTTGCGATGGATCGCGGCGTCGGCGGCGCCGCCGCG
>FRDC01003384.1_pt1 | contig 10936 bp, 8 predicted proteins | sample 1106171 | NCBI WGS metagenome assembly FRDC01 (sample SAMEA3930566, study PRJEB13176) | freshwater metagenome | biome: Drinking water system; feature: drinking water; material: water | place: Singapore | collected 2014-12-20
GAGGCGTCGACGCGGACGGCCGTCGCGGCGCGTGCCGCGTCGGGCGTCCCGGCAAGCAGGCGCGGGTTGCCGAGCTTCACGCCGCGCGCCTTCGCCGCGGCGAGCGCGGCGCGGGTGCGTTGGCTGATCAGCCCGGCCTCGAGCTCGGCGACGGCAGCCATCTGCGTGACGAGGAACTTGCCGACCGGGCCGGGCGGGACGGTCGGCAGGTCGCAGAACACCACGCCCCCCTCCCCGCTGCCCTCGACGACGCCGAGCAAAAAGCGCGCGTTGCGCGCGAGACGGTCGAGCTTGGCGATCAGCAGCGTCGCGCGCTGCGCCCGGCACGCCGCCAGCGCCGCGGCGAGCTGGGGCCGGTCGTTCCTCTTGCCGCTCTCGACCTCCTGAAAGTCGGCGACGACCTCGCCGCCGGCGGCGGCGACGTGGCGCGCCACCGCCTCGCGCTGCGCGTCGAGGCCGAGGCCGGAGCGCCCCTGCCGCTCGGTGCTGACGCGGTAGTAGGCGACGAAGCGGACCGGCCCCGCCGGGCCAGCGGGGGTCGCCTGGACGGAATTCCTAGGGTCGGATGGCATCGCGAGAGTGACTTACCCCCTTCCCTGCCGGTTTGTCACGTTACCAAACCTCCGTTTGACGGGCCGTGACAAGCCGGGCAGGCGGGTGCAACGCCGGGAGTCCTACCGGAACACGCTGCCAACCCTTCCTGCCTCCACCTGAACCAACCGCATGACCGATGGCCGCAACAGCCTCGGCTTCACCAGGAATATCCCCCACCCGGAGGGCGCGGCGAGCGCGTACACCATCGGCTGTCCGATTGCGCGCGCCTGCGACCGCCAAGTCTGGAGGTCGATCGTCGAGGGTTGCACCTCTCCGGCGGGGTGCGTGTGCCACTCGCCCACGAACGTCACCGTGCCGCCGGACGTCGCCCATGCCGTGTCAGCGGCCGACTGATGCGCCGCGTCACGCCGCTCGAAGAAGTGCGCGCTCCGCCGGTCCCCGACGCCCGGTTTTGTGTGGCCGACGATCTCGAGGTCGCGGCCGCGATAGCTGCCCAGAAGGATGCCGCCTGCCTCGGGCTGCCCCGCACACGTCGCAACGGCGGCATCAAGCTGCGCGTGCACCGCGTGGTGCACCAGGACGCGGGTGCCCCTCAACCCTGCCCGTCGCCGGCATGCCCGCACGCCGGGCAACCGACGCGCGCTGCGGTGTCCTCGTCCACGGTTCCGCTAGTCGCTCCATGATCGACGCGCACGGTGCGGAAGGACGGCCGCACGTCACCTTTTGCCCACTCCAAGGCCATACGCGCTGCGAGACCCGCCGCGATGGCCGGTGCCGGCACCCCGTATGGCACGAAGGCCGCTTCGCCGCAGGCGGCGGGAACAACCTGCACAGGGACATCCGTGCGCATCGCCGATCGCGCCGCGCCGTGCGGGCGCCGGCAGACGAGGCAGCCGCGCCCGTCGGCGCGGTCCGGCACGTAGAGCGCCTCTGCCGCCGCGCCTTGGCCAACAAGCCACACGAAAATCGCTGCAGGACCTCCCGGCCGTCGGATCATGACTTCATGGTTCAGCGCCCGCGACAGCGCCTCTTCGCCGGTCGCGTCAATCAGAAGATCCGCCGTCGCCAGAACCCCGAACCTTTCCTGGATCCGCTCCGAGAACCCCTGCACGTTGGCATGCGGGAAGTGGCGGCCGATCTCCTCCGCGCATGCCAGCGCCTTGTTCGAGCCGATGTGCTCCGGCCCAAGGAGGTGCCTGCCGAGGTTGCCCGCCGCCAGCGTGTCGTCATCGAACAGCAGCAGCCGCCCGCGGTCGCCGGCGCCCGATTGCGCGAGGAAGCGCGCCAGGTGTCCGCCGATGGTGCCGCAGCCGACTAAGACGATAGAGCGGCCTGCCAAGCGCGGCGTCCCCTCCAGGTTGCGCGTCCGGGCGAGCTCGGCGTCCATCCGGGTGCCGGATAGCAGCTCAAGGCCGATGGCGGCTGCCTTGTCCGTGAGCATCGCCGCCCAGAACTCCTTGCGACGGCAGGATTTCTCCCACAGCAGCGGCAGGATGAGACGCGCCCCGGCCCAGCCGTTGGGTGCCGACACGAAGAAGTAGATGTCCTCCCGGAAGAACTCGTCACGAGCCGCCTGCCGCATGCGCTGCGGGAGTGCGGGATCGACGAACGCTGCCCAGTCGAGCAGGTCGCGGTAGGTGGCCGGCAGCGAGGAGCCAGGCGCGATGCGAAGGGGAAGGTCGGTCCGCAGTACCCACGCCTTGGCGAGTGGCCTGCCGCCGAGGCGGCCCATGGCGCCGCCCAGGTATCCGGCTCCCATGCCGGCGGGGCGTGTCAGGATCAGAAGGGGCGGGGCGCCGAGCCGAGGCATCCCAAGCAGCGCAGCAGGCCCATCGGCGGAACCGAGCGGAAGCGCGACGTGCACGTTTCCGCCCATCCAATGCTGTGGGAACTCGGCGCGGAGGTCGGCCTCCGCCGCGTCGCCGAGCATTTGCGCCAGCGCGCAGCGCACTACGCTGAGGACGGTGAGCGCGTTGTTGCCGGGCTCGTACATATCGAGCACGAGCGAGCCAGGCGCGGCGTAGCAGAGGCGATCGTCGCGCTCGACATGGGCGTGTACGCCCGGCAGTTCCTCCCCGCGGCGAAGCAGCTGGACGACGGGAAGCCGGGCGAAGCGCAGGCACGGGAATGCGATGCGGATGCTGAAGGCACGCCCGGCCACCGCCAGGGTGCCATGAAACGTCGGCTCCTCGTCGGCTTGCTCGACGAAGCCTTCCTGGGCCAGCGCGGCGCGGACCTGGCCGAGGGCCTCGCCCCGTGTCAACCCGAGACCGAGCGCCCCACCACCGGCGCAGGCGTGAAGACCCGCGGCTGGGACAGGACGGCCGCCTCCTGCGACGGCAGGATGTCGATCAGGTCCAGGTCGGCGGGAACGCGGCCCCCGAGCCGCGCGCGCAGGCGCGCGACCACAGCGTCCGCGCGCGTCGCGTCGGCCGCGGCTGCCAAGTCGTCGCGAAGCGCCGCGGCACGAGCGACGAACGCGCCCCGTTCCTCGGTTGACCAGCGATCGTCGAGGTATTCCCCGTCCACGACCGGGTTGCGCACTCGAACCTTCAGCAGGTCAGGCATGCGCTCGGCGACTGCGAGGAGGGCATCGTCCTCGCGGCCGGAGTCCAGGACCCGTCGGTTCTCGTCGAAGACGCGGACGGCGAAGCTCATGAGGGCGATCGAGGGGATGCCGGCGTCGGGGTCGCGCCACTGGTAGTCGCGCCAGGCCTTCAGGTAGCGGCAGACGTTGCGCAGGTGCGACCCGTGCCGCCGCACGGCGTCGCGGAACCAGTCGCCGAGCTTCCGAGGGTCGGACCGCCGCCAGGAGCCGTCCCGCTGCGCCAGCATGATGTGGTCCTCGGGGAGGCTGACGTACTCCTCGTCGCTGAACATCACCGTGCCGGCGTCGGCCGCGCGCTGGGCCATCATCGCCTTGGCGAGATCCACCGCCTTCTCGTAGTCCTCGTCGGGCAGCGCGTAGAGCGCCAGATCCACATGGATGCGCGGCGTGATCTGGATGCGCACGCAGCTTTTCTTGGCGTCCTCGCCGCTGCACAGCGTCCAGCCCCGCTCGTGGCACAGCGGCTCGACCGCCTCTTCGACGACGCGGAAGTACGCTTTCGCGGCGAGCGCGGGCCGCTCGCCGTTGACAAAGGAGGTCGGCAGGAAGACGCCGTCGTCGAGGTCCACCTGCTGGGGCGGCGCGTACTCCGGCACCGGGTCGTTCAACGTGCCATAGGCATGGCTGCCCTGCTCGCGGAACTTCGGCGCCGGGCGGAAACGGGCGAGGAACGCATCGGAGCGGTAGATCGGTGGCAGGCCCCGCTCCACCATCAGCGCCTTCCGGAGGGAAGTATCGTCGCCGACGCGCCTGAACGCGGCGGCGATACAAGCTCGGATGTCGTCCCTGGCCGATCGCAAGGTCTGCTCCTCCGCCTCGGACAGGCGGAGGTTGTCCAGCAGGCCCCGCTTCAGGTCGGTGCCGCGCAACAGGCGATGAAAACGGGCTGCCACAGAACGGCCCTTCTGCGTTTGCGGTTTGTTCGGATCGCAGATATAGTGCTCGCAACGCCGAGAGTCTACCAGAGATTGGGCCTTGTATCAGCTGATTGGGCTTCCCCGCCTCTTCACGGCCTATGCGGGGGTCGCGGCGCTCGTCGCCGTGGCGACCTTCTTCCTGTGGCCGAACGCGACGCCTACCCACCTCTGGGGCTGGCGGGAGTACCTGTGGGCACCCGTCGGCGTCGGCCTGGCGGTGGCCTCGGCGCTGGTCGCGGTATTGGGGCAGACGTGGGTCTTCCCGCGCATCTGCAGGTTGCCATTGGTGCGAGAGATCCTGCCCGACCTCGACGGCAGATGGGAGGGCGAACTGCGGTCAAACTGGCCCCGCACGCAACAGGGCGCCGCCGCCGGACAGGCCGACCTGCTGCCCCGCCAGGCGACGATGACCATCAAGGCGCGGCTGCTCTCGGTCTCTGTCGTGCTTGACACCGAGGACGGCTATTCGACGTCGAAGGCGGTGCTGGTGGGCATCGCGCGCGACGAGGCGAGCGACCGCTGCCGGCTGGCGTATGTCTACGAGAACACCACGCCGAACCAGGAGCAGACAGACGAGAGTTCGCACCTCGGCGCGGCGATGCTGAACCTCGACGAGCGCAGCGGGCAGAAAGTCCTGCAAGGCCGATACTGGACGAACCGCAACTGGTCTCGAGGCCTGAACACGGCGGGCATCGCATGCTTCCGAAAGATCGCGTGACCCGCTGACGTCGGCCTGCGATTGCTTATCAGGCTGCGGCCGCCCGTGTTGCCGCTGCCGCTTCCGCGCCGAAGGTCTCGTGCAACAGGGCGGGGATCAGCTTGTCCAGCTCGGCCGAGGCGGCGCGCTGGGCGGCGAGCGCCGCCTCGGCCTTGGCGTGGAGCCGGTCGAAGGCCCGCTGCGCGTCGAGGCTGGGGAGGGGCATGCGAAGGTCGGCGAGGGCGCGCGTGCTCAGCGTGCGGTTCCGATCCGCGCTTCCCGGCGACGCCGCCTGCACTTGGCTGAGGCCCTTTGGAGATTGCAGGTAGAACCATGCAAAACCCGGGGTCGTCCGTCCCTTGTCGGGCACGCAGGTCAGATACCGATGCGAACCGACACAGCCGTGATGTGCGGCACCTGCAACAGCGAAGGCCCCCTCCCAAGCCTTGATGTTGCTGAAGACCAGATCGCCTTCCTCAATCCCGAACAACTGCTGCCAAGTGAGGTCGCCGCCGCACACGTCGGGCTTGCGGAACAGACCGCGGCCGAATGAACGAGCACCGACTTCTTTGTAGATTGTGTTGGGTTCGACGGTGACGGGGCGGCGTACCAGCGGCGCGACGTCGCCGAGGCGGGCCACGGGTGCGCCGGCGGTGATGCGGCGGAAGGCGGCCTGCAGCATCGCGCCGAGTTCCGCCTCGACCGCCTTCACCGCCTCCGCCCGCCGCGCGATCCGCTCCGCCGCGCCGTCCAGCCGCGCGACGATGCGCTCCTGCTCGGCCAGCGGTGGCAGCGGAATTCGGATGGCAGCAAGGGCGCGCGTGCTGAGCGTGCGGTTCCGATCCGCGCTGCCCGGCGACGCGGCTCCAAGCTGGGCCAAGCCGTCAGCGGTCAGCAGGTAGTGGAGAATGTAGCGGCCGAGCGCACGGCGCGTGTCTGGCACACAGGTGAGATACCGGTGGGATGCAACGCGGCCATGATGCTCATCACCAGCGACAGCGACCGCTCCCTCCCAAGCCTTGATGTTGCTGAACACCAAGTCGCCCGCGTGGATCCAGAACGGCTTCTCCCACGTCAAGTCGGAGCCGCGAAAGTCAGGCTTATCGAACAGTCCCCTTCCGAACGACCGCGCGCCGACTTCGCGATAGACCTGTTCGGGCTGCAACTCCACCAACCTTCGTCGTAGCGGCGCGACCTCGCCGAGCGCCACCACCGGCCAGCGCGGGCCGCTCACGCCATCTCCCCCACCAGCGCCCGCACTTCCTCCAGCAGGCGCAGCGCCTCACGCTCCTGCGCGATCGCGGCGGCGATGATCGCGGCGGGCGCTCGGTGGTCCTCCTTCGCCGCTGCCTTCGGGTTCTTCAGGTCCAGGTTGCAGCCCACCACCCGGCCGGCCGCGTCCTTCGTCACCAGCCCCTCGGCGGCCACCTTCCAGGCGTTCGGATGCTCCGGGAAGCCCGCGCGGAACCAGGCGAGCGCGTCGTCCAGCTCGGTGTCGAGCATGGGCTGGGTCTTGGTGTATTTCCGCCGCCCCTCCGGCAGGGGCTGCTCCCAATAGGCGATCTCCCGCGTCGGGCCGCCGGTGGCGAAGACCAGGATGTTGGCGGGGATGTCGGTGTAGGGGGCGAAGACGCCCTCCGGCAGGCGGATGACAGCGCGCAGGTCGTAGCTCTCCAGCATCTCCGCCTTGATGCGCGCGGCGATGCCGCCCTCGAACAGCGTGCCGTTCGGCACCACCACCGCCGCCCGCCCGCGCCCGCCGCGCCGGAGCTTCCGCATGATGAGCTGGAGGAAGAGCAGCGCGGTTTCCGAGGTGCGCTTGTCGGAGGGGAAGTTGTCGAGGACGGAGGTCTCCTCCTCCCCGCCGAAGGGCGGGTTGGTCAGGATCACGTCCACCCGCTGCGCCTCGCCGATCTCGGTCAGCTTGTGGCGCAGCGCGTTGCCGGGGTCGATCTCCGGCGCGTCCAGCCCGTGCAGCAGCAGGTTCATCTGGCCGAGCAGAAAGGGCAGCGGCTTCGCCTCGCCGCCGCGGAGACTCCGTTCCTGCAGGGTGCGCTCGTCCTCGGCGGTCTTCCGCTGGTCCCGCAGATGGGCGAAGGCCTCCACCAGGAAGCCGGCGGTGCCGCAGGCGGGGTCCTCCACCACCTCGCCGAGGCGCGGGTCGAGCGCCTTGACCATGAACTTCACCACGGCGCGCGGCGTGTAGTACTCGCCCGCCGCGCCGGCCGCGTCGCGCAGCTGGCGCAGCATGCCCTCGTAGAGGCGGGAGAGCTGGAAGACCTCGTCCGAGGCGTCGAAGTGGATGCCGTCCACCAGCTCCACCACCTCGCGCAGGATGTGGCCGGAGCGGGCCTTGAGGATCACGCCCTCGAAGACGGTGGCGACCACGGCGCGGCGGTCGCGCACGCCTTCGGCGCGCAAGCCGCGAAGGGTGGCGAAGAGGCCTGGGCCACGCTTGCCGCTGGGCAGCAGGGCGTCGGTCTCGGCGGTCAGGAAGCGGATCAGGTCCTCGCCGGTCAGCCCGTCCTTCGGCGCCGCCCAGTCGCGCCAGCGATAGGGCGCGTCCACCACCGCGCGGAAGGGGCGGCCTTCCATCGTGGCCTCGGCCTGGCGCACGCGCTCCACGTCGTCCAGCAGCTTGAGAAACATCAGCCAGGCGAGCAGGGGCAGCCGGTCGGTGTCGCCGTCGAGGCCCTTGTCCTTGCGGAGCTTGTTGCGCGCCGACTTGACGATGGCGTCTAGCCGCTGCGCCGTGCTGCGCGGCGGGGCCGCGGGCTTCAGGGCCCTGGCCTTCCTCACCGGCGCGGGTGTGACTGCCCCCGCACCCGCGTCCTTCCGTGGCCGTCCCCTTGGCATGCGCGCCCCCCTGCCCCACCCGCCGCGGGATCAGGCCGCGTAGAGTTCCCGTTGCAACTCGGCCACCGCGTCCCGCAGCCCTTCCGGCCCGCCAAAGCGCCCGGCGATCTCGAGCGGGTTGCCCATGGCCGAGAGCGGCTCGATCTTCAAGGCCTCGGGCAGGCGCAGCTCCTCCGGGCCGCGGGCCTGGTAGCGGTCCAGCAGCGCGTCCAGCACGGCACGGGCCTCGGCGCCGAAGCGCTCGAAGACGGCGGGCCTGCGGCGCTTGAGGGCCTCTGCCCGCTCTCGGCGCGTGCGGGGCGGCGTGCCCCAGGCAACGTGGCAGAGCAGGTCGAAGGGATCGGCCTCAGGCTGGCCCGCAGCCTCCGCCAGCTCGCGCACGTCGAGGCCCTTCGCGGCGAGCGCCTCCTCCACCGCCGCCCGCTTGTCCGGCAGGCCCCAAGCGGTTCGGAGCGCTGCAGGGGTGGGGAACAGGGTCCGCACGGCGTCGCGCGTGCGGTCCACGACGCGACGGGTGACGAGCCTGCCGTCCGCGCCCAGCTCCATCTCCTGGTCCACCACGACCCGCGCGTGGCCGCGGTCCACGTAATACTTCGGCCGTGATCCGCCGCCTCCCCCCGGGGTGAGGATGGTCGCGCCCCCCTGCCCTGCCGTCTCGTCACCGCCCTCGTCACCGCCGCCGCCCGGTTCGTCCTCCTCCGCAGGGGACAGTGAGGCACCGGTGGCCGGGTCCATCGGGTCGAGCGTGACGGCGGCTGGATCGCCATCGAAGGCAGGATCGGCGAAGTTGGCGGTGGCAGTGCCGGTGTAGTCGAGGATCGTGAACCAGAGCTTCCCGTAATCCTCGCGCACCCGCGTGCCGCGGCCGATGATCTGCTTGAACTCGCTCATGGAACCGACCACCCGGACCAGCGCGACGTTGCGCACCGTCGGCGCATCGACGCCGGTGGTCAGCATCTGCGACGTGGTCAGCACGGCGGGCGTGCGCTTGTCGACGTCCTGGAAGTCCTCCAGATGGGCGCGGCCGACGTCCCCCTCGTCCGAGGTGACGCGGCAAACCCAGTCGGGGTGTCGCGCCATCAAGTCCGCGTTCAGATTCGCCAGCGCGCGGCGCATCTCGTCCGCGTGCTCCTGGTCCACGCAGAAGACGAGGGTCTTGGCGAAGGGATCGGTCGAGCGGAGGTAGTCCGCCAGGTGCCGCGCGATGGCGTCGGTGCGGGCGCGCAGCGCGACCACGCGCTCGAAGTCCTTTGTCTGGTACTCGTCGTCGGGGATGGGCTGGCCGTAGCGGTCGAGCTCCCCGGCCGTCGGACGCCAACCGGCGGCGTCGAAGTCGGTGATGACGCGACGGACCTTGTAGGGAGCCAGGAAGCCGTCCTCGATGCCTTGTCTCAACGAGTAGATCCAGAGCGGCGCGCCGAAGTACGCGTAGGTGTCGCGAGCGTCCTCGTGAAGCGGCGTTGCGGTCATGCCGAGCTGCGCCGCCGGCGAGAAGTGCTCCAGGATGGTCCGCCAAGCGCTGTCGGCGCGGGAGGAGCCGCGGTGGCACTCGTCCACGATCACCAGGTCGAAGAAGTCCGGCGGCAGGCCGGCGAAGGGAGCAGCGTCCTCGCCTTCGCCGAGCAGCGCCTGGTAGGTGGCGAAGAAGACCTCGCGTGAGCCCGGCGCATGGCCGGCCAGGATGCGGTGCCGCGCCTGGCCGAACGGGGCGAAGTGCCGGTTTTGGGGGTCCTTCACCAGCACGTCACGGTCGGCGAGGAACAGGATCCGGGCACGCAGCCGACCGGGAATTGCCGTCCAGCGTGCCGCATGCAGGCGCCAGGCGATCTGGAACGCGATCGGCGTCTTGCCCGCCCCCGTGCAAAGGGTCAGCAGCGTCCGGCGGCGGCCAGAGGCGATGGCCTCGACAGCGCGCGTGACGGCGGCTTCCTGGTAGTACCGCAGCGGCTGCTGTGGATCCGGCCGGCCAGGGGTCAGGACGATGTCCTCGGCTGCCGGCGAGAGGCCGAGGCCAGCCCGTTGGCGGGCCCAGAGCTCGTCGGGTGTCGGAAAGGCCGCGCGGGCGGTCTCCGCGCCGGTAAAGAAGTCGTACTCCAGGATCTCCGCGCCGTTGGTGGCGTAGGCGAATTTGAGGCCGAGCATCTCGGCGTAGAGCTTCGCCTGCTGCATGCCATCGGCGGCACGTCGATAGGCGGCCTTGGCCTCGACGACGGCGATCGGAAGATCGGGCCGGTAGCGCAGCAGGTAGTCGAGGCGCCGCGCGCGAGCGCGTCGGGTCCCGGTCCGCGAGAACAGGATGCGGCCAGGCGTGATGGTTCGCTGCTCCTGCAGGCGGTGCGGATGCTGATCCCAGCCGGCCTTCTGGAGACGTGGCGTCACGCTCAGACGGCAGGTGTCGGCCTCGGTATCCGCTTCCTCTTCCACACGCTCCCCCGGCCCCGTGCCCCTACCCTCCGGATGTTCCAGTCTAGGTGTTCCGGGACAGAATCAGAAGCACTGGGCGGCGCCTAGCGATCCTTGACGCATCTACGTTCGGACGCGCCGCATCTTGTCTCGCCACCTTCGGGCAAGGGGGAAGGTCCGACCGGGCCCAGGCGTTGGCCTCAGCCGACATCTCAGCAGCATCGTTTCAATATCGTCCGTATATCGCTTCGCATATTAAGCGCGATCAAACGCCATGCGGCCGCCATCCAAAGCGCAGGTCAGCACTCGACAACTTCCAGGTAGTCCGGAGAGGACGCGGCGAGCGCCAGCATGCGGCTGTCGCGGGTTACGACCGGCATCCGGCGCGCGCGGGCTGTTGCGATGATGAGGCAGTCGCCCGGGTCGCCGCTCCCATAGACTGCCGGCACGGCGGAGGCCTCCGCTGCCACGGAGACCGAGATCGTGGCGAGCCGCGCTCCGGTGGTCGCCAGGGCCTGCCGAAACCAGAGCGCGGCCGGCATGCCAAGATCTGGCCGGTCGCGCCGCTTCAGCTCCGCCACCCCAAGCTCCCAGGCCGAGATGGCGGAGACGTAGAGGCGGGCCTCCTCCTGCGCGGTGCGCACCGCGGCGATCGCCGCTTCGGTCTGGAACTCGCCACGCACCAGCCAGAGCAGCGCGTGGGTGTCGAGCAGCACGAGGCCCCGCGGCTAGCGGGGCTTCCCCGGCCGCTTCGGGGCGGCCGCCTTCCGCAGCGCGGCGGCCTGCTCGTATATCGGCTTCGTCAGGTCGATGCGCGGGTCGAGGGCGAGCGGCACGTCCCGCATGGCCCCGTAGCCGCGCGGGAGGCCCCCGCGCGCCGGCGCCGCCCCGCGCGGGCGC
>FRDC01001333.1_pt2 | contig 10929 bp, 10 predicted proteins | sample 1106171 | NCBI WGS metagenome assembly FRDC01 (sample SAMEA3930566, study PRJEB13176) | freshwater metagenome | biome: Drinking water system; feature: drinking water; material: water | place: Singapore | collected 2014-12-20
GGTCGCCGGATAATTTGGCATGGGCTCGGAGCGATTCCTCAGGTTCGAAACCAAGACGAAAGGCGGGGAAGTGAAGAAGTCGCGAGCGCTCGCCGACGCGCCGGCCCTGTTCGAGGGAACCTATCGAATCGAGCCGGTCGGCGGCGTGGGGTCGATGGCGACGTCGATGCTCCCGCCATCCGCGTGGCGCCGGCCGGATCGATTCCCGCGCCTCGACGAAGCCGTCAAGGTCGGGGTCGACATCGAGTCGCACGACCCGCGTCTGCGCGCCGACGGGCCGGGGTTCATCCGCGGCGACGCGCACGTGGTCGGCGTCGCCGTGGCCGCCCGCTGGTCGAACGGCGAGCGGTTCCGCGGATACTACCCGATCCGGCACCGGGCCGGCGAGAACTTCGACGCGGGTCAGGTCTTCTCCTGGTTGCGCGACGAGCTGCGGCACGACGTGCCGAAGGTCGGGGCGAACCTGCTCTACGATCTCGAAGGCCTGAAGGTCGACGGCGGCGTGTCCGTCGGCGGCCGCGTCTGCGACGTGCAGAACGCCGAGGGAATCCTCGACGAGGAATCGGCGCTCGTCGCCGATCGGTCGCTTCGCGGATTCTCGCTCGAGAAACTAGGGCGAAAGTATCTCGACCGCGGCAAGAACGAAGAGCGGCTGCGGCAGATTCAATCCGTGCTCGGGCTAAAGGACGTGAAGGGCCGCCTGCGGGATCTTCCGCCCGAGCACGTGGGCGAGTACGCCGAGGAAGACGCGGATCTCGCTCTCGACGTGTTGGACGCGCAGACGCCGCTGATCGAGCGACAGCGGCTCGACGCCGTCTGGGCGCTAGAGTGCGATCTCGTGCCGCTGCTGCTGGAGATGCGGCTGCGCGGCGTGCGCGTGGACGTGGAGCGCGCCGCGGAGGTCTCGAAGGCGCTCGCCGAGGAACACCGGGCGATGCTGGACGAGCTGCGAGGTCTGGCGGGATTCGCCGTAGACCCCTGGTCGTCTAAGGACCTCGCGCGCCTCTGCGAAACCCTCGCCATCGACGTCATGCGAACGAGCGCCGGAAACCCCAGTTTCACCGCGGACTGGCTGCGGGTCCAGAAGCACCCGGCGTTTCAGAAGATCGGCGGCGCGCGGAAACTGGAGAAGATGCGCCGCGACTTCGTCGAAGGCGTCGTGATCGCGGACAACGTGCGAGGCCGCATTCACGCGCAGTTTCATCAGCTCCGCAAGTCTGAGGGCGAGGACGACGCCGAGGGTACTCGCAGCGGACGCTTCTCGTCGACCAACCCGAACCTCCAGCAGATTCCGAAGCGCGACGACCGGTTCGGCCCGCTGATTCGCGGCCTGTTCCTGCCGGACGAAGGCAAGCGTTGGCTGTGCTGCGATTATTCGAGTCAGGAGTTTCGTCTTCTGGCTCACTACGCCGTGGCCGCGGCGCGAGCCGGCATGCTGACGCAGAAGGCGGCCGCCGCGGCCGAGGCGCTTCGCGAGGCGTATCAGGCGGACCCGAAACTCGACTATCACCAGAAGGTGGCCGACATGACGGGTCTTCCGCGGAAGACCGCCAAGCCGCTCAACCTGATGCTGGTGTACGGCGCGGGCGAGCGAAAGGTCGCCGTCTCGACCGGCTGGATCACCGAGGCGCAGTACCGGGATCGCAACTCGCCGCTACCCGACGAGGTTCGCGGCTTCTTCGGCTCGTACCACGCGGGCGTGCCGTTCGTGAAGGAGTTGCTGGCCGTCACCGAGAATCTGGCCGCGACGCGAGGCTACGTGACCACGAAACTCGGGCGGAGGCGGCACTTCGAGCTTTACGTGCCGAAGAATCGCGCGGACGGCTGGGGCGACCCTCTGCCGCTGGCTTTGGCCCGTGCCGAGTGGGGTGACGTGCCGATGGTGCGAGCCGACGCGCGAAAGGCGCTCAACTCGATCATCCAGGGGTCGGCGGCCGACATGACGAAGCTCGCCATGTTGAACACGTGGCGCGAGACCGGGATCGTGATGCAGCTCACGGTCCACGACGAACTCGATCTGAGCGTGGGCTGCGTCGAAGAGATTCGCGAGGTTCACGCCCGGATGGTCGGCGCGATGCCGCTGCACGTCCCGGTGCTGGTCGATCTGGGTCTCGGAGACGACTGGGCCGCGGCGAACGCCGACGACTACTTACTGGAGGGCGCATGTGCATAGACGACTGGGACACCGCGAACGTCATCCGTGCCGCGGGCGGCGAGAGGTCTCGCGTCAGCGAGACGGACATTTACCGACAACTCAAGAATGCGTTGGCGCGCCGCGCGCCGTTCCAGCGCAATTTGGTCGTCCGCGTCGAGAACTATGCCGCGGTGGGGTTTCCCGACGTTCACCTGACCGCGACGCCGGGAATCGAAGCGTGGGTCGAACTGAAGACGCTGGAGAGCGACTTCGTGATCCGCGTGCGAAACACTCAGTTGCTCTGGCTCGACTCGCGGGCGCGTCTCGGCCGGTTTAGAGACTTCGTGCTGGCGGCCGACTCCGCACACGTCGCCGTCTACCCGGCGGCGCGCGTGCTTCGAGCGTGGCGCGACGTTCGAGAGGACGTCTTGCGCTTACCGCGAGTGCCGGCCTCGCGCACGCCGCTTCGGCCCTTGCCCGCTTCCCTCGCTCCGAACCGCCGCTCGGGTTGGGATGAGACGGTCGACTTCCTGTTTACTTCCGACGTTGAATCGTTGTATCATGTCTGAGGAAAGGAGATCTATGCTGAACCTGGAAGAGTTGATGATGCAAGACGCGGCCGACATCGCCGCGAAGCGCCCGAGCGACGAAGAACTGCGCGGCATCGCGGCGACCGCGGAGTGCATGCGTGGTCTGCAGCGCGCGTTGGTCGACGCCGAAGCTAAGGTGAAGCAGTTGGAGAAAGACTTGATCGAGATCGAGACGCGCACGCTCCCGGCGCTCATGCGCGCGGCGGGCGTCGAGGAGTTTCGGCTCGCCGACGGCACGACGGTGTCGGTCGACAAGGCGTACTACGCGCACATCTCGGAAGAGCGGCAGGCAGCCGCCTTCGCGTGGCTCCGCGCCAACGGCCACGGCGACCTGATCAAGAACGCCATCTCCGTGACGATTCCGAAGTCGCTCGACGAGGCGGCGTCGGAGATCGAAGAACAGCTGAGCAAGATTCGGGAGAAGTATGCCGAGGTTTCCGTGGAGCGGAAGGAATCCGTCCACAAGAGCACGCTCGTCGCGTTCGTGCGCGAGCAGTTTGGCAAGGGGCGCGGTCTGTCCCTGCCCGTCGACACGTTGGGAATCCACGTCGCGGACGTGGCGAAGATCAAGAATAAGGAGCGCAAGAAGTGAAGGACTCGGACAAGAAGAACGAAACGGCCCTCGCGCCGCGGCCGGAGAACGCGGGCACGCTGACGACCGGCGGGCTCATGGACGTGATGCTCGCGGACGCGGGCGCGGGCACCAACTACGATGCTGGTGATCTCGCCACGCCGTTTCTCACCATCCTGCAGACCAACTCGCCGCAGGTGAAGGAGGAGAGCGAGAAGTACGTGCCGGGCGCGCGCCCCGGCATGGTTCTCATGACGGTGACGAATCAGCTGTTCGACGTGCGGACGTTGCCGAACGCTCCGTCGAAGTCGACGGCGTCGGCGGTTACGCTGCCCGTGATCTTCGCCGACCGGTGCCGCAAGATGATGGTCGAGTGGGTGGATCGCGACTACGGCGGCGGCTTCGTCGCGCAGCACCCGGTCGACTCTCCCGCGGCGCGGGCGGCGCGGCCCGATCCCAAGCACCGCTCGCGGCTGGAGCTGCCGAACGGGAACTGGCTCATCGAGACGGACTACCACTGGCCGCTCGTCTGCGTCGATCCCTCGTCGCCGCAAGCCGCGGTCATGAGCCTGAGCAGCACGCAGCTCAAGAAGTCGCGGGCGCTCAACAGCTTCATTCACGACTTCCGGCTCGAGAGTCCGAAGGGCAAGTTCACGCCGCCGATCTACGCGCTCGTCTTCACGCTGCGCACTGAAGTCGAGAAGAAGAACGATCAGACGTGGTGGGGGTGGAAGATCGAGTTTCTCGGCACGATCGACAAGGCGTTCTCCGGCGTGGCCGGCGTGACTGACGAGATCGTCGCCGCGCTCTACGACGCCGCTCGCAAGCAGCACACTCTCGTGGCCGACGGCATGTCTCGCCTGGTTCCTCCGGCCGAGCAGGCCGACGCGGAGACGACCACGACGGACGCGCCCCCGTTCTAGGGTCCGGCGGGAACGCGTGTAAGATGGAGGGTGAAGGACGTTCGTCTTTCGCCCTCCGATTTTTCCTCAGGAGCCTTGACGTTGGAGCCTCGAATCGTAGAAGCGTTCATGGACCTGTTCGCGGGGTCGTGCGACGGCTTCGGCACGTACGAGGTCGAGTCCGAAGTAGCCGCCACGGGCAAGAAGGTCGGCAAGGCCGTGACGCGGCGCGGCGCCGTGACTTTCGCCCTGTGGGACGGGCATCTCGACGGCCGGCAGAGTCTCGGCGTCATTCCGATCCGCGACGACGGCACGTGTTCGTTCGGGGCGATCGACGTCGACGTGTATCGCGGACTCGATCACGCGGCGCTAGCGGCTAAGATCGCGCGTCTCGAACTTCCGCTCACGCCGTGCCGCTCGAAGTCCGGCGGAGTTCACCTCTACTTGTTCGCCGAGACGCCCGTGCCGGCCACGCACATGCAGGCGCGCCTCAAGGAGATGGCGCGGCAACTCGGCTGCCCCGGTGCGGAGATCTTCCCGAAGCAGACCGCGGTACGCCGCGATCGCGGCGACCTCGGAAACTGGATCAACATGCCGTACTTCGGCGCGGAGCGCGTGGCCGTGGGCGTCTCCGGGGACTCGCTGAGCGTGGCAGATTTCGTGCGATCGGCACGAGAGCGTCGTCGTCCGGCGTCCGACTTCGCCCAGTCATTCGGCCGCGGCGCGTCCGAAGAGCACTTTCCCGACGGCCCTCCTTGCCTGCAGTCGCTCGCGCTGATCAAGATCGGAGAAGGCGCGAGAAACGTCGGCATCTTCAACGTCGCCACGTATCTAAAGCGCGCGTTTCCTGACGACTGGCGCGAGCGGCTCGGCAGGTACAACGACGAGATCGTCGACCCGCCGCTCTCGCCCGAAGAACTTCGCGCGACGGTCGCGCGATCGTCCCGGAACTACCGCTATCAGTGCTCGAAAGAGCCGCTCGCGTCACACTGCGACGCCGCGGTGTGCCGCGGCCGTAAGTTCGGGGTGGGGCGCGACGGTCCGACGGGCGACGGCGGCGACGGCGGCGACGGCGGCGACGGGCGGGGCGGCGGAGAAGAAGACGGCGTGCCGTTTCCCGTGATCGGTCAGCTTCGCAAACTGAACACGAAGCCGCCGACCTGGTTTCTAGATGTCAACGAGTCCGTCGTCGAGCTGACCACCGAAGAGCTGCAGTCGCCGCGTCTGTTTCAGAAGCGCGTCATGGAAGAAGCGAACTACATGCCGCCGCTGCCGACCGCCGCGTCCTGGCAGCGAATGGTGCAAGACCTCATGTCCCGCGTGATCGAGATCGAGGCGCCGGCCGACGCGTCGCCCTTCGGCATGCTGTGGGAGTACATCGAGCGATTCTGCTCGCGACCCGCGGCGCGCGATCGCGACGAGGTGTTGAACGGCCGCCCTTGGACCGACGAGGGCCGAACCTGGTTCACGATGATTCATCTCAAGGCTTTTCTCGACAAGAATCACTTTCGAGAGCTGCAGGGCACGAAGATGATCGCGGCTCTCAAGCAGGGCGGCGCGACGCACAAGGTGATGAAGATTCGCGGCAAGGCCGTCAACGTCTGGGGCGTCGCGGAGTTCAAGAAGCCGGAGCCGCGGGAGAAGCGGCCGGCGGAGGAGAAGGTGTTCTAAGATGGAAGCCATGAAGAAGTTTCACTACGCCGGCGAGATCAAGGCCGGCGACGCGGGCGACGACGTCTTCTTTCTCGACGCCTTGACGGTGAAGACCACGAAGCGGGGCAGCGAGTACTGGGTTCTGACGCTGCGCGATCGCACGGGTTCCATCGGCGCGAAGTGCTGGGGTCCGTCTGGGCCGCTAGAACCCGCCGCCGGCCCGGTGAAGGTTCGATTCGTCGCTGAAGAGTACCAGGGAAACCTCGAGCTGAACGTGAAGATGATTCGCCGCCTCGAAGCCGACGAGACGATCGACCCCGCGGAGTTTCTTCCCACGGGGCCGCGCGATCGCTTCGAGCTCATGCGCCGGCTCAAGACGCGGCTAGGCTTGATCGACTACGGGCCGCTGCGCGAACTCGCGCGCCACGCCGCGGAGTCGCTCGGCCCCTTGCTGCGCGACGCTCCGGCGGCCGTCTCGATGCATCACGCCTACTTGGGCGGCCTGGTGGAGCACGCGTTCTCGATGATGGGTCTAGCCGACAAGATCTGCGATCACTACGAGATGCCGCCACTCAGCCGTGACCTGCTGATCGCGGCGTGCTTGTTCCACGATCTCGGCAAGACGCGCGAACTCACCTGGGACCCCAAGATCGAGTACACGATCGAGGGCGAGCTGATCGGGCACGTCTCGATCGGACTCGCCATGATCGACGACTGCTCGTCCCGGTACTGGGCGGCCGAGGGCGTCGACGAGCGGGCCGAGAAGACGATGCTGCATCTGCGGCACATCGTCGCGTCGCACCACGGCAAGCTGGAGTTCGGGGCCGCCAAGATTCCGGCGACCCGCGAAGCCGCCATGTTTCACATGATCGACATGATCGACTCGCGCGAGGGCGCCCTCGCCGCCCTGAAGGACAAGCCCGACGAGCGGGGCGTGGTCAAGTGGTGCAAGGTTCTCGGAGGGCCGCTGTGGGTCGGCTAGGCCGGCTAGAAGTGATCCTCGGTCCACCCGGCACTGGCAAGACGACCCGGCTGCTGGGCGTGGTCGAAGAGGCGCTCGCCGCGGGCGTCCCGGCCTCTCGCGTGGCGTTCCTGGCGTTCACGCGCAAGGCGGCGGGGGAAGCCCGAGCGCGGGCCGTAGAGCGGTTCGAATTGAGCGAGGACGATCTGCGTTGGTTCCGCACGATTCACTCGCTCGCGTTTCGACAAACCGGGTCGTCCGGCAAGCAGCTTCTCAAGCGCGAGCATCTGAGCGAGATCGCGGCGCGCGCGGGTTTTGACTTTCGCGGCGAGGACGTCGCCGAGCGGGAAGACGACTTCCTCGACATGCCGTTCGGAGTCTCCGCCGACGGCATGCTGTTCCTCGACAACCTGGCCCGCGTCACCGAGCGAACCCTCGAAGACGTGTGGCGCGCCCGCGCCGAGACTCACGAGACTGAGTCGCACTCGCTCGAAGACCTCGAAGAGTTGAGCCGCGCGCTGCGCGACTACAAGGAGCGCGCGGGTCTCATCGACTTCACGGACGCGCTCGAGCTGTTCGTGTCGTCCGGATATCCGCCGAGCGTCGATCTACTGATCGTGGACGAGGCGCAAGATCTCTCGCGTCTGCAGTGGCGAGCCGTGTGGAAGATCGCGACCGCGGCGGGGCGGGTCGTGATCGCGGGCGACGACGACCAAGCGATCTTCAAGTGGGCTGGAGCCGACGTCGGGGCGTTCCAGACCTTGCCCGGCGAGTTCTCGACGCTCGACCAGAGTCACCGCCTGTCTCGCGCCCCATTCGACCTGGCGGCCGAGATCATCGACGGGGTGTCGACGCGGCGCCCCAAGAAGTTCGCCCCGCGCGACGCCGACGGGTCCGTCGATTTCGTAGACGACGAAGAAGAGGTTCCCGCGGGCTCCGGGTCGTGGTTGTTCCTGGCGCGGCACGGGTATCAGCTAGCGGAGTTAGAGCGCGCCTGCCGGTCGCGCGGCTGGTTCTACCAGATTCGCGGCCGCTGGTCGAATCAGACGGCCGCCGCGCGCGCCGTGCTGGCGTGGGAGAACCTTCGACGCGGGCGGCGCGTCGCGAGCCGAGACGCGGTAGAGGCGGTTCTAGCCGCCGGAGAAGACCCGCGAGGACTGGGCGACGTGCCGGACGAGATCGGCCCGGAGTCGATCGACTGGCTGCGATTCGACGCACCCTGGACCGAGCGGCTCACGCATCTCGATCCCGACGACGTGGAGTATCTCGTGCAGGCGCGCCGCGGCGGCGAAGCGATGGCGCGCGTCGACGAGCGCGGAAACCTGGTTCCGGTTGAACCGCGCGTCAAGATTTCTACGATCCACGGAGCCAAGGGCGGGCAGGCCGACGGCGTGTACCTGCAGACCGACGTGTCGGCGTCGACGCGAGCGGCGTTCGACGCCGACGAAGACGACGAGCGGCGGGTGTTCTACGTCGGCGTGACGCGGACTCGCGACCGGCTGCTGATTCGACGGCCGACCACGCGCCACGCGTTCGAGATCGAGGAGCGCTGATGCCGACTCGCATGGTCGACTACGGTACCGAGCTCGAATGGCTGCGATTCTTTCGGGCGCGTGCCGCGGCGCTCCTCACCGCGGACGCGGAAGCGGAGACCCGCGTCGTCGAGTGGTTGCGCGCGCAATTTGAAAAGGAGACCCGGAAGCGATGCCCGGAGAGATGACGTTCAAGACCACGCCGCGCGCGCACCAGCTGCGTTGCTGGGAGGTGTCGCGCGATCGCGAATACTTCGCGCTGCTTCTCGACATGGGCACTGGCAAGACGAAGATCGTGCTAGACACCGTCGCGTGGCTCTTTTGGCGCGGGCGCGTGGACTCGCTCCTGGTCGTGGCGCCCAACGGCGTGCACGCCAACTGGGTCGATCAGGAGATCCCGAAGCACCTGCCCGACGAGATCGCGCGCGTCGTGGCGACGTACGACGCCGACGGCGGCGTGGCGTCGCGGCGGCGGCTCGCCGAGGTCCTCGAACCGGCGGCCGGAAGACTGCGAATCCTGGCGGTGAACGTCGAGGCCGTGGCCACGTCGCGCGCGTTCGACGCGTGCCGCGCGCTCCTGACTTCCGGGCGCGCGCTGATGTGCGTCGACGAGTCGATCGTCATCAAGAACGCGAAGGCGGCCCGCACGAAGGCGGTGCGGGCGCTTCAGGTGCTCGCGCCGTTCCGCCGGATCGCCTGCGGAAACCCGTTCGCGAACAGTCCGCTCGACGTGTACGAGCAGTGCGAGTTCTTGCAACCCGGGTGCCTCGGGCATTCGTCCGTCTTCGCGTTCCGCAACCGCTTCGCCGTCGTCGAGAATCTTCGCGTGTCGGGCGGCCCGCGTCCGATCACGGTGAAGAAGGTCGTGGGGTTCAAGGATCTCGACGAGCTGAAGCGCCGGCTGTCCCGGTTCGCGTTCATCGTCAAGAAGGAGGAGTGCCTCGATCTTCCGCCGAAGATCTATCTGCCGCCGCGGGTGTTCGAGATGACGCCCAAGCAGCGACGGGCGTACGAAGAGATGCGCCAGTTCTCCGTGGCCGAGATCGGCCGGCAGATGGAGTTGTTCACTCCACCCGCGGCCGCCCCGCCGACCTGCGCGTCGCTCGACGACCTTCGCGCGTCTTCGGTCGCCGCGCCCGAATCGCCCGAGCCCGAGCCGCAAGCCGTGCAAGTCGCCTCGGCGCGAATCGTGTTGACGCAGATTCTGCGCCTTCAGCAGATCGCCTGCGGGTTCGTCGTCACTGAGGACGGCTCCGAGATCGATCTATGCGACGGCGACAACCCGCGGATTAGCGAACTTCTCGCGATCCTGGACGAAGAGCAAGGCAAGGTGATCATCTGGGCGCCGTTCCGCCGGTCGCTCGACGAGATTCAGGCCGCCCTGACGAAAAAGTACGGCCCGGAATCCACGGCGCGGTACGAGGGTTCGGCCGACGACTTGATGGCGGCCGTCGCGCGCTTTCAAGACCCCGCGTCAGGCTGCCGATTCTTTCTCAGCAACCAGCACAAGGGCGGCCGGGGGCTCACGCTCGTGGCCGCCTCGCTCGTCGTCTACTTCGCCAACACGTACGACAACGAGACGCGCGAACAGTCCGAAGACCGTCCCCATCGCGACGGGCTCACGCACCCGGTAGCCTACGTCGATCTTCACGCCCGCGGCGCCGGCGTCGAGACCCAGGTTCGAGACGCGCTCCGCCGAAAGAAGACCGTGGGCGATCTGATGCGGGAGGGCTCGTGGCGCGAGTTGTTTCGATGACGCACGCGGCTTCGACAATAATTAAGGATTCATTAAGACGGGTCTTCGAAGGGCTTTTCGTAGTAAGATGGGTTCATGAAGAACACGAACAACACCAACGGTTTGAAGGTCGGGGACCCAGTTCGGCTCGTTGACGGGCGGCGGGGCGGCGTGGTTCTCGGCGGCGTCGGCACCTCCCGCGTGACGGTGAGCTTCGGCGGCAAGATCGTGACGGTTCCCGCTCACGCCGCCTTTCGGCCCAACGCCGTGCGGCACTCGTTCGGCTTCGACAATAATTAAGGATTCATTAAGACGGGTCTTCGAAGGGCTTTTCGTAGTAGGATAGATTCATGAAGACGACGACAAACTTCGAGATCAAGAACGTGGCCGCCCGGTTGAAGACGGGCGATCGCGTCCGCCACGCCGACGGCCGCCGCGGCCAGATCGTGCACCTCGGGCACGACTCTCGCCCGCGTGAACTTCTACGGAAAGACCGTCGCGGTGTTCGTCGACCAACTGCGCAAGGAGAACTAAACATGACGCTCACACCCACACCCACACCCACACCCAAACCGACGCCGCCCGCCTACCGCCTGAGCCCGCAGCAGCAAGCGGTGCTGGATTGGGCGACGAACGCGTCGGGTTCCTTGAACCTGATCGCTCGCGCCGGCTGCGGGAAGACGTCGACCCTCAAAGCCCTGGTTCGCCATCTCGCGGCCGAAGGTCTCATTCGCCGCGGTCCGGGTTGGGGCGGCGTCTTTCTCGGCGCGTTCAACAAGCCGATCGCCGAGGAGCTGAAGACGTGGCTGATCGACGAGCAGATCACGTTCGACGTCGCGACGGCCGGGACC
>FRDC01002209.1_pt1 | contig 10920 bp, 7 predicted proteins | sample 1106171 | NCBI WGS metagenome assembly FRDC01 (sample SAMEA3930566, study PRJEB13176) | freshwater metagenome | biome: Drinking water system; feature: drinking water; material: water | place: Singapore | collected 2014-12-20
GCCGCGAAAGCAGGAGAGGGCCGATGGACGCAATCACTTCGCACGGCGACACCCGCATCGCCACCTGGCGCCGCGATGGCGCAGTGCTGCTCGATCGCTTCTTCGAGGTCGATACCATCGCCGCCGTCCGCGCCGATTGCGACGCACTGTTCGGCGGCCCTGCCCGCGCCGGCGCCGCGGTCGACCACAAGCCCGAAGGCAGCGTCGGCGTGTTCGAGCTCGCGCAGTTCCGCAATTATGAGCATCTGCCCTTTGCCGCATCGCCGGCGATCAACCTGATCGGGCTCGACTATCGGCTGATTGCCTTTGCCCGCGCCGCGCTGGGGGTGGAGGATGTGCGCCTGTATCAATGCGACGCCTGGGCCAAATTCACCGGCGATGCGGACTACGACCAGCCCTTTCACTGCGATTTCAAGAACCACACGCTGACCGTGCCGGGCGATGATCCGTCCGAACGCACCATCAATTTCATGATTTACGTCACCGACGTGGCCGATGATCTAGGCGCGATCCATTATGTGCCCAATCCGGCCGCCGCCGATGTGGTGGGCGATTATCGCACCGTGCTGCCCGAAGATGCGGGCCGTGAAAGCGGCGGGCTTTCGCCGGCCATCAGCCTGGACCAGACCCATGCGACCGGCTTTGGTGCCGATGCGCAGCACCGGCTGAAGGCGCTGGAAAAATCCGGCGCGGCGCCGGCGGGATCGATCTTTGCGTATAACATCGATGTCTATCACCGCGGCACCAACCTGACGCGGCCCGGCGGGCACCGCTACACCATCACCGCCAGCTACAAAGCGGCGGGGAATGACATGATCGGCTGGACGGCCTGGCCCTATCACTTCCTGCGGCCATGGAAGCAGGTGATCAACCATGCCAGCCCCGAGCAGCTGGCCTGTCTCGGCATCCCCCTGCCCGGCGATCCGTTCTGGACCGAAACGACGCTGGTGCGCACGCAAGCGCGCTGGCCCGGCTGGGACATGACGCCCTATCGCGCGGCGCTGAACGCATGAAGGCCGTGTTGCCGGCGCTCGCGCGCCCGCTGATCGAACCGCGCCTGCCCGCCGGGCTCGACGTCACCTGGTTCACCGGGCACGAAGAAGCCATCGCCGCCGTCGCCGATGCCGATATCGCCTGGGTCGATATGCAGCGCCCGGCCTGGACCGGGGAAGCGGTCGCCGCCGGTGCGAAGCTGAAATGGGTGAGCACCATCTATGCCGGGTTGGATGCGTTTCCGCTCGCGTTGCTCAAGGAACGCGGGACGACGCTCACCAACGGGGTCGGCATCAATGCGATTGCGGTTGCCGAATATGCGGTGATGGGAGTGCTGGTCGCCGCCAAACGCTATGACGAAGTGGTGCGGATTGCCGACCGGTGCGAATGGACCATTTCCGCGCCCGGCCAAATCGAGCTGTTCGAGACCAGTGCGCTGATCATCGGCATGGGCGCGATCGGCACGCTGATCGCGGAACGGCTGCGCGCTTTCGGCGTGGCGGTAACGGGTGTCACAAGGTCGGGCCGCGACGGCACGCTAACGCCCGACCAATGGCCGGCGCGGATCGGCGAGTTCGACTGGGTGATCCTCGCCGCCCCTTCCACCGCGCACACCAAGGCGCTGCTGGGCGCGGCCGAGTTTGCGGCAATGAAGCCCGGCGCCTGGCTGATCAACATCGCGCGCGGCGACATGGTCGATCAGGATGCGCTGATCGAGGCACTGGAGAAGCGGCGCATTGCCGGGGCCTTTCTGGACGTGGTCCACCCCGAACCGTTGCCGCCCGAGCATCCGCTGTGGCGCGCGCCCAACAGCCTGCATACGATGCACCTGTCGGGCCGCAGCCAGACCAGGATGTTCCAGCGCGCCACTGCGCTGTTCCTGGACAATCTGGATGCCTTTATTGCCGGGCGACCGATGCGCAACATGGTCGATCTCGACGCCGGTTATTAAGGCGCCGCGCCACTTCCAACATTGCAAGCGCACGCAGGATCGCCCATTTGGCGGGCAGCAACTTTGTGATGGAATGATGATGGCCGCCAATTGGGCCCCTGACAGCTGGACCAATCACGAGGTCCGCCAGCTTCCCGTCTATCCGGACGAGAAGGCGGTTGCCGGTGTCTGCCAGACGCTCTCCAAATATCCGCCTTTGGTGTTCGCCGGCGAAGCGCGCAACCTGATGACCGATCTCGCCCGGGTGGCGGACGGCAAGGCGTTCCTGCTGCAAGGCGGTGATTGCGCCGAGAGCTTTGCCGAATTCCACCCGGACAATATCCGCGATACCTTCCGTGTCATCCTGCAGATGGCAGTGGTGCTGACCTTTGCGTCCAAGCTGCCGGTGGTGAAGCTGGGGCGGATGGCCGGCCAGTTCGCCAAGCCGCGCTCCACCCCGCTGGAGGAGCAGGGCGGCATCGCGTTGCCCGCTTATCGCGGTGACATCGTCAACGACATGGCGTTCAGCGCCGCCGGCCGCGTGCCCGATCCGCAGCGGATGCTGGCCGCCTATCACCAGTCGACCGCGACGCTGAACCTGCTGCGCGCCTTTGCCGGGGGCGGCTATGCCAGCCTGGACCGGGTGCATGGCTGGATGCACGATTTCATGGGCCGCAGCCCCTGGGCCGAGAAATATGGCGAAATGGCCGACCGGATCGGCGAGACGCTGTCGTTCATGGCGGCCTGCGGCCTGAACCCACAAACCGTGCCGCAGCTCGCCACGACCGACTTCTTCACCAGCCATGAAGCGCTGCTGCTGCGCTATGAGCAAGCCCTCACCCGGCGCGATTCGCTGACCGGCGGCTGGTATGACACCAGCGCACATTTCCTGTGGATCGGCGATCGCACCCGCTTTGTGGGCTCGGCGCATGTCGAGTTCCTGCGCGGCATCGGCAACCCCATTGGCATGAAGTGCGGGCCGAGCCTGGAGCCGGACGCGCTGCTGCGGCTGCTCGACACGCTCAACCCCGGTCGCGTGCCCGGACGGATGACGCTGATCACCCGCTTCGGCCATGATCAGGTCGAGAACGGCCTGCCCCGCCTGATCCGCGCGGTGCGGCGGGAGGGGCATCCGGTGGTGTGGAGCTGTGACCCGATGCACGGCAACACGGTGAAGGCCGCCAATGGCTATAAGACGCGGCCCTTCGACCGCATTCTGGCCGAAGTGCGCGGCTTCTTCGCGGTGCACCGCGCCGAGGGCAGCATCGCCGGCGGCATCCATGCCGAAATGACCGGGCAGAATGTGACCGAATGCACCGGCGGCGCGGTCGACGTGACCGAGCAATCGCTGGCGGATCGCTATCACACCCATTGCGACCCGCGCCTTAACGCCGGCCAGAGCCTGGAACTCGCCTTCCTGCTCGCCGAAATGCTGAACGCCGAAATGGCCGAGCGCCGCCGCGACGCGGCCTGAATGAACGCCAGGTGTGCGCCACGCAGGCGAACCGCACTGACACCGGCGATCAGGGAAGCCCTTGCGGCTATTGGTTGACGCGCCGGCGGCGTGGCCCTATGGCCGCGCTCCTGCCGCGCTGGCCCCTTCGTCTAGCGGTCTAGGACGTCGCCCTCTCACGGCGAAAACACGGGTTCGAGTCCCGTAGGGGTCACCAGCCGGAAACCTCGTGGCTATCGAAGCCGTCATCCGGCGAGCAGTCCTTGTTGCGCCCGAAATCAGGGCGCTGGAGCGGGTGAAGGGAATCGAACCCTCGTCGTAAGCTTGGGAAGCTTCTGCTCTACCATTGAGCTACACCCGCACGCCCATTGCCCGGTTCAAGCATCCGCAGCCGGATGCCGTCGCGCCTGCCAGAGCAGCCTGGAGTCGCGTGCCACAATCCCGCGCCTTTGGTCAACGCAAAGCTTGCGTGACGCCTTGCAAGCGAGGGGTGGTTTGACAAGCAAAGGGCGGCTCTTCCCATTTAATGGAGAGAGCCGCCCCGAACTTCAGACCACAAATCTTCAGAAGCTGAAGCGCACCGATCCGCGGAACGCCTGGTTGCGCACGTCGTCGCGACCGACAGTCGTGTCTGCAGCCACCGAGAACTCCCAGCGACCCGAGGTGTACATCATGCCGCCGCTGATCTCGCCCCAGGCGCGATCAACCCGGGCACCACGGAACACCACCGGCAAGGTGCCCGAATTCAGCAAATTGGCGCGCACCAGATCAGCACGAGCATTGTTGAATTCATACACGAAGTTGGCGGTCGCGAACGGCCGGAACTTCTTGTACGTGCCGGTCGTCACATTGATGCCGGCACGCCCCTGGATGGAGAGCATGTCGGGACGGTTGAACACGAGGGCGGCTGATCCGCCGCCGGTTTCCGGCACGACCGAGCTGAAATCGATGTACGAAGACCGCACCGACACACGCGGCGCAAGCTTGAAGAACCCCGTCAGCAATTCCTTCTGACCGCCGACTTCGGCCGACAGCGTGACGGAATTGTCACTGGTACGCAGCAGCTGCGGGGTGCCGAGCAGGGTAACGTTACGCTGTGTGGTAGTGTTGAGCAGGCCGAGCGACGTCTGACCGTCGATCGACCAACCCTTACCCAGGTTCACCTTCGAATAGACGGTACCTTCATAAAGACCGACGGTGGCACGCTGCTGGCCGCCCACGGTCGTGCCTGCCAGCTGCGAATAGCCAAACGACACGCCGATAAAGCCATCGGCGCCCAGGTCCTTTTCAAGGCCCCCCACAAAGTAGAAGCCATTGAAGCCGTCGCGCCCGCCAAGCGGCACAGCATCGCGGGCAGCGCGGCTGCTGCCAGTGATGTAGCCGCCAGCGAGGAAAGCGTTCATGTCGTCCGGCAGGGCACCGCGCTTCACCGTGGTGGCACCGGCATCGCTTGCCGCCTGCACAGCGCCGCCAAAGCCGCCACCCATGCCGCCTGCGCCGCCAAAGCCATTGGTGGTCAGCGAAGCAAGCTGCATCGGCTGACCGATAACAGCGATGCTGCCACCCTCGGCGCCGAGCGAGTCACGGCTGACAATGCGGTCGCGGTGGAAACGCGACATGTTGTCGATTGCGGTGATTCCCAGGTTGGGGAGCAAAGCCTCCGAACGGGGCGCCATTGCTTCCAGCTGCGCCTGGATGGTCGCGGCATTCTGCAGGTCCAGGCCGGCGTAAATTGCCTGGTTGACCTGATTATTGACGCGGTTCTCGTCAAGCAGCGTCGCAAAAGCGAGCTGGACCGGCGAGTTGAGGTTGACAACATTCTGATACAGACCGGCCCGGACGAACACCTGGACCGAGGTCGGGTTGTAGATGAACTGCGGTGTGAGGATCGCACTGAATGGCGCCGAATTCAGGAACGTGCCGGTCACGCCACCCGCCGCCGTCAGGAAGGTGTAGAGGTTGTTGGCGCGCAGATCGGTGGTGGTGTTGAAAATCACCAGGCCGCCAACGGAAGCGCGGCCCGTGGCGGCCGGCGGGCCGGCAGTCGCCTGAACGCGAACAAGATCGGACACGCCATTGGCGCCCAGATCGATCAGCAGGTTGGAACCGACGCCAAGCACCAGATCGCCATTGAAGGTCAGCGTACCGATCGACCCCGGATTGCCCGTCGCGCCTGGCGAAATCGTCGCCGCGATATTGGTGATGAACGGCGCGGTGATGGTACCGGTGCCGTTGAGGCCGCCGGTGACGAGGTTCAGATCGTTGCGGCTAACCAGCGATCCGAGCACCTGAAGGGTGCCGATCTGCAGGGTGACGTCGTTGAGCGCCGTCAGCGACCCGGTTGCCGCGATGTTCAGTCGTGCGCCGATACCGTTCAAACGGAACCGGTCGATCGTCACGGTCGTGTCGAGCGTCGTGGTACCATTGTTCGACAAGGTCACGTCAAAGAAGCGCGGCAATGTGCCGGCCGTGCGGTTGCCGGCCAGATTGTTCGGCACGAAATTGGTCGCACCGGGAAGCCCGTTGGCAATGGTGGGCGCAGGGACGGGAACAGCCGGGGCCTGGGGCTCAAGCTGAGCGGCGCCGCCGTCGATCACGGTAGTGCCGGGCTGGTTCGCCGCGCCTGGTCCGGCAATCTGGGCTGAACCCATGTTGTTGTCCAGACCACCGGCCGGCTGCTCGCCCGCGGTACCAATACCGCCCGGCGTCGTTACCAGGCCGCCCGTGCGCACGTCGCGGCAAACATTGTTGCCGATCGCCCCCGTCACGCCACCCTGGACGCAGACCTGACCGAACTTGCCGGCGGTGCCGGTATTCTCTTCACCGGTCAGGTTGGGGACGCCGTTGATCAGCGTGTTGTTGGGGCCGATGATGAAGTAGTTCGGATCCTGCAGCGAAACCCAGCGGCTCGGATCGTTCCAGTTACCGTCTCCCGCCACGGCACCGACATAGCGATAGGGATTATTCGCCGCGATCCAGTCCCAATACAGGTAAAGCGGCTGATAGAAGCTCGCGGTGCCATAGCCATTGGCCGGCTGCGCAGTGAAGAAGCGGGTATAGCCACCCGACAACACGCCGATCACCAGCTGGCGCGCAAAGGCGCGATCGAGGATCAGCGGGCCGCCCGAGTCGCCACCGGCAGTCGTTCCCTCCGTCACGCGCGCATTGTCGCGCCAGGCGTTGAAATCGAACGGGCTGGCGCCAGCGGTGCCGCGCGCCGGATCGTCAAAATCGATCCAGTACAAATTCTGCGGCAGATTGGCACTGCTGCCCGCGCCGAAGATCGCCCCTTCAAAGTCAGCAAGCGATGCGAGCCCGCCCAGCCAGTTGTCCGCAAGGCGCCGGCGATAATCGATCGGCTGGGTGCCACTCGTGCCGGTACCGTTACCGCCGTAGCCGACCAGCTGTACGCTGTAGCCCGTGCCGTTGGCGGCCGTGATCGAACCAGGCGCCGGCAGCGGCGAGAACAGCAGGCTGAGCGTCGGGATGTTGCGCGCCGGTGTATCGAGAGAGGCGATCGCCACGTCGCCGAACAGGAAACTGCGCGCATCGGGCAGCAGCGACAACTGATTGTAATTGACGGCGTTTACCGTGTAGAAATTGTCGGTCACGCTGGTGGTGAAGGCCGGACGCGTTCCCGCGCCAAACACCCAGTTGAGCAGCGGGCTGGTGCCCGCCGGCTGGCCAGGCTGAGTGGTATTGTTCGCGTTGTTGAAGGCAAAGCCGATAGCGACGCCGCCGCTACCGGAGCCGTAGGCGTTTGCGGCGCGCGAGTTTACGCAGTGCGCGGCAAACAGCACGGTGCGCGGGTTAATGAGCGAACCGGTGCACAGCCCCAGGCCGAAACCGCCAGTCCCGTTGGGGGTGGCAATGATCATCTGAGCAACGCCGGTGATGTTATTGGGGTCGCGCGCGGTGGTGGGCGTTCCCGGCAAGGCGATCAAGATATTGGGGTCAAGCTCAACCTCGCGATAGCCGAGCCGCTGCGCCGGTGGGAGCGCCGCGCTGGTAGCACCGGTTGCATGCGGCTCCAGCACTGCATCGTCGCGGTTGATGCTCGTGCCGGCATGGGCTTCCAGCACGGCTTCCCCCCGATCAAGTACGCCGGCATTGGCCGGTGCCGCTGACAGTGTGCTGGTCTGCGCCTGGGCGGCGCTGCCAACAACCAGGCCGAGCGCGGCAGCGCTGCCCAACAGATACGGACGGAACCGGCGCACAGCCGCTGCAGTGTTCGTCATCATATTCCCCTCAATAGAAATACCGGCCGCGCGGGATCGCGGCACATAATTTCATTGATGATCGCTAACGATAGCAGGAGAGAAGCTCAAGCGGCTCACGCCGGAAATTTTTGATCGACAGCAACAAATGGTTCATAACTGTTGCAGGAAGGCAACCGTTCCTGTCGAGGCCGGCAGCAGGAACGCTTCAGATTCCGCCATCGATTGGCTCATGGCCCGATCGAAGCAGCCGGTCGGCGATCGATTCGGCGCAGGCTTCCGCCAGCGCCGGGTCGGTGGCGCGTACCACAAAATTGGCGCCGACGCGGCCTTCGCGAAAGAACGGATAGCTGCCCACCGACACGCCGGCGAACTCCCGCTCGGCCTCGCGCAGCAGATCGGCGACTTCGCTTTCCGCGACCCAGCAGCCCAGGGTGCGCGAGACGAGCGGGCGGCCACCCTCCAGCGTGCCTGTCAATGCGTCGAGCATGCCGGCGGTGATGTGCGGCACCCCTGCCATCACGAAGATGTTGCCGATGCGGATGCCAGGGGCGCCCGACATGCGATTTTCGATCAGGTCGGCGCCATCGGGCACGCGCGCCATGCGCTTTCGCGCCTCGGTCAGCCCGCCACGGCTGGCATAATAACGGTCGAGCACTTCCACCGCCCGGGGGTGATGCACCACCGCCACGCCCAGCGCCTCGGCAAGGGCATCGACGGTAATGTCGTCATGCGTCGGGCCGATGCCGCCGGTGGTGAACAGATAATCGTTGCGCGCGCGCAGGATGTTGACCGCTTCCACAATCGCCTCGGTCCGGTCGGGCACCACGCGCACTTCGGCCAGGCGGATGCCCTGCACGTTCAGCCAGGTGGCGATCTGTGCCACATTCTTGTCCTGGGTGCGGCCGGAAAGGATTTCGTCGCCGATCACGACGAGTGCTGCGGTCCAGATACGGTCGGTCATCGCCGCGTGCCATAGCCCAGGGCGCCGCGCCTGCAAAGCGGCAAGGCCGGCCGGTCGCATGCGGACGGCAAACTGTCGGTTGGTTTGCTGTGGCAAGGCCGCTATATCACCAAAATGACCGATTATGTCACTTTGGCGTTTGCCGACGCCCCGCTGACGCGCACGGGCGCGATCAAGCTTCATCAGGACCCGCTGGCCTTTGCCGGCATGCGCGCGGCCGGGCGTCTGGCGGCCGAAACGCTCGACATGATCGCGCCGCATGTGGTGCCCGGCGCGGTGACGGCCGATCTGGACGCGATGATCCGCCGCTTCATTGTCGAGCGCGGCGGCGTGCCGGCGACGATCGGCTATCGCGGCTACACGCACAGCTGCTGCATTTCGATCAACCATGTCGTCTGCCACGGCATCCCCAGCGACAAGACGCTGAAATCAGGCGACATCGTCAATATCGACGTGACGCCCATCCTGGACGGCTGGCACGGCGATTCCAGCCGCATGTATCTGGTCGGCGATGTGCCGCTGAAAGCGCGGCGGCTGGTCGAGGTGACTTACGAATGCCTGATGCTGGGCATCGAACAGGCGCGCCCGGGCAAGCATCTGGGCGATGTCGCGCATGCGATTCAGAGCCATGCCGAGCGCAACCGTTACGGCGTGGTGCGCGATTTCTGCGGCCATGGGCTGGGCCGGCTGTTCCATGACGCGCCCGAAGTGGTGCATGTCGGCCGCCCCGGCACGGGCCCGGAACTGCGGCCCGGCATGTTCTTCACGATCGAACCGATGATCAATATCGGCCGCGCCGACGTGAAACTGCTGGAGGATGGGTGGACGGCCGTGACGCGTGATCGCTCGCTTTCGGCGCAGTTCGAGCATTCGATCGGCATTACCGAGACGGGCTGCGAGATTTTCACCACCAGCCCCACCGGTCTGCACAAACCGCCCTACTGATCTGGGAAGGCTGCTCAAAAGCGCCCCTTTCCCGGCGGCGCAATCGCGCTAAGATGCAGCATTGGCCCTATTCAGCGACCGATCGGGAACGCGCGTGAGAAAAATCGAGGCGATCATCAAACCCTTCAAGCTCGACGAAGTGAAGGAGGCGCTGCACGAAGTCGGCGTGTCCGGCATCACGGTCACGGAGACCAAGGGCTTTGGCCGCCAAAAGGGCCATACCGAGCTTTATCGCGGCGCCGAATATGTCGTCGACTTCCTGCCCAAGGTGAAGCTGGAAGTGGTGGTGGACGACGCGATGAGCGACCGGGTGGTGGAAGCGATTGCCCAGGCCGCGCACACCGGCCGCATCGGCGACGGCAAGATTTTCGTGATCGCGGTGGAGCAGGCGCTGCGTATCCGTACCGGAGAGCGCGACGAGAACGCGATTTGACGCGTCGCAGCAATTATGCCCAAGTGCGCGCACCGTCGCGCAAGCGAGTCTGACATTTCCGGCGCGCCCGGGGGGCCGCCAACCAAAAGGGGAAAGCCACATGGCCAATGATGCTGCCGCTATTCTGCAGATGATCAAGGACGAGGAGATCGAGTGGGTTGACCTGCGCTTCACCGATCCCAAGGGCAAGTGGCAGCATCTCACCATGGTGGCGACCGTGGTTGGGGAGGATGAGCTGACCGACGGCTTCATGTTCGATGGCTCCTCGATCGCCGGGTGGAAGGCGATCAACGAAAGCGACATGATCCTGAAGCCGGATCTGGACGCGGTCTATGTCGATCCGTTCAGCGCCACGCCGATGCTGATCCTGGTATGCGACATCGTCGAGCCGGCGACCGGCGAACTTTATGCGCGTGACCCGCGATCAACCGCGAAGCGCGCCGAGGCTTATCTGAAGAACACCGGCATCGGCGACACCGTCTATGTGGGGCCGGAAGCTGAATTCTTCATCTTCGACGATGTGCAGTTCGAAAACACCTATTCGACCAGCTTTTACAAGATCGACGATATCGAGCTGCCGACCAATTCGGGCCGTGATTATGACGGTGGCAACCTTGCCCACCGGCCGCGCGCCAAGGGTGGCTATTTCCCGGTCGCGCCGGTCGACTCCGCCGTCGACATTCGCGGCGAAATGGTCTCGACGATGATCGAGATGGGCCTGCCCTGCGACAAGCACCACCATGAGGTGGCGGCCGCGCAGCACGAACTGGGCCTTACTTTCGGCACGCTGGTGCAGACGGCGGACCGGATGCAGGTGTACAAATATGTCGTCCACCAGGTCGCGCATGCCTATGGCAAGACGGCGACCTTCATGCCCAAGCCGATCAAGGAAGATAATGGCAGCGGCATGCACACCCACATGTCGATCTGGAAGGAAGGCAATCCGCTGTTCGCGGGCAATGGCTATGCGGGCCTCAGCGAAAC
>FRDC01000702.1_pt3 | contig 10915 bp, 11 predicted proteins | sample 1106171 | NCBI WGS metagenome assembly FRDC01 (sample SAMEA3930566, study PRJEB13176) | freshwater metagenome | biome: Drinking water system; feature: drinking water; material: water | place: Singapore | collected 2014-12-20
GGGTAGGCGGGACTTGAACCCGCGGACTTCGCTTCAAGGAAGCCTTAAACCTGGGCACTGGGACTAAAAGGTCACAGTGCTAAAAGTACAGTATTTCCAAGGACTTCTGGACGTCCCATAAGGGTAGGCCTATCATATAAAACAGTCGTCATCTAGAGGAGACATCATGGAATCGCTGCAAGAATTGTTAAATAACGAAGAATTGAGATGTTATGCCCTATGGGCCATCGGCCTTGCCTTTTTGGCATTGGGTTACACGGGGGCACCCCTTATTTTATGGGCTTTGCTATCTACAGCAACCGCCTACATCTACTGTTCGATGGAATCTGCAATCGCGGTAGCAGCGGTTTTCGCTGTCTTCTTGATTCCGCCAATTAGAAAATACTTAGTTTCAGCAATGGTAATGAAGGCGATGAAAGCTCTTCAACTGATTCCGAAAATTTCACCAACAGAGCGAACGGCCTTAGAAGCCGGAGTTGTTTGGATGGAAGCGGAGTTATTTTCTGGAAGACCAGATTTTCGTAAAATCTTAGGGCAGCCTTATTACAATTTAACTCCGGATGAACAAAGCTTCTTAGACAATGAAACAGAAGAACTTTGTCGCATGATTGATGAATGGAAATTCTGGAAGACCAAAGAGATGGACGACAAGGTTTTTGAATACATCCGTCGTAAAGGCTTCTTAGGAATGATCATTCCGAAATCTTATGGTGGTAAGGGCTTTTCAAACTCAATGCAAAGTGCGGTGGTGCAAAAGATTTCATCGCGTTCGATTGGTGCAACAATTTACGTAATGGTGCCGAACTCTTTAGGCCCTGCAGAACTTTTGAATCACTACGGTACAGATGCACAGAAGAAAAGATATTTACCGCGTTTGGCGATCGGTGATGAAATCCCATGCTTTGGTTTAACAGAGCCAACAGCGGGCAGTGACGCGGGTTCGATTCTTTCTGAAGGTATCCTTTTTAAAGGTGCTGATGGCAAGATTAAGATTCGTATTAACTGGAGAAAACGCTGGATCACTTTGGCTGCGATTTCAACTTTGATTGGTTTAGCATTCCGTCTTCGTGACCCAGAAAATCTTTTGGGTAAAGGTGAGGACCTTGGTATCACTTGTGCGCTGATTCCTTCTGATACCAAAGGTGTGGGGATTGGTAAACGTCACGATCCTCTGGGTGTTCCATTTCATAACTGTCCAACAGAAGGTCACAATGTTGAGATCGATGCCGAAGACCAAATCATTGGTGGTCTTGCAGGTGCTGGTCGTGGCTGGCAGATGTTAATGGAGTGCTTGGGTGCAGGTCGTGGTATCAGTTTACCAGCGCAAGCGGGCGGCGGAACGAAGTTGATGGCCCGTGTTTGTTCGGCTCATGCGAGTGTGCGTAAGCAATTTGGTTTGCCAATTGGTAAATTTGAAGGTGTTGAAGAGCCTTTGGCTCGTATCGCTGCGACGGCTTATTTCACAGAAGCTCTTCGTAAATATGTATTAAGTGCTCTTGATCAAAAGATTGCTCCACCAGTGGTGACAGCGATTGCGAAATTCAATGCCACAGAAGAGGCTCGTAAATCCATCAATGATGCGATGGATATTATGGGCGGCGCTGGTATTTCGATGGGTCCAAGAAATACGATTGCTTCAAGCTATATTGGCTTACCAATCAGTATCACGGTGGAAGGTGCGAACATCTTAACGCGTACACTGATGATTTTCGGACAAGGGGCTTTGCGTGCCCATCCTTATGCTTTTAAAGAAGTAGACGCTGTTGAAAAAGGTGACTTGAATGCTTTTGATGAAGCATTCTGGGGTCATATTGGACACATCGTACGCAATGCATTTCGTTCAGTGATTTTAAGTATGACTCGCGGTCATATTTTTTGCTCACACGCAAGCGGTCCATCACGTCGTTACGTGCAAAAGCTAGCTTGGATTTCGGCAAGCTTTGCCATCATGACAGACTTAGCAATGGGTATGATGGGTGGAAAATTAAAAGTGCGCGAGAAATTAACGGGTCGTTTTGCTGATGTGATCTCTTGGTTGTTTATCGCGTCGGCTGCGATCAAGCGTTTCGAAGCTGAAGGTAAGAAAAAAGAAGATAAGATCTTCTTGGATTACACAATGGCTTACTCATTTCAAAAAATTCAAGATGCCTTTGATGGTATCTTTGCGAACATTGAAGCTCCGGGGCTTCGTTGGTTTTTTAAAGGACCTCTTCGTTGGTGGTCGCGCTTCAATTTCGTTGGTCTTGCGCCAACAGATCGTTTGACGTCACGTGTGGCGCAAGCGCTTTTGAACAATCAAGAACAACGCGAGCGTTTGACGTACGGTATGTACATCCCGAAAGAAAAGACCGAGGCCATTGGTCGTTTAGAACATGCTTATGCGATGGTGAAGAAAGCTGAAGCCGTCGATGCTAAAGTTCGTAAAGCTATTCATGAAAAGAAAATCAATAAGAAATCGCCTCGTCGTTTAGAGGAAGCGAAAGAAAAGGGAGTGATCACTCAAGCTGAATTAGATTTGCTAAAAGAGTCAGAAAAGCTGGCTTTGGACGCAATCGAAGTCGACGAGTACACTCAAGAGCAATATCTTCCTGGCGCTAAACCCTAATCAGTGCGGGGCACTGATTAGGATTTGCAAGACTGAAGTTTATAAAAGCCTACTCGATAGAGTGGGCTTTTTTTATTTCAGCGGATGAACAAGTGATCACCACAAGCCAGCGGTCTTCAGCTTTAATATCCGGGGCGCGATGCAGAGTCGCTAAATTTTTAAGGGCTTCTGATTTGTTAGCGGCCACTTTACCCGTTAAGGCCGTAGCTTGCCTCATGGGGGCATAAACGCGTGCAGAATCTCTTTTAGAGTAAATTTCAGTAGGTTGACCTAACAACATTTTTAATCAATTTAAAATTATTCAGAAAGTTCGATTCCAGCGAACTCCACAGGAGATTTTTCCGAGAAAAGAGTGCTTAAAGCCATGTTGGCGCAGAAAACAGCGATTAAAATAAAAACGATTTTTTTCATAGATCACTCCTACTTATTTGAAGCTCTTCTTTTTTTCTTTGGTTCCCAAAACTGACCTTCAACGATTTTGAACTTCACTTGGCCTGACTCTGATGGAATCAAGCGACCTGAATCTTGTGGTTCTTGTTGAAGCTCTTGAGCGGCCATTCCCGAAAGGCCACCACCCGGAGGCGATCTTGGCTGACCATTTTGGCTATTAGGAGGCGGCGGACTAAACGGCGATCCATAGTAATCGTCCTCATAATCATCATCGTAATACTGGGCAAAACCAGCAGATGAGCTAAGCAATATGAGAGTTAATAACCAACGTGACATAGGGGTGCCTCCATAAGACTTATATACAGTTTCTAGGCCAAGGCTCTTCGCATAGGGGCGTTTATACGAGAGTGGGGTGACCTAAGACCTGTTCAGGATCTCGACAAAGGACAAATTTTGCGGCTTTTTCTTAGATTCGGGTGTGGGTTAAATCACTGATTTCCGAAGAGAATTTTAGATGGGTGCAGCACTCAAAATTGAACCACTAAAATTGTGGGAACATTTTCCAGATCAAATCAGAGCCAAAGCTCAGGGCTCTTTTCATTCGCTTTCTTTGAAGGCGGGTCAAAAGTTATTGCAGCAAAATCAAGTGAACATGAGTTTGTTTATTCTTCTTGATGGAACATTGAATGTTCTTGTTGATGGAGTGAGAGTCACGGTGCTGAACGAAGTGGGTCGTTTAGTAGGTGAAGTGAGTTTTGTGACCGGCGAAGTTTGCACTGCTGACATCGTTGCAGAAAATGACATTCAGCTTTTACAATTTTCTTCAGAAGAGTTTGCGGGCTGGTCGCAAGCCGATGTGCATTTGTTTTTGCAAAGTGTTTATAAAATTTTAACTTTAGAGTTAACGTACAAGCTTCGTCAGGCCAACGAAAAGGCAAAGCACTTTGAAAAGTTATCGAAGCAATTAGAGCAAGCTCAAGCGCAGATTAATCAACTGCATCAGAGCATTGAAGTTCAGCAATCACAAAAAAGTCGCCAGTTTATGACGACGGTTTCAGAGCTTTATCAGAAGTATTCATCTTATTTAACGGCAGGACCACTTGAGAAACTTCGTCAAGGTCTTGAAGAGCTGCAAAATGAATATTTGAACTATCGAAAAATGCAAAGCAAGAGCGTTTGTGTGATCGATTCGCAGAAAAAGAATTTGGTTCTAGCGCGTTTGGCACTCGGTGCGAGTGGTTTTGATGTGGAAACTCTTTCTGAAGCAAAAATAGAAGATGCTAAGAATTTCGACTTGTTGTTTTGTGATCAATCTTTATGGGCGAAGGATCTTGAAGGTAAAGCAAAGAACCGTGCTTTCGTAATTTCGAAAAAGATTTCAGAAGTGGGTGATATCGATAGTCAGCTTTTAGAAAAAGGCCATGTACTTTTCCGCAATGAAAGTGATCGCCAGGGTTCCATTCGTCATTTGACTGTGGCAGCAACCAAGATTTTGTCTGAGGACTTCTTTGGTCTTGAAAAGTATTTGTCTTGGGGGGTGGATGTGAACTCTGTTCACATCACGGGCAGCTGTCAGCGCCATGAGGCACTCGAGCAAATGGATAAAGACTTACAAGGAATGGGTATTCGCTCTTCGCATCGTGATGCTTTAAAGTTGGTGGCCGAAGAATTGTTGATGAACGCTGTCTATGATGCTCCGGTGGATGCAAGCGGCAAGAGCCTTTATAACCATCTGTCTCGTCAGGTGGCGGTCGAGCTTGAGCCTCAGCACTTTGCGCGCCTTCGCTATGCGACAGACGGGATGAACCTTGCTGTGTCGGTTGAAGATCCCTTTGGCGGGCTTAAAGCCTCAACCTTGTTTAATTACCTTAAGAGCTGCTATGGCGGCCAAGCGGGTAGCCTTAACGTGGATAAGGGCGGTGCGGGCCGTGGACTTCACCAAATCGTGGAAAATTCGGATCTTTTAGTGTTAAATTTGCGCCCAGGTAAGAAAACCGAAGTGATTGCGGTGATTTCCCTTGAATCTCGCGAGCTTACCGAGCGTAGCCCACTCATCCAAATCTTTAATGCATAATCTTTTATAAGCCACTTGCCCTTTGTGGGACAGGATGCTAAACACTTGAAAATTATGAAAAAAGAGATTCATCCAGAATTCAGACAAGTTGTTATTCGTGACGTTTCCTGCAATTGGGAACTTCTAACTTACTCTACGGCGAAAGCAAAAGAGACCACTACTTACAATGGTAAAGAGTATCCATTGCTTAAGATCGATATCTCAAGTGCTTCTCACCCATTTTACACTGGTCAACAGCGTATGATGGACACTGAAGGTCGCGCAGAGAAATTCCGCAAAAAGTACGGCAAAAAATAAAAGGTACCGCCTACCTTTTCCGTCTCTATATGCGAGTTAATAAAAAAGGACTGATAAAAATCAGTCCTTTTTGTTTTTGTACCTATCAGTGAAAGTTACTCAAGCCATTCTGTTGCTGGTTTGCAATCAGCTTCACCGATCAGTGTGCGAGAATTATCAGCTGTGTCAATAGATGTAACAACCACATTTGATTTTGTTACGTTGAACGAAACTTCGATTTGTCCAGAGTAAGAAGCATCATCACCCAAGAACTCCATAACCAATTGTGGTGGATTCGATTCAAGTGAGTAAGTACGAACAAGCTTCATGTATGTGTAGCTGTCGTTGTCGAAGAAGCTAGCCTTTTTTTGCTCTAAATTGATGCCAACAACGTACTCTTCAACACCGCCAACGCCATCGCACGAATAGAATTTCGGCTCAGCTTTTTTGGCATATGCAGCTGTTGATAAAACAAATAAACCGATTGCTAATAATGATTTCATATTTTCCCCCTTAAGAAAATTTACTTTCCGTTAACATAATATTTTGTTGGTTAAGAGGGGTTTTTGCGGATAATATTTTTTACATGCTTGCTCGTATTCTATTAGCTACAGCCTTTTTCTTAACCTCCTGCGCGACAAATTATAATCGTGTGAACACTCATATAGACAAAGTGAAGCCCACGCTTTCAGTAACCAATAGTTTTGCGTTTTTCTATAACGGAAGTCAGTACTATTTTGCCCCCAATTTCTTTAAACAAGATGGTCGCGAATGCTATTTGTATTTAGGTTTTAAAAACGGCGAATTGAAGTATGCATTTTCAAATCATGTTTTCTGGGACATAAAAAAGGTCTACAAACAAAATTCAACTCCAGAAAAAATTAAAAAGCTTATTGTCGATAGGGTTGAGCATGAAAATCCGACAGAGAAAAGATGTCACGAGTTGGGCTCTGGTCCGCCCCCAGATGCGGGACAAGGGATAGGGATTATTATTTTTGCATTTCCACTGGTGTTGCCTATTGCTATTGCTCAATTAGCGCAAGAGCAAATGGAACCCAACCTGATAGGTCGAATTGCTACAGAACTTTATTTGGGCATTCCTTTTAAAGAGATGCCACTTTGGTTAACAGGTGCATGGGTTAAGAAAACCAAGGGCCGTTACACTTATTATGAATTGACTGAAGATAAGAGCTTCGCCATTTTTTACTTTGAAGATGGAGTGCTCAACGCCTGGTCTATTGGTCGTAATTAATTTTGTTTCGCTTAAAAGATAAGAGATTCTTGGAAACTTGTGATTTGTTCCACCGTGTTCTAAATCACCATTTAATTTATAATATTTCTTTTGGATCAAAACGAAGCCATTATCGATGCCATATCTAACGATCTGATTATGAGTTGGTAAATATAGGTTGTAAACTTCAGGGGTCATATCATATTGGACTTTTTGTTGGCCACGGGGATGTCGGTTGCTCTCTCGATTCGGAATGTCGACGACAAAGTAACCGTGTCTTCGTACCATTTTGCTCACTTGACGAAAAGCAGCCGCTTGTTCGTCGTGACCTAAGTCAAGCAAGCCCGAAAACATCCACATCGCTAGATCTTGCTTCTCAATTTTTAAGTTGGGATCCAAAATGCTGGCATGATGAATGGTGATATTGGGATTGTCTTTAAACTTCGAATGCAATGACTGCGCACTGTTGGGATTGAGTTCGATCACTTGAATTTCTGCATTTGGATTGTACTTTAAAATACCTTTAACGTTACGACCAACTCCGCCGCCAATTTCAATAAATTTTTTGGCCGCTTTTGTGACCTCTGCAACTTGCTCAATGTCTTGATGAGCATGCCAGCCCCAGCCCAATTTGTTGTCGTAAACTTCATAAGGAAAAGATTGATAGAATTTTTGATTTTTTTCAGAAAGAGCCCCATAGCATGAGAGTATTTCTGAAATATCCACGAGCCCGGCAGAGGCATTGAAATTTAATAAGAAGAGCAAGGTGAAAAGCATAGAGTTCATAGAAGCAAGGCAAATGCCATTCATTTAGCGGATTAGCTGTATTTTAAAAGCTTTAAGACTTTGATAAGACTCAGTTTTGCTTATTTCAAGCCGCAATTTGACTCTATAAACTTTTAAATNNTAAATCTTTCAGTGGCTGCAATCAAAGCAGCGGTGATGCCGGGTTCTTTAGCAGCATGACCAGCATCTGGGATGATATTCAAGTTGGCTTTTTTCAAAGCCTTTTTTAAATCCCATGCATTTTCAATAGGGCAGACAACATCGTATCGGCCGTGAATAATTTCTGTTGGGATATGTTGGATCTTATGACATTGCTCGATCAAATAATTATCCGTTTTGAAAAAGGCTTTATTGGTAAAGTAATGACATTCAATTCTGGCAAAGGCGATGGCGAACTCGTCTTGGCCATAGCGGTCCATCATTTTGTTGTCAGGAATAAGGCGTGAAGTTGAGCCTTCCCAAACACTCCAAATTCTAGCAGCTTCCATGCGTGTGTTTTTGTCTTCTGAAGTTAAGCGTTTGTGATACGCGCTAACAAAATCACTTCTTTCATTTGCTGGAATATGATCGCGGTATTGATCCCAAGCATCTGGAAAGATGCGGCTAGCTCCTTCTTGATAAAACCAATCGATCTCTTGTTTACGGCACAAGAAAATTCCGCGAAGCACCAGGCCTTTCACTCGATCGGGGTGAGTGATGGCGTAAGCAAGTGATAAGGTGCTACCCCAGCTGCCGCCGAAGACAACCCATTTGTCGATTTTAAGTTTTTCACGGATCAACTCCATATCACTAACAAGATCCCACGTTGTGTTTTCGCGAAGATCCGCATGCGGAGTGCTTCTTCCGCAACCACGTTGATCAAATAAAATAATCCGATAATGACTTGGATCAAAAAATCTTCTTGAGTCAGCATCCGCACCGCCGCCAGGTCCACCGTGAACAAACACAATGGCTGGGCCGTTTTTGTTTCCTGATTCTTCGTAGTAGATCTCGTGAATATCAGAAACTTTTAAACGACCTTCATTGTATGGCTCTTGAATCGGGTACGGTGAATACATAATAACACTCCATTACGACGCGGTGGATCCCTAAAAGGTAGGGGCTACCTTTTATTTTTCGATGATAGCTGTAACACCCATTCCGCCGCCGGTGCAAATAGAGATCAAGCAGCGGCCAGAGCCTTTTTCGTTAAGAATTTTTGCTGCCGCGCCAAGGATGCGAGCGCCTGTGGCGGCGAAAGGATGGCCAACAGCAAGGCTGCCACCTTTTACGTTCATTTTGCTGCGATCAATTTTGCCCATGGCTTGTCTACGGCCTAATCTTTCTCTGCAGAACTTTTCACTTTCCCAGGCTTTCAATGTGCAAAGCACTTGCGCCGCAAAGGCCTCGTGAATTTCGTAGAAATCAAAGTCTTGTAATGTAAGACCAGCTTTTTCAATCAATCTTGATACAGCATAAGCTGGCGCCATCAATAAGCCTTCGCCGCCAACGAAATCAACGGCGGCCACTTCAACATGAGTGATCTTCGCTAAGACAGGTAGATTTCTTTTCTTTGCCCACTCTTCAGATACGAGTAACACCGCTGCCGCGCCATCTGTTAGTGGGGTGCTATTACCAGCTGTTAAAGTTGCCTTAGGGCTTCTATCAAAAGCCGGTTTTAAAGTGCTAAGTTTTTCAACTGTTGTGTCGGCACGAAGATTGTTGTCTTTGTTTAATTTGCTAAAAGGCGAAATCAAATCATTATAAAAACCTTCTTCATAAGCTTTCGCCGCTTTGTTGTGGCTTTCAAAGGCAAGTTGATCTTGGTCGGCACGGGCAATTTCCCACTCTTGCGCCATCTTTTCACAAGACTGACCCATGCTTAAGTGAGTTCGTGGTTCAACTACTCCAGGCATTTGCGGTTTTAAATCTTTTAAACCAAGTTCAGTAAATGGACGAATACGATCAATCAAGGTTTTTGCTTTGCCCATTTTCATCATGGCTTTGTTGAATTCGCGATCCATTACAAAAGGTAGATCCGAGTTTGTGTCCATTCCACCAGCAATGCCGACTTCAATCTGACCTAAGGCAATCTTATTGCCCACGCAAATGGCAGCTTCAAGGCTTGTTCCACAAGCTTGCACAATATCATAGCCCGGAGTTTCAGCAGATAAACCTGAACCTAAAACCACTTCGCGAGTTAAATTCCAGTCACTTGAGTGCTTAAGAACTGCGCCGCAGGCGACTTCACCAATGCGTTCACCATTAAGGCCAAACTTCTGGACCAGAGGCTGGATGGCCGCTGTCATTAAATCTTGATTGGTTAAACCAAAATACTGAGTGAAAGAGCGGGCAAAGGGGATGCGGTTACTTCCGATGATACAAATTGGGCGAGCAGTCATGTTAACTCCTTTTGATGGTCGACAATTCTATTGTGGTCGATAAAAATAGAACTGTGAAGCTCGAAGATTTTTTGAAGCAGAAAGAAAAGTTTCAGTTAGGGATGCTCCCAACAGAGCAAAGCCATCCTGACACCAAAACATTGTCAAAAGATTGTCAGAATGATCCCTTAAAGGCCTTAGAGTCCATTCGCAAAGTGGACTTACAGGCTTTGGATCGTATCTCTGAATCCCTTTGTGCGATCAAAGACCTTCGAGAGTTGGTAGAAAAAGTGATGCGTTCGGGCGGCCGTGTTTTTATTGGTGGTTGCGGTTCAACGGGACGCTTGGCTTTAACCATTGAGTGTTTATGGCGGCAAATTCATCAAAAAGCTCAACCTCAGCAGCAGCGTAAAATCGTTTCGTTTATGGCGGGTGGTGATGTTGCGTTGGTCGCATCTTTAGAAAAATTTGAAGACCATGCCGAATTCGGGGCAAGACAACTTCGCGAATTGAAATTTCAGAAGAAAGATTTGTTTATTGGAGTGACCGAGGGCGGAGAGACTCCATTTGTTATTGGTGCCACATTAGAAGCGACCAAGATTTCTCAATGGCCTGCGATTTTTATGCACACCAATCCTTCTGATTTATTGATTAAGCATGTTGAACGATCGCGAGAGGTTTTAACTCACCCGAAAGTGCAAGCTTATGATTTTGTGGTTGGACCACAGGCTTTGTCGGGGTCGACACGTTTGCAATCATCGACCGCTTTGATGCTCGCTTTGGGATTGATTTTGTTTTTTAAACAAAATCAAAAAGAAGAATTTAAAATTTGGCATCAGTTTATTGAAACTCTTGATCAAGAATCTTTGATTCCTTTTATTTTAAAAGAAGCTGAAACTTATCAGCAAGGGGATCGCACGCTTTATTGCTCTCGAGATTTTGGCATTTCGGTTTTTACTGATACGACAGAGCGTGCGCCGACTTTTAGTTTGCTACCATTTGATCATCAGTCGGCTCCGCGTGCGCCGCACTCTTTGACTTATATGTATTGTCCTGAGGCTCGAACGAGTTTAGGTGCTTGGAAGAAATTTTTGGGACGCTTGCCAAGATTGCTCAATTGGCCAGAGGTGAATCCGCGGACCACTCCAGGATATTTAGAAGGTTATGATTTCAGTAAAAATGCTTTAGAGTTT
>FRDC01000625.1_pt2 | contig 10911 bp, 5 predicted proteins | sample 1106171 | NCBI WGS metagenome assembly FRDC01 (sample SAMEA3930566, study PRJEB13176) | freshwater metagenome | biome: Drinking water system; feature: drinking water; material: water | place: Singapore | collected 2014-12-20
CTATCAGTCCAATATCCAGTTAGTACTTTAATAGGATCTTGTCTAACAATAGGTACATTTGGACCAATTTCCTTAGAGAAATAACCACTAGTCAATTGATCCATAGAGTCATAGATATATTGCATAGCGTCATTATTACCAGAAGCAGCTTCTTGGAAAACACGAGTATAATATGTTTCTGGATTACCATCAGGACAATCTAAAGAATATAAAAGATTGTCTTGAACCATAACAGCCATATAGCTACTTAACTCAACCATGCTAAAAGGAGAAGTATCAATAGGAGTACCGAATCCACCTGGAGGTTCTTGAGAGATATTAGCTTCAATATTCAAAAAACCTACATCGTCATAAGTAGGAGTTTTTCCTGTCTGAACTTTTCTACGGAAAAACTGTACCCAATTACGATCATGTTGTAATGCAATAGTGGTATATAATCCAATCAAAAACCTAGGAATAGAAATACTAACACTATCAAATGATGTAATTATGCACCGAGGAATATAACGTTTTGTAGAAATAGGTGCATTTGGTTTCAGAAATTTATTAGCATTCAAGATAGATGGATCTTCAGGACCAAACAATAAATCAAGAAAACCACCAGTACGACAAATATTTTGTTTTTGTCCTTGTGTGTTATGTAAAGATTGTTGTACGTTACGACCTTCTCTTGTCGCAGAATTAAAATCAATAACGAAACTTTCTCTAACAGGTTCACCAACACTATCAACTACTGGGCTATTATTAGTAGCAATATCAATAACTAGATTAGTATCTTTTGATACATCGGCCAGACTAATAACATCAGCATTTGCTTGTGTCGCCAATTCTGCAAATATAAATTGTTCACAACGTTTTGACAATTCTTTTATTTTAGCAGGATCTTCAATATTAAAATTGGATGGAACTACAAATCCATCTGCATTATAAAGAAACTTACTATCCAGATTAGGAGTTCTTGCTGAAACAAAAGCTCTAACTTTATCTACTAAATATTTGTCAATATAGGTACTTGGGAAAATAGATAATTTAACTTGTTCATTACCTACATTTTTAAATTCTTCTTTAACACTACCAGTTGCAGCTAAAAGAAGAATAGCATATGCTTTTCCTTGATCCAGATTACCTTCAATATTAGCTGTAACTACGATGCAGCTAAAATTGATATCGCGTTCTGTTTCTTTATCAATTACAAAAATTTCTTTTGTAATATTCGGTCTTTTATCTAAAAATACTTTAGACAAATTCTCATGTAGTTTTGTTGTGTAAGCACTACCACTTTCTCTTGGAACAGCAAATGCTCCAAATGAAGTCAAACTTCTTAAGAGGTTTGGTTCTTGGTGTGGTTGGTTGTTGCCTACATCTCCAGATTCACGTACTGCCATAACTTTTCTCCTAATTAAAATTATATTATTACTATACTATTTTTTAATAGTATTATTTATGTTTTCTTTTCTAGAAAATATTATTCATCTTTGCAAAGATTTCTTTAATTGTACTTATTAAAGAAATATGAGATATATGTAACTTATCTCATATTAAGTATATATTAATACATATTCCTAGAAACGGATAAACATACCCTTAGTTATCTGACTATAATTAAATAGTCAGAAAAGATTTTTACATCTCTCATAATATAGGGAGATGTATATATTTTTTTAACATATTTTTTACCTATGTTAAAGATATTATGGATTTTAATCAATAATATACGGATCATGTATAACATATTCAATCAAACATATTTCCCTACGGGGAACACATCCTTAGATCCTAATACAGATCTAATTAAAAGAGTTTATACTATATTATTAAACTCTATAATAAAATATTATCAAACTAGAGTAATGACTGTAAAAAATAATCATTTATTATGTAAAATTATTAACACAGGTTTTATACCTATCACTTATGATGGTGATAGATTTACAGAAATAGCATATTTTAGATCTCCTTATATAGCAAAACATTTTAACTTAACATCACCTATTAACTATGGTAAAATATTTAAAGAAATATTTTACTTAGATTGTAATGAAATTATTTTATTCGATGATAGTGATTTTATACATGATGAAGTAATTAGAAACTGGCAATATGTTTCAGCTGTTAAAGTTCTAAACCATCCTTTTTCTAATACCTCTTTTCTACTCCCTTCTGGGAATAGTAGTTTTATAGATAACAAAGAATCATATACTAACTTAGGAACTAATTCTACATATACAGATAAAGGTTTAGTTACTATATCTGTAAACATTGCTTTATTACTAACACAATATAAAGGTTTCTTATTAAGCAATATTAATAATTCACAAATTAATTTATCTATACCTAATTTTGTACATATGTATGTACTACCTAATATGTTATACTCACATACTGAATTAGTTTTATTAAATAGACTAATGAATATTTTTTATGGTTCTCCTATGGGGATTGCTTATAAGAAACATCCTTTCTCTATTATTAATTATGATAGAAAATTAGATAGTATTTTAAATTACTCTATTAAAAGATTAAAAGATTCTACTGGTAGTTTTCAAAATATGTTATCTAACATACCTAGTATATTTAATAGGAATATGTTAGAGTCTTTGTATATGCCAGATATGGCTAGGACTAAGCAAGTATGGTGGGCTTTGTTATTATCTAGAATAAATGTAATGAAATTCTTATTAGATATAAGTAATGATAGATCTTTGTCTACTAATAGATCATATATCAATGCTCTTAAGATAGATATAAAAAATATACAAAGAGATAGTACATTTAAACTTATGTTATCTAAAGACATAGAAGAAAACACTATTACAACATTTAATGAAATTTTGTCTATTTAAGGATAATAAAAAATATGAATAATTTAGTTAAAATATTAGATGAAATAAAATTTACTATACCTAATAAAATATTAAAAGAAGCTTTTAAAGAAGACCACAGCTATAGATCTAGAAACGCGCCATTTAGTTTAGATAATGAAATAAAACGTAAAGTATTAAATCCTAGATTTTTAGTAGATTGTGATTTAGTAGGGGGTCAAGAAGCTATAATAAACTTGTTTGATCTCAAACCTAATTTTATAGATTATTTCAGTATGGTATATGATATTCCTCCTGATAGATTAAATTATAAACCTATAATGTCTTCTTTATCTATTAGTAATTTACCTTATCCTGGTTCTGGTGTTTTGACATCACCTGGTAGTGTAGGTAATAGTTTTGGTGGTCCTGTTTTAGATACAGCTAATGCTGCTAATATGGTTATGAATTCAAACAGTATGATACCTGATGTATCGACTTCTAGAGTTGATATTATAGGTGATAATACTATTATGGTTAGAAACAATCAAAGAGTATCGGCAGCTTATCAATTTAGATGTATATTAGCTAATGATCCTGAATTGCAAAATATTAATCCTAGGTATATAAAAAGATTTGCAGCTGGAGCTATACTCTGTGTTAAATCTTATATTTACAATACTCTTAGAGTAGACATAGATTCAGGATTCTTAACCGGCGGTCAAGAATTAGGTTATATTAAAGAGTATGTTGATGGGTTAGCTGATTATGAAACTATGTATCAAGAATTCTTATCTACAGTTTTAAGAAAAGTATCTTTAATGAATAATTCAACTGAACACGAGAGGTTTTTGAGACGACAGTTTAGCCCTATCTAATATTAGATAAGTGGATAGATGAAAAGAAAAAGTGTTCTCGATTTAAATAAAAAATAACAACTCGTATAGATATAGGTAACGTGAAAATGTTCCCTATATCTATATATTTTACTAGGTATGAAAATGAACTAGTACATTTTTTCTCCTACATGGATTATCTCTTCCATACCTTTTTCTCTTATGGAATGAATGTGACTTATATATGTTATCTTATAATTACCAAGATCTACGAATTTTCTGTTCTTAATTGACATATGAGTAAGTTGTCCAGCTAATACGGCCCTGTCTATATTAACATATTTGGAAGCTTCTGTTATAGATTTAAATATATGTAACTGTCTTAGTTCCTTATTGATAACTACTGTTGGTTTAGAACAACTTTTACTATGTTTATCTATACAATCCTTATTAATATCAGACCACTCTTCTCCTTCTTTAATGAGAGAGAAATAAGTCATGAAGGTCTTGTCTTTACGTTTAGAGTTTAAGAAGTAACGTATCCTATCTAGATGCACATTAAAAAACCTAGCACAATCCCTATAACTATAGAACCTTTTTATTTCATGAGTTAAAAGATTCTTACATAATAGAGGAATATTGGTACTCATTAAACCTGTTTCATATGCATGTGTTATATTTTCTCTATGTGTACACCACTCTAAGTTAATATCTCTATTGTTCTCGGTGTTACCATCTATATGGTTAACTTCTGGTCTTTCATTTATAGGTATGTGACTATCATCTAGAAAAGTATCAGCTACTAATATATATACAGGAATATTACCTGTAGTTTTAAGATAAATCTTACCTGTTGATAAGTGCCTAGATGGATAGATACTTGGAAAATGTTGACGTATTCTGTCGAATACTCTTCCATCTCTAGTAACAGAGAACCTATTATAATTAGGAGCTACATAGAACCCTTCTTGAAATTCACATGGTGTAAGCTCACTTTCTTTCTTAAACACTTGCATACTTTATTTCCTTATACTTTAATTAAACATTACTATGACTCTATCTGATTAAGTATATATGAATATAAAGATTCTTAAAGAGACAATTTAGTCCTTTGTAAAGAATTATACAGACAGAGATTTTATCTCTGTCTGTATAACTAAAATGTTTTACTTAATATAAGATCTTCTTTTGGAAAATAACCTAATGTTTCTAAAATCATCCTATCGCCACTAGTTAACTCTAGTATTATTTTCTCTATATTAATAATAGGTTTCACTTCATCAGGTATACCATAAGCCCTAATAAAAGCTGAGTTCATTAAAATAGTCTTAAGTGTATTTTTATTATTTTTAATTAACCATGCAGACATTCTGCTAACGAAATCTCTATCTTCTATTTTGTCCAACCATTTTTTAATAGCTGTTTTATTATTTAAAATAGTTGGTATTTTAAGAACTGTGTATTGTGGTTTTTCTATTTCACCATATTTATCTTGAAAAACTTCTAACCACAACTTATGATATATATAAGGAGATTTTTCTTCCCCTAATTTATAACCTTCAGGTGTATTAATATTACTTTGTTTAAAATAAACAACTTCTTTATTATTAATAGAATCAATAATTTTTTTCTCTTTTTCTATTACTATATTTATTTCATCTTTAAGAGATATTTTTTCATTATTATAGATGGATAATAATAATCTTTCCATCTTCTTTTCCATTTCTTCTGTTATATGTTTAGGAAGTGCACTATTTTTTAAATGAACACCTTTAATTTCTATTTCAGGTGCTTCATAGACATTACCTTCTTGTATAGTTTTAATCGTGTAATAATGTTTAGCTACAGATGTTGGTACAAATACTGGAAAACTATATTCAGGTTTCATAGCTAGTGTGAATAATTTACTTTTATCTACACCCATATTAGCAGATAATATTGCTAATACATGAGCTATACATTGTGTTGAAATAAAAGCTACACTAGATGCTATAGCAAAAGATTCATCTGTAAATATATAATCACCAAAATACCACTTAACATACTCATCTGTTGAAAATAATGTACTATCTGTGTCAGATGTAACAACTGTTCTTCTAAGCATATGTGGAAGATTAGCTGTACTAGCAGGAATATTTTTAGTTAGAAACATAATATCTATAAAATCTTTATATTCTAGAATAACATTTCTAATATTATCAGCTGTAGCAGCTAAAATACATAGATTTTTTTTATCTAATACTTCATATTTCTTACCTTTACTTTTAACTTCTTTAACACATATTTGATGAACAAAATTAACAATAGATTCATCATGTGATCTTATTACAGATAAAGGATCATCATATTCTTTATCTGTTACTTTTTTACTTAAATTTTTTAAGAACTCTCTAACAAAACAATCATTATGTATTCTTATATGGTATAAGTCAGAAGTATAAACAATAGCAGCTCTTTCAACGTTATCTAATTTACATATAAAATTATATATTTTATCAAAAGCATTTTTATCCATCCAGTAAAAATCAGATGAATATTTAACACAATTCACAACATCTTCTATAGATGGATATTTTAAATTATATTTATCTAATATTTGTTTTAAATATTCTTTATCTGTATTACTAGCTATAGATATTAAATTATTTAATGTTACATCTGAATTAAAATAATGTCTATTACCAGATATAATTTTTTCATTAACAGCATTAGATAATGAACTCACTGTTCTGGTTGTAGATGTTAATGTACTATGTGCTGAAGGGTTATGTAATATAGAACCCTCAGAAGCAAAAGATCCTGAAGTACTGTTGTTATATGTTTTGTAATTTATCTGATCGTTATTTCTCAGTATAGCTGTTAATATATCACCAGCTGCTTTAGCTTGTTGTGACTGCTTTTTTACTATACTTCTCTTCTTAGTATTTTCTTCATTAAATTCTGCTATAAGTGAAGGTTTTTTATCTTTAGATAAATATACAGTAAAAGATGGGGCTACTACGTCCCCTCCTTTAACTATTTTATTTATATAAGTATTTAACTTAGTTTCTGTTTTATGATTATCTCCAAATTCATCTCTTTCAAAATGATGAACTAGAGGATCTCTTAGTTTTATATCTCCATTCTTTATTTTATTTATAAGAGATTGTTTTATTACATCTCTAGGTTTATCTAACATTTTAGAAATATAGAAACTATTTTGTTCTACATATTGACTTATAGGATTTATATCTCTTTTATAATAATCTATAGGTTTTAAAAATATATTTTCTGAATTGGACATAATTATTTACCTCTTTACAAACTATAGATAGATACAAAATTATTATCCAGAGAGAACAAAATCTCTCTGGATAAGTGATTTATAGTATTATATAAGAATAATCTTTTTCTAAATGATCATTAATAAACCCACCTAAGAAATACCTTCCACCCCTAAGCTCTTGAGCTGATTCTTGAGCTTTATCTATCTTAGTCCAACCATCCAACCAAGGAAGATTATTTGCTGTAGGAAAATCAACTTTATACTTCATTCCGAAGAATTGATAAACAGGTGCTGCATTATATAAACAATTATCTATTAATTGTTCTTTTGATAATTTATTTAAAGGAATATTATCAGCAAATAAATGTTCATTAACCCATCTAAGTTCAGTATCAAGTACAGTATCTAAGAGTAACTGTATTTTATCTTTCAGCATAATAAAAGCAGTTCTACCTCTTTGAGTTTTTAATTCAATAGCTAATACTGTTCTAGCAAACTTAGCATGTATTTCTAACTCATCATTACAAATTTTCTTAACAGCTTCACCTATAGGAACAAAATCACCGCCATGTGCTATGGCAAATGTTACGGTAAAACTATTATTAAATTGTATTCTCTCTAAACAATACATAGCAACAAAAAACATAAAAATAACATTATAAGTATCTTGATTTTTTTCAACCATACCTAATGCTAATTTATGTCCTGTTATATATGTCTCATTAAAAATTTCTGTAACAACAGACATACGTTTTAAAGCTTCTTGATCTTTTAAAATAGTGGCGATAATAGTTTCACTATCCTCAAAACTATTTCTTACTATTTCAGAATAAGTCAGAGCATGAAGACAATTACCAGTAACAGTAATTGCATTGTTGTGTCTAACTAAAAAATATCCACTTGGAACAGTTAAGCAATATACTTTACCAAAGTAATCTATCGTAGATTTAATAATTGAATTACCAGTTATATATCCACGATCGGTTATATAAACTTGATATGCTTCTTTGGTATTAGATAAACAACCATTAGGCATAATAACATTAAATCTAGGGGGTATTGTGGTGATATGACTTCTACAACCTACCAAATGAGCTAAAGTTGCTACTTTGTCAATACATTTTTTATTATTAGAAATATATCTAATTCTCCCATTCTTAGTTACATTTCCATCCCAATATTTAAGTTCTTCTATAAAATCTACAGCCCACTCATACCCTATTTGATCTAAATCAAACCAATCAAAAGTTTTAGCTTTATCATTATATTCGCTTATTGGAACATAAACTATAAAATGTTTAACACCCTTATCATCTTTTGAATCTATTTCGGTAACATTCCAACCAGCTAAACCACAAAGATATAATAATCTTTCAATTTTTCTTCTTTTAGAAAAACCAAATCTATAATGTAGATATCCAGTATTTGATCCAGTGTATTTTTCTCCACATAACGAACCATCAGCCTGAACCGCTATATAAAGTTTTTCTTGTGGTGATAATCTTCTACACCCTGATTTAATAAATCCAGACACAGGTAAACCATTACCACCATGATAAAGAATATCTTCAGATATTTTAAACTTAGGTTGATTATCATTAGTATAATAAGGATAAATCACAGGCATTCTATGTTCTGGTGTTGTTAACTGACTTACATTATTAATAACATCATGAAAATGATAAAGTTGACCATTATAATCTTTATCTATTATTCTTTCTGGTTGAATAAAAGAAACAGAACGTGTTTCATAATCCCATTGAGCGACTTTATCTTCTATAGTAACTTTATCTATACGTTTCCAACCTTTTGGTGTTAAGACTTCGTGATCACCTGTAACACATTCATTATCTCCTATTCTTTGTAGCCCAAGACCAAGAACATCAGAACTAAGGAAAGGTGCCGTTATAGCAAATATAGATCTAGCTGCAACAGTATCTGCTTCCCACTGCCAAGCTAATGTTGTTATCATTTTCTTAGCTATGTTTGGATCTACTGTTTTAAACTCTGTTAAACAAGTTGAGAAATTAAACTCATTCTCATCCCAATCTTGATTCTTAAGTTTCTTATATAAAGCAAATAATTCAGGATAGTGTTTATTAACACTATCTACTAATCCAAAACTTTGTCCTAAAAATAAACTAGGTACTTCATAATCAGTTTTCTGTACGTTAAATATATTACTATTTATTACAGCATCACCTATCTTACTTTTAATTAAAGTTCCGTTATTATTATTTTCTATTTCTAACATTCATTTCATCCTTCAATTAAAGTTTACAGACACCGCTTTCACAATTTACTGTATTTTGCATATTATTATCTATAACAGATGACATAGTTTCAATGTTAGTATTGTTAGTATCTTCTGTAACACCTATAATCTCTTCCGCCTCTTCTGCGTTTAATAAAGAATTTTGATAATATTTAGATTTAACACCATATTTACATCTAGTTAAAAATTCTTCAACCATAGTTGATGTATTAATATAAATATTTTTTGTTCTATTTCTATAACCATCGGCGCTTATAGAATGATCACACCATTTTTGCATAACAGCATAATCTTTAAACATTTCTAAATTATCTATATCATAGGCGATTTGGTAATCATAAATATCTGAATCTTTAGCACACCATTCTACAACTATACTAGCATCTGTTTTATTTAATTCTATATCTCTAGGAGGATATGGTCCATTAGGCATACCTAATGGTTTAGATGATGATTCTGTCGGCATTAGTGATACTAAACAACTATGACCTATACCACGATTAGCAATAATTTCAGATCTTAGTTTTTCCCAATCATACTGATATTCAACAGTAACTAATTCATCTACTGCTTTTTTATAAGTATCTATAGGTAACCAACCGTCGGGCCATTTAGTTTTGTATATCCAAGGAGCCAATCCTCTTTCTTTAGATATTTTTAAACTTGCTTTAATAAGATAATAGGAATGTCTTTCAAATACTCTATGGATTTCATTTCTACCTTCAAGAGTACCATACTTTAATCCTTTCTTAGCTAAATGATAAGCTAACCCTACCACACCTACACCAGCATTCATTCTATTCTTAGCTGTGTAACCTACATTAGCTAAAGCATATTCTGTTGTATAAATAGATTTGTCTATTTTCTTTAATGCTAAATAAGCAGCTTTTTCATACTTTTCTTCATCATCACCTATTAACCCAACATTTATACTAGCTAAGTTACATAAAGCCACTTCTGATGTAGGATTAGATTCTAGTATATCAGTTACTTTTAATGGACCTTCTGTTTTACTTATAGTGATATTATCAGTTATTTTTAAACTACCTGCATAAGTTACTTTTTGTTTATCGTTAATATTTAACCAAACAGGATCACTATAAGGTATTGTTTTTATAACTTCTTCATTTGATAAATTAGTAGCTTTAAATTTAATTGATCCTGTATCTCCATCTACATATAAATATTTACTATGTCTGTAAGGATAAGTTGGTTCTACAATTTCAATGCAAAGATTTGAACTATATATAGTTTCTAAAAAAGGAGTATGTCTATTTATTTCATCTATAAAGACACCATATAGTGTTCCTATTTCTATTTCTTGTTTCATAATTAAAACAAGTAATTCTACAGAATTAATATATGTCTTTTTAAAATTAGGATCTTGTTCATATTTATTATATAAATCTTCAAAAAGTTTTTCATCTCCTGAAAACTGAGCTTGCCATAAATCAGGAGCAGAAAATATAGTAAATTGAAAAATATCTTCTTTGTTCTGAACTTTTTTAGCAAAGAATTTATTATACATTATACAGAAATGAAGATCTCTTAGTTTCTTATCTTCTGTTGTTCTAACACCTTGTGCTTGTGCTAATAATGTAACTTCCGGATGATATACAGAACAATAGGAAGTAACAGATGAGCCACGTCCACCTTGTGTGTTTGTTTTAGTTATGGTTTCTAATGATCTTTGATATGACATCATACCTTTATGTTGTATAGAGCCACCTCTTA
>FRDC01002002.1_pt2 | contig 10906 bp, 13 predicted proteins | sample 1106171 | NCBI WGS metagenome assembly FRDC01 (sample SAMEA3930566, study PRJEB13176) | freshwater metagenome | biome: Drinking water system; feature: drinking water; material: water | place: Singapore | collected 2014-12-20
TTCAGAAAAACGATCCGCTTGAGAAGGCCAAGCGTTCGAAACCACTCGCGCCGGCGCGAGTGAACAAGAATCCCCGAGTCATTTCGGCTTACCTCAACCACACCATTCAGAAACGCGATCAGGCCCAGTGCACGCATCAACAAGAAGGCAAACGCTGCTCTGAAAGGCGCTGGCTCGACATTCATCATCTCAAGCCCCTGTCACAGGGAGGCGAAACGACACTAAGTAACCTTGCTTTGCTTTGCAGAGGCCATCACCAGCTTCTCCATCATAAGTACTTCAACGCGGCGCAGTCCTCTAGCAACTAAATATTTAGTTGCTAACAACTAAGGTCTTAGTTACCATTTTTTTATGGGGAGAAGAAATGTCACCAAAATCTGAGAAAAGAATTCTGACGGAAGCGGAGCTGGAGTTGATGAACATTCTTTGGCGATTGGGCGAAGGCTCGGTCAACGATGTTCTCGAAGGTCTGCCGAAGGGGCGTGATTTGGCCTACACCTCTGTTTCTACGATCTTGAGAATTCTGGAACAAAAAGAAATCTTAGAAAGCCGCAAAGAGGGCAGGGGGCATGTCTATATTCCGAGAATCGCAAAGGCGGAATATGAACGGACCAGCGCTAAGCATCTGGTGACCAAAGTCTTCGATGGCGAGGCATCGAATCTCGTTAAACGCTTGATCGAGTCCAAAGACCTGAATGCCGACGATCTCAAAGAATTGAAAGCCTTCTTAGACGAAAGGAGCAAGGCGTGAAACTTTACTTCGAAATCGCGCTGCTCCTGAGTTTGTTGGCGATCATTGTGAAAGGTCTTCAGATCAGTGCGGGGGCCCTTCAAATCTCGCAGGTCCAGCTTCTGCGCTTGGGTCAAATCCTTCTCGTTGGGGCGTTGCTCGTTCCTCTCTTTGGAGAGTTTATTCCCCGCGAGGTTTGGATTCGCCCGCCCACTCAAGTTTGGTCAGAGATGAACACGCGGACAAGGCCTCTGGTTCGATCAGCCGATGCGACGGTCGCGGCAGTTCAGAAAGCCACGAAGAAAAATCCTGCGCTCAAGCAGGTTCAGACGGGACTTGAAATCGCTTTGGCGTTGGGTGTGGTTGCGATGCTTCTTCGGCGCGCGAGACAGTTTCGTCAACTCCAGCGGCATCTCGAGAAACTTCCGGTTTTACATTCCATTCGGCGCGTAAAAATTCTGACCGAAGATCGAATGACCACTCCTTACTCCGCATGGATATCGGGCCGGGCGTACATCGTGGTTCCTTGGCTGGAACAATCTCCAATTGCCCTTCGTCATGAAATCCAACATCACCGCAACGGGGACACGAAGTGGATTTATGCCTACGAAATTTTGAAGGCCGTTTTCTTTTGGAATCCGGCTGTTGCTTTTTTGGTTCGAAGAATGACCGAGATTCAAGAGTTTGCCTGCGACGAACATTTGGTCGGCCACCAGAAGGTTTCGCCGTTGGCATATGGACGCTGCTTGTTTCAAGCAGCACAAACCGCCGTCGATCAGCGGCCCATGTGGGTAGGTACCGCTCACATGGCCGCTAGCGCGAACGGCAAAACGCTAAAAAGGAGAGTTGAAATGCTTTTCGAATATTCCGCGAGAAAAACTCGCAAGAGGTACGCAGCAATTTTGGCCGTAGTCACACTCACTCTGTTTGCTTCCGCCAGCTATGCCGCAAAAACGGCAACTGTGGATCGTAAACTAAGTTTGGCAGACGTTCAGATCTTGGTTTCAAAAACTCAGACGGGAATTCCACTGAACGTGAACGAACTCGTGCTTGCTAAGCTAAACAAATTCTTAGGTACGCCCGAGAAACGCGCTTGGCTTCGGGATTCTTTCAAACGAATGCAGCAGTATCAGAGCATGGTGGATCAGAAGTCCGCGCAGTACGGAGTTCCGCAAGAGATCATTGCCCTTGCCGTGCACGAATCGGGTTTTCGCAACGATCTGATTTCGCCGTATCCAGCGCGCGCAGCTGGTGTGTGGCAGTTTATTCCGGATACCGCTCGTCGATATGACCTGATTGTTACGGAGCTGATCGACGAACGCTTCGATGTTGAAAAAGAAACGGTGGCGGCCATGCGCTACCTCTCGGATCTAAACGATCTCTTCGGGGACTGGCGTCTGGCTCTCAAGGCGTATAATGAAGGGGAAGAGCGTGTGGATCAGCTCTTCAAGCAGCACGGCACGAAGGACCCCTGGGAATTAGAACGAAAATCCAAGAAGGACAGTTATTTGGCAGGGGCCATTGCAATGATCATCATCTATCGCAATCCTGCGTTGCTGTAATTAAACGTATCCGTTTAATGAATGTTGCGCAGATCGCGCAAGAAAAAGAGCGGAATTCGCACGTCGAACTTCGCTCCTAGATGATTGACCATCTGGAAAGTTCCACGCATGTTTCCGGTCGGAGTTTGAAGCGGGCAGAAGCTCGAGTATTTATGGCTCTGGCCGGGAACAAGCTTGGGTTGTTCTCCCACCACTCCCGGTCCTTTCACCTCGTGAACCACGCCATCGCCGTCCGTAATAATCCAATGACGGCTCATCAACTGCACCTCAGTCTCGCCCTGATTGGTAATCGTAATATGATACGCAAAAACAAATTGAGCCGCTTCCGGATGCGATTCATGAGGCAGGTATTCTGGTTGGACTAGGACTTCAATGCCTTGGGTGAGTTCACGATACATGCGATGCAGGCATACCAAAAAAATCTGGCCCTGACAGAAGAAAGTTTCTGCCAGGGCCATCTTTACAGTTCAATGTATTCACACCCGAATACTAGTTACAGCCCATGCTCGAACAGTAGTTCGAATACATGTTGCACTGGCGCATAGCCTCGTACTGTGCGGTAGAGGGCGAGTAGTCCGTGCTGCTGTAGGTGTAGCCCGAACCGCTGCGCGCATAGCAAGTGTAGAGATGCGGATAGGGATTCGGATACGGACGTGGGTAAGGATTCGGATAAGGCCGTGGATAGATCGGGTACGGACGTGGATAGGGTCGCGGTGCGGGATGATTCGGAAATCCAGGTCTTGGGCCTGGGCGGAAGCCGGGGCCACCGGGACCAGGGCCGGGTCGTGGGCCAGGACGGAAACCAGGTCCGCCATGTCCGCCGCCAAATCCAGGGCGATTCGTTAATTCCATTCCTTCGACGCTTTCTTGCCAGAGTTCATTTGCGTCGCTGGATTGCATTTCTGCTTCCAGAGATTCTGCCGATTGCAGGCTATCGAAATCGGTGAAGTCGCTCAATTCTGCGCGAGCGGTTCCGGTCATTGAAAGAGCGGTCATTGCCGCCAAGAGCGATACAGATATTTTTTTCATCTTCATTTCCCCCTTCATGGTTTCCCCTATCGTTTGGAAGTTAAAAAATATGTTCGAGCAGGAGAGCAAGAGAGATGCCAACGAGAGGCGCGTCGAAAAAGTATTCAAATCGAATAGAATAGAGGAGTGATGGTCACTTCATCACCACCGGGGACATTTCATTTCAGTGAAGTGAGGACGAAGCGCACCTTGCGGTGCGATATCGGTGAACAAAGATTAGGATTTAAAATTCTCGGTCGGCGAAATTTCGCGCGCTTCGTACTGAGGTTCGTAGCCTTGATAAATATCCGGCAGGCGTTCGAGAGATTCCGTTAGTTCTTCTTTCGCAATCGACTTGCTCCACGTTTTCGTGGGTGGATTCCAGCGGTATCCATTTTCGCGGAGAATCATTCGGCTCTCATAAGGAGTGTTGCTGAGTTTCACAAAAACGCGCGGGCGGTGCGCGTTCTCATAGAGTTCAGTGACGTAGCTGCGATTCTGCGCCAGCAAATGCACCACCATCTGAGCATCGACCAAAGCGCGATGCGCGTTTGAGAAAAATCCATGGTACGCGGCGAGCATCGGTAAGCTCGCAGAGGTGAATCCATAATTCATCCAGCCTACATGCTTTAATGAGCAAGCCCAAACTGGAACGGCGGGGTACTGCGCGTAGCGATCAATGAAGCCCCGATCAAATCCAGCATTGTGCGCCACAATGAGTTGAGCGCTGGTGAGGTGTTTTGAAACGGCTACCCAATCAATGTTCTGGCCCTGGACATCCGAAGTCTGAATCCCTGTGAGCTGTGTAATAAATCCGCTGAGCGGTCTGCCCGGATCCTGAAACTGACTGATGGATTCGCCCTTGCCGACAATCTCGCCAGTCTTGGGGTGGAAGTAAAAAACCTGCAGGCCGATCTCGATTACCGAATCCGTCGACCGATCCACTCCCGTGGTCTCGACATCGAGAGCACACCCCGTTTGAAGTTCAGTTCCCGCGACTTCATCAGTAGTGAGAGGTTTCAAGTCTAAGTCGTTGAAACGCTTCAGGGTTACGGTATTGCCATCTGCTGAAAGTGTGCGCCAAGTGTCCATTCCGTGTAGAGAACCACGCGCCGAAAAAGATTTCAAGGGGGCGGGCGGCGCGATTTAGCGGATGCCAAATCCGACGGCGCGCATAGAGATCGAGGCATTTTGCATTCCCTCATATTCAAACGACACCGTATCTTGAGGGTCGCTGGCGCCCAGAATGGGGAGGAGGGGATAGTAGTGGTCCACCGTGGGAACGCTCATCTTCCCGGCGGAGGTGGAATTGAATTCTGTGTAAAGGGCATGATGATCCCGAGCTAGAAGTTTCTTCTTCGACCATTCGTCGAATTCCGTCGCCCAATCAAACGGTTTTGCATTTTCATCGTCGAAATTGATGACTCGCAAGTTGTGGACGATGTTTCCACTTCCCAGAATTAGAACGCCCTGGTCTCGAAGTTTTTTTAGCTGTTCCCCAATCTGGTAATGGTATTCGCCGGATTCTTTCATGCAAATGCTCAGCTGAACTGTGGGAATGTCTGCATTCGGGTAGAGGTGTTTGAGTACCGACCAGGTTCCATGGTCGAGTCCCCATTTCTGATCATCCCAAGTAATCGAAGGGTTTCGTACCAAGGATTTTACCAGCTCCGCTGTTTTTGGAGACCCCGGCGCTGGATACTGAATTTCAAACAACTCTTTCGGGAAGCCGTAGAAGTCATGGATGGTTCGCGGTTTTGCCATATGGGTCACCCAAATTCCATCCGTCATCCAATGGGCGGAGACACAGACAATGGCGTCTGGCTTTGGAAGTTTCTTTCCAAGGGTGCCGAGGGTTTGCGTGAAAGAGTTGGTTTCAACGGCGTTCATCGGAGATCCATGTCCGATGAACAATACAGGCATGCGCATACCTTGGTATAAAGCTAACCCCGCCCTGACACAAGCCTGATATTCCTTTACACAGCCTTGGTTAAATTAATGAAATGAAACTCGATCGACTGAGATTTTTGTTGGCCGTGGTTTTGGTGAATCCCTATCAGGTCGGAGACATCGCTTTTCAAAATCGGGCGAATTCCGATGAAGCGCAGAAAGCCTTAAGCACCTACCGAGAGTTCTACAAGAAGAACCCTCAGGATTTTGAATCGGGCTGGCGCCTGTCGATGGCTTGTTACTTTGTGGGGCTTCGGTTGGGAAAAACCTCCGATGAACGAGAGGCGCTTTATGAAGAGGGGAAGGCCGCAGGTCTCGCTTCCATCGCACAAAACCCAAAATGCGCTCCTTGTCATTTTTGGACGGCTATCAACATGGCCCTCTACGGGGAAAGCGTCGGTGCTTTTAAAATGTTGTTTAGTCTTGCGGACATTCGAGATCACCTTCAACAGTCGCTTCAGGCCGATCCCTCCTACGCTTTTGGTGGGGCCTATCGCTTACTCGGACTGATCGAACACAAACTTCCCGGGATCTTGGGTGGCAGCAACGACGAAGCCAAGCGCTACTTTGAAAAAGCGATTCAAGCCGCTCCCGAAGAGCCAATGAATCATCTCTTTCTGGCAGAGCTTTATCTCGACAAGTTTAATGATTCGAAGCAAGCCTTGGTTGAAGCAAAAAAAGGAGTACGGATTTCCGTGCCTGACGCGCATCGACTTGAGTCGCTCGAAGCTCAAACTAAGCTCCGACATCTGGTGACTACTTTAGAATTGAGGTAGTCTCTTTCTAAAGGACCTTTTCCATGACTGGAATGACTCGAAAACTTGTTGGAGTTCTCTGTGTTGTACTTTTCATTCAAGGTTGTGCGACGTCCGTTCCGTTTAAACAGGGAAAACCTGTCGAGACTCAGGGAAATTTGATCAGCCGCGAGTACCTGCAAGATGGCCAGCCGGTCACTCAAGATGACATGTTTGAGAAATTGAAGGTCCATGAAAATACCGCCATCGCTGACAAGGCTCAGGCGGCGCAGACCTGGTACTACACCTCGCTTTTCACCGGGGGAATTGGCGGGTTCTTGATCGGCTATTTTGCTATCGCAAACAACGTTGCAACGAGCGACAAAATCACCGGCGCTTTGGCTGGTGCCGGTTTGGTGCTCGTTGCTCTTGGGGCCACTTATTTTTCAGATAAGAATTCTGCTGAAGCCGTACACCTTTATAATGAAGGCCTAGGGGCCTCTACCAAAAAAGAGAGCTCAGGCTTAAAGCTCAGCCCGAATATTGGTTTTGTGGAATTTCACGGACAGTTGAATCCGACGGCTGGGTTCGCACTTCTTTTCTAAGACCCTTGAAGCGAACTGGAAATTCTTCGCACCATTTCACCAAGATTTCGCCGCCGAGCTCATCGTAAAGATACGAATAAACTTTCTTTAAATCCCTACGTCGTTCTTCCCAAGCTGCGTCCGCATTCGTGCGAATTTTTTCCTGCCAGAGGTTGCGCTCGGCCTGACTTCTGGGCTGATGATGTACAAAGAAGCCAAAGTGGGTTTCGCAAAAATCAGCGTAGTCCCGTGTATAAAGGAGGAAGGTGTGCCACATCAGATCGATGGCGTACGCTTCATTAAAAAGGGGAACTTGGAAAAATTCGGCTCCGTTTTCTAAAGCAACTTTTCGCTTGGCGCAGAGCCAGAGCCATCGCTTCATTTCTAAAAAAATTTCCTGAGAATCAGAAAGCGAAACGCCGTGATCCTCTGCGAAGCGCGCGACCACATCGTCGTTTTGGTAGGAAAGGATTTTTTCTAAAGCCGGAAAGCTCACTGGACTTGAGCGTGTCCGCAGCACTTAAAGTCTAATTCGGCGTTAGCGAGGAGGCGATCTAGGAGTTCTTCTTTTGTCGGACAGGAGGTGTTGTTCATAAGCATAATCCTATCCCATCAGGGGTGAAAAATAAATTCTGAAGCCAGGGAAGGCCATCGTTTTTGCTCGGTAATTTTACTCCTGTGTCGCTCCAGACACTCTATTCCCTGATGATGCGAGTGGTAAAGTTATCTGTAGGGCTTTTCTTTGAGTTTGGACTCAGAGGAAGAGGGTTTTTCGGGGGTTTTTTTAAGTGATTTTAAAGAGTGGGGCTTTCCATACAGCTGCGCTCGTTTCCTTAGTTGCAATCCTTCAGGGTTGTGAACTCAAATTTCCTACGACTACAAATATTCGTTCTGCACCCGGTGCTGCGGAGAAAGTGATCCCGCGCCCTCCTTTGAACTTGGCTTATGGATCGTCGGTGGCCACGTACACCAAGGGGGTTGCGATTTCGAATAACACGCCTACCAGTTCGGGTGGTGAGATTGCCGCTTATGTTGTGGACCCCGCGCTTCCTTCGGGCTTGTTCCTGGATCCGCTCACTGGGGTGATTTCCGGAACGCCTCAGGTGCTGGCTCCGGCGGGCGTCTACGTCGTTACGGGAAGCAATAAAGACGGGGCGACGAGTGTTGTCGTCAATATCACTATTAATGATGCGGCTCCCACGGCTCTGACCTACACGATGACTGCTGCAACCTACACGAAGGGTGTTGCAATCACTGCCAACGCCCCGATGAATATGGGGGGAGTCGCGACGAACTTTATCGTTACTCCTGTGCTTCCGACTGGACTTTCCATTAACGTGAACACCGGTGCGATTAGCGGAACTCCTTTGGTTCTGACGGGCGCCGTAAATTATACGGTCACCGCGATGAACAGCGGCGGCTCGACTTCGGCGACTTTAAATATTCGTGTGGTCGATGTTGCTCCCGCAGGATTGGCTTATGCGCCTAACCCAGCGACTTATACGAAGGGTTCTCCGGTTTTCGTTTCTCCGACTAGCAACGGTGGGCCAGTGGTGAGTTACGCGGTAAATCCGTCCCTGCCTGCAGGTATGGCGCTCAACGGTACGACTGGCGCAGTGAACGGAGCGCCCACGGCCATTCAGAATGCTGCGAACTACGTGATCACCGCGACAAACACAGGCGGTTCCACCTCGTTCACATGGAGTATCAAAGTGAATGATGCTGCCCCGACTGCGCTCGCTTATTCCAACAACCCGGTGACGTACACTCAGGGTGTGATGATATCGACCAACAGCGCTTCGAATATCGGCGGAGCAGTGGTGAGCTACAGTGTGAGTCCCGCACTTCCCGCAGGTCTTTCTCTCAATGCAGTAAGCGGAGCCGTCACGGGAACTCCCACAGCAGTAGCCGCGCAACGAGCTTATACGGTGACTGCGACGAATACTGGCGGATCCACTACCGCCGACTTGCTTCTGGCTGTGAACGCACCGGCACCTGCTCCGTCGCCAACTCCTACGCCATCGCCTTCTTCTTCCGCTCCGAGCGGTGGGGCTCCCATTATTTCCAGTGTGACGGGGACGGTGGCATCGGGTCAGATCATGACGATCAACGGCGCTTCGATGATTCAAGAGAATAAAGCGAACTGGGATCCGATGTTCCAAAACAATTCGACGTCAAGCTTCGAAGGCGCAAGCCTGGTGGCCGACGGTTACACCACGAGCGGTTGCCCCACGTACACGACCGCTGTGAAACTGATGGGCAATAAATCGGTGAACATGCACGATCAGGGTCAGCACATTCGTAAAGCGGATGGTAGCGGACTTGGTTCTTGTAACTGGCAGTGGCCAGTGCAAGCGTCGATGCCGGGATCGACGTGGACGGACGTTTTCTTACGCACCTATTCGCGTTGGACCAACACTTCGTGGGCCACGATTGATACGAAATACTGGTGGATTTCTGGCGGAACGAATTACGCCTTCTTCAATATGATTTCGAAAGCCGATGGGAGTGCTCCCACCGAGTTCGGTGTGTATACGAGCGGTGTTGGCAACTGGAGCAATGGCACTATCCCTGGCGGTGCCGTGAAAAACGATCGTTGGTATTTAATGGAAGCCCACTTCCGAATGCAGGGTTTCTGACCAATGGCAGGATGGCTTCGTAGTTTCCAGAACGCGCGTGGGTCCAGCGTCGTTGATTGAGGTAGGCGACTCGTCGAACTATACGACGGCTAAAAAAGTTTATCAGGAGCCGATTTATCTTTCGGAATCGTCTTCGCAGTTCAAACTAGATCTCACCGGATTAGGCGCAGGTCCTTACTACGTTTGGGTGACGAATAACTCGGGTCAGATTTCTCAGCCCTACACCTTGGTCGTACCCGGACAGCCTTCGGCTTCGATGGGTCGCGTGTTCTATGACAACTTTGAAAGCGGCAACACGTAATATTCCTTACACGAATGAAATTTTTATTCGTACGCGCATGCGCCCCGACAAAAACTTGGAGCGCACAGGGGTTTCACCGAAGAAAATTCTTCGCGTCTTTAACTGGGTGGGTGTGAACACCACTTACAATGACATGTTCGAATCTTTTTATCCGGGAAGTGGATTGCCCACGGCATTTATAGCGGGAGGGACTCAGCCGCCGACGTCCTACCCAAAAGCTGGGGATAATTCGGCGAGTTCCGATTTCTGGCACAAGATGGAGTACTACATCAACACTTCCGGTGTAATCAAAGTCTGGCACGATGGGGTGTTGAGTACGAACTATTCCGGGTACCCCACGGGCAACGCGAAATGGTTACCTTTCTACATTACGTCCAACTGGTCCGACGCCCACGATGCGGTTAACTCCGTGTATTTCGATGACTTCGAAATCTTCACCGACAAAGGCACAGGCGGTACGGGTAGCATGGCCAATGGAACTGCGGCCGCTCCCTAAGTCAAAACCCAACCTCTTTGCTTCACCAATTTATAATTTTACCGCGTCAAGAAAAGTGGTAAATGAGGGGTGCTTTCGTCATCTGAGTTTTCTCAAGGTTGTTCTTTAAATTCTATTTAAACTTCCGAAATTCCCGAAATTCGAAGCCCAACACAGGAGAGGTGCTATTCTATGTTTCTCCGTCGACGCACGATTCCGTGGTTCTTAGGTTCAGCTGTGTTCACGATTGCTGCATTTTCAGCGCTCGTTGTGAGTGCCGATTCGCCCAGTTCGGGCGAAATCTCCCTCTATGATGACGATGATGATGAAAAAGATTCTGCCTCGATGATTCTAGAAATTCTTTCAGGGGCAGGCTGCTGCTCCGGTCATGGCGGAGTTCGAGGTTGTATCGCTGGCAAAGCCTTGTGCGGAGATGGCTTTGCCAGCGCATGCAAATGTAAGATTCGACCGTTCTGAATTATGGAGTGGTCCAATCTCGAACTTGTTTCTTCGTGATCGGAATATCAAAGTATCCGGAATAGTCCGTGAGAGCGATCCAGGATAATTCTTTGAAGTCGATGCCATCTAAGCTTTGGCCGAATGCGGAACTATGATCGTAAGTGAACACATCGCCACGACCTGCGTCGAAGAGCGAGGTGCCTTCGAGTTCCGGCACTGCCGCATCATAAAGCATGAATCCGCCGTACAATACGGGGGCAAATAGTTTCCCAGTCTGAGCAACCCAAACATCCACAACGGGAGTGGGTTCGAAGTTCGCTTCGACAGGTTTTGCGGCGCCCATTTTTCCAACATGCCAAATCATTTCAGACAACGGCTTGAACACGCCCTTTTCCTTAATGGAGAGGGATGCTTGCTTCACGGTTTCCGATTGAGTGAGTTTCACTCGGCCGAGCTTCGCCGAT
>FRDC01002160.1_pt1 | contig 10894 bp, 8 predicted proteins | sample 1106171 | NCBI WGS metagenome assembly FRDC01 (sample SAMEA3930566, study PRJEB13176) | freshwater metagenome | biome: Drinking water system; feature: drinking water; material: water | place: Singapore | collected 2014-12-20
ACAACCAAAAGCATTGGTTACTTTACACCAGAAAATTCCGGTGGTATCGGTGGTGATGAAGGCAGCAGTTGCTCCTGTACTCCAGAGATAACTCGTTCCTACAACACCTGGATTGAGTGTAACGATCGTCTCTTCGCACACACTTGTATCAGCACCGAAACTATAAGTAGGTAATGCTGCAATGTTTACCTGGATGGAGTCACGTCTAGAACAGCCATTTAAGGTTGCCTCAAGCCAGTAAAGGCCGGTAGTGTCTACTAGGATACTATTTCCGGTCGATCCGTTATTCCAAACATAAGTTGCTCCGGGAATAGTACGCGTTAAGTTTACGGGAATTAGATTCGCACAAACTGTGGTATCAATGGGAAAATTAATAATTGGTTTGGGCCTGAATTCTACATAAATAGAATCGCGATAAGTGCAACCATTATGAAAGATGTCTACCCAATAGTATCCCGTCTGAGTAACATTCAAAGTATCTGCAGTTGAGCTATTAGACCATTGCTTGGTTGTGTTTTGCAATATTGGAGTTCTCAATGTAACAACAGAGTCTTCACAAACGGATATATCATTTCCTAAAAGGGTTATATCAATACCTTCAACAAATGCAGGCAGCCCGAGTCCACTTAAATTACCATTTGGAATGGCAACACTGCTATAAGCAAAATTGCACCCGATTCCGATTACATTTGGATTTGCTATTGTACTTAGAAAACCTGCATAACTGTGTGCAACATAGATTTGACCGTTATTTGCCAATTGCATTGCTGCCGCAGGAGGTACGGGATTCCCATTTTTTTCTGAATAAACCTCATATCTTGAAAGAGGAATATTTGGGGCATTTAAATCGTATTGCCAGAGATAGTAGTTACCCGGATCTCCCTTATTTGTTAATTCTGTTGCATAAAGCACTTGTGAATTTGGTGAAAACTGTATTCCATAAAAAGCGCTTATAGGTGCTGGTTTTTCATCAACCAACTGATAGTTAGACAATATCCCTGTTTCATTATCAAAATCGAAAACTTGGATATTCGTCCAAAAGTTTGCCATAGCAAGTCGGCGACAATTGGGAGAAAACCTCATATATCCAATCGCATTTCCAACAGGCGCAACAATAACAGGCAATCCAATTGATTGAACGGAACGTGAAGCGATATCTATTCCATTACAATTGATATTGTAGACAATAAAGTCGGAGTTATTTGCTGAATGACAAACTAACCATACGTCTTTTGTATTGGCATGTCTAACCGCCGCTACTTTTTCAAGTAGTCCGGTTTCAAGAGGGATGTTTTTTGAACCTACTACTACTCCACCCAACCCACCATTTAGAGTAATGTCGATGATATTGTATTTTAAGTCACCTGGCTTACTCTCCAAGCTATTTATCGTAAAAAGGTAATAAAGCGTGTTGGATCCTGGGAAAGGAACAATGAGTGATGAAATTGTTGAGATGGTATCTCCTTGCAATAGGTTCCCATTTTGCATTATCGCATTGCTTCTATCCCAAACATTCATACCATCGGAATAGAATAGCAAATTGCCATTGCGGTCGCTGATTGAAGAACAACCTTCCCAGCTGTTCAATTGACTACCCGGCTCAAATACAGGATTTCCGCTGTTAAAATTGGCTTGTACTCCATAACCAAAATTCCAAACATTGTTTTCTTTTTGGGCCCAACAAAAAGAAACCATGAAAGTGCTTATTAATATCATTAATAATACTTTCATGGTTTGCAGCAAGTTTTGGTTATTATACTAATTTCTTAGTTCAAATAAGAACGATTAAGCTCTGTAATTTAATGGGTTATGAATAGAAGTCAATGAAATGTGGACAAATTCTATGCATTCGCCTCTCTTAATTCTGACTCTTCCGAATGATCCAGATCTTCATAAATTGAATTGTTAGACTTGAACTCAGGAAGCAGTGCCTTCATCGTGCGAACAACATTGTAATTATCTTCCAATTTTCCCAATCCAATCAGTTCATCAATATCTTTTCGAACACTATCCCCACACGGAATCACTCTTGCGATCTTAATCTTTTCGTGTGGTGTTGGCAGCGTAATTTCTTCCTTATTTAACAGTTCTTCGTATAATTTTTCACCCGGACGTAATCCTGTGTAGAAAATTTTAATGTCTTCATCAGGTGTTAATCCGGCCAATCGAATCATTTTGAGCGCCAAGTCAACAATTTTTACTGGCTTACCCATGTCGAAAATATAGATCTCAGCTCCATTTCCGATCTGTGCAGCTTGAAGTACCAATTGAACTGCTTCAGGGATCGTCATAAAATAGCGAGTAATTTCAGGATGTGTTACCGTAATAGGCCCACCCTTTTGAATCTGCTGCTTAAAGCGAGGAATCACAGATCCATTTGAGCCCAATACGTTTCCAAATCGGGTTGTAATGAATTTAGTCCCTGTATTGGTTGGTAATAGTCCAGTTCCATCTAATTCCATTGAGCGGTTATTAGAGCTCATCGACTGACAGTACATTTCTGCAATTCTTTTTGACGCACCCATCACGTTCGTAGGATTAACAGCTTTATCTGTTGAAATCATTACAAATTTGTGGACGTTGAATTGTACCGCTAAATCAGCTAAAATTTTTGTACCCATTACATTGGTAAGAATGGCTTCGCTTGGGTGACGTTCCATCATTGGTACGTGTTTATAAGCTGCAGCATGGAATACATAATCCGGTCTATAATCACGGAAAGGAATCTTCATCCTATTTTTATCGCGGATACTTCCTATGAATGTTTTAATAGTTACACTAGGGAATTTTTCTTCTACTTCTAGTTGAATTTCATGTAAAGGAGACTCTGCCTGGTCGCAAAGGATCACCATTTTAGGCGCAAAGGTGATTACCTGACGAACAATTTCTGAGCCAATTGATCCTGCAGCTCCTGTAATTAATACAGTTTTGCCTTTTAGTTCTTCTGAGATCTTATCATTATTGATAACAATAGGTTCACGTTGTAACAAGTCTTCGATACTCAATTCTTGGATTTGTCCAAGACTTAATTTACCGTATACCCACTGATCAGAAGGAGAAACAGTCAATACTTTGATACCTACGAGCAAACATTTTTCAATCACCAACTTCTTGTCAGCATTGGTCAATTGATCATTCATGATCAACAACTTACTTACATTTTTTCGTTGTTTTAGAGTAGCTAAAGCATTGATATGGAAAACACGTTTTTGTTGGATATGCGTGTTTACTTTATTTGGAGCACTGTCTATAAAACCAGCTATCACAAATTTATTGGTAGCAGTTGCTTCAATTGCTTGTTTAATCAAAATGGCGTCTCCATCAGAACCATAGATCAATACATTCTCTTTATTTACTACGTTGATATTTCGAACATAGTTCATAAAGCTCTTCGCAAAGGTGCGCAGTAAAATTAAAGCGCTCGAATTGATAAAAAAGTTGATTAATAATACCCCGGGAACATTCAAGCTCGTGATGTGGAAGCGTCTTGAAACAAATATTTCAGAAGCGACAGGGTAAATTAGTCCGGTAATCAGAACGGCAACGAAAATGCGAATCATATCGTGGTTGTTCGAATAACGAATTAACCCGGTATGGATGCGCATGGCAAAGAATACAATTAATGAGATAATTGCATAGAGCGCCGTATAGAAGAAAAAATGTCCTCTAAGGATTTCCGGAAAATGAAATTGCTTTACGATAAAGTACGACAATGAGAACGACAGTACGGTTATCGTCAGGTCTAAGATGAGTACAACCCATCTGGGTACGGCTTTGTTAAAAGATAATAGCTGCTTCATGGGCGGTGAACAGGTTTAACGTTAAGTTTTCTTATCGGGTTCAGTTTGTAAGCTAATAGGGAGCTTTACACGGAAAACTTGGATTATTGTGCCTTCAAGAAGCTATTGGATATTATCGTTTCACAGAGACGAACTTTCGTTCGAAAGGGTTGTATTCTAAACTGCTACGGTTTCTTTCTTTTTGTTTTTAGCAGCTTCAAATACAGAATTAACAGTATTAACAACTAAGTCGAGTTCTTCTTGTTTTAGGTTGCTTCCGGAAGGAAGGCAAAGTCCTAATTCAAACAATCGTTCACAAGTGCCATCACCATAGAACGGACAATTTTCAAAAACGGGCTGCATGTGCATCGGTTTCCACAAAGGTCGGCAATCGATGTTTTCAGCTACCAATGCCAAACGGATGTCCTCTCTTGATACTTCATTGCTCTCAATTAGAACTGTACTTAACCAATGGTTAGAGAAAAAATCACCATCAGGAGCAGTTCCAATTTTAATAGCATTATTTGAAGAAAAACTATTCTGGTAAAAAGCAAAATTTTCTCTTCTTTTATTTACTCGATCGTTTAAAACTTCCATTTGTCCTCTTCCAATGCCAGCACTGATATTGCTCATTCGGTAATTGTAACCGATGTGAGAATGCTGGTAGTGAGGGGCAGGGTCAAGCGCTTGCGTAGATAAGAACCTTGCTTTTTTAACCAAAGCCTCATCGTTGGCTACAACAGCACCTCCACCGGAAGTAGTGATAATTTTATTACCATTAAAAGAAAAAATACCAATTTGACCAATGGTTCCAACAGGAATTCCCTTGTAGGTAGATCCCAAAGCCTCAGCTGCATCTTCAATTACAGGGATACTATACTTGTTAGCAACCGCCATAATTTCGTCCATCTTTGCAGGCATACCATACAAATGAACTACAATGATTGCTTTTGGTTTCTTGCCTTTTACTAAACGGTCTTCAATTGCTTTTTCAAGGAATACAGGAGACATATTCCAGGTGTCAGGTTCACTGTCTACAAAGATGGGTGTAGCACCTTGATAAACGATGGGGTTAGCTGAGGCGGCAAATGTCATTGATTGGCAAATAACTTCATCTTCAATACCTACTCCAAGCAACACCAAAGCCAAATGCAAAGCCGCTGTTCCGGAACTTAAAGCAGCAACTGCTACTCTATTTTCCAAATATCTTTTAAGGTCATTTTCGAATCCGTCTACATTGGGGCCCAATGGAGCAATCCAATTCGAAGCAAATGCCTCATTTACATACTTGAGTTCATTACCACCCATATGTGGGGATGATAACCAAATTTTAGTTTTCATTTTTTTATAGAGTTAACGGCCAACAGAGATACAACCCCGTTGTAAACCGGTGGACACGCAATAAAGATGACAAATAACTGTCGCTACTGTACCTTGTCGTTCTTCGGAGGTATTAGAATCAGAGATAAAAGAAATTGGAGATGTCTTTCGGGGAGATAATTGGAGTACGTTTTGTTTAAGTAGAAGATTGATATTCAATACATTCCACAATCACAGCACTAAAGTAGAATTTTTTTTACAGAAATGCAATTTCTTCAAAAGAATTTATTACCAAGGTTTCTGGTGATAATTGTGTAAGGTCTTGATTGTGAATATTTTGCCCTTTGTTTTTTAAGCAAATAGTTTTCCACCCCAAGGCCAATGGAGCGATAAAGTCCTTCTTGGTATTGTCACCAAAATAATAAAATTCAAAACTTGGAAAAAGATTCTCGAAGTGGAGATAGTTGGCTGGATTGGGTTTTTCTGAACCAAATTCTTCGGAAATAACAATGGAGGTAAAGATATTTTGGATACCCAAAGCTGTGAGTTTGTTGCGTTGGGTTACGCTTCTTCCGTCTGTTATTAAACCCAATGGAATGGAGAACTGCTGAAGTAATTTTATAAAATTAGCTGCGTCAGCATTCAGCTTAATAGTAGGTAGATGTGTTCTATATTCGTGAAGTAAGAAATTAAGATCGACATTTGAAGGCAATTGTTCTTTGTATGTTTCAAGTAGCCATTTAAAAGCATTGTTCCCATTTGAATAGGCCGCATACATTTGATCTGCTAGGCTGGCCTCTAAGTATGGCTTTAAAAGCAATTCAATATGACGATAAGCTGATTTCAAGAAGTCAATTTCTTGAAACAAAGTATCATCCAAATCAAATACTACAAATGGCCTGTTAGTTTGCTTTATAATCATGAACCAAAACTTCGTCGTCGTAACGTAACATGAGTAAATTGTTCTCCCAATTATCAGTATAGGAAACAACTTGATTTTGGAAATATTCCAGAATCATCCATTTGGGATAGTTCGCTCCGGCTCTATAACTCAAAGGATAGCCACCGCCATACCTGGCATTGATTTCAATGGCTGCAATCTTGTCATTCTCCGGATGAAGAAAGAATTGCCCTGTTAAGCAACCTCGAGCGCCTTCAATCGTTCCTATTTTTTCTTTCAAATACGACACAAATACATTTTTGCATGTTACACCCTTATTGATTTCTCCCGCACGTATAAGTATTCGTTTCCTTGGCACAATACAGCACAATGCACCTACCCTATTGAAGTACATATCGACCGTAAATTCATCGTACTCTTTTTTATTCAAATACTCCATGAACAAGAACTTCTCATTAGTGAGGTGAAAATCGCGAAGTTCTTCTTTACTATTAATAATGTAGTTGTCACTGCTTAAACTTCCATCGTATGGTTTAATAAACAAAGGAAAGCTTGGATTGTTTTTATCAATCGCTTTAGGAATGGCTATTCCTCTCGATTCAAAAAAAGAATTTGTTTTCCGTTTGTCTCTGCACATATCTACAACAGGTAACTCGCTCACCATAACGTAAATTCCCTTCTCTTCGAATGTAGCTCTGTTCTCAGCAAGCACCAACAGCTCAGTATCTATTGTTGGCACAATCATTCTAATATCTTGCTCCACACATAATTGAAGTAAATCATTGATATATGATGGGTCTGTAACTCGTTTTACTTTGAAATAAGCATCTGATACATTACAAGCTGCACTCAATTGAGGCGCCATATCAGTGGTAAAAACTTTACTATTTGGATACAACGCTTTAAGCTCTTTCTGAAATGCTCGTACCAAGGATACCCTTTGTCCTGCCGATGTAATTAATATGTTCATTTATTTGTTGTTTCCGGTAAAAAATGGCATAGTTGCATGCCCTTGGGAACTTATCCCCTCAGATTTGAATACCTTCTTAATTGTTAGAAAGACGATTTTTATGTCCAAAAGAAAACTAATGTTGTCGACATACCAAACATCGAAAGTAAATTTTTGATCCCAGCTTATCGCATTTCTTCCGTTTACTTGTGCCCACCCTGTAATTCCGGGTTTTACTTCGTGTCTGCGATTTTGTTCCGGCGTATACAATGGTAGATATTCTACAAGCAATGGTCTTGGCCCAACAAGGCTCATATCCCCTTTTAAAACATTGATTAATTGGGGTAACTCATCTAACGACGTTTTACGGACAAATGCTCCAATTTTTGTAAGACGCACTTCATCTGGGAGTAGTTTCCCATCTTGATCTTTTCGATCATTCATGGTTTTGAATTTCACCAGCAGGAAAACACGTCCGTTTTTACCTGGCCTTCTTTGAAAGAAAAAGGGCTTACCCTGGTTGGCAATAGCCAAAAATACAATCGTAAGAAGTATAACAGGGCTCGCAATGATTAAGCCAACGAAGGCCAAAGTGCTGTCAAGTACCTGTTTCAGAAAATGTTTATACACGTTGCGTTTTATTTAGCAAATGATTATACTCTTGATGAATGATGTTCCAAAAATATGGTTGATGATACCTAGACACAATCATGTTACGAGCATTTTCTTTACAAAACTCGAATAGCGATTTGTCGTTTATCATACGCTCCATTGCTGTTTGTAAGTTGTGGTTTGATTTTGGAGTTACAATCAGACCATTCTTCCCATCTTCTACTATTTCGTTACAACCATTAATATTAGTGACAATTTGAGGTAGCTCTAATGCACCTGCTTGCATCGGAACATTGGGAAACCCTTCTCTATACGACGGGAAAACCAAAACGTCAGCTGCCATTAAAAAGGGGCGGACATCCTGTTGGAAGTCATAATGAATGATTCCAGGATGTGTTTTCAAAATTTCCAAACGATCTTCTGAAATAGGATCCAAAGATTGTTCAAATGGCCCTACCAGTAGCAACCGAACAGAGCCATTCACACTGTAGATCTGCACAAAAGAATCGATTAACTCATGTATACCCTTGTCTCGAACAATTCTTCCAACAAAAACAAACGTAAAAGTATCTTTTGAAAGTTGATGTTTGGACTTGATTTCATTTGCCTTAGATTCAAGTTCTGGAGTTCTAGCAAAAAAATCTGTATTAATACCATTACTGCTTCCGTTGCCCAAAACCTTTATTTTGGACGGTTTTGCAAGTTTTGTCTCGATGATGAATTGAGCTTGATTACTTGAATTCGGATATACCTTATGAGCAAAGCGATAAATCAATTTCTCTACCATAATTAGTAGGCGACGTTTCACTCCTGTTGCTTCTACGAGAGGAAGTCCTGCTACAGTATGGATACAAACCGGCACTCCTGCTAATCTTCCTGCAATCATGGCCACCAAACCGGCTTTTGGAGTATGAGAATGAATAATGGCAGGACGCTCTTTTCTAAGAATCTTATATAAATTCCAAATTGACTTCAAATCTTGAAATGGCGTAATCGCCCTCGTCATTGGTACAGGAATAGTTCTGATTCCTTCCTGATCTTCAACTTCTTTCAATTCAATTCCCGGTGAAGAAATGCCAATGACCTCCATGTAGTTCGACATGTACTTAAGCTGATGCCTAAGCAACACTTTAAGTGAAATGGGCACTGTTGTAACTCGTATCAGCTTGATCTTCTTATCCATTTTTCAAAATCGGCTTTAAAAGAGTTCCATATCACCCAAAGAATATCCCCAGTTTTTAATTTTCAATAAATTGGGGAATTGTTCATGCATGTTCAAATCTTTCAAAGTAACTATTGGCCCAATTTGCAAGGAAGGTAGTAGTCCCATCCACTTTAAATAGGCCGCATTTATTTTGTATTGCTGGCCCGACATGGATACAAAAGAGATCTTTGCTTCTTTCACAAATTGGCCAAGTTCCTGTTTAATGTGTTTGTTAATTTCTTTTTTTGCAGTTGGATTCAATAAGATGAAATCCGCAATCCTGAGCTCTCTTGCAAAGCCGTAATTCTTGATTCTAGTGATTATAATGTAATTCTTATAATCGGTGAAAAATTGGTATTTGAACAACGGATTATTGGCATACCTCCATGAAATATAATCAGGACTCAGAACCGTTGTTAATCGATTGGCATCCGGTTTATATTGATTTACCAAGTCAAACAGTGAAAAAGTCCATTTTTGATTCCATACAGGTGTGGTCTCATCGTTATATTTATCTACTTTCTGGAGTTTTCCTACAATTGTTTGAATCGGTTGAATTGCTTTAATCTTCAAAGGCATTTTCCCCTGAGCTACCCACCCCATTTTAAGGTATCCTGGTCGGCTCTGATCATTGGGGGTATTAAAAACAAATTGTACTCCATCATTTTTGCAAAGTTGCGCTTGCTGGAGTGTCAATTTTTTAAAAATACCCTTCCCTTGATGAGCGGGATGCGTTGCTGTATCAACTGCGCGAATGGTGCTGTATATCTTGCCGTCTCGGTGCCATTGCCAACGCATGAAGGCCCTAAGGCCTAATAGTTTGCCTTCTTCTTCGGCAACCAATACATAGGATGGCCCAAATGGACTATTCTGATGTTTCCATTGCCAAAGAGCTGCCGACTTTGGTATCGTTGATTCACCTAGGGAATCGCGGAGTAAATCAATTATTCCTTCGTGATCTTGGTCAGTTGCCGAACGTATAATCATGGGTTACACTGCCTCATTTTGTAAAACTACCGGTTGTTTCAAACGTGCTTGGTAGCGTTCTGGAATCAAATGTTGAGCATACTCTCCCATCGACCAACTCTGCATACCGTATTTTGCCTTTAACTTTTGATATTGCTCTAGCAACACTTTCAAACTTTGCATATTTTGTTCCGGGTGATCGCCAAAATTTTCCGGATGCCACCACAAATGATACACTTCATTTTTTTGAGCAGCCTCTTTCATTTCTGCACAAAGCCTGCGAATGCACAACCCATTGGCAAATTGATATTTTTCTCTCCATGGTCTGAGAAATCTACTCGCCGGCAATTGAAGAGGTTCTCCTTCCGTAATTTTGATCGAACTCAGTGGATAAGATGTTCTGTGACTGCTCACTTTTACATATGCGTCCAAAGTTCTTGCAATTTTCCTAGTTAAATTGGCTCCCTTATTGGTAACCGGACTCCAGAACCAATCGGAAGGATTTGAACGAACAGTTAAAATGCCATTTTTGGTGCAAGTTCTCAGGTATTCCGGATTGAATTGATTTCTTGGAAATACCAATGAAAGCATAGGGGTGTTATATGGCGCCGATGCTCTTGCGGCAGCCATTAGGTCTGCATTGAACGCATCATTATTACGTTGCTTTTCTAAGCAGTAATAGTGACTAAAAGTATGGGTGCCCAATTCTTGCCCTGGATATTTTAATATTTCAGCAACCATGTCCGGAGCAAAATGTGCCCAACGATAACCATCAGCGAGGCCATTTTTTCTAGCGAAATCGTAGGCTGAATATTTTTCGATTTCATACTCAGGCTCAACTTTGGGTTTAATGGCATTCCATTCAGATTCGTTGTTAACAAACATACTTCCAACGGTAGCCCAAGTTACATGAACATCATATTTAGCAAATGCTTCCAGCATTCGAGGAACCAAATTCAGTGTGTTACGATAACAAGTTTCTCTTTGATTCCGATCCTTCTTATCAAAAACTCCCCAGTGGAGTTCGAAATCTAAAGAAATGGTGAAAATACCGCTCATATGTGTACGTTTTATTGAGTTAGTTGAATGTTGTTTGGAACTTCCAATTCCGTATCCACTGGCGCTGCTTCAGAGTTCTTTTTATTCTCTTGTAGCACTTTTTT
>FRDC01001799.1_pt1 | contig 10890 bp, 8 predicted proteins | sample 1106171 | NCBI WGS metagenome assembly FRDC01 (sample SAMEA3930566, study PRJEB13176) | freshwater metagenome | biome: Drinking water system; feature: drinking water; material: water | place: Singapore | collected 2014-12-20
CCTCTGCGGCACCGCGACAGCGAGATGCAGACTATAGAACAGCGCCATCCCGATACAACCGAACACACCGGCCGTAACGAACGCCGTGGAGAATCCCGCCGTGTGAATGAGATATCCGCCGAGAAACGGTCCCAGCAGCGCGCCGGACTGCGTACAGGCCGTATAGGTGCCGAGGGCCGCGCCACGCCGTTCCCGATAGAGCTCCGCCACGGTGGCCAGGGCGCTCGGCGCAAAGATCGCGGTCGCCAGGCCGTGGAGAAACCGCAACACCGTCAGCGCATCCAAGTCCGTAATGAAGGGATAGAGAAAGGGCGGCAACCCAAACGCCACCACGCCGATCCGCAATAAGAACCGCCTTCCATAAATATCGGAAAGGGCGCCGGACGGCAGCTTGAGTAACACGCCCGTGAGGGTCGAAACAGACACGATCAAACCGATTCGCTCCGGGCTCGCGCCGAGCGATTCGGCAAACAGCGAAAGCGCGGGCATCCGCACCATGTTATAGCTGACAAAAGAGAAGATGCCGACCGTGCAGATCAGCAGGAAGCTGCGCGACGTGGTCATGGGGCAGGCAGGCTCCCCAGCGCCGCCCTCAAGAACGCAACATCGGCGTCTGAAAGAGCAGGCGGCTCAGTCGCTTTCGACAGGACGCGCTCCGGGTGCTGCCGCATCGCGACACCCAATCGATTGACGGTCTCCACGCCTTTTTTCAACTTCCCTCCCGCGATCCCTCCGATCAACGGGCGCAGGAGCGAGACCAGTCCCGAGAGAAAGCGGTTGTCCAACTTGGTGTACGCCACCAATGTACTGTCCATCATTTCGCGGCTGTCCTGATCGCGCACAACATTCATTCTGAGGAAGACCACCGCTTTCCCTGAAATATGGGGAAGCAATCGGCCCTTATGTGTTCCCTCGAGGAAATAGATACGGGATGTCGCGTCCTCGTACACCAGTTCCACCATGCCTTTGGTCCCCTCGCCGTCATTGCCCCAGAATCGGCCAGGGCCTCTGAATTCTGACGAATATAGGCCAAGGCCAAGGCGATGAATCAACGTGGCGGCAAGCGGCGGGCGATCCAGCAGATATCGGTACACCGACTCGGACAAGGGGACCCGGATCGGTCCCACGGTACTGGCCGTCGTGGAGTCGTCAATGATCGTTTGCAGCCGGCATGCCCCCTCCCGATCGACCTTCTCGACCGGAAACACCAGACCTCCATGGTGCGGCGAAAGCAGACAGCTTTCCGGCCACCCAGGTCTCGCATACAACACCAACTCCAGTCCAAGCGCAACGACCAACACCCCCGCCAGGGTCTTCCATGTTCGCGGTAACTCGGGAAGCCCTAACTCGGCTCTCATGGCTGGGTTGGAATGTCGATCGTGAGTTGCACGGAAAAGAGTTCACGAGGATCTTGACGCAGCCTCGCCTGCCGAAGCAAGGTCTCCAGAGACGGGGTGACCATTCCAGTGAACGAGACCTGCCCATTGGTCAAAACCGTCACCGGCTTGGAGACATCGACGAGCCCGTCGTTCAAAAAGATGCTATAGCGCCGGACTCGTTCCGCGTTCACCTCGATACGATTCGATTCGACGATCGCGGCATCGAGTTTCGCGTACTCCCGGCGTGTGATCCTCTCGTCACGTTTATCGACCAGATCCTCTGAAAACGCAGCGATCGGGTCGGTCGACTCCAGCCGCAGCCAGTTGAACACCTGAAAATGTGAGGCCTCCCGCACTACTGTGAGTCTGGCAGGCAACGGTCCTCGGCGCCGGCCATTGAGCCACACCACAAGATCAGGCAACTCTTCCTTAGGGAAGTAATGGCCTCCCGCCATCGGATGTTCGCGCTCATGCTCACGGTACACATGGGAATAGCCCAGAACCTCCAATTCACGCGAAATTGACCGACTCAACTCCACCGGCATCACCTGATCCTTCACGCCATGAATCATGTAGGTCGGGGTGTTGCGGAGATTCGCCAGAAACGGCATGAGGACGTCGTCGAGTCCGCTGGCCATCGGCGCGATCCCGGCAAACAATGGCGCATGGTGCATCCCAATCAGCCAGGTGCCTATCCCTCCATTCGACATGCCGGTCAGAAAAATCCGGTCCGGATCGACGTGGAAGCGCGTGCGGAGATCGCGGATGGTCGCCAGGACCAGTTCCTCAGCCCGCCGCGTAAACCAGGCGCCGGAAGGATAAGTCGGACAGGCCAGCAGATAGCCCTCGCCCAACCGCCCCTGCCATCGTTCGAGATAGGCATCGCCGGTGAAGCCTGCCCCGTGCAAACAGACCACCAATCCTACACTCTTCGAGGGGTCATACGTGGCTGGAATGGAGAGGGACAAGGGATAAGCCCGTCCCCGCACGACGATTTCTTGTTCAGGAAACATCCCGGTGGGCTGAGGCCCATAGACTCGTCCGGTGCGAATGATGTCCGTGACCCGCTCGATGGACGCATTCGGATGGGTCTGAATGTCTGTCAGAATGCGGTCGGCTTCTTCACTGTCCGTGACATCCAAATAGCGGAAGATCGTAGCCGAAAGGGTCTTGGATTCATCCGCTGGGCCGGCGACAAGACGAGAACCGGCATTGACACAGCCCCAGGAAAGCAGGAGGGCGACGAGCATGAAGCCGATCACAGATCGCCTTCCAGGACGAGATCCTCCCCGATCGAGCGAGTTGTCATGTTCCGCAGTCTCAGCGCCGAGGCCAGGCGTGCCGGGCTCTTGCCGCCGATGACCCCCTTCGCATCGGCACCACCGAGCAACGCCGGAGCCACGTATAGACGAACGTGTTGGACAAGTTTGGCCTTCAGCATGGCTGCGTGCAGTTCACCACCGCCTTCCACAAGAAGCGATGTCACTCCTCGTTTCCCTAGCTCGCGCATCAAGGTGGGAAGAGACACTTTCCCCCGCAGACTGGAAAAAGTAACCACTTCGATGCCGCGTTTCAGCAGCGCCTGTTTCCGAGGCACAGGGGCCGAATGAGTTGTCGCGATAATGGTCTTGGCCTTTCGCTGTTGCGAGAGAATGTGTGCTGCCAGGGGAAGGCGCAAGGTGCTGTCGACCACGATGCGAAGCGGCTGCCTGGCTGCCAATTTTCTGAGACCGGACCCGACTCGCGCCGTCAGGGAGGGGTCGTCGGCCAGCACGGTACCCACCCCAATGAGCACGGCATCCACCTCGCCACGAAGCCGATGGACCTCTTCACGAGACTGCATGCCGGTCATCCACTTTGACTCGCCGGAGGCCGTGGCTATTTTCCCATCGAGGGTCATCCCCGCTTTGAGAATCACATAGGGGCGCTTCGTCTTGATCCAATGGACATAGGCCTGGTTCAACTTCTCCGCCTCCGCCCGAGCGACGCCAACGGTGACAGAGAGACCTGCCCTCCGAAGCGCTGCCGCTCCCTTTCCCTTGACCAATGGATTTGGATCGGTCATGGCGATGACCACGCGGCGGACACCAGAGCGAAGGATTTCAGGAACACAAGGAGGAGTTCGCTTCTTGAGATGGCAGCAGGGCTCGAGCGTCACATAGAGGGTGGCGCCGCGCACGCGGTTTCCGGCTTGCCGAAGCGCGGGAATTTCCGCATGAGGCAGGCCGGGACGAAGATGAAAGCCCTGCCCGACAATGTGGCCCTGTTTGACGACCAGCGCCCCGACCATCGGATTGGGGCTGGCTGTACCTTGGCCCTTCGCCGCCAGGCGAAGGGCCAGCATCATGAAATGGAGGTCTTGTTGGCTGGTGATCACCGCTTCTTGCGGGAAGCCGTTTTTGACTTGCGGGAAGCGCTCGGCGATTTCGACGGGGCCTTCTTTGCATCGGCCTCAGCCAACGCGGCGTGCGCGGCCGCGAGCCTGGCGATCGCCACCCGATAGGGAGAACAGCTGACGTAATCCAATCCGATGTGGTGGCAAAACTCCACGGAACTGGGATCGCCGCCGTGTTCGCCGCAAATTCCAAGCTTGATGCCGGGCCTGGTCTTTTGGCCGCCGCCGATGGCTTGTTTCATCAACGATCCCACCCCTTCCCGATCGAGCGTGGCAAACGGGTCGAATTCCATGATGTTNNTGTTCACTGTCCGGTAATGATCGATGAACTTAGCCGCATCGTCGCGGGAAAATCCGAATGTCGTCTGCGTCAAATCGTTCGTGCCGAACGAGAAAAACTCTGCTTCCTTGGCAATCTGATCGGCGGTCACCGCCGCCCTCGGCAGCTCGATCATCGTCCCGATCAGATAGGAGAGCTTGACATTGTAGCGCTTCATCGTCTCTTGGGCCACTTCGCGGACGAGATCCTTTTGCGACTTCATTTCGGACACCATGCCGACCAGGGGAATCATGATTTCCGGGACGATCTTCTTGCCTTCCTTCGCCAATTCGCAGGCCGCTTCCATGACCGCGCGTGCTTGCATGCGCGTGATCTCCGGCATCGTAATCCCCAGCCGGCATCCGCGGAGTCCCAACATCGGATTGAATTCATGCAACTCCTCCACGCGGGCCAGTAATCGGCGTTTCTCGTCGAGCACGGCCCCGTCCTTTCCCGTCAGCTCCAGCTGCGCGATTTCGACCATCAATTCTTCGCGCTTGGGGAGAAACTCGTGGAGCGGCGGATCAAGGAAACGAATGGTGACGGGAAAGCCTTGCATCTCCCGATAGAGACCGATGAAATCCTGCCGCTGTAGTGGCAGGAGCTGATCGAGGTATTTTTCTCGTTCTTCCTTGGTCCGGGCGAGGATCATCTTCTGCATGATCGGAATGCGGTCTTCCGCAAAAAACATATGTTCAGTCCGGCACAATCCGATCCCTTCCGCGCCGAAACCGCGGGCGATCTTCGCCTGCTCCGGCACATCCGCATTGGCCCGCACGCGAAGCCTCCGGAACTTGTCGGCCCACGAGAGAATCGTCGCGAAGCGTTGATACTTCTCGGACTTTTTCGGATCGAGTTTGCCCTGAATGACCTGAATGATCTCGGACTCGACGACCGGAATATCGCCCTCGTACACGTTGCCGGTGGACCCGTTAATCGAGAGATAGTCCCCCTCGCGGAACGTCTTGGCGCCAATCCTGACACTCAGGCCTTCCAGCACTTCGACGGCCTCACAGCCGGCGACACAGACCTTGCCCATTTGACGGGCGACGACCGCCGCATGCGAGGTCATCCCTCCGCGAGCCGTCAGAAATCCGGCGGCCGCATCCATCCCGTGAATATCATCGGGGCTCGTCTCCTGCCGGACCAACACCACGCGATTACCCGCTGCTTTCATCTCCACGGCCCGATCGGGCGTCAACGCAATCTTGCCCGCAGCCGCCCCAGGGCCAGCCGGCAATCCCTTGCCGAGCGGGTTCGACTTCGATTCTTCTTTCGAGTCAAAGATCGGGTACAAGTACTGTGCGAGTTGATCCGGCCCGATACGCTGCACCGCTTCCTGTTTGGAGATCAAACCCTCCTTCACCATGTCGACGGCAATTTTGACCGCGGCGATGCCGGTCCGTTTGCCGACACGGGTCTGCAGCATGTAGAGTTTGCCCTCCTGGATGGTGAACTCCAGGTCGAGCATGTCGCGATAGTGTTTCTCGAGCTTTTTGTAGGTGTGTCCCAGTTCCTTGTACGCCTCCGGCACCTTTTTCGCGAGTTCGGTCACCGGCAACGGCGTTCTGATGCCGGCCACGACATCCTCGCCTTGGGCATTCATCAAACATTCGCCGAAGAACGCATGGTCGCCTGAGCTGGGGCTGCGGGTGAAGGCGACGCCTGTGCCGCTCGTCTCGCCCATGTTGCCGAAGACCATCGCCACGACGTTGACCGCGGTGCCCCAGGAGTCCGGAATCCCATACAGCCGCCGATAGGTGATGGCCCGCGCGCCGAACCATGAGGAGAACACGGCGTTGATCGCCATACGCAATTGATCGAGAGGGTCGTCCGGAAAATCCTTCTTCGTTTCTTCCTTGATGAGCGCTCTGAAACTGGCAACCAACTCACGAAGATGCCGGGCATCGAGATGCGTCTCGTGGGCCACCCCTACTTCCGTCTTCTTATGTCGGAGGATCGCTTCAAAGTGTTCGCGCGGCACCCCCATGACGATGCTGCCGAACATCGACACAAACCGGCGGTAACTGTCCTGTGCAAACCGGTCGTTGCGCGTTCTTTCCGCCAGCCCTTCTACCGTTTTGGTGGTGAGTCCGACATTCAAGACTGTGTCCATCATGCCTGGCATCGATGCGCGTGCACCCGACCGGACCGACACCAGCAGCGGGCGCGCAGGTTCGCCAAACCCCATGCCCATCGAACGTTCTACACGCTTGAGCGCCTGCAACGTAGCCTCCCACATTCCAGGAGGATACTTCTTGCCGATCTTGTAATATTCGACGCAGGCCTCGGTCGAAATCGTGAAGCCCGGCGGCACTGAGATACCCAAATTGGTCATCTCCGCCAAGCCCGCCCCCTTGCCGCCAAGCAACTCCTTCATGGAGGAGGTGCCCTCGGCCTTTCCGTCACCGAAGTAGTAGACGTATTTCTTTGCCACGCCTGCGTCTCCTTTGTGGAATTCGTTCCCGACGGGTCATGCCCCTTGAACCACAATCTGGGAAAAGTCCGCGAACGACATGAACAATTCATCCACGTCCTTCAGCAGCGACAGCCGATTGCTGCGGACGGCCTTGTCGTCGGCATTGACCATCACGGCCGAGAAAAAATCGTCGATGGCCGGTTTGAGCCGCACCAACCCCTCCAGTGCCCGGTCATACTCACCGGCTTGGATGGACGCTTCCACCCGGCTCCGTTCGTCTGTCACGGCCTTGTGCAGCGCGGACTCAGCGGCATGCTGAAACCGCGCCGTCTCGACCGGTTCCCGGCTCCACTGTTCTTTCTCGACCAACCGATGCGCCCGCTTGAACCCGACGATCAAGGGATCGAACTCCGCCTTTGTCGTAACGGCTTCGAGCGCTTTCATTTTCAGAACGAGATCGACAAGATCGACCGTCTTGCCGTGAGCCGATTTCAACACCGCCTCAATCACGTCGTCTCTCAACGCATGCACGATTCGGACGTAATGCCGAACCCGTTCGAACACGAAATCCGTGATTCGCCGCCGGCCTTCCCGTTCAAATCCCGGCACGCATTTGATTCCGTCCTGGGATACGAGGTCCATGGCGCGCCCAATATAGGTCGCCAAATCAATCCGCATATTGGCTTCGAGGACGATCCTGACAACCGCCGTCGCATGCCGGCGCAATGCAAAGGGGTCCTCCGATCCGGTCGGCACGATGCCGACGTGAAAAAACGCCGCGATGGAATCCAGCCGGTCGGCGAGCGACAAGACACGCCCCGCCGCCGTCTTGGGCAATTCCCCTTCGATGGCCTTGGGAAGATACTGCTCTCGAATGGCCTGGGCTACCGCGTTCGATTCTCCATCGTGCCGCGCGTATTCGCCCCCCATAATGCCTTGCAATTCCGGGAACTCGCCTACAATCCCTGTCAAGAGATCGGCCTTAGCCAATGCCGCCGCCCGTTCACAAGTCTGCCGTAACTCATCTTGTCCGGCAGCGATGTGCTCTGCAATAAAACCGGCCAGCTTTCTCGCCCGTTCCTGCTTGTGCGCCATCGTGCCGAGCTTCTGGTGAAACGTAATCCCGCCCAACTTCTTCGCCCGCTCGTCAAGGCGCACCTTCCGATCTTCGTCAAAAAAGAACTTGGCATCGGCCAACCGTGCCGCCAGCACCCGTTCATTGCCCTCTCGAATAAGGGACATATCCTTGGCACGGTTGTTGGTCACGGTGATGAAGTGGGCTGCCAGTCTTCCCGTACTCTTCTGGCGCAAAGAGAAGAATCCTTGATGCTCCTTCATCGACGTGATCAGAATCTCTTCCGGCACGTCCAGGTAGACGTCCTTGAACGACCCGATAATCGCATTGGGCTGTTCCGTCGAATACACCGCCTGGTCGAGCAGGGCTTCATCCTCATTCAGTTGAAATCCGGTCTTGCGGCAAATGGCGGCGATCTGTTCTTCGATCAGCGTGCGGCGGCGCTGCGGGTCTGTGATCACGCCCTGACGCTCCAACGTACTCATGTAGGATGCGGCATCGCGAACAGAGACCCACTTCCCTCCTCCCACGACCCGATGGCCTTTAGTGTGATTCGCGGCTTTGATCCCGGCCGCTTCGATAGGGAGGACCGAGCCTCCATAGAGCGCCACCACCCACCGGACCGGACGGGCGAAGCGCACGCCGGTTTCATTCCATTTCATCGCTTTGGGAAATGCAAGGCCCGACACCAGTTGCGGAAGCGTTTCGACAAGCACCACAGGAGTCGGACGGCCTTCTTCCCGTTTCACTGCGAACAGATACTCACCCTTCGGAGTCTGGCGTATGTGTAAATCCTGAACGGCGACTCCCTGGCCTGCGGCAAATCCTATGGCGGCTTTGGTCGGCTGGCCGGTGTGGTCGAATGCGACGGCCTTTGACGGTCCCATCGCTTCTTTCATCACAGACACTTGCGCGGTCGCCAGCCCATCGGCCACCACCGTCAGCCGGCGCGGCGTCCCCATGGTGCGGATCGATTGCACGGCCAGCCGTTGCTCCCTGAACAGCCGTTCGGCTGACTCTTTGAGCGATGCCAGTGCAGGAACAATGAACTGATAGGGCAGCTCCTCCACACCGATTTCCAACAGCAACTCAGCTGCAGCCGGTACAGAAATCCCTCTGTTTTTTTTCGACGCGGCAGATCGACGTGCGGCTTTTTTTGGAGTCGGCATAGCCTGTTACGTTCGGCCCCTGCCGGTCTTCTGGCGAGGCCCGCCCGACTTCACAGCTGTATTCCCACGGCTTACCAGCGGATGGCCCATGGCGGCCCGTTCCTCGATGTAGCGCTCAGCACAGAGCCGGGCCAGCGCCCGCACTCTGGCGATGTAGCCGGTCCGTTCCGCCACGCTGATGGCACCTCGTGCATCCAAGAGATTGAACGCATGGGACGACTTGATGCAGTAGTCATAGGCCGGCAGCGTCAGCCGCTTCTCGGTCTGCGCCAACAACCGCTTGCACTCCCCTTCATACGATTGAAACAGCTGCATCAACATGGCCACATCACCCGCTTCGAAGTTGTAACGTGACCCCTGCACCTCGGTTTCATGGTGAATGTCGCCGTACTTGATCGAGTCCGTCCAGGCCAAATCAAACACATTATTCACTTGCTGCAGATACATGGCGATCCGCTCCGTCCCATAGGTGATTTCACCCGTGATGGGACTCAGCTCGATCCCGCCGATTTCTTGAAAATACGTGAACTGCGTGATTTCCATCCCATCCAAGCGCACTTCCCAGCCGAGCCCCCATGCACCCAATGTCGGCGACTCCCAATCATCCTGGATGAAGCGGATATCGTGTTGCTTGGGATCGATCCCCAACTGAGCCAGGCTTTCAAGATACAGATCCTGGATATTATCGGGAGCAGGCTTCAGCACGACTTGATACTGATAATAATGCTGCATGCGATTGGGATTTTCTCCGTAGCGCCCGTCGGTCGGTCGCCGACAGGGCTGCGCATAGGCCGACCGCCAAGGCTCCGGGCCCAATGATCGAAGAAAGGTTGCAGGGTGAAACGTGCCAGCCCCCATCTCCATATCGTAGGGTTGATGGACAACACAGCCTCGATCGGCCCAGAACTGATGCAACGTGAGGATCAGGTCTTGAAAATTCACGGAAGGTCCAACTTGGATGGCGCACGCAACCGGACGGGAATTCCGTCCAACAAGATGAAGGGGCAAGCTAACAAGAATGGTTTTCTTCTGTCAAGCAATGTTCCCTCTCTGATCAATAGGTTGCACATGATCTCACCGCTACGATCAAGCTACGATACCACTCAGGGTGCGAGATACAGATGTTCATAAGCGCTTGCGGAGCTTGACAGTGGGGCAGGAGATGGCCTATTGCTCAAGTTGTTGATTAACTCACTCATGTTTTCCGCCTGAACGATGAAGTTCTCCAAGAAAAGCGAGTACGGCCTTCGCGCCCTTCTTGAACTTACACACGCCTATGGATCCACCACCCTGCAGCGCCACGACATCGCTGTTCGCCAACATATCCCGGTCGAGTTTCTGGAACAAATCCTGCTCGCGCTCAAACGAGCCGGGCTGCTGTCAAGCAAACGGGGCGCCAAAGGTGGCTACTGCCTCATTAAGCAACCACAAGACATTTCGCTCGGCCACGTCATCCGTATCCTCGACGGCCCCCTTGCCCCGATCGGTTGTGTCAGCAAGACCGCCTACCAAAAATGCAGCGACTGTCCCTATGCCACCCGAGCCCACTGCCCGGTGCAACAGGTTATGGGATCCGTCCGCGACGCAATCGCCGACATTCTCGACAACTACACGCTGGCCGATTTTGCGGCAGGATCGAGACACGCCTGAGCCATGGACGAACTCGTTCTCATCTCGATTACCTTTGTCGCAGCGGCAGTCAACGGCGCGCTCGGCTACGGCTTTTCCTCCATCACAGTTCCCATTGCCCTGCTGTTCTATACCAACCGCGTCCTGAATCCGGCCTTGGTCCTCGTTGAGATTGTCATCAATGCCTATGTCCTCTTCATCAACCGGAGCAGCATCCGCAACGTGATCTGGCGCGTTGCACCCATCATAGGCGGTCTGGTTATCGGCGTCGCCGTTGGCAGCTATCTCCTGTCACTGGTCCATCCGGCATGGGTGAAGTTCGTCACCTACTTCTTTCTGTTGCCACTCATTCTTCTCCAGGCCGCCGGCATCCGAAAACCTATTCGAGCTGAAAAGGCCATTGCCGTTCCGTTCGGAGCAGGACTCGGTATGCTCTATTCCATCACAACGATTTCCGGTCCCCCCTTGGCACTCCTGTTCAACAATCAAGGCTATCCGAAGCAAG